>Ga0136611_10002216_pt1 | contig 13514 bp, 16 predicted proteins | sample AntDrymUQ2232306_2_FD_106645 | JGI IMG/M metagenome (GOLD analysis project Ga0136611, IMG submission 106645) | Polar desert sand microbial communities from Dry Valleys, Antarctica - metaG UQ223 (23.06) | ecosystem: Environmental > Terrestrial > Soil > Desert | place: Antarctica: Dry Valley... | reverse complement strand
GGCGAGGGACGAAGCTCGCGCCTGCTTCGCGGCGGCCGGCATCGACGTCGCCTCCGACGAAGAGGACCAAGCCAGGCGCGGCGACCTGCTCCAGGTGAAGGCCATCGACGGAAAAATGCGTGGAGGAGGCTCAACCTGGCAGAGCCTGGCCCGCGGGACGGGTCGGACGGAGGCCGACTACTTCAACGGCGAGATCGTTCTGCTCGGTCGCACGCACGGGGTGTCGACACCGGTCAACGCCGTATTGCAGCGACTAGCCGGTCGTCTCGCCCACTCCGGTGCCGCACCCGGCTCCATCCCCGTGGCCGACGTCGAGGCCGAGGCCGGGCTCTAGGACGAGCGGAGAGCGGGATCGGGAATGCCGACCTCGGCGAATCCCCGAGCCCGCAGCGCGCAGGCGTCGCACGTCCCACACGGATCGGCATCACCCCGATAACACGACCACGTCAACTCGAGCGGGGCCCCGTGCTCGATGCCGAGGCGGACGATGTCGGCCTTCGTCTGGTCGATCAGCGGAGTGAGCACCTCGACCGGCCGACCCTCGACGCCCCGCTTCAACGCCAGGCGAGCCGTCTCGGCGAATGAAGCCACGAATTCGGGCCGGCAGTCGGGGTAGCCGCTGTAGTCGAGGGCGTTGACGCCGATGGCCACCGACGCCAGATCTCGCGCCTCGGCCACGCCGACCGCCACCGAGAGGAAGATGAGGTTCCGAGCGGGCACGTAGGTGACCGGAATGGCGTCGGTATCTCCCGAGGCGGCCCTCGGGACGGCGATCGACTCGTCGGTGAGGGCCGACCCGCCCCAGGCCGAGGCGTCGAGACGCACCACCAGGTGGTCGGCTCCGAAGTGCACGGCGACGGCCGCCGCTCGCTCGAGTTCGACGCCGTGACGCTGTCCGTAATTGAAGGTGAGGGCCAACAATCTGTCGCTCGGATGGCTCTCGGCGGCGGCGAGGGCCAGGCAGACGGTCGAGTCGAGCCCTCCGGAGAGGACGATCAGCCGACCGCTCAAGAGGTGATCTCGACGAAGCTGTCGGCCGTCTCCCACAGACGAATACGGCTGACCGCGAGGTCGGCAGCCTCCACGGACTTCCAGATTTCGGCGGCCACGAGTTCTGCCGTGGGGTTGTCGATCAGGTCGTTCAGAAAGCGGTGGTCGAAGCGCTCGATGACGTCGCGCTGCACGATCCGTTTGATGTCGGCGAAGTCGATCACGATGCCATTCGCCCCGATGGGACCGACGACGGTGACCTCGAGGCGGTAGCTGTGGCCGTGGAGGTTTCGGCACTTGCCCTCGTGCCACGGCAATTGGTGGGCGGCCTCGAACGTGAAGACCCGACTCACACTCGTCCGCATCGTCCAACGCTACTGACCGATCCGCGCGGCCGTGACCGTTCGCACTTTGGGCGCAGGGAGAGAACCCCGTGTGCCAGCGTTGCCGGATGGCACAGCCTGCATGGAAGCGGCGTTTCCTCGCCCCGACGATTTCGATGCCCTCGTGGGCCCGCGACGACCCCGATCGCTGCGTGTACGTCTCGAACGCGTCCGGCACCTTCGAGCTCTCTACGTGGGACCGGACGACCGACGCTCACCGGCAGGCGACCAAGCGCCCCGAGGGGACGACGTCCGGGCTCCTGACCCCGGAGGGCGATGCCCTCTGGTGGTTCGACGACACCAAGGGCGACGAGAAGGGCGTGTGGCGGACACAGCCGTTCGGCGCAGGACCCGGGGACGCCGCGCCGGTCGCCGCCGACCTCGACCCGGGCTACGCGACCGGCGTCGCCATCACCGCCGGGGGGCGGGCGGCCATCGGCCTCGCCGGCGACGGCCGCCACAAGATCTTCGCTGTCGCCCCTGGCCTTCGACCGGTTGTGCTCCACGACCACCACGAGGCGGCCGGTGTCGGGGGCTGGTCGCGCGACGGAGCGCTGCTGTCGTTCTCCCACGCCGAGCACGGCGACAACCGGAACCGAGCCCTACGAGTCGTCAGCGCCGATGGCGACGTCGTCGCCGACCTCTGGGACGGCGAAGGTCTGGGCGTCACGTCCTTCGCGTGGTCGGACGTCGAGAGCGACCAACGGCTGCTCATCGCCCATGAACGACGCGGTCGCCGACACCCCGCCGTGTGGTCCCCGCTCACGGGCGACGTCACCGATCTCGACGTCGACCTGGGCGACCACGAGCTCGTGACTGTCGGCTGGTACCCGGAGGGTGTTGCCGTCCTCATTTGGACGATCGGTCGAGGCCGCGGCCACCTCTTCCGTCACGACGTGGCCACTGGAGAGACGACCGACGTGCCGACGCTGCCGGGGATGATCACCGGCGCCCGGGTGCGTCCTGACGGCGAGGTGTGGTGGTCGGGTTCTGACGCAGCCACGCCGCCGTTGGTCCATTGCGGCGAGCACCTGCTTCGTCCGCCGGGCGAGGTCGCGCCCGGCGGCGTCCACTACGACGACGTGCTTGTCGACGGTCCGGGCGGCACCGTGCACGGCTTCGTCGCCAAGCCCGTTGGCGACGGCCCGTTCCCAACGATCTTTCGCATCCATGGCGGACCGGCCGGTGTCGACGCCGACGCATTTACGCCGGCGGTGCAGTCCTGGGTTGACCACGGTTTCGCCGTGGTCCTCGTCAACTATCGCGGCTCGACCGGGTACGGCAAGGCATGGTCCGACGCCATCGTCGGCAAGCCGGGCTTTCGTGAGCTCGAGGACATCGCAGCGGTGCGGACGCATGTCATCGAGTCGGGCGTCGCCGACCGGGAGCGGATCGTGCTGCACGGCGGCTCGTGGGGCGGCTACCTCACGCTCCTCGGCTTGGGCACGCAACCCGACCTCTGGTCGCTCGGCGTGTCGGCGGTGCCGCTCGCCAGCCTGCGCGATCACTACCACCAACAGGGAGAGGTGCTACAGGCGTACTGGCGATCGCTTTTCGGTGGCACACCCGAGTCGCTGGGCAAGGAGCTGGACGACATCGATCCGATCGCGTTCGTCGAGCGCATCCGAGTCCCGCTCCTCGTGCTCGTTGGAGACAACGACCCTCGGTGCCCACTCCCTCAGGTCCTGAGTTACGTCGAGGCCCTCGTCGCCGCCGGCGTGGACCACGAGCTCTACCGCTACGACGCCGGCCACGGGTCGATGGTCGTCGCCGAACAGATCGACCAGCTCGCCCGCTGCATCGCCTTCGTCGCCCGCCACCTGGGTACGCCAGAGCCGATCGGATAGGGGTATGACGAAACCCCCTCCGGAGTGGGCACGGAGGGACTCGAACCCTCACGCCGGAGCACTGGCACCTAAAGCCAGCGTGTCTGCCAATTCCACCACGCGCCCTCGCTGGAGGTTACGTCGTCGAAATCCGTCCCGAGACGCGACTATCCCCCTGACTGGCGGGAAGTCAGGGGGACCGTCACGCAGGTTCCTGCCCGAGGCGCCCGGGTGGCAAACCTGGATACACAAAAAACTTGGGAGCAACCCCGAAGTAGCGTGTCGGCATGTCGATCTTCGTGCCCACCATGGCTGGCCCCGGCGACAGTGGGGGCCTCGATCTGTTCCAGCAGTTGCTCCGCCGGCGCATCGTGTTCCTGGGCGACGCGATCGACGACAAGCTCGCCGGCATCGTCTGCGCTCAGCTGATCCTGTTGGCGGAAGACTCCGACAAGGACATCGCCGTCTACATCAACTCCCCCGGTGGGTCGGTAACCGCCGGCCTGGCCATCTACGACACCATGCAGTTCGTGGCCTGCGACGTCTCCACCGTCTGCATCGGGCTCGCCGCATCGATGGGTCAGTTCCTGCTGTGCGCCGGCGCCCACGGGAAGCGCTTCGCCCTGCCCCACAGCCGCGTGATGATGCACCAGCCCCTTGGTCAGTTCCAGGGCCAGGCGGCCGACATCGCCATCCAGGCCGAACAGATCATCTACATGAAGCGGATGATGGCCGAGCGCATCGCCCAGCACACCGGCCAGACGGTCGAGCGCATCGAAGAGGACTCCGACCGCGACCGCTGGTTCACCGCGGATGAGGCCCAGGCCTACGGCTTCGTCGACCAGGTGATCAGCCGCACGACCGTACCCAGCGCCCCGGCGCCGTAAGCCGGCCTACAAGCCGAGGGTGCCGGTGACCGATTCGACCAGCTGATCGACCGTCCCGACGACCGGCTCGGTCCCCGGGGGCGGAGCTGGCACGGGCACGGGGAGTGGATCGGTCGGGACGGGTGCGGGCGCCGGTTCCGGCGCGGGACCGACAGGCGGAACGGCTTCGGGCGAGGGAGCCGGCACGGCGGGGTCAGGAGCGGGAGCCGCCGGAGCGATGATGGCCGCCGCAGGGTCGTTGGAGACGGCATCGAGCGCACCCGGCGGCAAAAGCGACAACAAGGTGGCCCGGAGGTCGGTGCTCTGCAGCGTCGGCCGGGCCGGAGGCAGGTCGACAAGGGCGGCGGTGGGCGCCAAGGTGACCGACGCCGGGTTGCGCTCGCCGCCGAGAAGTCCGAGGCCGTCAGTGCCGATCATGACCCCGAGGACCACGAGGGCCGACGCGGCCAGCGCGGCCACCGACACGGAGAGCAGCCGCATCAAGGACGCCGAGGGCGAGAGCAACGGTTCTGACATTCCACCCCCAACCGTACGGGTCCGGGGCAAAACGGACCATGGCGCAGAGTGCCCATTTTCGACTGACTCGATGTGACTAGTCACGGTATCGAGGGAGCACGCCGCGGTCATGACTCGGTATCGGCACGTTCGTCGATTTCCTCGAGGCCCTTTCTCGGCGGAATGGCGGCTCGGAGGCCGCCCTGCAGGCGGGCCGTCGCCGAGCTATGCCCCTACGGCGTGGACGCCCCCGTCCACGTGCACGATCTCGCCGGTCGTGGCCGGGAACCAGTCGGAGAACAGGGCGATGCACGCCTTGGCCACGGGCTCGGTGTCGCGGAGGTCCCAGCCCAGGGGCGCCCGGCTCGTCCAGGTCTCTTCGAACTGCTCGAAGCCCGGGATCGACTTGGCCGACATCGTGCGCAGTGGTCCGGCGGCCACGAGGTTGACCCGGATGTTGTGCGGACCGAGGTCGCGGGCGAGATAGCGCGACGTCGACTCGAGCGCGGCCTTGGCTACGCCCATCCAGTCGTAGACCGGCCAGGCCACGGCGGCGTCGAAGTCGAGACCGACGATCGAGCCGCCACCGGCCGCCTTCAGCAAGGGAAGGCAGGCGCCGGCCAGCGCCTTGAGGGAGAAGGCCGAGATCTCGATGGCGGCGCCGACGTCTCCCCACTCGGCCTTCATGATGTCGCCCCCGAGGCAGGTCGCGGGGTTGGCGTTGGCGATGGCGTGCAGAGCCCCGTCGAGGCGGCCCCACCGACCTTCGAGCTCGGCCGTCAACGCCGCGACATGGCTCGGGTTCTGCACGTCGAGTTCGACGATGTCGACGGGCTGGGGCAGCTTGCGGGCCACCCGTTCGGTGAGGCGCATCACCCGGCCGAAGGAAGTGAGCAGGATTTCGGCTCCCTGTTCCTGGGCGAGCTTGGCGACCCCAAAGGCGATGGAGTCGTCGGTGAGGACGCCGGTGATGAGCAACTTCTTGCCGTCGAGCAGTCCGGACATGGGGTTTCCTTAGAGGGGGCCGTTGGAGTGACGACGGCGGGGTGAGTGGTCGCGCTTGTGGGCCAGCGCCTCGAGGGCAGAGGCCAGCACCAGGCGCGTGGTGAGCGGGTCGATGACCGCATCGACGAAGCCTCGAGAAGCGGCGATCGAAGGTGTGCAGTACCGCTCGCCGTAGTCGGATTCGAGGTCGGCCCGCTCGGCCGCCGCTGCATCTTGGTTCTCGGCCGCAGCGAGGCGCCGACCGTGCAACACCTGGACGGCCTGGGGCGGGCCCATGACGGCGATCTCGGCCCGAGGCCAGGCCACACACAGATCGTTGCCCATGGTCTTGCAGTCCATGACGATGTAGGCACCGCCGTAGGCCTTGCGCAGAATCACCGCGATTCGCGGCACCGAGGCCGCCGCATATGCATGGACGAGCTGGGCGCCGTGACGGATCATTCCGCGCCACTCTATGTCCTTCCCGGGTTGGAACCCGGGCGTGTCGACGAGTGAGACGAGCGGAAGGCCGAAGGCATCGCACCACTGCACGAACCGGGCGGCCTTCTGCGACCCCTCGATGTCGAGGGTGCCGGCGAGCTGGGAGGGCTGATTGGCGATGAAGCCGACAGGGTGGCCGCCGATGCGGCCGAGGGCCGTGACCACGTTCGGGGCGTGGCGCGCCTTCAACTCGAGGTACCACCCGTCATCGCAGAGGTCGTCGATGACACGACGCACGTCATACGAGGCCATCGTCGAGGCCGGCACCGCCTCGACCGCGTGGTGTACCGGACGATCGACGGGATCGTCGAAGCTGAACACCGGCGGGTGGATGCCGTTGTTGGCGGGGAGGAACGACAAGACGTCGAAGGCGAGGGCGAGGGCCTCGTCCTCGTCGGCGGCCAACAGCGTCGCCACACCGCTCCGCAGGGCGTGCATCTCTGACCCGCCGAGCGATTCGTGGGTGGCGCCGACACCGGTGAAGCGTTCGACGGCATCGGGCCCGCTTACGTAGGCGAACGAGCCCTCGGTCATGATGACGACGTCGGCCAGTCCGAGCAGCAGCGCCGGGCCGGAGACGGCCGGGCCGGTGACGACCAGGACGATGGGCACCACGCCGCTCGCCGCCGACAGGGCCATGGCGATGCCACCCCACGCATGGAGGGCGGAGACCCCTTCGTCGATGTCGGCCCCCGAGCTGGCGATGATGCCCACGATGGGAACGCCGGCATCGACCGCCGTGGTGACGAGACGCGAGATGGTCTCGCCCTCGACGGTGCCGACCGCGCCCCGGTGCTTGCCGCCCTCGAGGCGAAACCAACCGACCTGGTTGCCGTCGCCGCCGAGGAGCCGAATGTCGGCCTCGACCGCGCCACCCCGACCGGACGCGACCGGGAGGACGGGGGGCGCAGGTGCGCTCATCGGGTTGGGCTAGCCCAAGCCGAGGACGAGCGAGGCGTTGTGACCGCCGAAACCGAAGGAGTTCGAGAGGGCGACGCCCTCGCTGATGTCGCGCGCCTCACCGTGAACGATGTCGGCGTGGATCTCCGGGTCCGGCGTCTCGTAGTTCGCGACCGGGGGCACCTTGCCCTCCCGGAGGCTGAGCAGCACCGCGACGGCCTCGACGGCCCCGGCGGCGCCGATGAGGTGTCCGGTGACGCCCTTGATCGAGGTGACCGGCGGTGTCCTGCCACCGAAGACCTTGGAGATGGCCTCGGACTCGGCGGCGTCGTTGAGCGGCGTCGACGTGCCGTGGGCGTTGACGTGGTTGACCCGTCCGAGGTCGACACCGGCATCGTCGAGTGCCGCCGTCATGCACGCAACGGCACCTGCCCCGCCCGGTGACGGTGCCATGATGTGGTGGGCGTCGCAGTTGCGGCCGTAGCCGAGCAACTCCCCGAGGATGGTGGCGCCTCGGGCCTCGGCCCGGTCCCACTCCTCGAGCACGAGGAAGGCGGCACCCTCGCCCATCACGAAGCCGTCGCGACCGGCGTCGAAGGGCCGTGACGCCAACGTCGGCTCGTCGTTGCGGGCCGAAAGCGCGCCCATGCGGGCGAACGCGGAGATGGCTGTCGGCGTGATCGCCGTTTCGACACCGCCAGCGAGCACGACGTCGGCCGAGCCTTCACGGATCAGTCGACCGGCCTCGCCGATGGCGTTGGTGCCCGCCGCGCAGGCCGTGGTGATGCACAACGACGGCCCCGTCCACCCGAACTGGATGGAGACGAGTCCCGCAGTTGCGTTGGTCATCATCATCGGAACGAGGAAGGGGCTGACACGGTCGGCGCCCTTCTCGGCGAAGAGCTTGATCTGGGTCTCGAGGGTGATGAGTCCGCCGACACCGGTCCCGACGACGACCGCGCACCGAGCCGGATCGGCGCCCAACTCGCCGGCCTGCTTGGCCGCATCGACCGCCGCGCCGAATCCCAGTTGGGCCACCCGGTCCTGGCGGCGGGCCTCCTTGACGTTGAGGTACTCGGTCGGATCGAAGTCCTTGACCTCACATCCGAACTTCACCGGGAGCGCGTCGGGATCGACGAGCGTCCACGGAGCGGCCTTCGACTCGGCCGCAAGGATGTTCGACCAGAACGAGGCGAGGTCGTTGCCGGCAGGCGACTTCACGCCCATGCCGGTGATGGCGACCCTGGTCCTGTCCGTGCGCAAGCTGGTGCGGCCGGCGGTGGCCGTGGTGCTCATGCCTTGGCGGCAACCTTGCCGGCGATCAGGTCAAGGGCCTGACCGATGGTCTCGACGCCTTCGAGGTCTTCTTCGGGAACGGTGATGTCGAGCTTCTCCTCGAGGGCCATCACGAATTCGACGAGGTCGAGGCTGTCGGCATCGAGGTCGTCCTTAAAGCGGGCGTCCTCGGTGACGGCGCTCTCTTCGACGCCCAACACCTCGACGGCGGCGGACTTGAGGTGGGCGAACACGGCGTCGCGATCCATAACGAAACTCTCCTTGGAAACTTTGATTGGTCGGGTCTAGTGGCCCATGCCGAGACCGCCGTCCACGGGGACGACGGCGCCGGTGATGTAGCCAGCGGGGTCAGAGGCGAGGAAGGCGACGGTAGCCGCCACCTCGTCGGGACGGCCGAAGCGTCCGAGGGGGACGGCGGCAGCCAGTGCGTCGCGTCGTTCTTCGGCAAGGGCCTCGGTCATGGCCGTGGTGATCGGCCCTGGGGCCACCAGGTTGCACGTGATGCCGCGGGTGGCGAGCTCGCGAGCGGTCGCCCGGGTCAAACCGATGAGCCCGGCCTTCGCGGCGGAGTAGTTGGCCTGGCCGGCGCCGCCGACCGAGCCGACGACCGAGCCGACATTGATGATGCGGCCGAAACGGGCGCGCATCATCTTCGGGGTGGCTCGACGGATGGTGTGGAAGGCGCCGTCGAGGTTGGTGCGCAGCACGACCCCCCAGTCGGCGTCGCTCATGCGCATGACCAAACCATCGCGGGTGATGCCGGCGTTGTTGACGAGCACCTCGGGCGCACCGAAGGCCGCTTCGATCTGGGCAAACGCCGAGTCGACAGAGTTTGTGTCGGTGACGTCGAGGGCGATGCCGAGCGACGTCGCGCCGGCGGCCTCGACTTCCTTGCACGTCTGGGCTCCACCTTCGGCGTTGCCCGACCAGGCCACGGCGATCTGGCGGTGTCCGGCCTCGGCGAGGGCGACGGCGATGGCTCGCCCGATCCCGCCGGAGGCGCCGGTCACGAGGCAGATGCGGGGGCTCTGGTCGCTCACGACTGCCTCTGGGCCGGCGGGCCTGTTCGCTGCGCTCACGCGGTGCGGCCCCATCGCAGCAGCACGCTGGCCCAGGTCATGCCGGCGCCGAAGCCCGACAACAGCACGAGGTCTCCGTCGTTGAGCCGACCTTCCTGGGCAGCCTCGACGAGGGCCAGCGGAATGGATGCCGCCGAGGTGTTGCCGTAGCGGTCGATGTTCACGACCGTCTTTTCCATCGGGTAGCCGAGGCGCTGGTTGACGGCCTCGATGATCCGGACGTTGGCCTGGTGGGGAACAAACAGGTCGACGTCGGCCATGGTCTTGCCCGCCTTGGTCAGGGTGATGTTGGCCGACTCCACCACGGCTCGCACGGCCTTTTTGAAGACTTCGTTTCCCTGCATGCTCAGGAAATTGTCACCATTGGCGAGCGTCTCGGCCGTCGTCGGTAGGCGACTTCCGCCGGCCCGCACCTCGATGAGGTGAGCAGCCGACCCGTCGACGCCGAGGTCCCAGGCCAGCAGGCCGGGCCCGTCGTTCGTGGTCTCGCACGCCCGCAGGACGGCGGCTCCCGCCCCGTCGCCGAAGATCACGGAGGTCGAGCGATCTTCGGGATTGAGGAAGCGGCTGATGGTCTCGGCCCCGATGACGAGCACGTTCTTGACGCCGCCGGTCGCGATCATCGACGAGCCGACAACGACGGAGTAGGCGAACCCGGCGCAGGCCGCGCCGAGGTCGAAGGCGCCGCAGGTGAGGCCGAGGCTGTCGGCGACGAACGATGCCGTGGAGGGGACGATCTGGTCGGGCGTGGCCGTGGCCACGATGATGAGGTCGATGTCGCTCGGGACGAGCCCGGCGTCCTTGATCGCCGCGGCCCCGGCCGCCGTGGCCAGCGAAGCCGTCGTCTCCTCGGGGGCGGCGATGCGGCGCTCCTTGATGCCGGTGCGCTCAGTGATCCACGCATCGTTGGTGTCGAGGGTCTGCTCGAGCTCGGCGTTGGTGCGCCGATGTTCCGGTGCGTAGATGCCCCAGCCGGCGACGGCGGTGGCGATGCCCGTAGCACTCGTGCTGATGGTTGGCTCGCGAGCTTCGCTCATTATGCGACCCGCAGCCATGCGACCGGCTCGCCCTCGCGCAGTCGCTCACCTTCGTGGGCGATCATGCCCATCAGGTAGCCGGTGAAGGGGCTCACGACTTCGATGGCCGTGCCCGAACTCTCGATGGTGCCCACGATCTGGCCGCGCTCGACCAGTCCGCCGTCGATGTTCGTGCAGGCATGAGGGGAGAAGACGCCGCGCGACGGGGCGACCACGACCCGTTCGAGCACACCCAGGACTTCCCCCGCTTCGCTGTCGGCTCGGGGGGCGAGGGCGGGGGTTTCAGGCATGGGCGATCTCCAGGGGCAGGTCGGCGGGGACGGCGACGTTGCGAAGGGTGATGTCGGGATGGGCTCGTTTGGCGAGGCCGGTGAGCGTGGTGCCGGGGCCGACCTCGACGAAGGTCGTTGCGCCCAAGTCGATGAGCGCCGGCATCGTCGCCGCCCAGCGGACGGGGCGGATGAGCTGCTCGGTGAGTCGGCTCGGCCATCCGGCGGCGTCGGTGTACGGAGCGGCGTCGTGATTGCTCATCACCGGGATCGGCGTGTCGGCAAAGGGCGAAGACGCGAGGTCAGCGGTGAAGGCGTCGGCTGCCGCCTGCATGAGCGGCGTGTGGAAGGCACCACCGACGTTCAAGGCCATGACCCGCTTGACGCCGAGTTCCTTGGCCTTCGCCGAAGCGGCCTCGATGCCTTCGGGTGTCCCGCCGATGACGACCTGCCCCGGCGCGTTGTCGTTGGCGATCCAGCACGATCCCGCGCCCGCGGCACAGCTGTCCTGGGCCTGCTCGATGGTGGCCCCGAGCAGTGCCGCCAGCCGACCTGGACGGGCGTCGGCTGCATCCTGGGTGTGCCGGGCCCGGCGGGCGGCGAGTTGACAGCCGTCGTCGAACGACAGGGCGCCGGCGGCCACGAGGGCCGTGATCTGTCCGAGGGAGTGCCCGCCGAAGGCGACGATCTCGACGCCACTGCCCTCGATCTCCGGCCCGGCGACCTCCCAGGCCAACAGACTCGAGAGGAAGACGACGAGCTGCGCCTCCCGGGTCCGGGCGAGATCCTCGGCGGGGGCGCTGGTCAAGAGGTGAGCAAGGGTTTCGCCGGTGGCCTTTTCGGCCCGCTCCACGAGCGCCCACGCCGGATGATCGGTCCAGGGGGTCCCCAAGCCGGGCGCTTGCGCCCCCTGCCCAGGAAAGATCACGGCGATGCCCAACGGATGGTCCTCCGACCCTCGGCCCCAACGCTTCGACCAGTGGTAGTTCGGGATGGTTACACAGGATCCTCCCACGTTTCTACGAATCTGTGTAACGATTGGATGAACCGTCCGGGACAGCCGGGACGGGTGCAGACCGGAGGGAGGCGGCGATGGCGGAGTACCGGGTCGAGGAGTTGGCGTCCGAGGCCGGCGTCTCCGTCGAGGCGCTGCGCTCGTACCAATCCAAGGGGCTGCTACCTCCTCCGCGCCATGAGGGCCGGGTGGCCTTCTACGGCGAGGAACACGCGCTTCGGCTGCGCGAGATCCTCGATCTCAAGCACCAGGGCTACTCACTGCGCATGATCGCCCACCTCGTCAGCGCACCGCCCTCGGCGACGGCGGCGGCCCCGGGCCTGGCGGACACCTTCTCGGCCACCGATTCCGAGGAAGAGCGTCTGACCCTGCGCCAGGTGGCCGAACGAACGAGGGTTCCTCCCTCGATGCTGCGGTCGCTCGAGGCATCCGGCGTGCTGCAGCCGCGTAATGACGACGCCGACCGTCCCTATTCCACGGCCGACGTGAAGGCCGTCCGCATGTTGCTGTCGTTGATCTCGGGCGGGCTCCCGATCGAGGAGTTCATGGCTGTGGCCCGGACGCAGATCGAGACGAACGCAGCCGTTGCGCAAGGAGCCATCGATCTGTTCTTCCGCTACGTGCGCGAGCCGATGCTGGACTCGGGTCTGCCTGAGGACGCCGAGGCCGAGCAGTTGGTCGCCGCGCTAGCCCTGATGCTGCAGGCGACGACCACGTTGATCTCCTACAACTTCCAGCGGCGCGTGCTCAACGGCATCTCCGACGAGCTCGAGCGCCGCGGCGCCACGAAGGAGTTGGTCGTGCTGGAAAGAGAGTCACGCCGTCGAGGCCTGGAGGTGTCGCCCGCATGACCAGCCCGACGCCCGCTCCCTCGCCCCTGTCCTCAGACGAGCTCGTGCGCCTGTTGCCCCATCGACCGCCCTTCCGCTTCGTGGATGCCGTCGACGAGTGCGTTCCTGGACATCGGGTCGTCGCCCGCTACGCGGTGACGGGCGCCGAGGACTTCCTGGCCGGCCACTTTCCCGGCAACCCCATCTTTCCCGGCGTGATCCAGGTCGAGGCGTTGGCCCAAGCGGGGGCGGTGGCGGTGCTGGCGGACGAACGTTTCACCGGAAAGCTCCCGTTGTTCGGGGGTATCGAGAAGGTGCGATTCCGCCGGCAGGTGGTGCCGGGGGACGAGCTCGTTCTCACCGTCGTGATGGACAAGCTCGGTGCTCGGGGGGGATGGGGCGAAGGCACGGCGACGGTCGGGGGGACCGTGGCCTGTGCGGCGCGCATCTTCTTCGTGGTGGCACCAGCGCCCAGCTGACGCGCGCGATCCTTTCGGGGATGGACGTCGATTGCCCCCGTTGCGGATCGCCCGTCGATCAAGAGTTCTACGGCCCGTGCGAAGCCTGCCGGGTGGTGCTTCGCGCCTCGGGTCGGGAGGCCGTGGTGCTCGACGCGGTGGCGTATGAGCCGAAGATGAATGTGACTCCGAACCAGGTGGCGACCAAGGACTGAAGGGTCGAGGCGTCGCCGGCGCGAGCAGACTGGTACCCTTTGTCCTCAGCGTTCCGAGTTCTCACGCAGCCGGATCGTCGTTGCAGGTTTCCGTTGGTCTCCCGCAAGTTCAATCGTTGCGTGGAGCTAGGAAACACAAAATCATGGCAGTAGGCACCGTCAAGTGGTTCAACGCGACGAAGGGGTTCGGCTTCATCACCCCCGACGGCGGCGGCGAGGAACTCTTCGTCCACCAGTCGCAGATCCAGATGCAGGGCTACCGCGAGCTGACCGAAGGTCAGCGCGTGGAGTTCGAAGTCACCAAGGGCCCGAAGGGCCTGCAGGCTGGCTCCGTCCGCCCCGTCTGAGT
>Ga0136611_10002215_pt1 | contig 13519 bp, 14 predicted proteins | sample AntDrymUQ2232306_2_FD_106645 | JGI IMG/M metagenome (GOLD analysis project Ga0136611, IMG submission 106645) | Polar desert sand microbial communities from Dry Valleys, Antarctica - metaG UQ223 (23.06) | ecosystem: Environmental > Terrestrial > Soil > Desert | place: Antarctica: Dry Valley... | reverse complement strand
GCACGACGTTCAGCGCAGCGGCCATCGCATTCGACGACGGCAGAGTCGAGCTGGTGCACCTCGGCGGGCGCTCGGCGACGATCCCCTCGGTCGTGCTCGCCCGTGACACCGGCGACGTCGCCGTCGGCGAGGCTGCGGAGTCGGGCGCGCTCATGGACCCGACCCGCGTCGCTCGCGAGTTCAAGCGCCGTCTCGGCGACACGACGCCGCTGATCCTCGGCTCGACGCCGTACGCGCCGGAGGCGCTGCCTCCTCCGGGCCGACGCAGGCGAGCGACTTCGTGACGCTCGCGATCGTCGACATCCGCACCGACGCTGCGTTCGATTTGGAGCAGCAGGACATCCTGCGCGCCGGACTGGCGATCGAGGACGCAGAGTCGGAGACGTTCGCCGGCGGGGTGCTCGAGGGCTACTGCCTCGGTGACGAGACCGTCATCAACCTGTGCGGTGCTGCGTGGTTCGACAACGGCGGCAACGTTGCGATCCAGCTCGAGTTCTCGTTCGAGGGAGTCGGCTTCGACCTCGCGAAGGAGTGCCTTCGGCGGATCCTGTTCACCGCCTCGGAGAGCATGATCAAGCTCGCCTGAACCGGCGCTGCGTCGCTGGCGGCGCCGTGGGCGGCCGGGCTCGCCGGCGTCGTCAATGGCCGGGCTCGAAGCTGATCGGCATCTTGGCGGGGCCGAAGATGCCGACGCCGTCGGGCTTCCACGTGATCTCGCCGTCGATCCTGAGGCCCGGCAGGCGCTGCGCGAGGAGCGGCAGCGCCTCCTGCAGCTCGGCGCGGGCCAGTGCGGCGCCGAGGCAGTAGTGGATGCCGGAGCCGAACGTCAGCTGCGGCTGCGCCGGAGCAGATGACGTGATGTCGAAGACCTCCGGGTTCGGGAACACGTTCTCCTGGCGGTTGGCCTCGGCGAGGCCGATCGAGACGAACGTGCCCTTCGGGAAGAGCACGTCGCGGTACTCGATGTCGGTGCTCGCGAAGCGCATCGTCCCGCGCACGGTCCCGAAGTAGCGCATCGACTCCTCGACGGCTCGGGGAGCGAGCTCTGGCCGCTCGGCGAGGAGCGTCCACTGGTCGGGGTGCTCGCTGAACAGCGCGATCGCGTTGCCCAGCTGATTCCTTGTCGTGTCCGTGCCGGCAACGATCACCGCATTGACCATCATCAACAGCTCGTCGTTGCTCAGCTTGTCGCCTGACTCCTCGGCGGCGATGAGGTCGGTGAGGAGGTCGTCCGCCGGCTTCGCCCGCCGCTCGGCGATCAGTTGCCGGGTGTACTCGTCCATCTCGTTCTGGGCCGCCATCACGAGGTCGAGCTTGTCGTTCAGGTCCGCCGAGAAGATCTCGAGGATGTCGCTCGCGAGCCGGCTGAACAGCTGCCAGTCCTCCTTCGGCGCCCCGAGCAGCTCGCAGATGATCGGGATCGGGTACGGCTCGGTGACGTCGGCGACGAAATCGCCGCGGCCGGCCGGCGCGATCGGATCGATGAGGCTGTTCATCACGTCGCGCATGAACGGCCGCAGCCGGTCCGCGGCGCGAGGCGAGAACGCAGGCGCGACGAGTCGCCGCAGCCGCGTGTGCTCATCACCCTCCGCCGAGAGGATGCTCGTGCGCTGGCGGGCGATGAAGTCTGCGCGGGTGACGCCCATCAACTCCGGGAGCCGGCTCGTTGCGCTGTGCCACCGCTTGTCGCGCAAGATGCCGATCACGTCCTCGTACCGGAGGACGCCGTACCCGAACAGGTTCCGCACGAGCCACTGGTCCTCGCGCAGGTCCTTGCGCATCGCGAACCGTTGGTCGAAGTTGCGGTCGACCAGCGTGTGGTCGGGAATGTCCAGCTCGGACGCAAGAGTCGCCATGATCGCAACCTACTCAGTGCAGCTGCGCGGATCCGGAGGCGGTGCTGAGGCGCGACCGCACGTGATCTGAGACAATGTCCGCAGGGCCCTGGCGATCGACATGTCGCCACGTCCGTCGCATCGGGGCGTGCATCGGCGGGCGGGGGAGTCGACGCCGGAGGGGACGGAGCGGGCGGCGCCGAGGCGCGCGCCGAAGGATTTGCACGTCTTCCCGGGCCGGCGATCGCCGCGGTCGTCGGCGCGTGCTACTTCGCCCTGGCGCAGTACGTCATCTGGCTGAACGACCCGGTGAACGCGGGCGCCGGCTACTGGCCAGCGGCCGGCGTGACGCTCGTCGCACTGCTGATGCTGCCCGGGCGCCGCTGGGGGTGGGTCCTCGGGGCCGTCGTCATCACGGAGATCGGCGGCGACGCGCTGCACGGGTACGCGCTCGTCCCCAGCTCCTGGTGGGCCGCAGGCAACGTCGTCGGGCCGGTCGCCGGTGCGCTGCTCCTGCGCCGATTCGCGCACGGTGGCCGGATGAGTCCCATCGGGTCGCTGGCGCGCTTCATCGTCCTGGGCGTCGTCATCGGCCTGTTGGTCGGAGCTGCCCTCGGCGGCGTGGGGACGTGGGCGGAGTACGGCACTCCGTACGGGGATGTGCTGCTGAAGTGGTGGGCCGGAGACGGGCTCGGGGTGCTCGTCGTCGCGCCGTTGCTGCTCTGCCTGCGCGAGCGTCCAGCCACGGCGCGATCACGGCGCGAGGCGTTGGGCGCCCTTGCGGTCGTTGCCGCGATCACACTGCTCGCATTCCGCAATTGGCACCAGCAGTGGGACGTGGTCGTCCCGTTCCTGATCCTCCCCGCGCTGATGCTGACGAGCGTGCGACTCGGGATCCGCGGTGCTGCCGTCGCAGGCTTCCTCGTCGCCGAACTGGCGAACCTCGCGACGGCGCTCGGGTACGGGCCGTTCCGACTCGCCCCGGAGTCAGACCTGTACGCCGTCACGGTCCTGCAGGTCTTCCTCGCCGTGGCCCTCACCGCGTCGATGGTGGTCGCCGTCCTGACGCAGCAGGCAGTCGAGACGACGCGCCTTTCGGACCGACACCGACGGCGTCATCGAGCACCGGAGCCGGCCGCTCGACGCAGGGTTCGCGCACCTCGCCCGACTCGTCGCCACAGCAACCAGGCGCGACCCGCAGACGTTGTGCGAGCTCTCCCTCGAGCAGGGGCTCGCCGGTGCGGATCGGCAGGACGATGCGTGCGTGATCGCGCTGCGGCGCGCGCCCGACGAGGGCGGACACGCGTCAGCCGGCGAACCCACCCAGCCGCACGAGGTTGCCGTGAGGGTCGATGATGTGGAACTCCACGGAGCCGTCAGCGGGGCCGGTCGCAGGTGAGCTGAGTCGTGCGGGCTCCTCGACCGTCACGCCGCTCCACCCGGCGTGGCACGCGACGGCTTCGGCGGGGGACTCGAAGCGGACGTAGCAGGCGACGTCGTTAGTCCATCGGTCGACCGTCGGGTCGGACCAGAAGTGCAGCTCGATCCCGAGTCCGTGGTGGCGCACGATCAGGTAGTCGCCCGGCCAGCGGCCGCGCTCCTCGAACCCGAGTTGCGCCCAGAACGACGACGTGACGTCGAAGTCCGCGCTCGGGAGGATCGGGATCGTGACGGTGGACATCGACCGGTTGTGGCAGTCGTCAAGCGAGCGCGGTCAGCGGCTCGACGAACGTCGCGCCGAGGAACTCTGCGACGGGAGCGTTGGTGACATGGCCGGCGACCGCGTTGAAACCGAGCGCGAGCGCCGCGTCCCGCCGCGCTGCAGCTGCCGGACCCCACAGCGCGACCTCGAACTGGTACGGCAGCGTTGCGTTCGTCAGCGCATACGTGCTCGTGTGCGGAACCGCGCCCGGCATGTTGCCGACGGCGTAGTGCAGCACGTCGTGGACGAAGTACACGGGCTCGTTGTGCGTCGTCTCGTGGATCGTCTCGATGCAGCCGCCCTGGTCGATCGCGACGTCGACGATGACGGAGCCGGGCTTCATCGAGCGCACCATGTCCTCGCTCACCACGACGGGCGCACGGGCTCCGGCGGTGAGCACGGCGCCGATGACCAGGTCCGCATCGGCGATGTTGCGCTCGAGCGCGCCACGGTTCGACGCCAGCGTGACGATGCGGCCCTTGTTGATCTGGTCCACCCAGCGCAGCCGGTCGAGGTTCTTGTCGAACAGGACGACTTCGGCCTCCATGCCCGCCGCGATCCATGCGGAGTTCCAGCCGACGTTGCCGGCGCCGAGCACCACGACCTTCGCCGGCTGCACACCGGGGGCGCCGCCCATCAGGACGCCGCGCCCGCCGTTGTGCCGCTCGAGGTAGTGCGCGCCCATCTGCGGCGCGAGACGGCCCGCCACCTCGCTCATCGGCGCGAGCAGCGGGAGCGCGCCGCCGGGGAGCTGCACGGTCTCGTAGGCGATCGCGGTGCACTTCGAATCGACGAGCGCCTTCGCGACTTCGGGGTACGCGGCCAGGTGGAGGTACGTGAACAGCGTCAGGTCCGGTCGCAGGTACTGGAACTCCTCCGCCTTCGGCTCCTTCACCTTCACCACCATCTCCTGCGCCCAGGCGTCGGCGGCGGTCGGCACGATGTCGGCGCCCGCCGCGCGGTAGTCGTCGTCGCGGAAGCTGGCGCCGATCCCGGCCCCGGTCTCGACGAACACGTCCACGCCGGCACGTTCGAGCTCGCGCACGCCGTCGGGCGTCATCGCGACGCGGTACTCGGCGGTCTTGATCTCCTTCGGGACGCCGACGGTCCTGATCGCGGGCGAGTTGGGCGCAGCAGTGGTCATGGCCGACGCGATGGACATGACAGTCATCGTATGGTCGCGGCATGGCACGGATGTTCCAGAACTTCATCAACGGCGAACGGGTCGATGCAAAGGATGGTCGCACCACCGCGGTCGTGAACCCGGCGACGGGGGAACAGTACGCGACGGCGCCGCTGAGCGGTGCTGCGGACATCGACTCAGCGATGAACTCGGCGGCGTCGGCGTTCGAGCAGTGGCGGGAGGCGACGCCCTCCGAGCGGTCGCTCGCGCTGATCCGCATCGCCGACGCCGTCGAGGCGCGCGCCGACGAGCTGATCGCGCTCGAGTCGGAGAACTGCGGCAAGCCGCTCCACCTGACGCGCAGCGAGGAGATCCCGCCGATGGTCGACCAGATCCGCTTCTTCGCCGGCGCGGCGCGGCACCTCGAGGGCAAGAGCGCGGGGGAGTACATGCGCGGGATGACGTCGTTCGTCCGTCGCGAGCCGATCGGCGTGTGCGCCCAAGTCGCGCCGTGGAACTACCCGATGATGATGGCGGTCTGGAAGTTTGCGCCCGCGATCGCCGCCGGCAACGCCGTCGTGCTGAAGCCGAGCGACACCACGCCGGCGACGACCACGCTGCTCGCGGAGATCGCTGCCGAGTTCCTCCCTCCGGGCGTGCTCAACGTGGTGTGCGGCGATCGCGACACCGGCCGGGCGATGGTGACGCACGAGACACCGGCGCTGGTGAGCGTCACCGGGTCCGTGCGTGCAGGGATGGAGGTGGCCGCAGCCGCCTCACAGACGCTGAAGCGCTGCCACCTCGAGCTCGGCGGAAAGGCGCCGGTCGTCGTGTTCGACGATGCCGACGTCGCCGCAGCCGCGGAGAACATCGCGATCGCCGGCTACTTCAACGCCGGGCAGGACTGCACCGCGGCGACACGGGTGCTCGTCGGCCCTCGTGTCTACCGCGACTTCGTCGACGCGCTCAGCGAGCAGGCGAAGGGCGCGAAGACCGGAATGCCGGATGACGAGGACGTGCTCTTCGGACCGGTCAACAACCCGAACCAGCTCGCGCACGTCGGCGGCCTCGTCGATCGCGCCCCGTCACACGCGGAGGTGTCGGCGGGCGGGCACCGCGTCGGCGGCAACGGGTTCTTCTACGAGCCGACCGTCGTGTCCGGCCTGCGCCAGGACGACGAGATGATCCAGACGGAGATCTTCGGCCCGGTCATCACAGTGCAGCAGTTCACCGACGAGGACGAGGCGATCCGGTGGGCCAACGGCGTCGAGTACGGCCTCGCGTCGTCGGTGTGGACCAAGGACTTCGGGCGGGCGATGCGGATGTCACGCGCGCTCGACTTCGGGTGCGTGTGGATCAACACCCACATCCCGCTCGTCGCCGAGATGCCCCACGGCGGCTTCAAGCGCTCCGGCTACGGCAAGGACCTCAGCAGCTACGGCTTCGAGGACTACACGAGGATCAAGCACGTGATGGCCAACCTGGACAGCTGAACCGGGCGCGAGAACGCCTCGCGTTCAGGCGCGCAGTGGTCACGGTTACCCCGAACCCATGCTCCGGAAGTGGTGCCGAACCGTCCTTCGAGGGTGGGCCAGCTTCTGTGTCAGCGCACAGAACGACCGTTGTTCTGTGCGCTGACACAGAGTCCGGCGCGTCGAGTCGTCAGTGCGAGCCGTAGGTGTAGGTCTGCTTGACGAGGTCGAGGTAGATGAAGGACTCGGTGCTGACGACGCCGGGCACAGTGCGGATCCGGTTGGTGAGCTCGAGCAGATCGGCGTCGTTGCCCATCACGACCTCGCAGAGCAGATCGAACGAGCCCGCGGTGATCACGAGGTAGTCGATCTCGTCCATCTCCTGCAGGGTCTCGGCGATCGAGTCCGACGGCCCCTCGGTCCTGACGCCGATCATCGCCATCCGGCGATAGCCGATCGACAGCGGGTTGGTGATCGCCACGACCTGCATCACTCCCGCGTCGAGCAGCCGCTGCACGCGCTGGCGCGCCGCCGCCTCGGAGAGCCCGACGACCGCGCCGAGCTTCGTGTACGCCATGCGACCGTCCTGCTGGAGTGCCTCGATGATCGCGTGGTCGGTCGCGTCGAGCTGATGGGCCGAGCGCTGCATGTGCTGCGGATCCTTGCGGCTCCGGTCCTCGCACGCAAGACTCGCCGGGGTGGAGGCGCAGCGTGTCGGTGAGGACGTCGTCGGCGCGGTCGAGCTGACTGACGTCACGAAGCGCTTCGGACCGGTGGTCGCGGTCGACCACATCGACCTGCGCGTCGAGCCCGGCGAGTTCCTGTCCCTGCTCGGGCCGAGCGGCTGCGGCAAGACGACGACGCTGCGCATGCTCGCGGGGTTCGAGCGGCCCGACGAGGGACACATCCGCATCAGCGGCCAGTACGTCGAGGGCGTCCCGCCCTACAAGCGCGACGTCAACACGGTCTTCCAGCAGTACTCGCTGTTCCCGCACATGACGGTCGCCGAGAACGTCGCCTACGGCCTGCGTCAGAAGCGGACGCGCCGTTTCGAGATCGCGTCGCGCGTGGCGGAGGCGCTCGACATGGTGAAGATGAGCCGGTTCGGCGAGCGCAAGCCCCGTCAGCTCTCCGGAGGGCAGCAGCAGCGCGTCGCCCTCGCACGTGCGCTCGTCAACCGCCCGAGCGTGCTGCTCCTCGACGAGCCGCTCGGCGCGCTCGACCGCAAGCTGCGCGAGGAGATGCAGATCGAGCTGAAGCTGCTCCAACGCGAGCTCGGCACGACGTTCGTGTTCGTGACCCACGACCAGGAGGAGGCGATGGGCATGAGCGACCGCATCGCCGTCATGCTCGACGGGCACATCGAGCAGCTCGCCGACCCGGAGACGGTCTACGAGCGGCCGGCATCCGCGTTCGTCGCGGGCTTCATCGGCCGCAACAACTTCTGGAGCGGGCTGTCGATCGGCGAGGGCGTCCGCGCGCACGACGGCACGATCTTCGTCGTCGCCGATCCGGAGGAGCCGGTACCGGTCGGCGAGCCGGCGCTCGCCGCGTTGCGCCCGGAGTCGATCGCGCTCGCCGCGGAGCACCTCGCGCACTCCACGAACGTGATGCCTGGGAAGATCGCCAGCGTGTCCCACTACGGCGATGTCCTCCAGTACGTGGTCCGCACGACGTCGACCGACTCGCGTGACGTGATCTCGATCCTTCCCCGCCAGGGCGCACCGCGGCTCGCCCCGGGCGACGACGTGTGGTGCCATTGGGAGGCAGCGGACGTGTACATGTTCTCGGCAGCGCAGGCGGACCTCGTGCTGGCCGATCCCGCGACGGACTCCGCCGTCGCCTGACCCCAGGAGTACCACGTGAACCCGAATCGGCGAGGCGACACCTTCCGGATCCTCGTACCGCGCGAAACGGCGCAGCGCCTCGCTTCGGCGATGAGCCGGCGGCGCTTCCTGGCGCTGACCGGCGGCGCAGCTGCTGCTGCAGCCCTCGCAGCGTGCGGCTCCGACGACGAGTCGGGCGGCGCCACCACGGGCGCGACACCCGGCGGCAGCTCCGCCGGGAGCGCCCCCGGATCTGCGGGCGCCACGACGCCGGCGACGTCAGGCGGCGACATCGACCGCGCGCTGAACATGTACACGTTCGCCGAGTACGACGACCCGGATCTGCTCGCCGAGTGGGGCGACATCACGATCTCGATCTTCGACTCCAACGAAGAGGCGGTGCAGAAGCTCGCGCAGGTCGGCGACTCGTCGGGCTACGACCTCGTCGTCCCGACGGGTGTGTACATCCCGCAGCTCGTCGCCGCGGACCTGCTCGAGCCGCTCGACAAGAGTCGCATCCCGAACTTCGTCAACCTCGACGCGCCGTACGTGAACCAATCGTGGGACCCGGAGAACCGGCACAGCGTGTGCAAGGACTGGGGCACCACGGGCTGGATCTACGACACGAGCGTCGTGACGTCCGAGATCACCACCTGGTCCGACTTCATCCGCGTCGCGCAGACGGAGGCGAGCGGCTCGACGAGCGTGCTCGACGCTCCGCCCGACCTCGCCGGGATCTACTTCTGGGCCAACGGGATCGACTGGACGACCGAGGACGAGGCGCAGCTCGACGCGTGCGAGGAGTTCCTCGTCAACGAGCTCGCGAGCCACATCAAGGAGTTCGACTCGTATCCCGGCATCGCGCTCACATCCGGTCAGTACGCGCTGTCGCAGGTGTGGAACGGCGATGCTCGTCAGGGCCTGCTCGGTGTCGCCGAGGCCGGCGACGACTCTGATCAGTACCGGTGGGGGATCGGCGCGCCGGAGACGGAGCTCTGGATGGACAACTGGTGCATCCTGAAGGGCGCGCAGAACAAGGACGCGGCGTACGACTTCATCAACTTCATCCTCGACCCCGCGAACAGCTACACGGACCTGCAGTACCACGGGTACCACACCGGGCTGAAGGGCATCGAGGAGCTCGCCAAGGACATCGAGTTCCGCGACATGGTGTTCTTCACGCCGGAGCAGGTCGCGACGATGAAGTCCGGCGCTGTGAACTCGGCACAGGACAGGCTCGTGCAGATCTACAGCAACGTGAAGGCGAAGGCAGCCGGCTGACGGTGACCACTGCGCTCGCCGACAGCGGCGCCGTACCGCCGGCAGCGGCCGGGCCGATCACGCGACAGCGGCGCATGCGGGCGCCGCTGTTCCTCCTCGCGATCCCGTCGACGCTGTGGTACCTGTTCCTCTTCGTCGTCCCGGTGGTGCTGGTCGTCGTCTACAGCTTCGGCACCAAGGTGCCCGGTTCGCCGGGCGACATCGACCTCGACTCGCCCGGCCTCGATCGCTACCGGGAGGTCTTCGAGGGGTCGTTCAACACGGTGCTCCGCCAGACGATGCGCACGTCGATCGTCGGCACCGTGCTGTGCCTCGTCGTCGGCCTCCCCGTTGCGTACTTCCTCGCGTTCAAGCTCAGCCCGCGGGCGAAGGCGCTCGTGCTGACGCTGCTGATGATCCCCTTCTTCACGAACTACCTCCTCCGCACGCTCGCATGGGAGATCGTCCTGCAGCCGCGAGGGTTCGTGTCGAACCTCCTGCAGGACGAGCACTGGTTCACGTTCGGCCGGCAGTTGCGCGACACGCCGATCCAGATCCTCGGGACCCGCGCGGCGGTCCAGATCGCGATCGTCTACAACTACCTGCCGCTCATGATCTTCCCGATCTGGGTCGCGCTCGACCGGGTCGAGCCGCACCTCGTCGAGGCGTCCAAGGATCTCGGCGCCGGCAGGCTGCGGACGCTGCTCCAGGTGACGCTCCCGCTCGCTGCGCCCGGGATCGTCGCCGGGCTCGTGCTCGTCTTCGTGCCGCTGTCGGGCGACTACGTCACGGCCGCGCTGCTCGGCGGCACGAAGGGCAACATGCTCGGCGCTGAGGTCGCAAACCAGTACTTCAGCGCACAGAACCCGCCCGCCGGCTCGGCGATCGCCGTGTCGCTGATCCTGTCGATCCTCGCCGTCGTCGCTGCGTTCGCGCTGTGCGTCTGGTTGCTCCGCCGCCTCCTGTGGCTCAATCGGCGGGTCCGGCCGGCGTTGCGCCAGGCGGCGCAGCCGTGAGGCGTTCGCTGTCAGTGAAGGCCGGGCTGACGCTGTGGACGGCGGCGGTCATCGTGTTCCTCTTCACGCCGATCGTCTTCCTCGTCGTCTCGTCATTCAACGACTTCACCTCGATCTTCCGCTTCACCAGGTTCTCCGGGAAGTGGTGGGGGCGGATGCTCGACAACGAGCCGATGAAGGACGCCGTCGTGACATCACTCGAGGTCGCCGTCATCAGCACCGCCATCAGCCTCGTCCTGGGCACGCTCGCCGGTGTCGCCCTCGCGCGCCGCCCCGGACGGTGGACGACCGCGTTCGTCGGGCTCATCCTGCTGATCCTCGTGACGCCCGAGATCGTCGACGGCGCAGGGCAGCTGAGCTGGTTCGTGTGGCTCGGCGGCCCCTTCCGTGAGGGCATCCTGCCGATCGTGCTGGTGCACACCGTCTTCAGCTCGGCGGTCGTGACGCTGATCGTGCGTGCTCGCGTCGCCGGGCTCGATGCGAACCTCGAGGAGGCGGCGGCCGACCTCTTCGCGACACCGACGCGAGCGTTCTTCCAGATCACGCTGCCGCTCGTGATGCCGGCGGTGCTCGCCGGCGGGCTGCTGTCGTTCACGCTCAGCCTCGACAATGTCGTGGCCACGAGCTTCGTCAGCCCCGCCGGGCACACGACGTTCCCGAACTACGTCTTCGGCCTACAGGGCGGGACCATCCGGCCCGAGGTCGCAGCGATGGCGACGGTGGTCATCGGGATGACGCTGCTCGCTGTGGTCGGGGTGATCCTTGCACTGCGGCGCGGCGGGCAGAGCGGGTCGGAGATCGCAGCCGGGCTCACCGCTCACTAACCTCTGGCTCGCTGTGCCCCCAAGTACCAACCAGTCCCGCGACCCGCAACGTTCCGACTCTGGGAACGATCCGGTGCGCGTGGCGGTGGCGCCCGACGGTGCGCCCTCGTGGATGGCCGATGCGGTCGTCGCCGGGGGCGGCCACGTCGTTCCCGTCGCCGAGGCGGAAGCGCTCGTGTGGGGCGCGCCGATGCAGCCGGCAGCGTTCGCCGAGCTGATGGACGACGCACGGCACCTGCGCTGGGTGCAGCTGCCGTTCGCGGGGATCGAGCACTACGTCGAGCACGTCGACGGTGACCGGCAGTGGACGTGCGGCAAGGGCGTCTACGCCGAGCCGGTCGCCGAGATGGCGCTCGCCCTCGCACTGGCGGGCATGCGCGGGCTCGGGCAGTACGCACGCGTGCAGGAGTGGTCGCGCCCACAGGGACGCAACCTGCTCGGCGCGAACGTCACCATCCTCGGTGGCGGTGGCGTCACCGAGTCGCTGATCCGGCTGCTGACGCCGTTCGGCTGCCGGATCACGGTGGTGCGCAACAGGGTGCAGGAGATGGAGGGTGTCGACGAGGTCGTCGAGGCGGACCGCTTCATCGACGCGCTCACCGGTGCCGACCTCGTGGTGCTCGCGCTCGCGCTCACACCCGACACCGAGGGGATGCTCGCGCGCAACGAGTTCGAGCTGATGGAGGACCACGCATGGGTCGTCAACGTCGCGCGCGGGCGCCACATCGTCACCGACGATCTCGTGTGGGCCCTGGAGAACGGCGTGATCGGCGGTGCCGGTCTCGATGTCACGGACCCGGAGCCGCTGCCGCCGGGACACCCGCTGTGGGCGCTGCAGAACTGCATCATCACCCCGCATGTCGGGAACACGCCGGAGATGGCCGTGCCGTTGCTGTCGGAGCGGATCACTGCCAACGTCCGCCGCTACGCCCGCGGTGAGGAGCTGCTCGGGCCGGTCGACGTCCAGCTCGGGTACTGAGGCGAGCGGGGTGACGATGGAACCGCCGCGCACGCTCGACGCCGCGACGATCGTCGGTCTGCTCGCCGACGACGACCGTCGCAAGGCGTTCGCAGCGATGGAGCTCGGTGCATCGACGATCGACGAGATCGCCGGGGGGCGACCGAATTGCCGGCTCCCCGGGTCGCCAAGGCGACGGGCCGGCTCGCGCAGGCCGGGCTCGTGGTCGAGTCGAAGGGCTCGCTGTGGGTCGTCGGTGCCGCGTTCCAGCAGGCGGCTCGCGACGCGCTGACACGCGCGCCGTCGACGGAGCACGACGACGTCCCCGAGAGCGCCCGCAAGGTGATGGCCGCGTTCGTCAAGGATGGCCGGCTCGAGGCGATCCCGACGTCCCACGCGAAGCGGATGGTGATCCTCGACTGGCTCGCGCAGGAGTTCGAGCCCGGTCGTCGGTACTCGGAGACGATGGTCAACCTGATCATCGGCCTGCGGCACGCCGACACGGCTGCCCTGCGCCGCTACCTGGTCGATGCCGAGTTCCTGGCGCGCGAGGCGGGGGAGTACTGGCGCGTCGGCGGGTCGACGCCGGCCGCCTGAGTCTCGGCCCACTGAGTCGCCTCCGACCGCCTCGGGCCGTAGCGTCGCGGGCATCGTGACGCACTACGAGCGGCTCCGTGTCGCCCCCACGGCGACCACCGGTCAGATCCGCGACGCCTACCGGCGCGCCGCTCGCGAAGCGCACCCCGACCGCAGTTCACGCGCCGATGCCGAGTCGAGGATGGCGGCGATCAACGAGGCGTACCGGGTGCTCGGCGACCCCGTCCGCCGCCGCCGCTACGACGAGGAGATCGCAGTGGCGCCCGCCGCCGCGTCCCGTTCCGGCGCGTCCGCCGCCGACTGGCGCGATCACGAGCCGCAGTGGACGTACACGCCGGTGCCGGACGGAACTCCGGCCCGCTTCCCGTGGAAGTTCATGGCGGTCCTCGCGACCCTCGGCATGGGCGTGATCGTCCTCGGGCTGATCTTCGCGAAGCCGTCCGTGCCGGCCGAACCGGACAACATCCTGCGCTCGGCCGACTGCGTCGTGCTCGGCCCGCAGCTCGATGCGGCGGAGGTGTCGTGCTCGGAGCCGCACGACGCCGTGGTCGACCGCCTCGTCCCGTTCGGGGAGACGTGCAGCAGCGGCACCGAGGCATTCCGCGACCGGCAGGGGATGGGCACCGCCTGCGTCGTGCGCGTCACGCCCTGACAGGCGGCCGTTCTCGTCACGTTCACAGGACCACGCATGTCTCGCTCGCCATGACATGAACGGCACTACGGTGCCGCGGCGATGGCAGCCGTCGACTGGGACATCCTGCGCGTGCAGCTCGAGCGCTGGGCGGGGGCGCACTACCACGAGGGCGCCGGCATCCGCGACCTCCACCCGATGCCGGGCCACGCCGGGTTGTCGTTCGGTTTCTCCGTGACCGGTCCGCGAGGTGACATCGACCGGCTCGTCATGCG
>Ga0136611_10002214_pt1 | contig 13519 bp, 12 predicted proteins | sample AntDrymUQ2232306_2_FD_106645 | JGI IMG/M metagenome (GOLD analysis project Ga0136611, IMG submission 106645) | Polar desert sand microbial communities from Dry Valleys, Antarctica - metaG UQ223 (23.06) | ecosystem: Environmental > Terrestrial > Soil > Desert | place: Antarctica: Dry Valley... | reverse complement strand
GGCCGAAGCCCTCCCCCTCGATGGGGGAGGGTTGGGTGGGGGTGAAGCCTACGCCGAGGCGGTCTCCCGGGTCGGGAAGCCGGCCGCGAGGCACGCGCTCAGGTAGCGGTCGGTCTCGGCGGGCGTCATGCGCGGCAGCGGCGAGGTCAGGTTCGGCTCGATCAGCCCGAGGTGCGCCGCTAGCAGCTTGGTGCCGTGCAGCGAGGCGCGGCCCCGGATGCGGATGAACCCATCGACCTTGGCCTGGATCGCGAGCGCCTCGGCGGCGTCGCCGCGCGTGGCCGCCGCGTACATCTGCGTGAGCAAGCTCGGGTAAACGTTCGCGAAGCCGGGCACCAGCCCGTCCGCCCCGAGCAGCAGGCTGATCGCCGACATCTGCTGGTTGCCCTGGAGGATCACGAAATCCTCGCGCGGGCGCTCCAGCAGCATCCGCTGCACCTCGGCCCAGTCGCCGGAGCTGTCCTTGACGCCGACGATGCGCGGATCCTCGGCGATCTTGAACACCGCGCTCGCCTTGACCGGCACCTTCGTGTTCTGCGGGATGTTGTAGATCATGACCGGTAGGTCGCTCGCGTCGGCGAGGCGCCGGTAGTGGCCGACGAGCTCGTCCTCGCTGTAGCCGCCGAAGTAGTATGGGGTCGTCGCGACGAACGCCTCGATGCCCGTGTCTCGGAGCAGGCGCATGTCCTCAATGATCCGCGCCGTGCTCGGCTGGAGCACGCCCGCGATGACGGGCACGCGCCCGCGCGCCGTCTCGACCGCGACCTCGCAGACCTCGCGCCGCACCCGATCGGTCAGGCATGGCCCCTCGCCATTGGTCCCGAGCACGAACAGGCCGTGGACGCCGCCCTCGATCTGGTGCTCCACGAGCCGCGCCATCCCGGCGCGGTCGAGCTGCTCGTCGGCGGTCAGTGCCGTGATGGTGGGGGGGACGACCCCGTGGAATCGTCGCTGGTTCATGCTCTCTCCCGTTCCGATGCCGCCTTGCGCTCGCCGCGTTGGGTCCGGTTGATTCGTCGGGCCGCCACGGCCGGGCGCTACGGCCGCTGATACACCGCGTAGTAGCCCGTCTCGGTGATGGTGGCGCCGATCGCATTGCCGGCCGCGTTCAGCGACTGCATCTCGACCGGCGTCCACGCGACCGTCTGGAAGTCGAGGTGTGCGATCACGAACCGGCTCTCGTCCAGCCCGAGCGCCTCGATGTCCGTGTACAGGACGTTCAGGTTGACCTCGGCCGGCAGGACGCGAATCGGCGCGACCTCTCCGCCGTCGGAACAGGCGCCCGCGACGATGTCGTACACCAGTAGCCCGACGAGCTGGCCGGGCGGGTTCGGGACCGCGAGCAGATCGAATACCGGCCGCATCTCGACGCGCACGCTCGTCGGCATGGCCGGGAACACGCGCACGGTGATGCGCTGGTTCGTGGAGGCGAAGACGACTTCCTGGCCGGGCGTGGAGCAGAACGGCGCGGCCGGCGCGGCCGACGACGGGCGGGGCGGGAGAATCGTGGACGGCTCGTTTGGGTCGTAGTTGTCGGCGTCCAGATCATTGCGGTTCTCGTTGCTGTTCCGATTGGCGTTGGAATTACGGTTCGAGTTCCCATTGCCGTTGGAGTTCGAGTTGCCGTTGTCGTCGGACGAGCTGTTGTCCGAGTTGTCCTCCGACCCGTTGTCGGAGTTGTCGCCATTGTCGGCGGCCGGCGCAGACGCGGACGCGACACCAATGCGCGATCCCATCGGATCCCCGGTCCTCGGTGACGTGACGGTCGCCTGGACGATCCAGACGTGGGCCACCATGATGACGGCGGCTGTCGCGACCTGGAGCATGCGAAACGGGGTCATGTCTCTTTTGCCTCGCAGTGGATCGGCGACCACACCGCGGCCGAGCGGCCGGCGTTCTGGCGCCTGGGGCAGGCCGAAGCGGAGCGCGGTGCCCGGTCTCGACGGTCGCAGGGTACCCCACCGACCGCCGAGACCGCCACGTCAGGACGGTGACCGGCCTGCCCCCGCATCCTCGGCAATCGACCGGAAGCGCACATCTCCGCCGATCGACCTTGGCATGAGCGTCACGCCGGCACGATCATCTCCTCAATAAGGATGACCGCAACAGAGCCGAGAGGGCGAGGGGGCCGGTCGTCGCGACGACCGGCCCCCTCGCCCTCTCGGCTCCGAAAGAAGGGGCCGAGTCGCAATGAGCGCGACCCAGCCCCACGATGCCCCGACTACCGATTACGGCGCCGAGCTCAACCCTTGTGGCCTTACGGTACCTGCACCACCGCGTAGGTGCCGCCGCTCGTGATCGTGGCCGAGATGTACGGGTTGGCCGGATCCGGGACGGTGGTGACCATCATCCACTGGCCGCCCTGGAGCATCACGATCCGCAGCTTCGACTTGTCGGCCGACGTACGGTACGTGACGCCCAGGTTCGCGCCATTCGACAGCGTGGTGATCGCCGGACCCGAGCAGCCAGCCTGCGCATCGACGCTGAACACGAGGCCGCCCACAACGGTCGCACCCGCCGGCGGCGCCGGCACCGTCGATACGGCCACCTGATTGAGCGACAGGCGCGTGATGGACGAGAAACCCGCGTCCGGGGGCACGGCCACGGTCACGTTGCCCTCGCCCAGGGCGCGCTGGACCAGCCCAACTTCCTGAACGTCGAAGCACTTCGTGGTGCCGGTGACCGGCTGAAGCCCGCCGCGCGAACCGCCGCCGGAACCTACCGCGACGCCACCCGGCTGGCCGACGAGGATCGGGGGCGGCGCATTGTCATCGTCGTCGTTGTCATTCCCGTTGTCATTGCGATTCCGGTTGTCGTCGTCGTTGTTGTCATTGCGATTCCGGTTGTCGTCGTCGTCGTTGTCATTGCGATTCCGGTTGTCGTCGTCGTCGTTGTCATTGCGATTCCGGTTGTCGTCGTCGTCGTCGTCGTTGTCATTGCGATTGCGGTTGTCGTCCAATGACGGGCTCTCGGCCGGAGCCGCGTAGACGGCCGGACCGCCCGACGACCGCGAGGTACCAGGAACAACGAGCGGCACCACCGCCAGAACCAGAATCGTAATCGCGACCAGGGCCGCGCGCATCGCGGTCATACGCCCTACCTCCTCGACAATGCCCCTTCGCAGGGCTACAAGATCCGCATGAGCATAGCAGGAAATTCGCTCGCCGCCAACGCGGTTTCGGCCGTAAAATTGTCAGAATCCGCATTTCGACATCATTGCAATCGAGTGAAGGCCACCTAAACGGGACGTGAATGATACCGTTACTCGGCACCGACGCAGCGGCCCTGACATTGACGTCCGCGACCGCGACATTGTTCGGAAGACTTCCCGAAGCATGACCGAACGCCCCTGCCGCGGCGCCTAGTCCGCGACGATGCGGTGGTAGCGCTTCTTCCCCGCTCGCAGCAGCACCCCGTCCTCGCCGATCGATGCCGTGCCTATCCGCTGGGCCGGGTCATCCACCCGCCGGTCCCCGACGTAGGCGCCGCCCTGCTGAATCAGCCGCCGCGCCGCCGCCTTCGATGGGGCGAGGTCGCTGAGCACGAGCAGCTCGACGACCTCGATCCCGTCCCGAAGCTGCTCCGCCGTCACCCGCGTCGTTGGCACGGATTCGAGGCTGCCCCCCGCGCCACCGAACACGGCCCTGGCCGCGGCCTGCGCGTCGTGCGCCGCCTCGCGACCGTGGGTGAGGGCGGTGACTTCGAGCGCGAGGCGTTCCTTGGCGGACCGCAGCTCCGCGCCGGGGAGCCGCTCGTAGTCGGCGATCTCGTCGTCGGGCAGGAAGGTGAAGAGCCGGAAGAAACGCCCGACGTCCGCGTCCTCGGTGTTCATCCAGTACTGGTAGAAGTCGTACGGGCTCGTGCGCTCCGGCGAGAGCCAGACCGCCCCGCCGGCCGTCTTGCCCATCTTCGCCCCGGACGCCGTGGTGATCAGCGGCGAGACGAGCGCGAACGCCTCCTTTGCCTCGACGCGCCGAATCAAATCCACGCCGGCCAAAATGTTGAACCACTGGTCCGTCCCGCCGATCTGGAGCACGCAGCCCTGCTCGCGGAACAGGTGCAGGTAGTCGTATGCCTGGCAGAGGGCGTAGTTCAGCTCGATGAAGCTGAGGCCGTGGCCCTCCAGGCGCTGTCGGTAGGTCTCGTGCTGGAGGAGCTGGTTGACGCTGAAGTGGCGCCCGACCTCGCGCAGGAAGTCGATGTACCCGAGCTTCATCAGCCAATCCGCGTTGTTGACCATGACGGCCCGGCCGCCCGCGAAGTCCAGGTACCGCGCGAGCTGGGCCTGGATGCCGGCCTCGTTCTCCGCGATCTGCTCGCGGCTCAGGATCGGGCGCATCTCCGTCTTGCCGGTCGGGTCACCGACCATCGTCGTGCCGCCGCCGACGACCGCGATGACGCGGTGTCCGGCGCGGTTGAGGTTCGCGAGCAGCATGATCTGCACGAGATGGCCGACATGGAGGCTCGCCGCGGTCGCGTCGTAGCCGCAATAGACCGCGATCGGCTGCCGCAGCGCGTCGCGCAGCACCTCATCGTTCGACGTCTGACTGACGAAGCCGCGCCGGCGGAGCAGATCGAGCGTGCTCTCCATCCTCTTCCCTCCGCGCGAGATGGTACCGTAAGGTGAGGCACACTCGGGGAGCGGAGGGCGCGATGGCGAACGTGGTGCTCATTCACACGGTTTCGGGGCTCGACACGGTCTTCGGCGATCTGGCCGACGAGCTCGCGCCGGGCCTCTCGCCCCGCCACGTCATCGACGAGAGCCTCCTGAACGACACGATCGCGGCCGGCGTCCTCACCGACGACGTTCGCGCGCGCTTCCGTGCCCGCGCCGAGCAGGCTCGTGCCGAGGGCGCCGACGTCATCATGCTGACGTGCTCCTCGGTGGGGCCGGCCGCCGATGGCCTGGCCGAGGAGCTCGGCGTGCGCGTCCTGCGCGTCGATGAGGCGATGGCCGACCGAGCCGTGTCGCTCGGATCGCGCGTCGGTGTCGCCGCCACGTTGCCCACCACCCTTGAGCCGACGGCCGGCCTGGTGCGTCGGGCGGCGACGCGCGCATCCAAGGACGTGGACGTCACGACCGAGCTCGCCGAGGGCGCGTTCGCGGCACTCCGGTCGGGCGACGCCGCGCGCCACGACGCGCTCGTGCAGGCGGCGCTGCGCGTACTTGCCGCGCGGGTCGACGTCATCGTGCTGGCCCAGGCGTCGATGGCGCGGGCGCTGGCCGGCGCGGAGAGCATCCAGGTGGGGGGCGAGATCGACGGCACGGCCGTCCCGATCCTGACCAGCCCCCGCCTCGGCGTCGAGCGACTGCGCGACGTGTCGGCGTCCGTCACGGAATAGCCGCCGTGGAAGATGCTCGCACCGACGCCCTGCGCCCCTCGCGCATCCCGATCGCGCTCACCATCGCCGGCTCGGATTCCGGCGGCGGTGCCGGCATCCAGGCCGACCTGAAGACGTTCGCGGCGCTCGGCGTCTACGGCATGTCGGTCCTGACCGCGATCACCGCGCAGAACACGGTCGCCGTGACCGCCGTCCACGAGCTGCCGACCGACCTGATCGCCGCCCAGATCGACGCCGTCATCTCGGACATCGGCACCGACGTGGTGAAAACCGGCATGCTCGGCAGCGCCGAGATCATCCGCACCGTCGCCGGCAAGATCCACGAGCATGGCCTCGATCGGCTGGTCGTCGATCCGGTCATGGTGGCCAAGAGCGGCGACTGGCTCCTGCGGGAAGACGCCGTCGAGGCATTGCGCCGCGAGTTGATTCCGCTCGCGCTCGTCGTCACGCCGAACCTCCCGGAGGCCGAGGTCATCGTCGGGCACTCGGTGGCGACGCTCGACGAGATGCGGGCGGCGGCGCGGGAGATCGTGGCGCTCGGGGCGCGGGCGGCCCTCGTGAAGGGGGGCCACCTCGCCGGCGACCCGATCGACGTCCTGTTCGACGGCGAACGGGTTGTGGAGCTGCCGGCGCGGCGCATCCAGACGCCGAATACGCACGGGACCGGCTGCACCTACGCCTCGGCCATCGCGGCGTACCTCGCGCGCGGCGAGTCGGTGGAGGCGGCCGTGGCCTCCGCGAAGGTGTACCTGACGGCCGCGATCGAGCGCGCCTACCCGATCGGCCACGGGCGCGGGCACGGCCCCGTCCACCACTTCCACCGCCTCTGGACGTGAGCGTCCGCGGGGCGCACGGCCATCGGCCAAGCGCGGCGGCTGCGCATAGAGGCAAGTACGCACCGATACTTGGGCGAGCATCAGTTTCGCTGGGACGGGGGCCCGATATGAACGTCGCGCGTCGATACACCTGGGCGGACGTCGAGCGGCTGCCGCACGTCGAGGGAACCCGCTACGAGATCATCGACGGGGAGCTGCTTGTGTCGACGCAGCCCAGATGGGAGCATCAGTACGCCTGCACTGAAGTCATCGTGGTGCTCCAGAGTTGGAATCATAGATCTCGGCTTGGCATCGCGGTCGGGGCGCCTGGGGTAATCTTCCCCGACGGCGACGGCGTCGCGCCGGATGTCGTGTGGATCAGCCACGCCCGCCTCGCAGCCGTCAAGGACGCAGCCGGCCACCTGCTCGGGGCGCCGGAGCTAGTCGTCGAGGTGCTCTCGCCGGGCGCCAGCAACGTGCGCCGCGACCGCGAGGCGAAGCTCCGCCTCTACTCGCGGTGGGGCGTCGATGAGTATTGGATCGTCGATTGGCGCGCGCAACGGGTCGATGTGTTCCGGCGCGAGGCGGACGCGCTGCGACGTGTCGCCACCCTCGGCAGCGCGGACACCTTGATGTCTCCGCTGCTACCGGGCTTCACCTGCTCGGTCTCCACGCTCTGGTTGCCTGCCGTGACCTGAGCGGGACGTTGCGCCGACTGCGACTGGCGCAGTCGGCGCCCCTCGGTGGACGGTCAGGCAGACGGCCCGAGGATGGTGTCTACGTCGATGAGCAGATTCGGCGCGAATTCCGGCGCGAGCCGCTCGCCGCGCGCGAAAAATCGCAACACCCGGTAACCATGCGGTGATGGCTCGCGGTAGACCTCGATGCGCTCGCCGACGAGATCCACGATCCACAATTCCGGAATGCCGGCTCGCGCGTAGAGCGGCGCCTTGGTCGCGCGGTCGTACTCCAGCGACGACTCGGCCACCTCGATGACGAGCAGCGCGTCGAGGGGCGACGGCGTGCGATGCTGGGCGGCATCGGCGCGGAGCACCACCAGGTCTGGTTCGGGTGCCGAACGGTCGAGGCGGATCGGGTTCCGGACGCTGACGATAACGTCCGTCCGAGCGGCAAGAACCCCATTCAGTCGGATGACGCTCCAGATATGACCCGGTCCGATCGGGTTCATCTCGACAATCTGCCCCTCGATCAACTCGACGTGCTCGTCCTCGCCGAGGATGCCGACCTCTCCCAGCCGCTGGTACTCCTCGACCGTGAACGCCCGTTGGCGAAGCTGCACGGTCATGGCGTGCCCTCCACGGGCATTGTACGCCGCCTGCAACACTACGGCTCGGGCGGGAGCGTGAACTCAGCCGCCGAGGCAACCAGCAGCGACGGATCGGCCCGGTACACCTCCAGTCGGGCGCGCAGCTCGTCGTCCCAGCCGTGGGAGTCGGCTCGGCTGGCCAGGGCGGCCAGGGCCAGTCGGCGCAATACTTCATTGTCGGCAGCGGAGAGCGCGACTTCGAGGAGTCCGAGCTCGTCGGTGCGGCGCCGAGTCAGGGACGGCAGCTCCCCCATCGCCTTGTGCAGTGCGTCGGCGTGCAGCTCGCCCCGCGCCGCCAGCCCGGCCAGTTCGGTGTGCGCCTCGGCCCAGGGCAGTGCGATCATGGCGAGACCGGCGCGCAGCGTCGCCGTCTGGCGGTCCTTCGCCAGGACATCGAGCACAACGCGGACGGTCGGCAGCAGCGTGCCGCGATCCCACGCCAGACGGTCCTCCAGTGCCTCGATCAGGATCACCAGCGCCCGGCGGTTCGACAGAATCACCGCGGCGGCCCGGCCGATCAGCGGCGCATCTCGCCCGACGTACGTCGCGAAGATGGCCTCGGCCGCCGCGCGCACCTCGTCCGGCAGCCGCGACGCGAGCGCGCCAAGGAGCGGCTCCAGCAACACGCGCTCGCGATCCGGCAGGGGCAACGTCGCGCTGCGCCCGAGCGTGTCCAGGCGGACGCTCGGCTCCGGATGGCGCAGGAGGAGCGCGAGCAGGGAGGCCAGACGTCGCTGGCCCTCGGGCGAGAGGCGGTCGGCTGGCACGCGCACTACGCCGGCGGCGACCGCCGGGTCTGCGTCGCGGGCGGCGCCTTCGAGGGTATCCCAGGTCTCGGCGCGCTCGGGATAGTCCCAGAAGGCGCGCAGGAGGGCCACCCGCACGTCACGGTGGAGGTCGCGACGACGCCAGTCGAGCAGCTCCGCGTACGCCGTTTCTGTCCGAAGCTCGCCGACCAGCCGCACGACCTCCTTGGCGACGGTGACGCGGTCGAGCGGCACGCCGCGCAATAGGGCAAGCGCGCGGTCGGCCGGCATCTCGATAATCGCCGCGCGAAGGGCATAGATCGCGATCCGCGCGCGGTCGTCGCCAAGCGCGTCGAGCAGCGTCGGGATGCCCTGGCCGGCGTCGAGGCGGGCCAGGGCGCGCAGGGCGGTATCTCGCACGGCGAGCTTGCCGTTGTTGGCGCTCGCGAGCTGTACCAGCCGGTCGGCACTGATGGCCGGCATCGCGGCGAGCTGATCGATCGCTTGAACGAGCGATGGCGTGTCCCGAGATGGCTCGCCCGTGATCGAACGGAGCGTCTGGGCGAAGGTTGCCTGCTGGGAGGGCGTCCAGCGATGGAATCCGTCCATCACCGGAATCACGAATCGGATGTGGACCGTGTTGAAGCGCCCGATGTGGACGTGCTGCCCAAGATGCAGCGTGAGCAGATCCTGCCGGTGGCGGTGGAGGTGCTCGTACACAACTTCGGACCGCTCCCACGAGGGGTCCGCCGCCAGCAGCTCGGGGACGAGCGCGGCGGGAGCGCAAAGTTGGCATCCCACTCGGGATCGCCCAACACCGTGACGCCAACGTAGTCAACGACGTCATCGCCTGGGTAGTACGCCTCAAGACCTTCATTGCCCACCGGCGACCACACCCAGCGAGCGTTGTGTGCGCCTTCCGCCCGGAACGTCTCCACCACGCGGCGGTACGCTTCCTGATAAAGATCGGGATGGTTGGCGGACCAGGGGTACAGGCCGCTCAAGTCCATCTCGTGCCCCCAGCGCACCAGTACTACTTGCGGGGCCGCATCTCGCACGACGCCCGCGAGGCGCCGAATCTCGGCATCGCGCTCTCCCTGCACGATCAGGTCGAGGACTGGCGTCTGGTCCCCCCGCTTCGGGAACGGCTCGATCGTGACCAGGGCGATGCGCCGGTCGCGCGTGCGAGTGAGCGCGCCGCGCAAGAGCCGAGGCTCGTCCTGGCGGACATACCAGTGCTCTAGATCGAGCGCCATGCCGCTCGCCGTCTGCCACGGGTCGTACATGCCGATCGCAACGCCGTCGGTCGGGAGGTCGAGCGGTCGAGCGGAACGGCTCGCCGTGCCCGCCCAGCGCGGAGCGTCGGACGCGATGGCGGAGCGTGCCGGCATTGTCGCTACTCCAGGAGGCACAAGAGCGGTCGGCGCCCCGGCGGCTGCGAGCGCCGGTGTGTCGGTCGCGCCGCGTGCGTCCGTGGCGTAGTCGGCTGGGTTCGTTGCGTCCGCCACAGCCCCCTCAATGGCCTCGCTCGGGCGCAGCTCTGGCATCGCGACGGCGGTCCCGCTCACAGTTGGCGACGCGCTAAAGCTCGCATGCGCCGCCGAAACGCTCGCGTCCGCGGCCTGTGCGGCGAGCCGTAGGAGGGCACGCGCCTGGACGGCACCGGAGGGATCGGTTGCCCGGAACGAGACGGATGCGGTCGTGGCCATCACCACCTGATTCGACGAGGCAGACGCCAGGGCTCCGACGCCCGCGAGCGTGACTCCCACCACCAGTAGCGGTGCCACGGTCACTCGCACACGCGAGAACAGCGGGATGCGCGTGCCTACGAACGCCTTCAGGTAGGCCGCGAGGTTCGTCACCACGACGAGGGCCATGAACCCGATCCCCCAGAGCGCAAGCAGGATCGAGCCATCGACGGAGGGTATCGCCGGATTGTACGGGTCGTCGATCGGCGGCATGCCCCACCAGCCGCCCAAGAACCCCGCGATCACTCCGACGCCGAGCCAGATCAGCGCGAGATACAGCATCTGGCTACGCAGCGAGAATCGCGGGATGCCGTCCGCATCCCCCTTCGGCGTGATCATGTACGGATGCGTCACCCCAAACGCCACGTTGAGGAAGGCCCACAACACAATCGGCCATCGCGCGACGTGGAGGACGACGCCGCGCCACGAGAGGCGCAAGTCGGCCGGGCGGTGCCACCGGCGCGTCCACCACCACGTGACGAATCCGGTCAGGTGGAGCGGCGCGCTCATCGCGGCGAAGTCGAGGATCGACACGCTCGACACGGACTGCCCCGTGACCAGCGCCTGCACGGCCGATGCATTGATGTCGTAGACCGCGACCTCGAAGCCGCCCCTGACGACGTTGCGGGCGATCGGCCCGCCCATGGTCCCGAGCCCGATGATGCCGACCTTCTTCATGGTGCGTCCTCCACGATGAATACGTGCGTGTCGAGCGAGTGATAGCCGCCCATTATCGATCGGCGGATGCCCTTGTCCCCACCCCTTCGCCTGCATGCGCCACCGCGTGCGCCCAGCACGACAGAACGCGACCGCGCGGTGCGTGTCATCATGACTGTCGCGGCGCCATGCTCGGTGCCGGAGACGGCGCAAGGAGGTCGGACGTGCGGAACTGGCTCGCGCGTGTTACTGCGCTCATCATCGCGGTGCCCGCGCTCGCGCTCGGCCCGGGCTCGCACGAGGCCGCATCGGTCGCGGCCCAGGTGGTGCGGCCCCGGCAGGATGCCGATCGGGCGGCCCTGGCGCCCGCGCTGGCGCCGTTCATCGACGGCCTGACCGACCCCATCTTCGTCACCCACGCCGGCGACGGGAGCGGGCGCCTCTTCGTGGTCGAGCGGCGCGGCCAGATCAAGGTGGTCGTGGATGGGCAGGTGCTGCCGACGCCGTTCCTCGACCTCAGCGGCGCCGTCACGTCGAGCAACCTCGAACAGGGGCTACTCGGGCTGGCCTTCCACCCGAATTTTCGGTCGAACGGCCGCTTCTACGTCTACTCCACGCCCCCGCCGCCCTCCCCCAACCCGAGCAACCTGGCCGGCTACAACGCGCTGGCGGAGTATCGCGTCCAGGCGCCGGGCGGCAACCAGGCCGATCCTGCGACGCGGCGTGTGCTGTTCTCGCTGCCTGACCGTGCGTCCAACCACAACGGCGGCATGCTGACGTTCGGGCCGGATGGCTACCTGTACGTGGCGATCGGCGACGAGGGCGGCGGCAACAACCAGTACAACAACGCGCAGACCACGGCGACGTTGTTCGGGAAGGTGCTGCGACTCGATGTGGACCGCGCCGACGCCGGCCTCCCGTACGGCATCCCGCCGAGCAACCCGTTCATCGGGCAGGCCGGCGCCCGCGCGGAGATCTGGGCGTACGGGCTGCGCAACCCGTGGCGCGTGACCTTCGACCGGGCCACGGGCGACCTTTGGATCGCGGATGTCGGGCAGGCATCCTATGAGGAGCTCAACCGCCAGCCGGCGGGCGTCGCGGGCGGCCGGAACTACGGCTGGAGCGTGATGGAGGGGCTCCACTGCTTCGGCGCGAACAGCTGCGATCAGACGGGTTTGACGTTGCCGGTCGCGGAGTATGGGCGCGACGGCGGCTGCTCGATCACCGGCGGCTACGTGTATCGCGGCTCGCGCTACCCGGACCTGGCCGGAGCGTACGTCTACGGCGACTACTGCAGCGGCCGAATCTGGACGCTGCGGCAGCAGGGGAGCGCCTGGGTATCCGCGCCGGCGCTAGACAGCACGTACAAGATCACGTCGTTCGGCGAGGACGAGGGCGGCGAGCTGTACGTCGTCCACGCGCCATTCGGAACGAATACGATCGGGCAGGGGGCGATCTACCGCCTGACCGACACCGTGCAAAATCAAGTTACGTGCTCGCCGCGCCCGAGGGTGGCGATCAGGACGACGCGCGCCGGAAGCGACGAGCTGCTGGTGACCGTGACGGCGACGACGAACGGCACCGGCGCGCCGAACGCACTCACCTCGATCGAGCTCGGCGCGGCGACCAACGCCACCGTATCAAGCGGCGGCGCGCCGGCCCGGCCCGGCGGCTTCGTTGTGCCCCTCGCGAGCGGCACGACCGAGACGACGTTCACCGTCCGACGCGCCGGCGAGGGCGCCATGCACGTCCCGTTCAAGGTGGCCGACGGGTGCGGCATCTGGCCGAGCTTCGTCGGTGCGGGCCCGGGGCCGTAGGAAAAATGGAACTGGGCGGCGGGCATCGGGCGTCGCATACTGTACGCGGAGCACCCTCGGGGGAGGACGAGAACCGATGAGCATGGCGGGACGCGCCGCGACGCTGGTAGCCGCACTGATGACGATGGGCGTGGCCGGGTGGGCGCTCGCAGTGCCCGTGCGCGCGGCCGGCCCGCCGATGGTTGCCCCGGCGCCGCGCGAAGGGACGATGGCTGCCCCGTCGGCCGCGACGCCGCTGCGCCGGGTGGACTGGAACGCGGTGCTCGCCAACGATCCCGAGCTGGTCTACGAGGACAACCCGCCCTACCCGGCGAGCACGCTCCGTATCTTCGTGACCGCGACGCGCGACGGCGGCGGCGAGGTGAGCGGCCATCCTCTCTTCGAGGACGTCGACTACGGCGACGCCGACGGCGACGGCATCGAGGAGGCGATCATCCCGCTCGCGTCGGGCGGGACGGCCGGCAACGTCGGGCTGCTGCTCTATCGCGAAGGCCCCGACCGCCCAGAGCTGGTCCTCGCGCGGGGCGGCTACAAGCTTGACGTGAGGCTGGAGGGCGGCCGGCTCGTGGTCTACGAGCCGTCGTACGTCGGCTTCGAGCCGAACTGCTGCCCGTCCGCATCGACCATCGCCACCTTCCGCCTGGTCGGCGACCGGCTGGAGCGGCTGTCGTATGAGGTCGAGCCGAACGACGCGCAGGAAGTGACCGTCTCGGGATTCTACCGTGCGCTGTCGGCCCAGGACTTCGAGTCGGCGTACGCCTTCTACAGCCCGGCCCAGAAGGCGGCCAACCCGTACGACCGCTGGCGCGAGGGCCACCGCGACACGCTCAGGATCGAGGTCGAGACGAGCCCGAGCTCGGCGCCGGAGCGGATCGAGATCGTCCTGACCGCGACGGATCGCGCGCCGAACGGCGGGACGGTGACGAAGCGCTTCGCGGGGACGTGGACGCTCGTGTGGAGCGCCGACGAGCGGCGCTGGCTGCTGGACACGGCCAACATCGCGGCGCTGCCATGAGGCCCTCACCCTCACCCAACCCTCCCCCATCGAGGGGGAGGGCTTCGCCTC
>Ga0136611_10002213_pt1 | contig 13520 bp, 12 predicted proteins | sample AntDrymUQ2232306_2_FD_106645 | JGI IMG/M metagenome (GOLD analysis project Ga0136611, IMG submission 106645) | Polar desert sand microbial communities from Dry Valleys, Antarctica - metaG UQ223 (23.06) | ecosystem: Environmental > Terrestrial > Soil > Desert | place: Antarctica: Dry Valley... | reverse complement strand
CAGCTCACCTATATATCCACTGGCGCTCGGCTATCCCAGCTTGAAACTGTTGCGGGTGCCGTTATAAAAATTGTCAAAGACCAAAAAATGAAAGAGGAACCTTTTCTCCTTCTCGATGGAGCGCACTTTGAAACACTAGTAGATGAGCTGGCCATTCATATGCCAAAATTCTTTTACGCTAATGAAGAGATAAGCAAGCAAGCAGTTGCCGACGGTATGAGAGCGGGCACTGATGATTTCTTAAAGTTGGTACTACCAAAAAATATAATTGAAAATGAACCTGAACGTCAGGACACTTACTTTATCCCGTGGAGAGTAGATCTCTTAAAAAATATAAGACCAGATTTTATGTTAAAAAGAGAGGATGGTGGATGCGAAGTATTTTTACCCACCAGGCTTTTAGACATTTATGTAACCCATGTCTATACTCCTAGTAATCCTGGCTTCCCGGTCGAAGAAATTCAACTGATACCTTATTAATTTTTACTGCATATATCTAATCGACCATCATTGCCACGACGGCAAACCGTCCGTCTTCAGGTTGGTCACCGGCTAGAAATTCGCTGTGCGAAAAGTAATCTTGGTTCTCGGCCGTATCAACATGGCTTACTTCTATATTCGAGCGAGCTACTCCGCTAGCCATCAACTGCTGAGCGGCTACTTCGTGCAGACTCTTGCCCCCAAAAGACTGTAGCGGATAGCTTTGCTTACCAACTGAAGGGCTGAGCCACACCAATATATCACTGGGCTCACAGCCAAATTCATTTACAAGATAGTTAATACTCCTGCTGCCACCGTCTTGCTCGATACTATGCCTTCCTAGATGAGAAAGCATCAAAACCCGTGCCGCTGGGTCATATAGTACTGCGCCAATACAATCCGCGAGTGGCAGAAAGAGTGCTTGTTCCGGGCGCGTTGCAACCAGCCCATCTGCCACCGTCATTGACAACGGTTCCAGTATACCCTCTCCGGTATGATCGTCCTCTACCACCTTGTAGCGAGTAAAATTAGTTGTATCTTCGTATGCCACCTGCACGAGCGTTGCAACGAGCGGATCAACTCCGGCTGCATCCAAAAATGCCGAACGATTATATCGAATCTCGTCACAATCGTTGCCCTTAAAGTTCATTGGACCGTCCTCAACCGACGATACTGCAACAATTAGATTATCACCAAATATAGTGGGCTGATCATGCCTAATCATTAATTATCTCCGATAGACGTTTCCAATCTGCTATAGACAAATCCTGCGCTCTATCGTCAGGGTTGATAGCAGCTTTTTCAAGTAATGATTCGATTTCATCTTTGGAAATCCCCAAACCACCAGAAAGACTACTGCGTAGTTTTTTGCGTTTAGCGGAATACCCCGCCTTAACAACTCGATAAAAAGCTTTCTCAACATCTGGAGAGACTAATGGTTCTAAACGTGTTGTCAGGACAACTACTTGGGAGTCAACTTTAGGCGGAGGTGTAAAAAGCTTAGCGACTACTACCGGCCCGAGCGAAATCTCGCTATACACCTGGGCGCTCACAGCGAGAATGCTCATTTGCCCCGGTGCTGCAGCCAGTCGCTCGGCAACTTCTTTTTGTGTCAGCAAAACTGATACAGACGGCTTATTCTCAGCTGTCATTAACAATCGTACGATCTTACTAGTTATGTAATAGGGAATATTTGCCACCACTTTATAGCCAGCGGGAAGCAGGTTTAAATCATACGAAAGAATATCGCCCTCTATTACTTGAAGGTTTTTACCAGGAAATTGGCCTGGTAGTTTACGGGCTAAATCGCCGTCAAATTCGATGGCGATTACATTATTGGCTCTACGGAGCAGTTCACTCGTAAGTGTGCCAAGACCAGGACCGATTTCAAGCACCGTGTCGCCTGGCTGTATGTCAGCAAGATCGGCTATCTCGCCTAAAACTTCTCTGTCTTGTAGCCAGTGTTGTCCGAGAGACTTATTTGGCATAGCAATTAATACCAGTTTTTAGTACGCCAGTGGTTATAGGCACCTTCTGGATTACCATAGCGACCGCGTATATACCCTAAGCCCCATCGAATCTGCACTACAGGATCATTCTGCCAACCTGCCCCCATTTTACTTCCCGGTAGGGCCTGAGGGATACCATACGCTCCCGAACCTGCGTAGTTTGCTTTACACTCTATCCACCCCGATTCATGGGACCACAGCTTCTCAAGATACTGCCATTGGTCTTCACCAAATCCTGCCCCGAGCATCATTTGATGGCCTAAAGCCCGATTAGCATTTGCGTCGTTTACACACTGCGGAGTACGAGCGCCGATAACAACCACTTCTTTGACTGGTTGCTTTGTAACAACTGCATTAATTTCTTTTCGGCTTTCTTCTTTACCGTTGCGTATGAGAACTTCGTACGTAGCCGTACGTGCCCCCCCTATACCAGCCGAGCGGACTTCACGGTAGCCTGGATCACGATCAACATCACGTATTTGTTCAACCTCAAATGCAACTTCCTCATCAACAGTAAGTGTCTGAGTACCTTCCCGCCAAAGATCAACTGTCATTCCTGGGGTAATTGGGGCGGATGTATCAACCGAAAGCATGTCATTGTCACTCAGTTTTATATCTTTTTCCTCTAGCATTTCACCGACAGTTTTTGCCTGCGTATAAACGATCGTATTTTTTCCGTACAGAATGAATGTAAATGATGTGGCACGAGTGATAACAAGCTCAATAGCGGCGCCACCGCCAGCAGGGGTAGCAGGCAAGCCCATTTCTGTTATATCCTCGCTCCGAAGCTCCATATCGGCATGCGCTACGATTTGTGAAGGCGTGCGATAAGCCGACATAATTTTCTTCCGTATCGCACCATCAATAATCGTAATTGGGCGAGCTCGGTAGATATTGATATCGTAACTATTCGCGACCAGCGCTTCATCGAGCATAGGCTCGACCAGATCATTTGTGTCAAAAGGAATATTTGCATCTTCAAGCGCCTCTCGGACTGTGCCAGCACGCGTCAAAAAACCTTGCTCCATGGTGCCGTCATGAATCACGAGTAACCGCTCACCTGACTTTGATTCGGCAGGAGTAGCCTGAGCCGTACGTACTGTGCTTATGGCTAAGCTAGCAACAAAAAGTAGCGCAATAAGGCCAGAAACACCTATGGTTGTATGGGGTATATATCTCATTACATGAAAAACACTACTAGAGTGTAATAGATTGATTATAGCAAAATCAGTCTTTTATTGCCAGTTTGTCGAGAATTGTCCTCGCTAGTGGTTCAAGTGGTGGCAGTTCCTTTAAAGAGAACCAACCGGCATCTTTTACTTCGAAATGATTTGGCAACTGTTCCGGCAATTCACTCGAGGTATGTGCCGTAAATACCATCTCTTGGTGCCCGGCAGCTTTTAACGTAAGTTTTAAACGCAAATCCTGATCCAAAATTACGATACCGGCCTCCTCCCGCAGCTCTCTTTTGGCTGCACTAACTGGCAGTTCCCCTCGTTCCACGCCACCGCCAGGGAGGCTCCATTTATTACCACTAAGCCAGGTTCGCAACAGAAGAACTCGCCCTTGGTCGTCTTCAAGAACTATCCTCGTCCTGATTGTCCTGAAAATACGACTATACACGTTAAGAGATACGATTGCTAACGGGGCCAATACTGATCCTATAAAATAATAAAATCTCATATTTTTTCGAGTCGAGCATACTCAACATTTAGCTTTTTAGTTTGACCAGACGAGAAAACAACTGTCACGGCCATGCCGTCAACATCAATAATTTCGCCACTGCCGAATTGGCTGGAACGCACCATATCGCCGATATCAAAATCAGGCAGTTCGCTCCAGTCATCATCATTATTCGGCTGCTGGAATGATGGAGCAACCATCAGTTCATGGCCCATATCAGACAAAAAACGGGACGGCATATTGAATCTAAAATCCCCAAACTGCGCCCGACGGGCGGCATAACTAAGATGCAACTCCTCCCTGGCGCGTGTCATCCCTACATAACAAAGGCGTCTTTCTTCTTCCAGCTCAGCCTGCCCAGCTTCGAGTGAGCGGCTACTCGGTAGGAGATTTTCCTCCATACCAACCATAAAAACAACCGGAAACTCCAAGCCCTTTGCGGCATGAATTGTCATGAGGGTGACTTTCTCATAGTCTTCAGCTGTATCCACACTCGACATTAAGGCAGCTTCTTCAAGAAAATCTGGCAAAGCGACGTAGTTCTTAGCATCAGACACCAACACGCTGAGGTTCGCTTCACGTTCCTCAGCCTGCGGTGTACCATCTAGAATATACTCTCGGTAACCGGTTCTCTCTATTAAGGTCTCGATAATTTCACTCGGCGACGTTTCGGTTAGTACCTTCGCCTGCAGAATTCGCAGTGTTCCCCCAAGCTTTACCAAAGCATTCCGTGCGCGAGGTGTCAGACCATTTGCCGACTCAACATTCGTAAGTGCACCGATAATATCTTGCCTGCTCTCGCCCTGCCAGATCAGAAACTTTTCAAGACTTGTCGCGCCAATACCACGCGTTGGTACATTAACGATCCGGCTAAAGCTCATTCGATCGTTGGGCTGATAGAGTAAGCGTAAATAGGCAATGACATCCTTTATCTCCTTTCGGTCATAAAATCGAACACCACCAACAATTTGATATGGGATACGTTGTTGTAAAAAGGATCGCTCAAGGTTGAAACTCTGCGCATTGGTTCTATATAGTACTGCGAAATCACCATATCGCCTCGCCCCCATTGCTACCTGAGATCCTACTCGGCCGGCTACCAACTGAGCTTCCTCAGATTCGTCATATACTTGGTGTACCTGAACGGGCAGACCTGCAGGGGTATCGGTCCAGAGTTTTTTATCCGTTCGAGCAGTGTTTTTACTAATGACATTCTGGGCAGCTTCAAGGATTGCTGATGTACTGCGGTAATTTTGCTCAAGTTTAATGACAGTCGCACCAGGGAAATCCCGCTCAAAATTTAGAATATTGGTAAAGTCTGCTCCACGCCAGCTATATATTGACTGCCAGTCATCTCCCACGACACAGATATTGCGCTCTTCACCTACCAGACTTTTAACAATCGCGTACTGTGCAGCATTCGTGTCTTGGTACTCATCTATCAAGATATGCCTGAACTGCGAACGCCACTTGTTTCTGATTGCTTCATGGTGTCGTAACAATCCGACGACCTCAAGTAGTAAATCATCAAAGTCAAGTGCCCCGGCTTCACGTCGGAGGTGCTCGTAACGCTCGTAAATTGAAGCTACCTGTTCCTGAAACGGATACTGCGCCGTTGTCCGATACTCCGCAGGACCAAGAAGTTGGTTTTTAGCCGACGAAATCGCACTTGATACCGCTGAGGCTCTTATTTGTTTATCAGTAATATGCAACTGCTTCATGGCTTGTTTTATAAGTCCTTGGCGGTCGCTTTCGTCATAGACAACAAAGTTAGGCGGTACTCCCACGCTACTGCCATCAATTCGAAGAAGTCGCACGCAGATGCTATGAAAAGTTCCCATCCAAGGCATAAAATGACGGACAGAGGCATTTTGTTGCAGGAGACTACCCAAACGTTCCCGCATCTCCCGGGCTGCTTTATTCGTAAAGGTGACAGCCAAAACTTCGTTCGGCCATACACCTTCGTTCTCGATAAGATAAGCGATTCGATGCGTTAAAGTCTTGGTCTTGCCACTGCCGGCTCCGGCTAAAATTAATACCGGGCCCACCGTCGTTACAACTGCCTGCTTTTGAGCAGGATTAAGACTATCTTGAATATCCACTACTACTATTGTACTACGAAGAAATCACTGATACTGAATCTTCTTTAGAGTAACCCGAAGTAGTACACCGCAGCCCCACCACCAGCACCGATGAGTAAAATTGCGATAATGGCAACGACCCAAAGCCAGCCTGGTTTTTTCTCGGCTGGGTGAGCGAGCGGCTGCGTATCGTAAATACCCCCGACAGTGGGTGCTTTGTCCTTTGATTCGGACTGTACTTTATACTGCTGAGGTATCGAGGCAGACGTAATGTTCCGAAGTGTCTCTAGCGAGGGTGCTCCGGTTTCGGATACCGCGGTAGAGCGGGGTGTAATTGTCTCAGTCGCCGCGACTGGTTGGCTGAGTGTGGACGAACTATCGCCTCCTGATTCAATACTAAGAAGTTCGCTACCAAGTTCGGCTGGTAAGGGTTGTTCTGGAAGCTGGGCATCCGTGTAGGGGGAAACAGATGAATCTGCCGTAGCTAAGGGTTCTCCACTTGTGTCATCAACTTTAGCGGATTGCTCATGAGCCCCATCAGAAGAAGCCGCTTCTGCAGGACGACCTAGTGGCCGTTTCTCGACTTTAGCATCTGGCAAAAATGGGGAGCTAAGAAATGCTGTATCTTCAGCCGCTTCGAATGAAAGTTCATTGAGGCCCTGCGCTGTATCTGGCTCGACTCTGTCAGTAGTATCTGTAGAAGTACTTTGAAAATTCTCTACAACCTCGTCCAGGTCAGTTTTGCTTTCCGTCAATTCATTTGGCTGGTCTATCGCATCGCTCGGCCCTGCAATTGGAGGACGCCGCATAGTGCCGGGTTGCAGTGTGTTTCCCTGCCGGGATACTGCCGTTGATTGTAATGGTCGTGCCACCGCACGAGTGGCTGGGCGCATGACGTCCATGAAACGCCCACGACTGGCTGCAGGTAAGTGAGTTACGGTCGGAGACCTGAAGGAAATGGGTTCTATTGCCAACCGCTCCTCAGGTTCCTCTTTCTCGACAACAGGCGGAGATTCAAGTTCAGGTTCGGACGTGACCTCACTTTCGTAGGTGCCAGTTGTAGCATCTAGTTCATCGTCATCAGTTTGAGTAAAGACTTCCGCAGTTTCCGTTGGTTCGTTCCTCGCCTCTAACTTCAGTGTATCTTTTGTTTTTGGATCCATCAACGAATTAACAGCCCTATCAAGTTCATCAAAATCAATATCTTTCATACCCACCCTTATGCTTTTGTTACCGCAACGCTGCTGTGTGCTTTTGTGACAATATCCGTAAAATCATGACTGCTGAGACTAGCCCCACCTATCAGGAAACCGTCTACTCCCTTAACCGATAGATAATCCGCTGCATTTGAAGCTGTGACACTTCCTCCATAAAGCACGCGCACAACCTCGGCTGCTTTTGCACCAAAAAGATGCTTTACTTCATTTCGGACAACCTTAATAGCATCCGTAACATCACTTGGCAAAGCATTATTGCCCGTACCAATAGCCCAAACCGGTTCATAAGCTATCACAAGCATTTCAAGATCATCACTTGTTAGATTGGCAAGGCCACTCGTTAATTGATCACGAATAATGTCGTCCGTTTCTCCATATGAGCGATCGCTTGTAGTTTCACCAATACAGAGAATCGGCCTGATATTATTACGAACTGCAGCTTGGACTTTATTTCTGATATCTTTTTCGGTTTCGTTAAACACATGCCTTCGCTCCGAGTGACCGACAATTGCGTAATCGACAATGCCGTGCAGTTGAGCTGCAGACACCTCTCCTGTAAAAGCACCATGATCGCGCCAGTAAAAGTTCTGTACGGCTAATTTAAATTGACGGCGGTTCACCTGCAGACTGAGTGGCTGCAGAGCGAGGAGTGTCGGTGCCAGTACAACATCAACATCGCGCCTCACGGGGATCATTTCAGATATTTTATGCAAATATAAACTAGCCTCATGTACCGAGAGATTCATTTTCCAATTGCCGACGATGAGTTTTTTTCGAGGAGCCATCCCTAAATTACTATTCCTTGAACGATAACCCTTATGCTTATTACTCTTTAGTGTACTCTAATTTCTCTTAGGCGTCTAGCAAACTTTCCACACCCGGAAGCTTTTCTCCAGCCATCAATTCCAGGCTGGCACCACCCCCGGTAGAAACGTGCGTGAAACTAGCGCCTTCCTTACTATCCCAATGTTGTACAAAATCAGCTGTATCGCCGCCTCCAATAATTGATGTTATTTCAGGCCGTTTAACCAGAGCCATCGCCAAACTTGCCGATCCTTTGGCAAAGTTAGGCAGTTCAGCCAGCCCGAGCGGACCGTTCCAAATCACCGTTTCGGCTTTTTCAATCTGGCCGTTTATAGCTTCAATACTTGCATCCCCAATATCAAGCGCTATGTCGCCGTCGCTAAGTGCACCTACAGGCACCACTCGGCGTGGTTCATCTGGACCTGCTACGCGCGCAACCGCAACGTCAGTTGGTAAGATAATGAAGCTATCTACATTTTCTTCACCGACTTTTTTGGCAGCAGCTGTGTATATTGCATCAAGTACAGCCGATTGATCCTTTTCAACTTTGCTATTACCCATGGTATAGCCTTTGTAGGCCAAGAAGGTATTCGCCATAGCACCGCCAATAATTATCGTGTCCGCCACCTCTATGAAACGCTGTACAAGAGGAATTTTATCGCTCACTTTTGCTCCGCCCAGGACAGCTACCAACGGGTGCTTTGGTGTTTCCATAACACTTGTTAGCATTGTTACTTCGCGTTCAAGTAGTAAGCCTGCTAGTCCAGGTAAATAATGGGTAATCGCTTCAGTACTGGCATGCGCCCGGTGCACGACTCCAAACCCATCCTGTACAAAATACCGTGCGCCCGAACTATCGGCCATCTGTTTGGCAAACTGCGTATCGTTGGCTTCTTCGCGCGGATCAAACCTTAGATTCTCAAGCACAATAACACTATTTTTTGGCGCTCTTTTAACTGCCATCTTCACTCTATCGCCCACGATATCACCCACAAAATGAACAGGACGGCCCAAAAGTTCGGATAGTCTGAGGGCAATTGGCTCAAGGCTAAGCTTTTGATCACGTCCTTCCGGGCGCCCAAGGTGGCTCACGATCACTAGCTTGCAATTATTTTTTAGCAGGTAATGAATTGTCGGCAAACTGGCACGAATTCGAAAATCATCCGCAATTGTGCCGTCGGCTTCTAAAGGTACATTATAATCGGTCCTAAGAAGTACTGTAGTACCTTCAAGCGGCACCGTTTGAATCGTTTGTTTATAAAATTTCATACCCACCCTTGTATCCAAGTTATTCTAACACGCGCACCCGGATAGTGTCAGTAGCGCCGATTAATCCTGGCTGCTTGCCACTTACAATCACTACTCGTACGTTTTGCTTATCACCAAAGAATTTTTCGCCGTTCAGCTCGTTGGCGAGTGACAACCCCGCCGTTCCGCCGTCAGGCCGAACAAAACTCCGATTAGCGTAGCTAAGAGCCAACTGCTGAGCCACCCGTAGCTCGCTTGATACGCTAATTATACGGATATTCGGACGATAGGCCGCGATATTTATTGCCGTCGCACCCGATTTTGTCTCAGCAACAATCGCGTCGACGTTTAAGTGTTCAGCTAGCGATACAGCCGCGGCAGCGATAGCGTCCCTTTGAGCGTGGTTGGTCAACACATCATCGGCAGGTGAAACAAGGCTATTTTCCTGAGTGTAGAGTATTACCTTTTTCATAGCGATCACCGTTTCGAGTGGATACTTGCCATTGGCAGTTTCATCACTCAGCATGACAACATCGGCGCCTTGGCTCACGGCTGTCGCAACGTCGCCAACCTCGGCTCTTGTCGGTTGCGGAGAATCAACCATACTCGCCATCATTTGTGTTGCTACAATGCTAAGCTTGCCATACTTTCGGCAGAGCGCAATTATTCGGCGCTGGACAATTGGAACGACTTCAGCACCAGCCTCAACCGCCAAGTCTCCCCGGGCTACCATTACACCGTCGCTGGCTTTAACAACTTCTTCCATGACATCAGGCTGGATAGCGGCTTTAGTTTCGATCTTCGCGACTATCTGCGCCGTAGAGCCAAGGCTGACTAGCATCTGCCGTAAAGCATGTATATCATCGGCGGACTGCACAAAGCTAAGTGCCACGTAGTCAATATCCTGCTTCGCACCGTACTCAATATCTTCTACGTCTTTTTTAGTAATAATGTCGCCGCCAAAGTTGGTATCGGGCAAGTTAATACCCTTTTTCGACATAAGTACGCCGTCATTTTTGACCCGAATTTTAATTGCAGTTTCACTCATAATTTCCGTCACTACCGTTTGTACCTTGCCGTCAAAGATGTAAAGCATCTCACCCGGCTTCACCTTTTCTGCCAAGTTATATTGGACAGGCAGTGTCAGACCAGTATGCTCAGCCGCATAATCAAGCACCAGCTCGTCGCCAGCTAGTACCGTGATATTCTCCTTTAAAACACCAAGTCGGATTTTTGGCCCTTGGAGGTCCTGCAGGATCGCTACCGGTTTACCGACTTCTTTACTCTGCGCCCTTATCCACAAAATCTGATTATCCCGCTCATCGTTGCTACCGTGGCTGAAATTGAGTCGAAAGCCGTTCACACCAGCGCGGATTAATTCATTTATAGTTGCTTCGCTACTGGTCGGAGGGCCAAGGGTTGCGAGAATTTTAGTACGTTTAAAGATAGTTGCCATACTTACAAGTGTAGCACCGCTTATTCCGACAGTAAAAGGTTGCCGCTTTCAACCTGATGCCGGAAATTCCATATACCGTTTCCTTCGGTTTTATAAGTCCAATAGAACCAACCGAGCGCACTATTATAGGCTATAAGTTGCTGCTCTATATGCTGTTTTTGTAGAAGCACCTGCTCTTGGTTTGAGCGACCGGCAAGTGTCTTATGCGACAACATGCCGCTCCACTCGCCAATTATTACCGGCTGCTGGGAATGCAGTCTTCTAAGTTCATTTGATCGTTTCGTTATTTTTTTAAAATACTTTCTTAGTTGAGTCTTTTCAAATTGATACCAATGGATGTCCATAGCTACTGGCAAATCGCCGCTTTGCTTGAGCGCACCAGAAAAAAGCTTCGGTACGAAGCCATCACTAAACACGATATGCATACCAGGCCGCCCCACACGTATCAGTTCTTGTTGCGCGCGGGTGTAAAATCTCTTAAGAATAAAAAAACGTATCAACCCCATTTTAGGCTCATTTAGGAGTTCAATTCCCCACACTGCCGGCGAATGCTTATACCTAGAGGCAATGCGTTTAAGAATTTCCAATGTCTCGTATCTATAGTCTTCATTTTTGAACCAGTCCGCTCCTCCAATCTGCCCACTATGGTCATTTCCGTTCTGCGAACCTTTCACTGCATGTAAATCAATCAGTACCTTTAGCCCATATTTTTCAGCCATTTCAACGGCCCAATCAAGATGCAAAATACATGGTTCCATCGGCCCATCGGCTTCAAACAGCCAATACCCAACCGGTATACGAACAGCGTTTACGCCATTGTCTGCCAGCCAATGAAAATCACTTTCCGTAATGAATGTCCGCCGATGCCGTTTAATTTTTTCAGCCGAATCCGGTTGTTGCATGAAGGAAAATTCGTCCTGCGCTGCAGTTCTCTCGAAAAGTGAAGGTGTGATCCAACGCTCCAGTACTAGCCAGCCACCCAAATTAACTCCACGGAGTTTAGAATTCTTCTCTTGCATAAGTCCAGTATAAGGCACGGACACACTCGTTTGACTGTTGACAAATTATCTATTGTGTTATATTATAATCTTGTCTTGTTGAGAATGCCCCTATCGGTCTGCTCCAAGCACCTTAAAAAGCAGACTTGAAGAAAGGACACACCTCGACAGCGCTTTTTTGTGGCCATTCGGGCCGAAAGCTACAGGAGTCTCACGATGAACATCGGTAACTTTATCTGTTGGTTGATCGGAATCGCCTTGGCGATTCTCCTCGGCTCCAGCACGGCTTCTGAGGTAGTTGAGCGCAGCTTCAACGAACCTCCGGTCTACATGTGCGACAGCGTGAGTGCTGTCAAGCTGGCTGACCGAACGTATCTCTTCGAAACCTCGGCCACGGTCAAGAACGGCGCATCCATCGTCGGGTACGTCTACAGCTTCGATGATGATTGGACGGTGTTCAGCACTCGATCGAGTGTCGAGCACACCTACGCCGCACCCGGCACCTACACCGTCACATCGACGGTCTACGTTCAGGTGGCGGGAGAAACCAAAACCGTTGCCGGGTCAGACTGCCGAGTGTCAATCACCGTGACACCCGCCACGCCCTAATCCATCCGTTGAGCTGCATCGGGGTGGCTGCACGAGCCACCCCGACCTTCCCAATCAAACATTCTTCAAGTCTGGCTTTCCACTTCCATATATATGCATATATGCTGATGAGCTCAAAAGAGCGAAAAGTGAAGCTTGAGGAAACTTGCTTAGAATTCTAGAATATTGCATGGGGTAAATAAATTTCTTCCTCTTCTCGACCCCACTTTGCCTGTCCTTGCCTTTGTGCGCACGTTTTCTACAAAGCCAGCTCGTGTGGTGTTATCGCCTTCGATGCATGAAGAAGAATGTGATTCGATATTATGAAAGTTTTGTGTTGCACAAATACTTATTGGCTTGTTGCGGCAGAGAAAGTGATACTACGTTAGCGCTCCGGCTCGATCCTGATGTATTACATCCTACGTTTCATACTCCAGAGGCAACCCATAGTATTCCAGCTCTTCGTCCCAATCCACTTCATACGGCTTCAGCCAGACACTGTTACTGCCAGCCAGAAGTCTCTCGCTAGTGGTCGTAAGGATCTCGAACTCGGAGTACATACCGGCGGTCATGGAGACGACGCGTTTTTCAGTGCTCTGGTTGCCGCAAACAAGTAGTAGGTGTGGATAAGTATAGCCTTTGTTCTCTGCTTCGTCAGCCCGGTTGACGTGCTGGTTAATCCGCTTCTTAATCTTCCAGCTCGAGTGGTAGGCCGGAAAGTATTCCAAAAAATAGTCCGGGGTGCTGTCGTCATCACCCGATAACTTTGCGTATGGTGGTGGTGCTAGATAGAAATGATCTACTCCGAGCTGGTACTTAGTGAAAATACCAAACTTGTCGCTATGTGGCTTCCTAGCGGCCCTGGCAAGCTCACCGAGTAGGAGTTGTTCATCGATCTGCTCATCAGTGAAGTGTTTATTTTTATAGTGAAGCTGTGTTCGTTCGACCCCGACTTTTCTTAGGTAGCGAATTCCAGCTGAAGATAAATAGTAAATAGCCGGTCTTTGCCTAAACCTATAAGACTTGTCGTAGAGTTTTACTAGATATCCTTGATCAACTAAAACACTTAATCGCTCATAGACAGTTGATCTTTCTTTCTTTACACACATAGCCAATACATCACTACTAACAAATCGATATTTTAAAACATACCGCAGCAACTGTTCCTGATTACTTGATAGCTTATACCTAGTCTTTGGCTGATAGCGTCTCACACTTTTCTCTTCCTTATATGTATATATAAGGGTAAAGAGAAGAGAGTACAATAACTAACAGGGGTAAGGAAATATTTAATACAGTATATGCATAGTGGGGATTTTATAATGTTTTTATATTTAAAAGACATGGCATCTACCTCACCACCAGATTGATCAGGTCAAAAGAGTTCATTTCTTTGGAGTACTATTTGATCGAATACGAATATATTCTGGAACGCCAGTATCTGGTCCGCTTCGCCT
>Ga0136611_10002212_pt1 | contig 13524 bp, 8 predicted proteins | sample AntDrymUQ2232306_2_FD_106645 | JGI IMG/M metagenome (GOLD analysis project Ga0136611, IMG submission 106645) | Polar desert sand microbial communities from Dry Valleys, Antarctica - metaG UQ223 (23.06) | ecosystem: Environmental > Terrestrial > Soil > Desert | place: Antarctica: Dry Valley... | reverse complement strand
CGGTGCCGTGCAGGCGCAAGGGCGCTCCTGCCTCGTCGCAGACCACCTCTCCTCGACTGCGGATCCAGCCGATCTCGCCGTTCTTGCGGATGAGTCGGTGTTCGAACTCGTACGCACCGCCACGGTGCATGGCCGCACCCACCAAGGCCTGGACCATGTCCACGTCGTCCGGGTGCAGCTGCGTCAGGTAGCCGTCGTAGGTGGGAACCAGCTCTCCCGGCTCCAGACCGAAGATGCGGTACAGCTCGTCCGACCAGCTCAGCTGATCCGTGACGACATCCCACTCCCAGCTGCCGAGGTGGGCCACCCGCTGGGCGTCTGCCAGCTGCTGCTCACCGAGCTGGATCAGGGCTTCGACGCGCTTGCGCTCGGTGATCTCGCTCGCCATGCAGAGCGCACCCACGTAGCCGCCGCGCTCATCGAGGAGCGGGCCGGCGTTGACGAGGAGCCACACCCGCGTGCCGTCCTTGCAAACGAAGGCGCACTCGCTCTGGGCGCTCTCGCCTCGGCGGTTCCGTTCAAGGTTGCGGGCCGCTTGGGCCTTGCCCTGCTCGTCGAGGACGTCGAACAGCGTGAGGGTCGCCATTTCCTCCGCCGGGTAGCCCAGGATGTCGGACATCTTGCTGTTGGCGAAGGTCGTGGCGCCTTCGGGGTCGAGGGCCCAAATGCCCAGGTTCGCCGCCTCGACGATGCGCCGGTAGGGCACCTCGGGCGGATTGTCCGCAGGCTCAGCGCCACCGGTGGATCTCATCGTGCCCACGTCGGCACCGGAACCCCAGACTGAAGGAAAACAAGTCGCAAGATCCACACCGCAAGCGGTCCACGAGACCTCGACGATGCCATCCCACCTGGAGGCTGCGGGGCTCGAAGTCGAGGCCGGCCCTACTGCAGGCCCCGGTCCTGGAGGAAGTGCAGCACGGCCGAGACGCGGCGATCGATCTTGGGCGATTCTCCCAGGTCGAGCTTGGTGAATATGGCGTTCACGTGCTTCTCGATCGCCGAGCCGGACAAGGCCAGCTCGGCGCCGATCGTCGCGTTGCGCTTGCCCTCGGCCATGGCCCGCAGCACCTCGAGCTCACGTGGGGTGAGGCGCCGGAGAAGGGACGACTGCTGCCGCGCCCGCCGGCCGACGAGCGCTTCGACCACCGCCGGATCGATGACCGACCGGCCGGCCACGACCTCACGCAACGCCCGGGCCAGCTCGTCGAGGTCGCCGAGGCGCTCCTTCAACAGGTAGGCCAGGCCCGACGTGCCCTCCTTGAACAGCTCGAAGGCGTAGGCGTCCTCGGAGTGCTGGGAGAGCACCACGACGCCGACGGCGGGGTGGGCGGCCCGGATGGCCAGGGCGGCCTCGATGCCCTCCATGTGGTGGGACGGCGGCATCCGGATGTCGCTGAGCACGGCGTCAGGGCGCAGCGCCGCCACGGCGTCGAGGATGCCCCGGGCATCCTCGAGCGATCCGACCACCTCGAACCCACCGTCGTCCTCCAGTAGCCGGCGGGTGCCCTCGCGGACCAGATAGCTGTCCTCAGCGATCAGAACGCGCAGCATGCCCGGCCTCCAGCGAGATTGGGAGCTCGGCCCGCAGCCGTGCGCCGCCACCGGCTGAGCTGGCGATGCGCAGTCGCCCACCCAGGGCCTCGATCCGGTCCCCCATGTTGGCCAGCCCGTGGCCCTCGGCGTCAGCGGGGACGAAGCCCACGCCGTCATCCTCGACCTCAACGACGAGGGCGGGTCCCGCCACCGCCAGGTGGACGTCGATCCTGGTTGCCTCGGCGTGCTTCAGGGCGTTGGTGATGGCCTCGGAGGCGAAGAAGAAGGCGGCACCCTCGACCTCGTCGGGGAACCGGGCGTCCCGGACGTCGCGTGCACCTGCACCGGCAGGTCGGCCCGGGACGCTCGGATGTCGAGCGCCTCGAAGAGGCCCCGGTCGGTGAGGATCGGAGGGTGGATGCCGTGCGCCAGCTCGCGAAGGTCGCCGAGCAGGGCCCGGGCGTCCTCCTGCAGCTCGGCCAGGGTGGTGTCGGCGATGTCCTCGTCCCGGGCGAGCTGGTTGCGGGCCAGGCGGAGCTTGGCCAGGAGCGCCACGATCTCCTGCTGGGCCCCGTCGTGGATGTTGCGCTCGATGCGCCGCCGCTCGACGTCCTGGGCCTGCACGATCCGCGTGCGCGACGCCGCCAGCTCCGCGGCCTGGCGGTGGATCTCGTCGACCCGGCCGGCGAGCTCGGCCGCCAGCCGAGCGTTGTGGATGCCGAGGGCGGCCTGGCGCCCCAGGGTGGCGAGCAGCTCGAGGTCCTCAGCGGTGAGGGGACCATCCGGCTTGGCGCCGCACTCCAGCATCCCCACCAGCACGCCAGCGTGCACGAGCGGGATGGCGGTGGCGGCCTCGACGCAGTCGTCCACGTCGTGGCCGGCGAAGCCCAGGGGTTCGAGGATCGGCTCGGGGCCGTCAGTGAGGCAGACGCTCACCCGGGCCCAGCCCACCTGCAGGCCGTCAACCGTGGCGGCCGCCAGGCGCGGAGCCAGCTCAGCGAGGTCGTAGGCGTGCTCCAGGGTGCCGCCAAACCGGGCAAGCAGCTGGTAGCCGGAGAGGCGCTTGCCGAAGACCCACCGGTCGGCGGCCCCCTCCAACCGGTGCCGCAGGGGCTGGAAGGCCAGCATCAGACCGACCGTTCCGGCGATCGCCACCCCGAGCGGTAGGCGGGCGGCAGCCGTCACGCCCAGGGCGGCGGCGAGACCGGCGAAGGCGAACCCGATGCCGAGCGTCAGCGCCCCATAGAGCATCGACTTGCGGATCACGACCTCGACGTCCAACAGCTGGTGGCGGAGCACGGAGATGGCGATGGCGATCGGGAAGAACAGGAGGCAGGGGGCGGCGGCGTTGGTGGCCCGGCTCAAGATCCCGATCGACATGGCCCCCGTGGTGACCAGGAAGAACAGGCCGTAGAGGAGGCCGGCGGCGGTCATCCACCGGAGCTGGACCCGTTGCAGGGGGGTGGTCGGCCGGTCGCGGCGGATGAGGAGGGCCACCATCCCGACGAGGAAGAACCACGGGGAGGCGCGGAACCACAGCTGGGGGACGGGCTCGAGCCAGGCCAGGGCGGGGACGAAGAACGGGCTGGTGCCACTCGGCCGGGGCCGGAGGAGGGCCACCTCGAGATCGAGGGTGGGGCGTGAGACCAGGAGCAGGGGCGGCGCCAGAGCGCAGAGCCCGAACAGCGCTCGCAGCACCCACCTGCGCAGGGGATCATCGACCCGCTCGTCGGGGAAGGCCACGAAGGTGGCGGCCAGCCCGGCGCTGAAGCCGAGCGACGCCCATTGGAGGAGCAGCGTCTGCAGCCAGAGCGCCGGCGGGGGGCCTCCGGCCCGCTCCACCAGCGAAAGCTCGCCGCTGAGACCGGTGAGCAGGCACAGCGAGCAGGCGGTGATCAGCAGCAGCCGGGCCACGAGGTGGTGCGGCCGCTTGGCGAACAGGAAGAGCGAGACGGCGAAGGTCGGCAGCACGCTCAGGACCATGTTGACCCGGCCCTCGAGGAAGCCGTACTCACCCGGGACGAACAGGACGGCGACGAGACCGGTGAGCAGACCGATCCCGCCCGACGCGGCGAGAGTCCACAGCGCCGCCGTCCGCATTCGCATGGGAGCCATGGTGCCCCGTCCTGGGGTCGGAGCGAAAGGGTGTGTCCCCCACGCCTGCGGTCGGGTGCGCCACACTGCTCGGCCATGGTGGCAAACCTGGTCATGATCCTCGTCGGCGTGGCGCTGTGGTTCGCGGTGGCCACCGACGCCAAGCGCCTCCAGGCTCGCACCGGTCAGCGGGTGTGGGGCCTCACGCATCGCACCTGGGCCTGGATCGTGGCCATCACCTTCGTCGGGCTGGTCCCCTACCTCATCGGCCGGACGGCGACGGCCCGCAGCGCCTCGCCCCCAGCGGCCTGAGCACACCGTCGCCGTGGGGCGCGCCCCACGCATCTGGGGGGTGTGCCCCGTTCCCAGCGAGGAACCCCGTCCGTACCTTCATCGCAAGAGCAGGGCGTGGTGCCCAGCCGAGGAGGAACGATGACGAACAGCACGATCACAGCTGACCGGCCCCTGCGGCCGACGACCTTTGAGGCGGTGACGATGGTGGCCGGACCGGCGCTGCTGCTCGCCGGCTTCGCCCTTCACCCGGCCGACGACGGCAGTCCGGAGGAGGTACTCGCCACCATCGCCGAGCACAACGACGGCTGGGTGGCGGCGCACCTGCTGCTCTTCGTGGCGGCGGTCCTGCTGATCCCCGCCGCCCTCACCCTCGAACGGCTGGCACGGGGGCGGCGCCCGCGGGTGGCGGCCGTCGGGGCCGGTCTGGTCGTGTTCGCCTCGGTGGGGCTCGCCAGCGCCGCCGCCTTCGAGCAGCTCATCGGCGTGGCGGCCACGCTGGACGGCGAGGCCGCAGCCATGGCCCGCCTCGTCGAGGCCGCCGAGCGCTCGACCGCGGTCTCGATGCTGCTCTACCCGCCGCAGCTCGCCGTGGTCCTCGGCTTCTTGGTGCTGGCGTGGGCGTTGCACGCCGCCAGGGCCGTCCCCGGCTGGGCCGCCATCGCCATGGCGCTGGGTGCCGTCGGGGTCATGGTCCCTGAGCCCGGGCGCTGCGTCGGCACCGCCCTTCTCCTGACCACCTTCATCACCGCCCTGTGGCGCTCCCGGCGCTCGGAGGCGGTGGGCGAGGCTCCGGCCCGGAGGCCCGTCACCGTCTCGTGAGCGGGCGGCCCGGCGACCAGGTCGGCGACCACGTCGATCGGTGGGACCGCGCCCGACGCCTAGGGGGCGACGACCACGGTTCCGTCCATGCCGACGTGGAGGGTGCAGCGGTAGGGAAAGGTTCCGGCACGGTCGAAGCGCACGGCGTGGGCGCCGCCATCCAGCTGCTTGGAGCTGGCGAAGTCGGGGCTCACCACGTCGTGCACCACCGAGTCGGTCCACTGCCACAGCACCCGCCCGCCGACCGGCACGGCCGTGGTGCGGGGCTCGAAGTCGAGGCCGACGAGCCGGACCACGGCGTCACCGGGCTCGGGGGTGACGCTGGGCGCAGCGACGCGGGAGGTGGTGGCGCACCCGCCCACCACCACCGCAGCAGCCAGAGCGAGCCCGGATCGGGGGTGGCGGGACGGGCGCAGCATCGACACGTGGCGACCCTAGGAGGGTCAGCTTCAGTCGGCGACCCAACGGGGGAGCTCGGCGAGGCATCGGGCAGCCGCCTCACGGGTGCGGGTGCCCGTGGCCGGCCTTGGTCTGCTCGAGCCAGCGGCGGAGGCCGGCGGCGTTGCTGTGGACGCCGTTGAGGGTGGCCAGCTTCTCCCGGTGCTCTTCGGGAACGCCGGCCACGTCGGCGGCGAAGGCCTGCTCGAGGGCGGCGGCGACGTCGTCGCCCTGGCGCCAGGCGGCCTCGGCCACCTCGGCCCACCGGCGCAGGGTGCCCTCGGCCTCCTCCAGCACGGCGTCGGGATCCGGCACCAATCCGTAGTGGGCGAAGCACAGGGCCGACGGCCGCCGGTCACGAAACCGCTGGAGCGACCCGAGGGCTAGGTCGAGGTCGAAGTCGGGCGGCGGGGTGGCCGGCCGCAGCACGCCGCCGTCGGGCAGGCGCACGCCGACGGCGTCGCCGGTGAACAGCAGGCCGCTGCCGCTGTCACCCTCGTCGTGGATGGCCAGGTGGTGCTTGGCGTGGCCCGGCGAGTCGACGCAGACGAGGCGCCGCCCTGGGCCGACCTCGATGGCGTCGCCGTCCTCCAGCACGTGCACCCGGTCGGCCGGGGTGGGGTGAGCCTGCCGTAGAGCGAGTCGAGCAGGTCGCCGTAGACCTGGGCGGCGCTGGCCACCAGGCGGGTGGGGTCGACCAGGTGGCGGGCCCCCTTGCCGTGCACGTGGACGGTGGCCCGGGGAAAGGCGCGGGCCACGTCGCCGACGCCGCCGGCGTGGTCGAGGTGGATGTGGGTGACCACGATGTGGGCCAGGTCCTCGGCCCCGATCCCCAGGTCGGCCAGGGCGGCCAGGAGGGCGGGCACCGACGACTGGCTGCCGGTCTCCACCAGCACGGGCACCGGCCCGGTGATGAGGTAGCCGGCCGTCATCCGCTCCCAGCCCCCGAGGAGCGTGTCGACCTCGAGCACCCCGGGTGCGAGCTGGTTCGGGGCGCCGGCCACGAGCGCGACGCTAGAGGCGTGTCCGACCATCTGCCTGACCCCTGCCCCACGTGCGGCTTCGACGGTCGGAGCCTGCGGCCACTCGACATCCTGGCAACGCTCCGCTCGCTCGGCCGCCGGTGGGCCGGCGCCCTGGCCGGCGCCCCGCCCGACTCGGCTCGGGCCCACGCCGAGGCTGCTCTCGACGGCCTGCTGGCCGCCGCCCGCCCGATCCGGGCCGAGGTGGGCCGCTTCGGCAGCCGACCGGAGGCAGACGCCGCCGGCATCGCCACCGCCGCCGAGGCCATCGCCGACGCCCTCGAGGGCCCCGACGAGCCCTTCCAGCGCGAAGGGGTGCACCAGGCGGCGCTCGCCGCCGCCCACGCCGGCATCCACCACCTCCGCCTGGCCGAGAGGGGCAGCTGAGCCGGCATCCCTGGGGGCGAGGCCGGTGCGGGCGGCACCCCTCGAGCACGTGCCGGGGCTCAGGCTTCGACCGGGTCGCCTCGTAGGAGCGTCAGAGGGATGGTGCCCGACCAGGCGGGCCAGTCGGCGTCGGCGGCGTCGTCCACCGGTGGGCCGGTGCGCACCTTGGCCGAGGCCTCGGCCAAGGTGCGCACCGGCCCACCGGTGGACGACGCCGCCGACGCCGACTGGCCCGCCTGGTCGGGCACCATCCCTCTGACGCTCCTACGAGGCGACCCGGTCGAAGCCTGAGCCCCGGCACGTGCTCGAGGGGTGCCGCCCGCACCGGCCTCGCCCCCAGGGATGCCGGCTCAGCTGCCCCTCTCGGCCAGGCGGAGGTGGTGGATGCCGGCGTGGGCGGCGGCGAGCGCCGCCTGGTGCACCCCTTCGCGCTGGAAGGGCTCGTCGGGGCCCTCGAGGGCGTCGGCGATGGCCTCGGCGGCGGTGGCGATGCCGGCGGCGTCTGCCTCCGGTCGGCTGCCGAAGCGGCCCACCTCGGCCCGGATCGGGCGGGCGGCGGCCAGCAGGCCGTCGAGAGCAGCCTCGGCGTGGGCCCGAGCCGAGTCGGGCGGGGCGCCGGCCAGGGCGCCGGCCCACCGGCGGCCGAGCGAGCGGAGCGTTGCCAGGATGTCGAGTGGCCGCAGGCTCCGACCGTCGAAGCCGCACGTGGGGCAGGGGTCAGGCAGATGGTCGGACACGCCTCTAGCGTCGCGCTCGTGGCCGGCGCCCCGAACCAGCTCGCACCCGGGGTGCTCGAGGTCGACACGCTCCTCGGGGGCTGGGAGCGGATGACGGCCGGCTACCTCATCACCGGGCCGGTGCCCGTGCTGGTGGAGACCGGCAGCCAGTCGTCGGTGCCCGCCCTCCTGGCCGCCCTGGCCGACCTGGGGATCGGGGCCGAGGACCTGGCCCACATCGTGGTCACCCACATCCACCTCGACCACGCCGGCGGCGTCGGCGACGTGGCCCGCGCCTTTCCCCGGGCCACCGTCCACGTGCACGGCAAGGGGGCCCGCCACCTGGTCGACCCCACCCGCCTGGTGGCCAGCGCCGCCCAGGTCTACGGCGACCTGCTCGACTCGCTCTACGGCAGGCTCACCCCACCCCGGCCGACCGGGTGCACGTGCTGGAGGACGGCGACGCCATCGAGGTCGGCCCAGGGCGGCGCCTCGTCTGCGTCGACTCGCCGGGCCACGCCAAGCACCACCTGGCCATCCACGACGAGGGTGACAGCGGCAGCGGCCTGCTGTTCACCGGCGACGCCGTCGGCGTGCGCCTGCCCGACGGCGGCGTGCTGCGGCCGGCCACCCCGCCGCCCGACTTCGACCTCGACCTAGCCCTCGGGTCGCTCCAGCGGTTTCGTGACCGGCGGCCGTCGGCCCTGTGCTTCGCCCACTACGGATTGGTGCCGGATCCCGACGCCGTGCTGGAGGAGGCCGAGGGCACCCTGCGCCGGTGGGCCGAGGTGGCCGAGGCCGCCTGGCGCCAGGGCGACGACGTCGCCGCCGCCCTCGAGCAGGCCTTCGCCGCCGACGTGGCCGGCGTTCCCGAAGAGCACCGGGAGAAGCTGGCCACCCTCAACGGCGTCCACAGCAACGCCGCCGGCCTCCGCCGCTGGCTCGAGCAGACCAAGGCCGGCCACGGGCACCCGCACCCGTGAGGCGGCTGCCCGATGCCTCGCCGAGCTCCCCCGTTGGGTCGCCGACTGAAGCTGACCCTCCTAGGGTCGCCACGTGTCGATGCTGCGCCCGTCCCGCCACCCCCGATCCGGGCTCGCTCTGGCTGCTGCGGTGGTGGTGGGCGGGTGCGCCACCACCTCCCGCGTCGCTGCGCCCAGCGTCACCCCCGAGCCCGGTGACGCCGTGGTCCGGCTCGTCGGCCTCGACTTCGAGCCCCGCACCACGGCCGTGCCGGTCGGCGGGCGGGTGCTGTGGCAGTGGACCGACTCGGTGGTGCACGACGTGGTGAGCCCCGACTTCGCCAGCTCCAAGCAGCTGGATGGCGGCGCCCACGCCGTGCGCTTCGACCGTGCCGGAACCTTTCCCTACCGCTGCACCCTCCACGTCGGCATGGACGGAACCGTGGTCGTCGCCCCCTAGGCGTCGGGCGCGGTCCCACCGATCGACGTGGTCGCCGACCTGGTCGCCGGGCCGCCCGCTCACGAGACGGTGACGGGCCTCCGGGCCGGAGCCTCGCCCACCGCCTCCGAGCGCCGGGAGCGCCACAGGGCGGTGATGAAGGTGGTCAGGAGAAGGGCGGTGCCGACGCAGCGCCCGGGCTCAGGGACCATGACCCCGACGGCACCCAGCGCCATGGCGATGGCGGCCCAGCCGGGGACGGCCCTGGCGGCGTGCAACGCCCACGCCAGCACCAAGAAGCCGAGGACCACGGCGAGCTGCGGCGGGTAGAGCAGCATCGAGACCGCGGTCGAGCGCTCGGCGGCCTCGACGAGGCGGGCCATGGCTGCGGCCTCGCCGTCCAGCGTGGCCGCCACGCCGATGAGCTGCTCGAAGGCGGCGGCGCTGGCGAGCCCCACCGAGGCGAACACGACCAGACCGGCCCCGACGGCCGCCACCCGCGGGCGCCGCCCCCGTGCCAGCCGTTCGAGGGTGAGGGCGGCGGGGATCAGCAGGACCGCCGCCACGAAGAGCAGCAGGTGCGCCGCCACCCAGCCGTCGTTGTGCTCGGCGATGGTGGCGAGTACCTCCTCCGGACTGCCGTCGTCGGCCGGGTGAAGGGCGAAGCCGGCGAGCAGCAGCGCCGGTCCGGCCACCATCGTCACCGCCTCAAAGGTCGTCGGCCGCAGGGGCCGGTCAGCTGTGATCGTGCTGTTCGTCATCGTTCCTCCTCGGCTGGGCACCACGCCCTGCTCTTGCGATGAAGGTACGGACGGGGTTCCTCGCTGGGAACGGGGCACACCCCCCAGATGCGTGGGGCGCGCCCCACGGCGACGGTGTGCTCAGGCCGCTGGGGGCGAGGCGCTGCGGGCCGTCGCCGTCCGGCCGATGAGGTAGGGGACCAGCCCGACGAAGGTGATGGCCACGATCCAGGCCCAGGTGCGATGCGTGAGGCCCCACACCCGCTGACCGGTGCGAGCCTGGAGGCGCTTGGCGTCGGTGGCCACCGCGAACCACAGCGCCACGCCGACGAGGATCATGACCAGGTTTGCCACCATGGCCGAGCAGTGTGGCGCACCCGACCGCAGGCGTGGGGGACACACCCTTTCGCTCCGACCCCAGGACGGGGCACCATGGCTCCCATGCGAATGCGGACGGCGGCGCTGTGGACTCTCGCCGCGTCGGGCGGGATCGGTCTGCTCACCGGTCTCGTCGCCGTCCTGTTCGTCCCGGGTGAGTACGGCTTCCTCGAGGGCCGGGTCAACATGGTCCTGAGCGTGCTGCCGACCTTCGCCGTCTCGCTCTTCCTGTTCGCCAAGCGGCCGCACCACCTCGTGGCCCGGCTGCTGCTGATCACCGCCTGCTCGCTGTGCCTGCTCACCGGTCTCAGCGGCGAGCTTTCGCTGGTGGAGCGGGCCGGAGGCCCCCCGCCGGCGCTCTGGCTGCAGACGCTGCTCCTCCAATGGGCGTCGCTCGGCTTCAGCGCCGGGCTGGCCGCCACCTTCGTGGCCTTCCCCGACGAGCGGGTCGATGATCCCCTGCGCAGGTGGGTGCTGCGAGCGCTGTTCGGGCTCTGCGCTCTGGCGCCGCCCCTGCTCCTGGTCTCACGCCCCACCCTCGATCTCGAGGTGGCCCTCCTCCGGCCCCGGCCGAGTGGCACCAGCCCGTTCTTCGTCCCCGCCCTGGCCTGGCTCGAGCCCGTCCCCCAGCTGTGGTTCCGCGCCTCCCCGTGGTTCTTCCTCGTCGGGATGGTGGCCCTCCTCATCCGCCGCGACCGGCCGACCACCCCCCTGCAACGGGTCCAGCTCCGGTGGATGACCGCCGCCGGCCTCCTCTACGGCCTGTTCTTCCTGGTCACCACGGGGGCCATGTCGATCGGGATCTTGAGCCGGGCCACCAACGCCGCCGCCCCCTGCCTCCTGTTCTTCCCGATCGCCATCGCCATCTCCGTGCTCCGCCACCAGCTGTTGGACGTCGAGGTCGTGATCCGCAAGTCGATGCTCTATGGGGCGCTGACGCTCGGCATCGGGTTCGCCTTCGCCGGTCTCGCCGCCGCCCTGGGCGTGACGGCTGCCGCCCGCCTACCGCTCGGGGTGGCGATCGCCGGAACGGTCGGTCTGATGCTGGCCTTCCAGCCCCTGCGGCACCGGTTGGAGGGGGCCGCCGACCGGTGGGTCTTCGGCAAGCGCCTCTCCGGCTACCAGCTGCTTGCCCGGTTTGGCGGCACCCTGGAGCACGCCTACGACCTCGCTGAGCTGGCTCCGCGCCTGGCGGCCGCCACGGTTGACGGCCTGCAGGTGGGCTGGGCCCGGGTGAGCGTCTGCCTCACTGACGGCCCCGAGCCGATCCTCGAACCCCTGGGCTTCGCCGGCCACGACGTGGACGACTGCGTCGAGGCCGCCACCGCCATCCCGCTCGTGCACGCTGGCGTGCTGGTGGGGATGCTGGAGTGCGGCGCCAAGCCGGATGGTCCCCTCACCGCTGAGGACCTCGAGCTGCTCGCCACCCTGGGGCGCCAGGCCGCCCTCGGCATCCACAACGCTCGGCTGGCGGCCGAGCTCGCCGGCCGGGTCGACGAGATCCACCGCCAGGCCGCGGAGCTGGCGGCGTCGCGCACGCGGATCGTGCAGGCCCAGGACGTCGAGCGGCGGCGCATCGAGCGCAACATCCACGACGGGGCCCAGCAGGAGATCGTGGCGCTCCTGGCCAAGCTCCGCCTGGCCCGCAACCAGCTCGCCCGGGACGAGGACATCGCCGACACCACCCTGGCCGAGCTGCAGGAGGACGCCCGGGCCCTGCTCGGCGACCTTCGCGAGCTGGCGCACGGCATCCACCCTCCGATCCTCACCGACCGGGGCCTCTTCGAGGCGCTCGACATCCGAGCGTCCCGGGCCGACCTGCCGGTGCAGGTGCACGCGACGTCCGGGACGCCCGGTTCCCCGACGAGGTCGAGGGTGCCGCCTTCTTCTTCGCCTCCGAGGCCATCACCAACGCCCTGAAGCACGCCGAGGCAACCAGGATCGACGTCCACCTGGCGGTGGCGGGACCCGCCCTCGTCGTTGAGGTCGAGGATGACGGCGTGGGCTTCGTCCCCGCTGACGCCGAGGGCCACGGGCTGGCCAACATGGGGGACCGGATCGAGGCCCTGGGTGGGCGACTGCGCATCGCCAGCTCAGCCGGTGGCGGCGCACGGCTGCGGGCCGAGCTCCCAATCTCGCTGGAGGCCGGGCATGCTGCGCGTTCTGATCGCTGAGGACAGCTATCTGGTCCGCGAGGGCACCCGCCGGCTACTGGAGGACGACGGTGGGTTCGAGGTGGTCGGATCGCTCGAGGATGCCCGGGGCATCCTCGACGCCGTGGCGGCGCTGCGCCCTGACGCCGTGCTCAGCGACATCCGGATGCCGCCGTCCCACCACATGGAGGGCATCGAGGCCGCCCTGGCCATCCGGGCCGCCCACCCCGCCGTCGGCGTCGTGGTGCTCTCCCAGCACTCCGAGGACGCCTACGCCTTCGAGCTGTTCAAGGAGGGCACGTCGGGCCTGGCCTACCTGTTGAAGGAGCGCCTCGGCGACCTCGACGAGCTGGCCCGGGCGTTGCGTGAGGTCGTGGCCGGCCGGTCGGTCATCGATCCGGCGGTGGTCGAAGCGCTCGTCGGCCGGCGGGCGCGGCAGCAGTCGTCCCTTCTCCGGCGCCTCACCCCACGTGAGCTCGAGGTGCTGCGGGCCATGGCCGAGGGCAAGCGCAACGCGACGATCGGCGCCGAGCTGGCCTTGTCCGGCTCGGCGATCGAGAAGCACGTGAACGCCATATTCACCAAGCTCGACCTGGGAGAATCGCCCAAGATCGATCGCCGCGTCTCGGCCGTGCTGCACTTCCTCCAGGACCGGGGCCTGCAGTAGGGCCGGCCTCGACTTCGAGCCCCGCAGCCTCCAGGTGGGATGGCATCGTCGAGGTCTCGTGGACCGCTTGCGGTGTGGATCTTGCGACTTGTTTTCCTTCAGTCTGGGGTTCCGGTGCCGACGTGGGCACGATGAGATCCACCGGTGGCGCTGAGCCTGCGGACAATCCGCCCGAGGTGCCCTACCGGCGCATCGTCGAGGCGGCGAACCTGGGCATTTGGGCCCTCGACCCCGAAGGCGCCACGACCTTCGCCAACAGCAAGATGTCCGACATCCTGGGCTACCCGGCGGAGGAAATGGCGACCCTCACGCTGTTCGACGTCCTCGACGAGCAGGGCAAGGCCCAAGCGGCCCGCAACCTTGAACGGAACCGCCGAGGCGAGAGCGCCCAGAGCGAGTGCGCCTTCGTTTGCAAGGACGGCACGCGGGTGTGGCTCCTCGTCAACGCCGGCCCGCTCCTCGATGAGCGCGGCGGCTACGTGGGTGCGCTCTGCATGGCGAGCGAGATCACCGAGCGCAAGCGCGTCGAAGCCCTGATCCAGCTCGGTGAGCAGCAGCTGGCAGACGCCCAGCGGGTGGCCCACCTCGGCAGCTGGGAGTGGGATGTCGTCACGGATCAGCTGAGCTGGTCGGACGAGCTGTACCGCATCTTCGGTCTGGAGCCGGGAGAGCTGGTTCCCACCTACGACGGCTACCTGACGCAGCTGCACCCGGACGACGTGGACATGGTCCAGGCCTTGGTGGGTGCGGCCATGCACCGTGGCGGTGCGTACGAGTTCGAACACCGACTCATCCGCAAGAACGGCGAGATCGGCTGGATCCGCAGTCGAGGAGAGGTGGTCTGCGACGAGGCAGGAGCGCCCTTGCGCCTGCACGGCACCG
>Ga0136611_10002211_pt1 | contig 13524 bp, 12 predicted proteins | sample AntDrymUQ2232306_2_FD_106645 | JGI IMG/M metagenome (GOLD analysis project Ga0136611, IMG submission 106645) | Polar desert sand microbial communities from Dry Valleys, Antarctica - metaG UQ223 (23.06) | ecosystem: Environmental > Terrestrial > Soil > Desert | place: Antarctica: Dry Valley... | reverse complement strand
CTACGTGATTGTCGTCAACGCCGAGAAGGTGCATGTGACCGGCAACAAGCAGGAGCAGAAGTTCTATTACCGGCACTCGGGCTACCCCGGTGGCTTCCGCTCGACCTCGCTCCGCAACCAGCTTGAGCGCCACCCGGAGCGCGTGATCGAGACAGCCGTCAAGGGCATGATCCCGCACACCAACCTCGGTCGCCATCAGCTCGCCAAGCTGAAGGTGTTCGCCGGACCGAACCACCCACACGCCGCGCAACAGCCAACACCGCTGGAGATTCGTGGCGCGTCACGCGCCTAGCTGGATGCATTGAAGCGCGTGACGCACGGCTCGGAGCCGGAGCACACGTTCAACTGGGAGAGGCTATGAGCACAACACCCCCACAGCGTTACTTTTACGGAACAGGCCGCCGCAAATCGGCGGTCGCCCGTGTCCGGCTCTTTCCGGGCAATGGCGAGATTACGGTTAACGGTAAGACCTCGCGTGAATACTTCGGTGGCCGCGAGCTGCATCAGCTCGTGATCCAGCAGCCGCTACAGTTGACTAACACCATGAATCGCTTCCACATCGTCGTCAAGGTTGTTGGTGGTGGCTCGTCAGGCCAGGCAGGCGCGATCCGGCACGGTATTTCGCGCGCACTCTGTCGCATCGAATCGGACGAATTCCGGCCCGGCCTCAAGAAGGCCGGCCTCCTGACCCGCGACGCGCGCGTCAAGGAGCGCAAGAAGGTCGGCCTCAAGCGCGCCCGCAAGGCGCCTCAGTACACCAAGCGCTAACACGCGACTCGTTCCGGTTGGAAGCACGTCATACAGGGAGAACATTTGCTCTCCCTGTATGCCTTGTTGATGTCCATCATGATGTCGGTTTTCGGGAGCACTATCCCCTGTCGTCCTGAGAAGCCGACCAGCGCGATCTGGACGGCTCAGGACGACAGGAGGACAGGTCGTCTCCGCGTCACGAACAACCGGTATGACTACGGCTGACGCCGCCCGTATGCCTCCTCGAGGATGGCATCCAGATCCTCGTTCGTGAACAGGTATATTCGCGGCTCAGACGACAAACCTGCTGCGTGCTCCTGAATCACCTGACCTTTGATCAGAAAACCTTCCGGGGTTTCGAGAATGGTCACGTCCTTGAAGTGGTTGGCGTCGACGTAGTTGCCGAGCGCCCGAAACACGTCTTCGTAGCGAAATCGGTATCGACCAGTTACATCGAGCATTGGCGTGCATCCCTTTTCACGATTGTTGGAGCGGTGGCCGGATCGCGCGTCAACCCGTAGCCGAGTTGAAGATGCTGACAATTGCGCGCTCGACTGCAATCTCCGTTGCGGTAGAGATGCGAAGCGTTTCGACCGGCGATAATTGCCGCACTGCTCGACCGATGGCAAAGAACGTGTCCCCGTCGAAGATCGTGTGGGCGGGGACAACGCAACGTGCCAGCGCGTCGTGCGCCGCGACGCAGCAGCGCTGTAGAGAACCCCGGTCGATATCGCCGTCGATCAGTACCGCACCAATCGTCGTGTTCTCGCCGGAGCGCGCCGTTGCAGCCCCAGCCAGAACCAGCTCCCGCGCGCTGCGAGCGCGGCCCTCAGCATCAACGGCGCCCGCCAACGACGCGCCGTTAGCCGGGTCAACGATGTCGCCAACGGCGTTCACGACCACCACTGCCGTGACTGACATTGACCCAACCGAGATCGTGGCGATCCCAAGCCCACCGGGCTGTGAGCCGCCACCGAGCTTCGCGACGGTTGCGCCGGTTCCAGCGCCGATCCGACCCGCCAGGTCGCTGTCAAGAGTCGTCGCTGTCGCGGCAGCCTGATAGCCGTCGTCCGCTGTCGGCCAGACGGCTGCCCCATTCGCCAGGTCATAGATAACGGCAGCCGGGACGATCGGCACCGCTATGGCACTGGTCGGGATCCCGCGGCCCTGCTCCAACAGGTAGCGCATCACCCCGTCCGCCGTTGCCAGTCCGAACGCGCTGCCGCCAGTCAATACAACCGCGTCGGCTCGTCCCACGAGGCGTCCCGAACTGAGTAATGCCGTCTCGCGCGTGCCAGGCGCGCCGCCACGAACATCAACCGTCGCGGGCTTGAGCTCGTCGAACAGGATCACCGTGCAGCCGGTCTGACCGGCCTCGTTCGTGTGGTGGCCGATCCGGAACCAGCCCTCTGAATCAGGCATCGACACGCAGCCCCGGCTTCGCGATCAGGATCCGGCCACGGAAGTGCTCAGACACCGTCTTCTCGACAACATTGTCGGGGCGTTCGCTCCACAGGTGCGTGACGATGAGCGTATGCGCTCCGGCTGCGTCCGCCAGCCGGCCCGCGTCCTCCGGCGTCATATGGCCGCGTTCGGCCTCCGGTTTGTCGTCACTTTGATCGAGCGTCGCTTCGGCGATGACGACTTCAGCACCCTGAACCAGCCCGATCAGCGGTTGGACCGATCCCGTGTCGCTGGAGTAGAACAGCGTGCGGTTCTCTGGTCCGTCGACACGCATCGCAAAGCACTCGACATAGTGCTGCGTCGCCGCAAAGGAGATTCGCAGGCGTCCGATTGTCAGTCCGGCGGCTGGGTCGTATTCTTCCATCTCGAACGCAGGCTCCCAGAACGAAGCGTGCGGCTCACCCTGGCCCGCGAAGGCTCCACCCAGCATCTCCATCCGCTCGCGTCCACCGGGCGGCAGCCAGACCGGAATCCTGAGGCTCGAATTACCCGGCCCGTAGATCAGCCCGTAGCGGTACGGCACCAGGTCGAGAATGTGGTCGGAGTGGCAATGGGAGATGACGATCGCGTCAAGCTTCGTGTAATCAACATGTTTGCGCAGCTCCAGCAGCGTGTTTGGTCCACAATCCAGCAGAACCTTGGTCGTCCCATCCTCCACCAGATAGGCGGAACATCCCTGGCCCGGATTTGGCCATGCCGCCGATCCACCCAGGACAGTCAGTGTCAGTGTCATCCATCACCTGCTTCCGAGCCGAGGTCGTCAATATCGATCTCCTCGAGATGCACGACATCGTTGAGCAGGTGGGCGATTGGCCCACTTGTTGCCAACTCAAGGTGGGTCACACTACAGTTATCGATCGAGTACTTGCGCCAGTCATTCGGATCGTCACCCAGAACCTGTGCGACGAGCGACGCGATCACGCCGCCATGCGCAACGACGACCAGCCGTTCACCTGAATGGTCAGCCACGATTCGATCCAGCGCCGTGCGAACCCGGTTATGAAATTCTCGCCGCGACTCTCCTCCCGGAAAGCGCGCCTCATGGTCGCTCATATCGGTGAAGCGGATCGCCATCTCCGGGAATTGCTCTGACATCGTCGCCAGTGTCAGCCCTTCGGCCTGACCAAAGTCCATCTCGGACAGCCCCGTGTGCAGGATCGGCTGCAAGCTGATTCTTGACGCGATTGCCTGGGCAGTCGTCAACGCCCGCTGGAGTGGGCTTGAATGGAGCGAATCCAGATCCTCAAGGCGCTCGATGCGGCTGGCGACGAGTTCTGCCTGGCGCAGTCCGTAGGCGTTGAGCGGAACATCGGTCGCGCCATGGAACAGGCCGCCGACGTTGGAGTCGGTCTGGCCGTGCCGGACCATGAACACTTCAGTGTGCTTGACCGTCATGCTGCTCCCGTCTGTCGTCGAGGTATGTGCTGGCCGCTGGGCAGCATTGTACGAGAACACAGGCAGAACACCGAGGACGGCGCGCAACACACGTTTTACGTCCATGTTGAATGAGCAGCAGATGTGCCGCGTAGGTATCGTCGTCCGGAACGATCGCTTCGAGCAGTTCGTGTGCGCGTTCCGCTGATGTCAGCGCTGGGATCAGTCCCAGTCGCAGTGAGACGCGATGAACGTGCGTATCAACTGGCATTGCCGGACGGTCGAGACTGAAAAGCAGGACACACGATGCAGTCTTCGGACCGACTCCGTGGAGTGATGTTAGCCATGCCCGCGCATCTACGACTGGCAAATCCGCGAGAAAGGACAGATCGAAACTCTCGCTTTGTTCGCGAATATCGATCAGCGCCTGACGGATACGCGGCGCTTTCAACGCCGCGAGACCGCCGCTCCTGATAGCGTCGGCGATCTCAGTATCGGATGCGTTGATGGCCGCATCCCAGTCGGGAAACGACGCACACAGCGACGCGAAGGCACGCGCCGTGTTCACGTCCGACGTGTGCTGCGACAGGATCGTCATCACCAGCTCATCGATCGGTGGCAGCGGTGTCGATCGGGTCGGCTCCCCGTACCGTTGGCGTAGCCGTTCCAGAACCCACGCAACCGACGGCGCGACATGTTGTTCCGGTGAGTGATGCTCGTTCATGACGACGATTCTAGCAGTACCCTTGACGTTGCTCGCACTGGCCACGTATCATTCTCTGTTAGCACGTCGCACGGAAGCGTACGTACGAAGGTTTTGGACGACATTGCATCCACGAAGTGGACCATCAACACCAGTGCAGGTTCAGGGCCTCCGGCTTCGTCGGAGGCTTTTTTCTTGTGCGGAAGTTCTGGCAGGTGAACGATGAGTGAAACGATTCTGATTCGCGGCGGACGTGTGATCGATCCTGCAAGCAACCGGGACGGCGTCCACGATATCCGCATCATTGACGGGCGGGTCGCGCAGATCGAGGAGCGGCTTGAGCCAATCGCCGGTGAACGTATTGTCAACGCCGTCGGACTGCTCGTAACGCCGGGCTGGATCGACGCACATGTCCATTTGCGCGATCCTGGCGCTACCTACAAGGAGGATCTGTCCACCGGCGCGGCAGCAGCACTGGCGGGCGGCTTTACGCGCATGTGCTGCATGCCGAATACCATGCCCGCGCTCGACACTCCCGAACGCATCGCCGACATCGTCGAGCGTGGACGCCAAACCGGGGTGCACATCCACCCGATCGGAACGATCTCGGTTGGTCGCATGGGTTTTGATCTCGCTCCACTGGTCGAGATGGCCGCCGAGGGCGCGATCGGCTTCTCCGACGACGGCGACAGCAGCCGCTCGCCAGATGTCATGCGTGGGGCACTGGTCCTGTCCAGCAAGCTGAACCTTCCAATCATGGTTCACTGTGAGGATCCTGAACTGGCGCGCGGCGGATCACTCCATCGCGGTACTGTCTCGGAGGAGCTTGGTGACCCCGGCATTCCCGCCTGGGCCGAGGAGTCGTACATCGAGCGCGACATCGAGCTGGCGCGCGTAACTGGCGGCTGGCTGCACGTCCTGCATGTTTCGACCGCCGCAGGGGCGCGGCTGGTCGCGCGTGCACGACAGGAAGGAGTGCGCGTGACAGCCGAAGTCATGCCGCACCACCTCGCGCTGACCGACGAGTGGGTTGCAGGCCGTCGTCGCTTCGCTGGCGAGCAGGAGCTGCTGGCCGATGTCGGACTTGACCCGAACGCAAAGGTCAACCCGCCGCTACGACCCGAAGCCGACGCGCTGGCGCTCATCGAGGCCGTCCGCGCCGGTGTCTTCGACTTCATGGGGACGGACCACGCGCCGCATGCCGAGCAAGACAAGCCGGCAGAGCTGCTCAAGGCAGCCTTTGGAATGAGTGGCCTCGAACTGGCGATTCCGACGATGGCGCGGCTCGTCGCACGCGGCGCGCTTGCATGGCCGCAGGTCGTCGATCTGTTCACCGCCAGCCCGGCGCGAGTCCTCGGGCTTGAAGGCGGGCGTATCGCAGTTGGCGATCCAGCCGATCTGACCATCATCGACCCTGAACGCACCTGGACGATCGACGCAACCACGCTCAAGACAAAGAGCAAGAATACGCCGCTACTCGGCATGACAATCCTGGGCCGGGCGGTCCTGACGCTGGTTGGTGGGGAGGCACGACACGATGAGCTTTCGTAGCGGCGACGCAGCCGTTGTTCTGGAGGACGGGCGTATCTTCAGCGGCGTCTCGTTTGGCGCTGAGCGTGACGCCGAGGGCGAGGTCGTCTTCACGACCTCGATGACCGGCTACCAGGAGGTCGCAACCGACCCGTCGTTTCGCGGCCAGATCGTCTGCATGACCTATCCGATCATCGGCAACTACGGCGTCACAAGCGACGACGAGCAGTCGCGCCAGCCGTGGATCAGCGGCATGATCGTTCGTGACTACACCGATATCCCCAGCAACTGGCGCTCCGAACGCTCGCTCGGTGACTACTTTCGCGCGCACGACATCCCGGCCGTCAGCGGCATCGACACCCGTGCCTTGACGCGGCACATCCGGACGCTCGGCGCGATGCGCGGCTTGCTCGTCGCGGCAGTCGGTGACCGGACGCACGATGCCTTGCGCCAGCGCGCACGAACGGCCTGGTCACCGTCTGACGCGAACGTTGTCAGCGATGTGTCGTCCGACGAGCAGCGCGTTGTCGGGACCGGCGATCTGCACGTCGTCCTGATCGATTGCGGTGTGAAAGAGAACATCCTCGAATCGCTCAGGTGGCGCAACGTTCACGTCACCGTCGTTCCGTTCGATACGTCGATCGAAGAGATCCTGGCGTTGAGGCCCGACGGCGTCCTGACTTCGCCCGGACCCGGCGACCCCGAGAACGCCGATCCAGCGGTCGAAACGGTGCGCAATGTCGTCGATGGTGGTCTGCCGTACCTCGGCGTTTGTCTAGGGCATCAGTTGCTGGCACTGGCGATCGGCGCATCGACCAGCAAGCTCAAGTTCGGGCATCGCGGCGGCAACCACCCCGTGATTGACATCGACTCGGGGCGCGTCTACATAACCGCCCAGAACCACGGCTACCAGGTCGACGCCGCCAGTGTGCCGAGCGGCGGCGGCTGGCGGGTGTCACAGGTCAACCTCAATGACGGCTCGGTTGAGGGGCTGGCGCATGCCAGCCTGCCGATCTTCAGCGTCCAGTACCACCCTGAGGGATCGCCAGGACCGCAGGACAACCAGTACGTATTTGACCGCTTCCTCGACCTGCTCCAGGAACGGAAGCGCAACGGGGAAGGGGTGCTCGTGTGAGCGAGCGCATCCAGCGCGTGCTTGTCATCGGCTCGGGACCGATCGTCATCGGCCAGGCAGCCGAATTCGACTACGCCGGAACGCAAGCCTGCCGCGCGCTGCGTGAGGAAGGGATTGAGACGATCCTCGTCAACTCGAACCCGGCCACGATCATGACCGACGAGGATGTCGCCGACGTTGTCTATGTCGAACCGCTGATTCCAGAGGTCATCCGGCGCATCATCATGCGCGAGAGGCCCGACGGGCTGCTGCCGACGCTCGGTGGTCAGACGGCGCTGAACCTGGCAGTGCAACTCGCGGACATGGGCATCCTCGAACAGTACAACGTCAGGCTGCTCGGGACACCGCTTGACGCGATCCGCAAGGCGGAAGATCGCGAACTGTTCAAGAACCTGCTTGGCGAGATCGACGAGCCGGTCGTCGAGAGCGCGATCGTCCACACGCTGGCTGAGGCGCGCGAATTTGCCGCGACATCACCGCTCCCGTTGATCATTCGCCCTGCCTACACGCTCGGTGGGACAGGCGGTGGCGTTGCCCGCACGCTTCAGGATCTGGACGAGATCGTCTCAGGCGGTCTGGCCGCCAGCCCGATCACCCAGGTGCTGCTGGAACGTTCGCTGCTCGGCTGGAAAGAGATCGAGTACGAAGTCATCCGCGATGGCGCTGATAATGTCATCACCGTCTGCAACATGGAGAATCTCGACCCGATGGGCGTCCACACCGGCGACTCGATCGTCGTCGCGCCGAGCCAGACCCTCTCCGACCGCGAGTATCAGATGCTGCGCTCCTCCGCTATCAAGATCATCCGATCGCTGGGCATCGAGGGCGGCTGCAACGTCCAGTACGCGCTCGATCCCCATTCGTTCCAGTATTACGTGATCGAGGTCAACCCGCGTGTCAGCCGCTCATCGGCGCTGGCATCGAAGGCCACCGGCTATCCGATCGCGCGCGTCGCCGCCAAGATCGCGATCGGCAAGCGGCTGGACGAGATCCGCAACTCGGTCACCCAGCAGACCACCGCCGCATTCGAGCCAGCGCTCGACTACTGTGTCGTCAAGATCCCGCGCTGGCCGTTCGACAAGTTCCGCCGCGCCGACCGCTCGCTCGGTACGCAGATGAAGGCAACCGGCGAGGTGATGGCGATCGACCGTTCCTTCGCCGCCGCCCTCCAGAAAGCCGTTCGCTCGCTGGAAACCGACGCGCCCGATCTGCTCTGGGAGAACCCCGCCTGGTCCGACCCGCAGCGGCTGGCCCTGGATGTCCGCGTCGCCAGCGATGAACGCCTCTGGGCGCTCGCAACCAGCCTGCGACGCGGTGGCGATGAGGCCGACATTTCCCGCGAGAGTGGAGTGGACCGTTGGTTCATCCGCGAGCTGGAAGGCATCGTTGCAATGGAGCGACGCCTTGCCGCCGAAGATGTTGACGACACACTGCTCTGGCAGGCCAAGCGATCTGGCTTTTCGGACGCGCAGATTGCCCAGCTATCCGGAAGAGATGAGCGAGACGTTCGCGAACAACGCTATCGAGCCGGGATTACGCCGGTCTACAAGATGGTCGACACCTGCGCGGCTGAGTTCGAGGCCGCCACGCCGTACTACTACAGCACCTACGAGGAAGAAGACGAGGCCGAGCCGCTTCCAGGGCCAAAGGCAGTCGTCATCGGTTCTGGACCAATCCGGATCGGCCAGGGGATCGAGTTCGACTACTGTAGCGTCCAGGCCGCCCACGCGCTCGACGCGGCGGGTACGCGCAGCATCATGATCAACTCCAACCCGGAAACCGTCTCGACCGACTTCGACACGTCCGACCGGCTCTACTTCGAGGCGCTCGACGCCGAATCGGTCGGCGAGATTCTCCGTCACGAGGGCGGCGGTGTCGATGACGAGGTGCCGGTTATCCTCCAGTTCGGCGGCCAGACCGCCATCAACCTCGCCAGCCCGCTGTCGAAGCGCGGCGTGCCGGTACTTGGTTCGAGCGTCGACACGATCGACCTCGCCGAAGATCGCGAGCGCTTCGAAGCATTCCTGACCAGGATCGGTATCCCTCAGCCGCCCGGCACCGCCGTCACAACGCTCGATGCGGCGCTCGACGCCGCCGGCAAGATCGGCTACCCGATTCTCGTCCGTCCGTCCTACGTCCTTGGAGGACGCGCGATGGAGGTCGTCCACTCGGCTGACTTCCTGGCGCGCTACCTGGCTACCAGCGTCGATTTCCGGCGGGGCTTCCCAATCCTGATCGACCAGTACCTTGAGGGCAAGGAGGTCGAGGTCGACGCGATCTGCGACGGCACAGAGGTGCTGATTCCCGGCATCATGGAGCACATCGAGCGCGCCGGTGTCCACTCGGGAGACTCGTATGCCGTCTATCCGGGCCTGAACCTGTTCCCGACCGAGGTGGAACGGATCGTCGAGTACACGACGCGGATCGCGCTCGAACTGAAGGTGATCGGCCTCGTCAACATCCAGTACGTCATCCATTCCGGACGGCTCTACGTGCTGGAGGTCAATCCGCGCGGTAGCCGGACTGTCCCGTTCCTGTCGAAGGCGACCGGCGTCCCAATCATCGAGATCGCGACCCACGCGATGCTTGGCAAGACGCTGCGCGAACAGGGCTACAGTGGTGGCCTGGCGCCTCGTCAGCCGCTGGTGGCTGTCAAGGCACCTGTTTTCTCGATGGCGAAGCTGCGCGGCGTTGAGCCGAACCTCGGGCCGGAGATGAAGTCGACAGGCGAGGCGATGGGGATCGACCGCGAGTTCGCCCCGGCCTTCTACAAGGCGCTGCTCGCCTCTGGCCTGTCGCTCAACGCCCGCTCGTCGATCATGGTCAGCCTGGCAGACCGCGACAAGCCCGAAACACTACCCATGATCGAACAACTGATCCGGATGGGTTGCCGCGTCTACGCGACCGAAGGAACTGCCCAAATGATCGAGCGGGCCGGAATGCCGGTCCAGATGGTGACGAAGCGGATCGGCCAAGGCTCGCCGGACATGCTCGATGTCATCCTCGACGGCACCGTCCAGGGCGTCATCAACACGCCAGGTCCGGCTGAGAAGGAGGTGCTGGATGGCTTCCAGATTCGCCGCGCTGCCGTCGAGAAGGGCATCCCATGCATCACCTCGATCGACACCGCCCGCGCGGTCGTCGAAGCGATGCGCCAATCGACAGGGGCATACTCCGTGCAACCGTTGCCAACCTATCGCAGCCGACTATCCGTTTCGTATTGACGCCGCGCCACCGAGCGCGTTGGAGGTGCCGATGGGTCAGGATGGGTTTCTCCGTCAACTTGAAGCGATTGGTGCGTTGAAGCGTGGGCACTTCCTGCTCGCCTCGGGTCGGCACTCGGCGCAGTATGTTGAGAAGTTCGATCTCCTGCGGCAGCCTCGCGCTACTGAGGAGGCCTGCCGTGCATTGATCGAGCGGCTCGGTGATCTGGCACAGGTCGATCTCGTCGTCGGACCCACCACCGGCGGCATCCTGCTCGCATTCGAGATCGGCCGTCAGCTTGGCCTGCCCGCAGCCTACGCCGAACGCGCCCGCGATGGATCCAGCGAACGCGCGTTCAAGCGCGGGACAGTCATCGAACCTGGCACGCGCGTGCTGGTTGTCGACGACATCCTGACCACTGGCGGTTCGGTACGTGAGGCCATCGTGGCGCTCAAAGCCTGCGCCGCCGATGTCCGCGCTATAGCGCTCCTGGTGGACCGCTCCGGTGGATCGGTTACGTTTGACGCGCCATTGGTCAGCCTTGCGGAGCTCGACATCGAGACGTCCACGCCAGGAGATTGCCCGCTCTGTCGGCATGGCGTGCCGATCACCACGCCCGGCTCAACGTCCCAACAACCTGGCTAGCAACTGTTGGTGGACCCGCACTCCGTGTCACCGTGAGCGGCGGGTCAGTGTGATCGAGCCGGGAAGCGCCGACGGGAGGGGCCGGGCTCGTTCCCGGCCCTGCTTGGCACCCGATACGTCCGGCGGTGAAGGGAGCCGCCCCACCCGGCGGTACGGGGTGTTAAGCAGGGCCGGGAACGAGCCCGGCCCCTCCCGTCGGCGCTTCCCGGCTCGATCACACTGATCCGCCGCTCACGGTGACACGGAGTGCGGGGTGGCTACCCAAGGAGTCTTCCCGTCCACCGATGCTCGTTGAGCTGCGTGTCTGGGTAGCGGGAACGGTCAGCCCATAAAACCTGTACTGTCCTGACTTGCGCGTAGCGTTCGTAACTGCTCGTGCAGGCCAGCCATCTCGTCCAGCCGACGTTCGAGCTGGTCGAGGTCATCGTCGCGACGACCTTCGACGTACTCGTCGCGAATTTCGAGCACCATCTGCGCCAGACGGCCTATCGTTCGCACGACATGGATTGGGTCGTCATCTCCGATTGGGCGTTGAAAGCTCGACATCGTGGTGCTCCTCCCAGGCGACGCGTCAGTTGGCCGTCTCCGCTGCCTCGCGACCGATCCTGCGCAGGAACTCGGCCTCGTCGATGATCGTCACGCCGTATTCGCGGGCCTTGTCGGCTTTGCTGCCCGCGTCCTCGCCGGCGATCACGATACTCGTCTTTCGCGAAACTGACGAGGAGACGTTTGCCCCGGAGCGCTTCAGCAGCCCCTCGGCGTCACTACGCGACATCGTCGCCAGCCTGCCAGTCAAGACGACCGTCTTGCCATCCCATTCAGGTGATACCTCAATCGCTTCGCCGGTATCCTCATGCTCGGTCCGCACACCCAGCGACTTCAACTCCTCAACCAGGCTGCGATTGCGCTCCTCGGCGAACCAGTCGACGATCGACTGCGCGACGATCGTCCCAACACCGCGGACAGCAGCGATGTCGTCAAGCGAGGCCGCCGCGATTGCGTCGAGTGAGCCGAAGCGGTCCGCCAGCAGTCCCGCGTTGCGCTCACCGACGTGGCGAATGCCAAGCGCGATGGTGACACGGTCGAGCGTTCGTTCCTTGCTTGCCTCAATCGAGCGTTGCAGGCGCTCGACGCTCTTCTCTCCCATGCCCTCCATCTGAAGGATGGTGTCCCAATCCAGCCGGTAGACATCCGCAAGCGACCGGATCAGTCCGGCGTCGACGAAGCGTGCCGCCAGCTTGGCGCCCAGCCCGTCGATGTCCATCGCGCCGCGCGAGACGAAGTGCGACACCTGTTCGCGCAACTGAGCCGGGCAACTGGCATTGACGCAGTACGACATCACCTCGCCCTCGAAGCGCTCAATCGTTGAACCGCAGACCGGGCAGCGGTCGGGCCAGACGAACACCTGCTCGTCGCCAGTTCGCCCTTCAGTGACAACGCGGATGATCTTCGGGATGACGTCACCGGCACGCTCGATGACGACGGTGTCGCCGATCCGGACATCCAGCCGGCGAATCTCGTCCTCGTTGTGCAGCGTCGCGCGACTGACCGTCACGCCGCCGATCTGGACCGGCGTCAGCAGCGCCAGCGGGTTGAGGCTGCCGGTCCGTCCGACGTTGATCGCGATCGCTTCAAGCCTCGTCGTCGCCTGCATCGCCGGGAACTTGTAGGCGGTGGCCCAGCGCGGCTCGCGGGCGACGCTGCCGATCTCGTCGTACAGCCGGGTGTCATCGACCTTGATGACGACGCCGTCGATGTCGAAGTCGAGGTCGCCGCGCTGCTCATACCAGCGTTCGCACGCGGCCCATATCTCATCGGCGGTCGTTGCCGTCGCAAAGTCCGGGCTGGTCGGGAAGCCAAGTTCTCCGAGCAGCCGCAGCATGTCAGATTGCAGGTGTGGAAGGCTATCACCTCGGGTCGCGGCAGCGTACGCGAAGAAGCGCAGTGGCCGCTTGGCGGTGATCTTCGAGTCAAGCTGGCGCAGCGCGCCCGAGGCCGAGTTGCGTGGATTGGCGAAGGCGACCTCGCCGCGCTCCAGCCGCCCCTCATTCATCTTGAGGAACTCGCTGCGTCGCATGTAGACCTCGCCGCGCACCTCGAAGTCGTCTGGCGCGCGCTCCGGATGAGCCAGACGCCTGGGGATGTCAGCGAGTGTCCGCATGTTGGCAGTGACATCCTCGCCAACCAGCCCATTTCCGCGCGTCGCGCCGCGGTTGAAGGCGCCGTTCCGGTAACGCAGGCTGCTGGCGACGCCGTCGATCTTCGGCTCGATCGTGAAGGTCAGCTCGTCGCGGCCAGCGAAACGATAGACGCGCCTGAGCCACTCTTCCAATCCATCACGAGAGAAGACGTTCGAGAGCGATTGCATCGGCACGTCGTGGACAACCTGGGCAAAGCCCGACGACGGCAGGATGCCCACCGTCTGGGTTGGAGAGTCAGGCGTCAGGAACTGAGGGAACGCTTCCTCAAGCTGTTTCAATTCGTGAAAGCAAGCGTCCCATTCAGCGTCGGAGACGGTCGGCTGCTGGAGGATGTAGTACTCGTGATTGTACTGTCGGATGAGCGCGCACAAAGCTTCGATGCGCGCTTGAGCCGTGGAGTCGTCCATGCGCTCGAGTCACTCTCCAGGCCGACGCTCGCCGCCGGATGACAGCCCGCCGCGAAAGGGTGCGTGCGACCGCGCGAGTATAGCACAGGTTGTCCGTACACTTGTTCGACT
>Ga0136611_10002210_pt1 | contig 13525 bp, 18 predicted proteins | sample AntDrymUQ2232306_2_FD_106645 | JGI IMG/M metagenome (GOLD analysis project Ga0136611, IMG submission 106645) | Polar desert sand microbial communities from Dry Valleys, Antarctica - metaG UQ223 (23.06) | ecosystem: Environmental > Terrestrial > Soil > Desert | place: Antarctica: Dry Valley... | reverse complement strand
GAATTGGCGCGTCGAGGATGATGCCGATTCCTGCAATGACGGCGGCGATGACCATGAAGATGAGAAAAGACACGCTCAACTTGGCGTCCGCACGAGCTCGCGCCTCGAGTTCTTCCCAGACCAGCGCATTGGCCTCATCGCCAGGCGCGTCGGCTGCCGCCCGTTCTGCGGCGTCCGAAATGACGGCGCCGGACGACTCGATGGTGATTGCACCCTGACGGTGAATACCTAGGCGTTGCAGCTCCTCGACCACGCCGTTCGCAGCTTCACGGGCGACGTCGCACAGCACCAATTCCCCTGCCGGAACTGCTTCTGCCACTGGCAGGCGGACGAGGTGCGCAACGCCCGGATTGTCACGGAGCCAGTCGGTGACCTCGAGAGTGAGGTGAGCGGGGACGATGAGTCGCAAATGGACCATGCCCCATCATCTAGCGCCGGGGCTCTTTGGGTATGCGAACCGGATCGCGCGCCAACAGACTTCGATCCGCTGAGTACGTTCCCGGAACCTGTCAAGGCCTTTGAGACATCTGTTGTTGATTACTTCTGTGCGTCGCTGCCGATGGTGGGTTTGTTGATCCAGGCGGCGGTAGGGAGCTTGGGCGGGTTGGGCCGGCGGTTCCCGAACCACCTTCTTCACCTCCTCCGGTGTTCGTCCGTTCACCGCCACGGAGGCACCGTCGCGGCTCAGGCGTACGGCGATCTCGGCACCGATGCCGCTCCCGGCTCCGGTTACGAGTGCGACTTGGTTTTGCAGGGGGTTCACGAGGGCTTCCGTCCTTTGATCCACTTCGCCGCTCTCCATGCCGAGAGCCCGAGTATGCCGAAGCGTGCCCGCAGGGCTGCGCTGTCGAGCAGGTACATGGCGCGAGCGGCTTCCATGTGCGACCACACGAGGGGCACATTGCCGAGACCTTCTCGGCTCTCGGGGGCGATCTCCTCTGGCATCAGGGCCGGTAACGCTCTATCGAGGTCGCGAGCTCTCACCTCCGCCTCTTCGACCCGGCCGCAGGCCGCCAGCGCCGACACCGCCCACCAGCTGACGGGAAGAAAGGCCCCCTCGACTCCGGCGAAGCCGTCGTCCCCGCCCGGTTCGTAGCGGTAGAGGAACGGCGCACAGTCGAGAGCGGCGATCGTGGCGTCGACCAGGCGCGAAGCCCGAGGATCGCGCCGGTCGAGCATGCGGAAGATCACCACCATGAGGGCGCCGGCGTCGGCGGTCGACGTGGCGTTGCCGTAGGCCTGCGGCAGCCCACCGTCTTCCTGAATGGCGCCGAGCACACGATCTCTCGCGGCCGCGCTCGCCTTCTTCCAACGTCCCCGCCGCGCCAGCCTACGCCAGCCCCGGGAGATCCAGATGGCCCGGTCGAGCGCCAGCCAGATGCCGATGTCCCCGCTGACGAGTTCCTGCGGCTCGCGCAGCTCCCAGATGCCCGACGTGCGGCGCTCGAGTCCGTCCTCCGAGAGGTCGTCGGCGATCGACCGGACGAGGTTCCAAGTGTCCTTGGAGAGACGGCCTCGGGTCTGGAGGTACACCGAAATGGCTTCCACGATGAGTCCAAGGGCGTCGTACTGGATCTGATCGGCGGCCTCGTTGCCCACCCTGATGGGTTGCGATCCGGCCCAGCCGGCCACGTCAGGAATCTCTCGCTCCGCAGGCACGGCGCCGCCCCGGATGTCGGTGTGGGGCGTGCTCGGGAGATGGCCTCCACGACTCTGGCGCAGGACGAATCCCAGGTACTGCTCGGCGATGTCGCGACGGCCGAGGAGCGCGGCGACGGACACGGCGAGGGAGGCATCTCGCAGCCACGTGTAGCGGTAGTCGAACTGGCGGTCGTGGCCCGGCGCCTCCGGCAACGATGTCGTGGGTGACGCGACGACGGCGCCGGTCCGGGCGAACGTGCACAACCGCAACACCCGAAGGGCGTCGGCCGCCCGCTCCGGCTGATGGCGGGGGAGCGAGGCGCTGGCGATCAAGTCGTCGTCTTCGTGCTGAGCGTTTCGAAGATCGCTCATCAGCGTGTCCACGTCGCAGCGTCGTTCAGGATCCAAGGTGACGATCAGGGCCGTCCACTCGCCTCGAGGTGCGGTCAGGTGACTGCGGAGCCAGCGCCCATCGGTCTGGGCCGTTCCGCCCAGGACCCGCACCTCCCGATCACCCACTCGGGCGCTCGTGCTCTCCCATTGAGCCCAGGGTTGGTGAACCCGCCGAGGGCCACCTCGTGCACGATGTCGAGGTCGGCATCGATTCCTCGAGCCAACCGGACGAGGGTGGAGCCACGATCGTCGTCGCAGTGCAGGGCATCGCGGGTCTCGATGCGTCCGCCGGCGCCGTGCAACACCGACCCGAGGACCGGACCGGCGGCGGCCCCGGACGCGGCGGAGAGGCGCACGTCGACCCAACGCGCTGCGGCCCCATCTGCATCAAGAAGCGACCACAGCATCGGAGGGCTGTCCATCTCGGGCGCGCACCACCAGTCCACCTCACCGGTCGGGCGGAGCAACGCCGTCGAGCTCCCGTCGCCTAGGAGTCGGTGCGCGGCGATCGACGGCGCGTGCCGGCTCACGTCGACGGGTAGAGCCGCGCCACCAGTTCCTGGACGGGGGGCTCGAAGGCTTCGCCGAACGTGGGGAACGCATGGACGACGTCGGCCAGGATCCGCAGTGGGATCTCGGCGCGGACGGCGAGGGTGGCCTCCGACATCCACTCGTCGGCGCGGGGGCCAATGGCGGCGGCCCCGACGAGCACACCCCTCGCCCGGTCGGCCGTCAGCACGAGGCGGCCTCCGTCGTTGCCCTCGCTCGACGTGCGGGCCACCTCCGAGAGGTCCATGACTGCAGTCACGGCATCGATGCCCTTGTCCCTGGCCGCCGCTTCGTCGAGGCCGACGCTGGCGACGGCGGGCTGGGTGTACACGGCCCGGGGGATGGCGCGATAGTCCGCCGCCCGGTCGCCACCGAGCAGGTTCTCGACAAGGATTCGGGCTTGGTAGTTGGCCGTGTGGGTGTACGGGGCGATGCCGGTGACGTCGCCCGCCGCCCAGACGTGAGCCTGCCCCTCGACGCGGCACTGTGGGTCGACGGCAAGTTCGCCCTTCTCCCCGGCCTCGATACCGAGCTTCTCCAGACCGAGGCCTTCGGTGGTGGGTCGGCGCCCGACGGCGACCAGCACGCGCGCCGCCTCGACCGTCGTGCCGTCGGACAGGTGGACTTGCGCGGCGCCTTGCGGGCCGAGTTCGGCCCGCTCTACCTCGACGCCGAGGCGGACATCGATGCCATCGTCTCGCAGCCGCGTCGCGAGCATCTCGGCGATGCTCGCTTCCTCCCGGCCGAGCAGTCGAGGCCCGCTCTCGACCAGTGTCACCTGCACCCCGAACCGAACGTGGACCTGCGCCAGTTCGCAGCCGACGGCGCCGCCGCCCATGACGATTAGTGAGGCCGGTCGGTCCTGGGCCGACAGCGCCTCGTCCGAGGTCCAGGTCGGCACTCGATCGAGACCGGTGATGTCGGGTTTGATGGGCGACGACCCGGTGGCGATCACGAGCTCGCCCCATCCCAACTCGCGGCCCTCGACGTCGATGACGCCGGCGCCGGTGACGCGACCGCGCCCTCGTACGAGGGTCACGCCATTGTCCTCGACGCCTTGGGCGGCGTCCGCGTCATCCCGCTGCTCGGCGATCTCATCTCGGCGTTCGACGGCGGCGTGGAAGGCCAAGTCATCGTCGTCGAGGGAGGGGGTGCTCGACGCACCACCGAGATCTCGCAACGACTTCGCCTCAGCCCTGGCCTCGGCACTGCGGAGCATCGCCTTGCTTGGCATGCACGCCACGTACGGGCACTCGCCACCGACCCGGAGGGTCTCGACCAGGGCCACCGATCGCCCGGCTTCGGCGAGAACGTTGGCGATGGACTCACCGGCGGAGCCCGCACCGAGTACCACGACGTCGAAGTGGTCCAGGACCTTCGATTTTACGGTCACGTTTGGGAACCTAACCCCACTCGCGCACGGCGACTCGCCTCAGTCGGCCTGTTCCGAGAACCGTAAGGATCGCGGCGCGGAGGTTCCGTAAGCGATCAGCCCACGCGGGAGCGAGATTCGAGGACACAGAACTCGTTGCCCTCGGGATCCGTGAGCACGACCCAGCTTTGGTCGCCTTGCCCGACATCCGCGCGAGCGGCACCGAGTCCGATCAACCGATCCACCTCGACGTCGCGGTCGTCCGGCCGAATGTCGAGGTGCAGACGATTCTTCACCGACTTGGCGTCGGGCGTCTGCGCGAACAGGAGGCCGGGCATTCGATCGGCCTGTGCCCTGATCTCGAACTCCTCCGGATCGTCGTTGACGACGACCCACCCGAGCGCATCCCGCCACCACTGTCCGAGCGTGACCGGGTCGCTGGAGTCGATGGTCGTCTGTTCCCATTCGAGAGTCACGCGGTCAGCGTACGGACGACAGCCACACCGACGCACCGTCCTACGCGTGGCGCGCCCACGGCGTCGCGCCCTTGCGAGCACGCACAGAGCTGGCTATCTCAGAGAGAGCGCATCGAGGTAGAAGATTGCGACGGCGAGTGCGGCGGCGATGGCGTTGAGGATCCAGAACCGGACCAGGACCGTCGATTCGCTCCAGCCTGTGAGCTCGAAGTGGTGGTGAAGTGGCGCCATCTTGAACAGACGGTGGGTGGTTCCGCGCGGCTTGAAGTAGACCTTCCAGGTGGAGATCTGGAGTCCCACGCTCACGCCCTCGATGACGTAAAGCGCGCCGAGCACGACGACGAGGAGGCTGACGCCCATGCTGAGGGAGAGGGTGGCCACTGCGGTCCCGATCGCGAGCGAGCCGACGTCGCCCATGAAGATGGTCATCGGGTTGCCGTTCCACCAGAGGAATCCCAGACATGCAGCGGCGAGGCAGCTCGCGATGATGGCGAGGTCGAGTGCGTTTGGTACCTCATAGCCTCCGGGGTGTCGGAACTGCCACAGGGCGATGGCCAGAAGCGCGGCCAAGGTCACGGCGCCCGATCCGGCCAACAGACCTTCGAGCCCGTCTGTGAAGTTCACGGCGTTGGTGGTGGCCCAGAGGAAGCAAGCGGCGAAGATCACCCAGCCGACGGGACCCACTTCGATGCCGACGGCACACCTGGTGACGGAGATCGATGTGCAGGAGCCAGAAGCCACGTACGCGACACAGAAGGCAAGGATCAACGGCGTTTGGAGGGCTGTCTTGCCTTTCCGAGTGAGTCCGCCGACGTTTCTGCCGCTGCGCACCTTCCTCCAGTCGTCGATGCCGCCGACCACCGCCGCAGCGAGGGTCGTCGCCAGCACCCGCACGCCGTCGGCTGTCGGAGCGGATCCGAGGAAGGCCCGCGCCACGCCATAGCCCGCGAGAGCGGCAAGCGGTATGACGGCGCCGCCCATGGTCGGGGTACCGGCCTTGGCGTCGTGTTGGGTAACAGCATCGTGGATCGGCTGTCCGACGCCGTTCGCCTTGGCCAGTCGGATCAGCAACGGTGTCGCCAACAGCGCCGCGACGATGGCCACCGCAGCGCCCACGACGATTCCCGCCACGGGAGCACGCTACCGACCGACCCCCCTCGGCGAGTCGCATGCTTCTGGAACACCCCCGACATCCTCGCCGTCGGCGGAAGCGCTACGAGTCCCCCGCTGGTCGAGCATCATCTGGACGATGGGGCTCGGAGCAGCCGGCTGCCAAGACTTGTAGGCCTCGCCGCGACTCGTCGGCCACTCGTGGTCGATGTCTACCCGGGTGCCGAACGACGTCGCCCCGGCCAAGACCACGACGGCGGTCTCCAACACCCGACGGTGGACGACCGGGTCACCGGCCGGGCCGAAGCTGTGCCCGAACGGGAACTCGACACCCACGATGCGCGGTACCAGCAACCAATCGGCCACGTCCGGCATCATCGTGACGGTCACGGTCGGAACTCCGGATGCTTCGACGAAACGGGCCAACACGGGCACGTTCTTGCAGCAATCGGGTCAGGTGGGCGCCAATACGAGAGCGTCGACGTCCTCGCGGCGGAGACGTGCGGCGATCTCGGGGCCCGTCGACTGCTGCCAGTCGTGCAGGCCGGTCGCCTGGTACCCCATCACCGAGTAGTGGGTCTCGGCCGACGCACCGACGATGCCTTCGTCGACCAGGGCATCGAGGGCTCGCAGCGGCAGCGACACCTCATGGTCGGCCATCGTGTCGGTGTCGTTGACGTGGAGGTGGGCCATGCCCAACTCGCCCTGCGCCGTCGCCGAGGGGATGGCCCGCCATGACGGGTCTCCCCATCCCGGCTCGCTCCGTTCTCGGTCGAGTTCGAACGACTCCTGCTCGCCCTGCACGAACAGGCCCGCGGAACTCAACAGCGCCACCTTCGCTTCAGCCAGCCGCTTCTCGAACGGCGCCCACACCGGCTCGTCGTGCCCCGCCACGCGCGGCGGCTCGGCATACATGGCCCGGAACGATCGGGGCAGGAAGGCATACGAGTCGACCCGCATGCCCTTCACCGTAGAACGCTCAGACGGGCTCGGTTGCGTTGTCGGCACCCTTCCGGCCAGGGCGGTGACGTCGGCCGCATACCGAACTGCGTCGCCGACCTCAGCAGCGGGCGGTGAGTGTCAGCATGCGACCGGGGATGTCGTAGCCGCCGTCCAGCCGTCGGTGCGGCGCAGCGAGGTCAGCGGCTGTCCTGCACATTCCGGCCCGCTGGTCTGCGGTCGCCGCCTGGAGCAGGGTGGCCAACGGGCCGGCCAGAGCGCTGACGCGGGAGACGTGGATGTCGATGTCCGGCGTCGCAAACACGATGTCGGCTGGTCCGCTCCGGACATCTGCGAACCCTGCGTCTGCGGCCAGAGCGACGAGACCGGCCTCGTCGCCGAGGGAGAAGATGCTGCCCGGCCCGAGCGGAGGCCCACCGGTGGCGACGCCGTTCATCATCGCCGCCATCCCTACGCAACTCATCCAAGGGTTGTGTTCCATCGCCGCCCACGTCAACAAGCCCAGTCGACCGCCCGGCGCAAGCACCCGGCGGATCTCCCTTAGGGCCTTGGCCGGATCGGGGGCGAATTGCAGCCCCATGCGACAGAAAACGACGTCGAAGGATTCGCCGCCGTAAGGGATCGAGGAGGCGTCCACCACTTCGTATGAGACGTTGGGTGCAAGGCCGGCGTTTCGGGCCTTCGCCACTTCGACCATCGGTGGTGCCAGATCGCTGATGACCACACGGCCGCTCCCGCCGACGAGCGTGGACCACGTGTTGGCGAGAGTGCCCGGCCCAGCAGCCAATTCGAGCACCCGCTCGCCGCTTTCGATGGCCAGTCGGTCGATCACGGCCGATGTCGCTTCGTGGGAGTGATCGTCGACGTAGTCGACATTGGCGTCCCACGCTTTTGCCACGGCGCCCCATGCCGCTGCCTGGTCCTGCGTCTCGATACTCATTGGTCCACTCTTTCGACTACAGTAGTAACGTAATGAATACGAGGTATGTGTAGTGGATATGGGCGATCCCGTCAAGCGGCGGCGATATGACGGCTCACGGCGCCAGCTGCAGGCCGCCCAGACGAGGTCGCTGGTCATCGCGATCGCCCGGGATCTCTTCCTCGAGCGCGGCTATGGCCACACGACCGTCGCCGACATCGCCGAGTCATCTGGCGTGTCGGTGGAAACGATCTATTCGGCATTCCGCACCAAGGCGACGCTCCTTCACAGGGCCTGGGACATCACGATCGGCGGCGACGATCAGGACGTGGTATTCCACGAACGCCCAGAGGTGATGGCGATCCGCGCTGAACCAGACCTCGCTCGGCGGTTACGACTTCAAGCCGCGTTTTCCACGAGGACGGCGGAGCGCATCGCCCCGTTTCAACTGATGGTGCAGTCGGCCGCTGGGAGCGAGCCGGCGGCGGTTTCGATGCTCGAGGAGATGGGCCGCCAGCGCCTTGCCGGGTTGAGCGTCATGGCCAGCGAGGCCGAGGCAACCGGACAACTCACTGTTCCGGTCGAGGAGTGCTGCGACGTCCTGTGGTCGACGACCGACGGGATGCTCTGGCACCGACTGGTAACGGAACGAGGTTGGTCCAGCGAGCGCTACGCCATGTGGCTCGGCGAGCTCTGGGTGCAGATGCTCGTGTCCCGACGGAGGCGCCGGTGACTCGTAGCCATGCCGAGGCCCCGAGGTAACTTTAGCGACGTCGTTGAGGAGGTCGCAGGCCCGTTGGCGTTCAATGGGTTCCGCACCGCCCGCCAGGAGCCGCGCGTACCAATAGCGTCTGCGGGCGGCAAACGGGGCCGAGCCAAGACTGGCTTCGAGCGTCAATGCCGCTTCAAAGTGATCCTGGGCCTGCTCGACGCGCCCCACGCTCGTTGCTAGCAATCCGAGGTAACTGTCCTAGATGTCAGCGGGGACGCGGTCGTTGCGGCGGTAAGCGCTGACGGGTGGGTACTCTCGACCGAATAATGGAGGTTGCCAAGACTCTTTACGCCAGGAACGGCGATGTCCACTTGGCCTATCAGGTCATGAGCGATGGTCCGCTGGATCTTCTCCTTCTCGTCGCAGAGTTCATTCCTACCGATGCCTGGGACGAACAGCCGCTGCTCGCCCGATCGATACGGCGGCTGGCGTCATTCAGCAGGCTCATCCGCTGTGACCGGCGGGGCATCGGGCTGTCTGATCCGATCACGCCGGCGACGCCACCGACGCTCGAACAGTGGATGGAGGACGCGCTCGCAGTGCTCGATGCCGTGGGGTCTGAGCGATGTGCGGTGATGGCAACCAACGACGCAGGCCCGCTGGGTGTGCTGCTCGCCGCGACCCATCCTGAGCGTGTGAGCGGCCTCGTCCTGGTCAACTCCTTCGCACGCGGCATGCAGGCGTCGGACTACCCGTGGGGCTGGCCTGAGGACCTCGTCGCCAAGATGGCGAACGACACGGTCAACCCGTCCGGCGACATCGGATGGGGTTTGGACTTCGTCGCGCCATCGATGGCTGGGAACGAGCCTTTCCGGGAGTGGCTAGAGCGGGCGGGAAACCGTGGCGCGAGTCCGGCCACGGCTCGCGCCCTGCTCGAGGTGTATTTGCGGAGCGACGTTCGTGCCATCCTCAGCGCGATCGTTGTTCCGACGCTCGTCGTGCACCGGGTCGATGATTTGGCCAACAACGTCGAGAACGGTCGCTACCTCGCACAACACATCCCCGAAGCACGGCTTGTCGAACTTTCGGGCGTCGATGACTTTTTCTGGGTCGGTGATTCCGATGCGGTGCTCGACGAGGTGGAGGGGTTCCTCACCGGTATCCGCCGCCGCCCTGACGTTGAGCGCGTGTTGGCGACGGTGTTGTTCAGCGACATCGTCGGCTCGACCGAGCGAGCCTCGACCCTGGGCGACCAGCGTTGGCGTCAACTCCTCGACGACCACGACCGGGTGACAGCGCAGCACATCGATCGCTGCCGTGGGCGCGTCGTCAAGTCGACCGGCGACGGGGTGCTCGCCACCTTCGATGCCCCTGCTCGCGCTGTCGCCTGCGCTCTTGATCTCCGCGCTGCCCTCCGCCCGCTCGACATCCAAGTCAGGGTCGGGCTGCACACCGGCGAGGTGGAGGCGCGTCAGGATGACATCGGAGGCATCGCGGTACACATCGCTGCCCGCATCCAAGCCCTCGCCGAACCGAGCCAGATTCTGGTGTCCCGCACGATCACCGACCTCGTAGCGGGATCCGGTATCGCCTTCAAAGACTGCGGAATGCACCGGCTCAAGGGCGTGGACACTGCATGGCAGCTCTTCGCAGTCGACGCCTGACCAACGCCCACAGCGCGCGGCCGCGGGCCGTTGGGCGCGACTAGGCGGCCGCCGCGGCTGGCGAGGCGAACGTAAGGGCGCAGGCCGTCAACAACTTGATGGGCGTGGCTTATGCGCTGTGGGCAGAAGGTCTCAGCCTTCGCGACCAGGGCGACGCCGCAGCCGCCGACGTCCTGGATCGCGCGCTCACGTTCTCCGAGATGCTGGGCTTTCCGATCTTCGCCGAGCTCTCCCTGGCCAAGACACGGCTGGCGGTAGGGGACGGTGATGCGGGAGCAGCCTCGGCGCTGGTCACCCTCCTCGGGGAATGGTGCGCCCGCCCGCTCGGCGCCGCCGGTCGTCCCTTCGCGGCTCTCGCCGAGGCGGAGGTCGCACTGCTCAACGACGACATCGAACGGGCGCGGACCGCAGCCGAGGCTGCGCTCTCCGGAGCCGTCGCGCTCGGCGATCAAATTCTCGCGGTCACCGCGCTCGAGTTCGTCGCTCACCTCGCGGCGGTGACCCGCCGCCATCTCGAAGCTGCCCGCCTCTATGCCGCAGCCTCGGCCGAGCGCGGTCGGCTGCGCACACCCGTACCGCCCGCCGATCGAGCGCGCCTCGACGCCGACCTGGCAACACTCGAAGAGGCCATGGGAACCGACGCGCTGGCCGTGGCCGGCACCGAAGGGGACGCCATGACCATCGACGCCGCCGCCGGTTACGCCAAGCGAGGACGGGGCTCGCGGCGACGCTCGGCGACCGGCTGGTCCAGCCTCACACCGACGGAGATCGAGGTCGTGCACCTGGTGAGCCAGGGGCTTCGCAACGCCGAGGTCGCGGCGCAGCTCTTCATGACGGTGGCAACCGTCAAAACCCACCTCGGGCACGTGTTCGCCAAACTGGACGTGGCCAACCGAGCCGAACTCACGGCAGTCGCCCACAGTCGTACCTGACTCCCCGCGCTGCCGAGATTCCTGCACCTTTCGTCTGATCCTCCGACCGTCGCGTCGTGACACCGTGCCAGTGAGCCCGCCGGATTCCCGTCGGAACCCAAACGAAAGGCAAAACCTTGAGGAACAGAACACGCAGAGCCGGTGTCGCGGTCGTCGCAACTGCACTGCTGCTTGCCATTCCAATGCAATCGCAGGCGAAGTCACCCCACCGGAGCAGCACGAGGACGATTGACGTGCACACCCACTACACCGAACCGGAGGGCCATTGGGACGGAGCGCAATGCGGGGGTCTCGTGACGGTCACGCCCGAATGCCGTGCGCATTACATAGGCACAGCAACCCTCACAGGTACGTTGTGGGGTGACGATTCTTACGACTTGACGACATCGACATCGTCGCAGTCGCCCGGATACATCACGTATGAGGGGCCGAACTACGTCACCGGCGGCGTCGAGGGCTGCGGAACCGGCTCCTACATCTTCGACGACTACGGGGGCAAGATCGACATGACGCAGTACGACCCGCTGACCAACAGCGCGCCGGGCTACAACATTTGGCGGCTACGGCCGGGAAGCGGCACGGGTGAGTTGACGAATCTGGTGTCGGGCGAAGGCGAGAACCATTGGCGCATCTACTTCGGCGGCGGAAAGGATGGCGACCCCGACCAGTACGGCGTGGGCGACTTCACCGGCACCATCACCTGCCGGACCTGACCCCAGGTTGCCAGCCCAGGCTGGCGAGATCGTCGGCGGCTTCGTCGGCTGGGCGGGACACGGGGCTTTCCTTGCCCGTGTCCCGCCTTCGCTTCGATGTCACTGTGGTCCACCTAACCGGTCCAGTGGTAACGCTCTCCGTCGCGCTCGATCGTCACGTCGAACGGCGCCCTGAGCGTGGGCCGACCGGCGCCTTTGTGGTGCGCCCCTGGGATTCGAACCCAGAACCTGCGGAATAAGAGTCCGTTCCGGCTCGTCCATGGAGACGGCTGCAAGTCACTGACCTGCTGTTTCGTCTCGCCGGTCGTCCAAGCAGTCCACCGAGGTCGCCGGTGTGTCGCCAAGATACGCGTCCAGATGCGCGTCCGGGGCCAGATGTCGCTCCGACAGCAACGCCCGGGCAGACAGACTCGCTGTCGGTCGGGGTAGTGCCAACCGTCGCCGCGACTGGTTCCCTGAGGTGAGGCGATGGGGTGAGGTACGTTCCCGTGGTCGCCTCACTGCTGATCGCCAGCGACGTGGTCGCAGGCAACGTCCGACGATCCCTCGTGGGGCGCGGCCTGTTGCAGCCCCCTCGATTCTCGGGCGACCTCTCGGTCGTTCGGCCGACGAGCTAGCGGCGATCCGCCGGCGACGGGGCGGCCAACCACTCCGCGACCCACGCGCGGACGGCTTCGACCTCGCCGCCTGGCTGCGGCGCGATGAGGATCACCTCGCGATCCTCGCGGAGAACGTCCACGACTCCGGGAGCCGTTGTCAGGTCGTGGACGAGCCGGCCGAGCAGCGCGTCGTTGTCGGCGACGAAGACGTCGTCGAACGAGACGATCACGTCGAAGCCGCCGATAGCGCCACGGCGAGCCTCGACGGTCGCGAACTCCTCGGACGCCAGGAGGCCGATTGTAGGTTGGCGGATAGGAGGTGGCTGCTGGATCGCGCTGAGATGGGCGCCCGCGGCGTAGCTCAGCGCACTCGCTCAGCAGTCCGCTAGAGCGGCGAGTGCTTCGCAGACTTCATGTCGTCCCGCTACCCCAAGCATTCCGGCGCGGTCCACGAGAAGCGCGGTTGTAATCGTCATCATGTTGTCAAACGACGCAACGCAATCCTGCGATAGGCCTTGCTCGGACCCGAGTTTGATCTCCGTCGGAATGCCACGAATGGTTCGAGTGATCGGGGCGACAACGATGCGTCGAAGTCGTTCGGTCGCTGCGGTGCGGCTAACCACGAGCACCGGACGACGGCCGGCGTCTTCGGTCTCCGCCCACCAGATCTCTCCCTGGTTTGGAGAGCGGACTACCAAGGCTCCTCGGCGATCATGCGTCGGCCGGCCTCATGGGCCCAGGAGAGTTCTTCGTCCGTCTCGGGGATGCGCTCGTAGCCCTCGAGGATGGCGCGCCCGACTCGGGTGCGTCGGCGACTGTCGACCAACGCGTCGAGCGCGATACGGACGGCCTCGGAACGTGAGGGCACTTCTCCTCGCGTCACGAGATCGTCGACGGCTGTGGCGAGATCATCGCTGATGCGTGTCACCAGTTGCGGCATAGCGTCAAGTATAGCAAAATGCAATGCCGCAATGGCCTTCGCTTCGACGGTGATGTTCTCGCCGAGCTTCAGCCTCACGTGCTCGGCGCGAGCGGTCGGATTCCTGCTCCGCCAGCCACGCCCCGTACGCGACTGCGGCCCGTACGCCGTCGACGGTGAGCGTCGGGTAGTGGAGAACGATCTCGGACGTGTCGAGACCAGCGGCGAGAGCGTCGAGAACAACGGTCACCATCACGCGCGTGCCCTTGATACAGGGATGGCTGTGACAGATCGTCGGGTCGATCGAGATCAATTCGAGCGGGTCGTCGGTCACCGTCGCCATCATCTCAAATGGCCGGACGGCGCACACCCGATCTCGGTCGGAGCCATCAGATTTCGGCCTCTATCCTCGGGAGTTCTGGGGTGTACCAGCGGGGTGTACCAGCGGGTGTACCGCGTCCGCAGACGCGATATCCACTGGCGGGTAGACGCCAGAAATAGCCGCTGACCTGGGCTTTTAGGGTGCGCCCCCTGGGATTCGAACCCAGAACCTGCGGATTAAGAGT
>Ga0136611_10002209_pt1 | contig 13530 bp, 12 predicted proteins | sample AntDrymUQ2232306_2_FD_106645 | JGI IMG/M metagenome (GOLD analysis project Ga0136611, IMG submission 106645) | Polar desert sand microbial communities from Dry Valleys, Antarctica - metaG UQ223 (23.06) | ecosystem: Environmental > Terrestrial > Soil > Desert | place: Antarctica: Dry Valley... | reverse complement strand
TCGAAATCTTCTATAACCGACAGAGAAAACAGAAAAGACTGGGCTATTTGTCACCAGCACAATTTACGCAGCGATACTATGTAAATCTACTTGCCGCTTAAACCGTTGGACTCCATTTTTGACTGCACATATCAGAAACAAAAGATCGGAGCAGAGGAAAATATAAATCAAGAAATTCAAACTGAGACACTACCGGTTTGCGGGTCGGTCATGAAGTAACATGGTCAGTTCGTCCGCATAACTTTAGCCCGGAGCAACGCAAGGCTTCAGTAGCTGTGTTTTTTGGCCGCAAGGACGCCCAAGAAGACAATGTAGCAGAGTTAATGAATCGTGCGATTCCAATAATTCCTGTTATCTCTAAACAATCTATGGTGTTACATGAAATACCAAAAGTATTAAGGGCACTAAATTGTTTGGATTACAGCAATGGGGGAATGCAAAGAGTTGTAACTGCAATGCTCGAAAGCATTGGGTTGTTGCCTCGTCAGCCGTCGTATCTTTCTCAGTTACCGCAGAGATGAGACTACACTCATAGCGCTGCAACTTTTCGAAGCATTGTCAGCAAGATTGTTTAATGTGTTTTTGGATACGCACAAAATTGGGGTGGCAGAAGATTTTCAAGCCTTGCTTTGGCACAACCTATGCGATTCCGATGTGCTATTGATGCTCGATTCACCTACCTACTTTGATAGTCGCTGGACTAGTGCTGAATTTGGTCGTGCTTTGGCTAAAGGAGTTTCTATTTTACGCCTTGGGTGGCCGAACTTTATACCTTCACCCCGGACAAGGATTGCCAGCAGTATCGAACTATCTCAACTTGAAATTGATGCAAATACCGGAAAACTCGTCGATACATTGGTTGACAGACTCTGCTTGCGACTTGAAGCCATGCGAGTTGAGAGTCATGCGGTGCGTACTGTGAATCTTGTAAGTAATCTGCGCAATTCGCTAGAGCAGATTCAGGGTGAATTCATTGGAGTCGGTGCACACTGGGCATTACACATTAAACTCCCTGACGGAAGAGATGTGGCGGTTTATCCAAACGTTGGCGTTCCAACTTCAACAACACTACATGAGGCTTCGGAAAATTCACCTAACCAATCCGTCGCAGTAATTTATGACCATATAGGACTGCTCCCAAGCTGGCAAGCACATTTAGATTGGCTCGGTGGACATGTTACCTCTGTTCACTGGGTGAAATCTAGCGAAGCTGCCTGGGATTTTTGTGATTGGCAAGATAAATAATGAGAGAAATTATTCTTTCGGCGAGTGTGTCCCTTGTAGGACGAGGCGACTATTACAAGACTTCAAATCCTTTTCTGATTCAGTGTGCTGTAAGGGAGTTGGTAATAGCGGTGATTCGTTGTCAAAAGATTGTTTGGGGTGGCCACCCATCAATTACGCCAATGATCTGGACCATCTGCGAAGATTTAAATGTGGATTATTCTGAGAAAGTGATTTTATACCAGAGTCGATATTTTGAAGATCGTTTCCCCGAAGATAACAAACGTTTTAACAACTTAATTCTTACGGATAGCATAGTGGGGGATCAGGAAGCAAGCCTATTGTTGATGCGTAGGGAAAGGTTATCTCGCAAAAATTTGTGTGCGGCTGTTTTCATTGGAGGCATGGAAGGTGTGAAAGAGGAGTATCACCTATTTCGCCAATACCATTCTCATGAAACAGTTTTGCCAGTTGCGGCACCAGGTGGAGCAGCGTTAGAACTTGCAAAAGAACTTGGCCACTATGATGAAAGTCATTTACCTAGCATTGATTTTGCCAGCTTATTTCATAAGAATTTGAAATTTTAAATAAATCAGAAGATACTTGAAAAGTAGGGAAAATACTTAACTAAAAAAGGGAGTTAGTATGGCAAGAAAATGCTTTTATAGTTTTCATTATAAGCCAGATTCGCAAAGAGCTTCTCAAGCTCGCCAGATAGGGTCGATTGAGTGAATCAACCCGCTAAGGACAATGACTGGGAAGCGATTAAAGGAGGTGGCGATCCAGCAATAATAAAATGGATTTCGGATCAAATGAATGGCAGAACATGCAACATCATTCTTGTAGGTAGTGAAACAGCAAATCGAAAATGGATTAATTACGAGATCAAACAATCCTGGGACAAGGGTATGGGTGTTGTGGGCATATACATTCATGGCCTTAAAAACTTGAATGGAGTAACTTCAACTAAAGGTGAGGATCCTTTTGACTATATTACTCATGGCCCGACTAAAAGCAAATTATCTTCGATAGTTAAATGTTATAACCCCCCCCGGTGTCGATAGCAAAGAGCGTTATGCATGGATATCTGAACAACTTGGTAGTATTGTTGAAGAAGCTATCAAAATTCGAAACAATAATTAGAGACAATAACTAATTTACAGTCAATAGGAAATTAGTAAGAAACTTTGTATTTTTTGCTTATTAGGAAGGCGAGGAAAATTCTGGAATGTCCCTATCTTACACACTTCCTCGTCCTACCATCCTCACTGTCCGAAAATTAGAACTAATAATTTAAAAATCCCAGATTTTCATCGATTTGATCAACTAAGCAGTGTAAGCACTAAGTTGTACTTTGTTTCTGAGGAATATATCGTCCATAAATCTTTATGATCAGCCCCCAGTCCTTATGTCCCATTTGCTATGCAATCCATAGGGAATTTTCACCTCTTGAAAGCAGTGTCGATGCGAAGTTATGGCGGGTTTGGTAGGGATTGCGGTATTTAATGCCAGCACAATCAAATCGAGTGAATATCGCAATATTTCCTTGATAGTTTTGAAGCCAGAAAACGAAGCCCGGCAGATGCTGGGCTTTTTTATTGCTCGCACTGACGACGAGGATTGATAGTATTGCAGGCAGGTTTTTATTGTTCGTGCTGACAACGAATCCCAATCTGTTTTAATAATTTTTGATTATTTTTTACGGTAGATTCGATATTGAATGCATCAGTAATGATGATATTTTTGTTTTCATAGATTACGCACATATTACGTATGGAAAACAAAAAAGATATAAATTTTTTATTACTCATTGTTTTATTTGGCGTCCCCAACGAGATTCGAACTCGTGTTACCGCCGTGAAAGGGCGATGTCCTAGGCCTCTAGACGATGGGGACATAAAATTATGTTTATGTCGTTATAGCTTCGTACTATCAATGATAAACTGGTGGAGATAAGCGGGATTGAACCGCTGACCTCTTGCATGCCATGCAAGCGCTCTCCCAGCTGAGCTATACCCCCTAATCAAAGGAAGTGGGATTATACTGATGCCTCGATTCATTGTAAAGAAAAGATCAATCGGGAAATTTGCTTAGACGGGCGCTTATACGAGCAAGCGTTTCTTCACGCCCCAGTAGTTCCAGTACAGCATCTATCGAGGGCGTATGTATTTCTCCAGTTATCATAACCCTCAACGGCATTGCGATTTTAGGCAGTTTGACATCATGGTTTTTGGCCGCTGTTTTTATTTCCTGATGGATTGATTCACGCGTCCATTCTATGTGACTAAATTTCTCTATTAAGTCAGTTAATAGCGATTTTGTTTCTGTATTAAAGTATTGCGCTTTCAATTCATCCGTGGGCTCCAGCGGGCGGTAAAAATAAACCGCGGCATCAGCCAGCTCTTCAACCGTATTGACTCTTTCTTTTAGCAAATCGACCACACGCGTCAAATTAGGGCCACCAGAAATATGGCAGTTATCTTTATTAAGAAAAGGCACTACCAGTTCAGCCAAGTGTGCATTATCAGTTTTTTTAAGATATTGTTGATTAATCCAATGTAGTTTCTCTGGATTGAATTTGGCTGGGGAACGACTGATTGATGATAAATCGAACCATCCGATCAATTCTTCCTGACTGAATATTTCTTCATCACCATGCGACCATCCGAGTCTTGCCAAATAGTTCAATAATGCTTCGGGTAAGTAACCGTCATCTTGATATTGCATCACTGAAACAGCACCGTGGCGTTTGGATAAGCGCTCACCATTGGCACCCAGGATCATCGGAACATGCGCATATTCGGGCAGTGAGGCATCGAGTGCTTTGAGAATGTTAATTTGCCGAGGTGTGTTGTTAACATGATCATCACCGCGTATGACATGACTGATATTCATATCCAGGTCGTCAAGCACTACACTGAAGTTATAAGTGGGAATTCCGTCGCTGCGTAACAACACCAAATCATCCAGTTCATTATTAGCAACAGTGATACGGCCTTTGACCTGATCATTAAACGAGACATGACCTTCCAATGGATTTTTGAATCGAATAACTGGCTTTACCCCGGTAGGTGGTGTTTGTTTTGAATCACGCCAACGCCCATCGTATCTCGGTTTTAAACCGGCGGCTAATTGTCGTTCACGCATTTCATCCAACTCTTCTTTGGTGGCATAGCAATGATAGGCCTGGTTATTCCGCAATAGCTGTTCGGCAACTTCATGATAACGTTGTAGTCGCTGCATTTGATAGAATGGACCTTCATCATAATCCAGTCCTAGCCATGCCATGCCGTCAAGAATTGCTTGTGTAGATTGCTGAGTTGAGCGTTCTTGATCAGTATCTTCAATGCGTAGAATAAATTTACCACCATGTCGGCGTGCATAAGCCCAGGAAAAAAGAGCCGTGCGTGCGCCGCCAAAGTGGAGATAACCGGTTGGGCTGGGTGCAAATCGTGTACGTACCATCATGATTTTTGTGTCAACTGTTATGCCGAATATAAGAAAAAGGATAGTTTACGCGATTCTACAAAGAGGATGTTTTTTTTGCCCGGGCTTTTGCCGGTATGGTGACTATTGATATCAGCATGCAAGCTAAAGCCGATTATAATGTTAACCATCGAATCCAGTTGATTTTTTACCTGCATAACACTGATGTTTTATAAATGACTGACTTAATTCATGATCTTATTTTTAGCGCTGCTGAGCGATTACCCGATGCTGAAGCATTGTCGTATCAAGATCAATCTATGTGTTATGCCAACCTGGCCGGAGAAGTTGAGGCAAAAGCGAGCGGTTTGCGTGCGCTGGGTTTAAGTCGTGGTGAGCGCGTCGCTGTTTATCTCGAGAAACGCTTGGAAACGGTGGTGGCATTATTCGCTGCAGTTGTGGCTGGTGGTGTATTCGTTCCAGTGAATCCAGTGTTGAAATCTGAGCAGGTGGCTTATATTCTGGCTGATTGTAATGTAAGAGTGCTCGTCACTTCGCTGGAGCGATTGAAATTGCTGCAGACAGTGCTGCGGTTTTGTCATGATTTGCATACAATCGTTGTCGTGGATGCCAGCGAGAACCTTCCAGCTATTGCCGGTCTTGTTGTCATAAGCTGGGAAGCGACTCATGCGGCAAACAGGTTTCACGCAGCATTAAGCACCATTGATAGTGACATGGCTGCCATTGTTTATACCTCGGGTAGTACTGGAAAACCCAAGGGGGTTGTGCTTTCGCATCGTAATCTGGTGGCTGGGGCAAAAAGTGTAACGCAATATTTGCAAAACCGGCCCGATGACCGGATTTTGACCGTGCTACCATTGAGTTTTGATTACGGATTGAGTCAACTGACGACCACTTTTTATGTGGGTGCGACGAATGTTTTGATGAATTATCTGTTGCCACGCGACATTATCAGGACTGTTAACGAGAAACAAATCACCGGCCTTGCAGCCGTACCGCCGCTATGGATTCAGCTGGCGCAGTTGGATTGGAAAAAAGTGCCTTCATTGCGTTATATCACCAATTCGGGCGGTGCCATGCCGCGTACGACACTGAATCGATTACGCAATGCATTACCAGATACTAAAGTTTTTCTGATGTATGGTTTTACCGAGGCCTTTCGTTCAACTTATCTGGCGCCGGAGGAAATCGATCGGCGCCCTGATTCTATTGGCAAAGCCATACCCAATGCTGAGGTACTTGTGTTGCGTGAAGATGGCTTGCCTTGTACACCGGATGAACCGGGAGAATTGGTGCATCGGGGTGTTTTGGTGGCAATGGGTTATTGGAATGATGTGGAAAAGACTGCCCTGTGTTTTAAACCGATTAAAGCCCATCAGGCGGGGTTACCGATTGCTGAATTCGCTGCGTGGTCGGGTGATACTGTGCGTATGGATGATGAAGGATTTCTATATTTCATTGAGCGTCGTGATGAAATGATCAAAACGTCGGGTTATCGGGTCAGCCCGACCGAGGTGGAGGAAGTCATCTATGCCACGGAATGTGTGGCAGAAGCTGTTGCCATCGGTGTCCCACATCCTGTGCTCGGACAAGCTATTGTCGTGATTGTTACTGCCCGGAAGGACATAAAACCGGATATGAGTACTCTGCTGATGGCCTGCAAGCAGCAACTACCTGCTTATATGCGACCGCACTATATTGATGTACGTGTAGGTAGCTTGCCGCGTAACCTGAACGGTAAAATAGACCGCAAAGCACTTTTTCAGGAAATGCAGTATTTATTTACGGAAAATGATCAGTGAACAATCCACCGCCGGAACATGCTCCGCTCGAACAGTTTCCTGTGCGGAATGATTGTCTGCAAATAGGTGGGATTGCACTGACTCGATTGGCGCAGCGGGTGGGTACTACACCGTTTTATGCGTATGATCGGCAGAAAATCACCGAGCGGATTGCTCTGCTGCGCCAGCATTTGCCGGCGGAGATTCTGCTGCATTATGCGATGAAAGCCAATCCGATGCCGGCAGTGGTGCAGCATTTGGCAGGGTTGGTAGATGGAATTGATGTTGCTTCAGTTGGGGAAATGAAAGTTGCACTGGATACGATTTTGCCTCCGGATAGTATCAGTTTCGCTGGGCCTGGAAAAAAAGAACACGAATTGCGTAGTGCTATCGCTGCCGGTGTTGTGCTGAATGTCGAATCCGGGCAGGAAATGGAATTGATTGCTCAGTTGGGAGAGCATTTAGGTGTCGTTCCCAATGTGGCAATCCGTGTGAATCCGGATTTTGAGCTCAAATCTTCCGGAATGAAAATGAGCGGTGGTTCCAAACCTTTCGGCGTGGATGCAGAATGCGCGCCGGATTTGCTGATACGGTTGCGTAAGCTTGGATTAAGTTTTGTGGGTTTCCATATTTTTAGCGGTTCACAGAATCTGAATGCAGCAGCGATTCAGGAGGCGCATGCAAAAACTTTTCAACTGGGTATTCGACTTGCAGAGTATGCACCATCGCCTGTATGTTTGTTAAATATCGGTGGTGGTTTTGGTATTCCCTATTTTCCTGGGGATCGGGCTCTGGATCTTGCCATTATTGGTGAGAATTTGCGACGCTTGATGCCGGAAGTAAAGCGGCAGTTACCGGATACCCGGATCGCTATTGAATTGGGCCGATATATAGTGGCAGAAGCGGGAATTTATGTTTGTTGTGTTTTGGAGCGGAAGTTGTCTCGAGGGCGAATCTTCCTGGTGACCGATGGTGGTTTGCACCATCATCTGGCTGCTTCCGGTAACTTCGGTCAGGTAATCCGCAAAAATTATCCTGTCATTATCGGAAATAAGGTGCAAGGGACAGAAAAGGAGATAGTTTCTGTCGTAGGGCCACTTTGCACGCCACTGGATATACTGGCAGATCAGATACAAATGGCAAAAGCATCGGTGGGTGACTTGGTAGTTGTATTGCAGTCGGGCGCCTATGGGTTAACAGCAAGTCCAGCCGCATTTTTGAATCATCCTATGCCGTTAGAGGTACTGGTCTAGATTTCTGATAATTCAAAAGTTAATTAATAATGAGTTTTTAAGATGCCGGGTAGCTGAGTGTTTTGAACATACATGTTGCTTATTAAGCACAGATTTGTATCTTTGTGATAATTCTTCAATTAAATGATTAGGATCAGTTGAATATTCACCTTAAATTTACTTAAATGACTCAGCATTACTGATTGAATGAATTAGTATTTGTTGGGTAAAATGAGTTTTTTAACTGCCTGATGAATAAAGAAAAAATTCTTGAAAATAAATAATTCGGCACTCGTGATCTTTTTGCGATACAGGCAATTTAAGAAATGGGTTATTGTTTTTACTCTTATTTAAATATGGCATAAACAGGGTTTGGTTTAATATCTCTACAATATAAAGTTAATTATTACTCCTGTTTTTGCTTAAAAAATCAGTATGAATATGCGTATCATCGGGTATAACTAAACGGGGGATTCTATGAATGACATGTATAACAACTTTCAAAAGTATTTTGAAATTGTCTTAGCTGATACAGCTGAATTGCTTGAGGATGTTTATAGAATCCGTTATCAGGTTTTGTGTGTTGAGCAGCGTCTGCCTGGATTTGAGGCGTCACTTTATCCTAATAAACTTGAAAAAGACTGTTATGACGATCACTCATCCCATGTTCTTTTGCGGCATCTTCCATCTGGAGATTTTATTGGTACAGTTCGTTTAATACTCAACGATCCATTGCAACCTGAAAAATTACTCCCAATTGAATTGTATGGTCAATTGGATCCTGCGCTCTGTAATATCAGAGCATTGCCGCGACACCAAACAGGTGAGATTTCTCGTTTTGTTATTGTTGGGCAGTTTGAGCGCCGTAAAGGAGATCGCCGAGGCTCAGAGAAAACAGAAGGAAACGTTGTCGCTAGTGAGCGACGGTCTACGGATCAAACAAATATAAATACTGTCACCAGAGATAGGCGATCTGCTGATCGTCGAGTAACACCGCCTTTAGCTTTATTACTTGCGGCTGGAATCGTGCGTTTATGTGCCATGCAAAGCATCAATAATTGGTTGTCAGTGATGGATCCTGCTTTAAATAGGTTGCTAGGTTTTTATGGTCTGGAATTAAATCCTATAGGACCTCTGGTCGACTATCATGGTCAACGCCGATCCTATTTTGCAAAGGTAGAAGATGTATTAAATAGAATGTACAAGGAGCACCACGATGCTTGGGAAGTGGTGACAGACTGTGGCAAATATAATCCATTTCTACCTGTTCATGAAAAAGTATTGAATTAGGAACATATTTTTTGAATCTTTTCCAATTCTTAATACGAATACAATTTTCAAAATATTGTTTGCCTAGGAATAGAGCCTGTTTTTGTGGTGCTCTATTAATTTGTCTGTTGTATGTAGACACTGAAGCCTGGGCAGATGGTCAATATGAAATTGTCACATATCCCGGAGTCAGTGAAAAAACACTCTCGGTAAACTCGTTACGTTCTATCTTCAGTATGCATTTAAAAACTTGGTCAGATGGAACCAAGATCAGGGTTTTTGTATTGCCCGATGATGATCATCTTCATCAAAGCGTTTCGAAGGAAAAATTAAATGTTTTTCCTTATCAACTAAGATCCACATGGGATCGATTAGTATTCTCAGGTACTGGTCAGGCACCTATTAAAGTAAATTCAAGCGAAGAGATGTTAAATAAAGTTGCTAGTACGCCTGGAGCAATAGGTTATTTATGGAGAGCAAATATCAATGAGAATGTTAATGTGCTCCAGATTAAGTAACTATTTGATAGGTTCTTTTAGGAGAATAACTAAGCAACTGGCTTTGTTATTTCTTATTGGAAGTTTTTCTGTCCAGGCTCAGGAAATCAATCAGACACAAAAGAAACCTGCATCTATCAAGCCGCCTGCTCAATGGTTGCAAACATCGGAATTGCCCGCGGAAGCTTCGGAGTCAGATAATGTAAAGAAAAAACCTGGACTGATAAATACCGCAGTCAATTGGTTCCGTACTACAGATCTTCCTGGAGATTTGCAAATTCATGGGTTTGCCAGTCAGGCATATATCACAACCTCAGATAATGATGTTTTTGGAAATAGTAATAAAGGAGGCAGCTTTGGGCTTACAGAAGCTGGACTCAATGCTTCCGTGCGGCCGTTACCGAGATTGCTGGTATCAGCGCAAGTATTGTCGCGTCGTGCAGGTGTGGGAAATACGGGTATGCCACGCCTCGATTATGGATTTATAGACTACCGAGTATACTCTCACGAAGCGAATCAGTTTGGTATACGAGTTGGTCGATTGAAGAATCCATTTGGTTTTTATAATGATACGCGGGATGTGGCGTTTACTCGTCCCGGCATTTTGTTACCGCAATCGATTTATTTTGATCGTACGCGTAATTTGGGCCTTTCAAGCGATTCCGTACAATTATATAGTGACATTGCTCATTCAAGTCTAGGCTCTATTTCTACACAATTTGGAGTGGCGTTGCCGGTAGTTGACGATAGGGATACTGCATATTCTTTTCTTGGATCAGCTGGAGCAGAATTAAAAGGCCGTTTAGTGAGAGAAGTATCGTATATTGGTCGGGGAATTTATGAATCTAATGATAAACGTATTCGTCTGGCTATTAGTGGAAGTTGGGTTAATATAGGTTATAACCCTGGAGGAATTAACGATTTCGGTCCTGGTTCCATTCAATTTTCTCCCATTTATTTTTCTGCGCAATATAATGCTGAGCGTTGGAGTTTGACTTCAGAATATGCGCTACGCCATTTTGTTTATGATAATAATTTTGCAACTAACAGTGCGAGTAAAAATCTCCAAAATCTATCGAGTTTCTTAAGTCCTAATGATTTCTATGGTGAAAGTTTTTATTTTCAGGGTGAATATCGCTTTACACCAAAATTTGAAGGTATTTTGCGTTATGACGTACTTTTCACTGATAGGAACGATCGCGATGGAAAAGAATATAAAGCAAAAGCTGATAATCATTTCGGACAATTTGCTCCGCCAGCACACAGTCGTTTTGCCAAAGATATTACTGTGGGTTTACGATGGAATGTAACGCCGCAATTTATGTTGCGTGCTGAGTATCATCACGTCAATGGTACTGCATGGCTTTCCACACTGGATAATGTGAGTGGTAGCACACATCAACACTGGGATCTTTTCGCAATCCAAGGTTCTTATCGTTTCTAATTTGAAATCTGATGGATACCAATTCAGAATATAAGCTGGCAAAAACTCCCGTGACCTCTCATCGAAAAGAAAGAAGGTTTCGTAGTCTGAGGTGGAAGATTTCGCTGAGTAGTAGTTTGATACTGCTGGCTGTCGTAACGTTGTTTTGTTTTATTAGTTATTTGAGTTTAATGACTAATTTCGACAATCAACAAGACACGGATTATATGAGGTATTCGCTAGAGATCAATAACTTAATAAATAATACTTCACAAAACTTACATCAACTTGCTGAAATAATTCCATTCCTGGATGGAATGAAAAAGGCGCTTCGGATGAATGATGGTGAAGGTATTCATAAAGTTTTTGATCAGCATTGGACATTATTACAGTTTCATAATGGCGTTGAATTTGTATATTTTTATAATCAATTGAATCAGCTGAATGCGAGTTGGAACAATTTAGAGCTCAATGTTGACGACAAAGATCTGTTGTTGAGTTGGGTAAGTCAAGTCAATCAATCTGAACGACCCATCAATCCTTTGCTATGCAGGGAGAGCTGCATACAGTTCATCATTGCACCTTTATTGGTGGAAGGAAAAAAAGCGGGTGTCGTGGTATTGGGAATTTCACTGGCGGATGTATTCTTGGCTTTTAAGCGAATATTCGGCGCTGATATTGGATTGTTTATAAAAAATAAAAATGATTTTCCCTATCATGATGATCTCGGAGTTTCACAATGGGGTGTTCAAATCTCAGCGCTTACCAACAAAGAAAAAAATCATGAAATTCTCAATGTGGCCGCACAAACATATCCAAATATTGGGATATTAAATGATGGTGTTCAGATTCACTGGAATGATCACTACCAACAGATAAAATTATTTTCTTTAGATTCGGTTGAGCCTGATAATGCACACTTAGTTGTCATTACAGACGTTACAGCTGCAGTAAATAATATTCATGAATCTATTTGGAAAATTGCGTTAATTGGGTTACTTGGGCTCATTATCTCCGAGATTTTATTATTCCTGATTTTTACTCGATTACTTTCGAAACTAAAAGATGTCGCTTTCACGCTCCCGCTACTTGCGAATGGACAATTTGAGAATTTTCGCCTATCACTGGCTTCGCCAGGCCGGGCCCAACGCTTTAGGGATGAAGTCGATACACTGTCAGAGGCAGCCGTCGCTTTATCTCTGCAACTGGAAAAACTGGAGCTTAAGGTTTCTACCCGAACCAAAATGCTCATTGAGCAGCGGGATGAGCTCAGTAAAGAGAGGGATTTTGTAAAGAATTTGCTGGATACGGCACAGGCAATTGTTTTGACACAGAATTCCGAAGGAAAAATAATCTCACTCAATGCCCATGGAGAGATGCTAACCCGCTATGCAGAAAGCGAATTGTTGGGTAAATCTTTTCTGAATATCTTGATTCCCGAGTACGAGTCACAAGATTTGCTGATTCGCCTTAAAGAAATACACACCGGGCAGAGAATGCAATTACGTCATGAAGCCATTATGCATTGTAAAGATGGGACAACACGTCATGTTGCCTGGTTACATTCACATTTGACCTCGAATTCTGAAGAAGACCCATCCATTTTATCAGTGGGTCTGGATGTTACCGAATATAAGCGGGTTGAAGGACACTTAGCTTGGCTGGCAGATCATGATCCCCTGACCAACATGTTTAACCGGCGCCGTTTTAGCGAAGAATTGGAACAGGTATTAAGCCGGGCAGAACGATATCAGCATCCCGGCGCTTTGTTATTCTTTGATCTGGATCGTTTTAAGTATATTAATGATACCAGCGGACATCAGGCCGGCGACACGCTGCTTAAAATCGTCGGGGGCATGCTGGCGCAGACTATTCGTGCAGATGATATCACCGGTCGTTTAGGTGGCGATGAGTTTGCAATTATCTTGCCGGAAATTAATGCGGATGGTGCGATAGAGGTGGCCAAGAAAGTACTGAATCAACTGGATCAAGCGCAATTAACGATTAATAATCGCACGCATAAAATCTCAGCGAGCATTGGGATTGCCTTATTTCCAGAGCATGGCGCTAATATTCATGATTTGCTGGCTGCGGCTGATCTTGCCATGTATCAGGCAAAAGCAATGGGACGCAATGCATGGTATTTGTTTTCAGATAATGATCGTAGCCGTGAACGCATTCATACGCTGGTTTATTGGAAGGAGAAGATCGAATATTCACATTTGCATGATAACTTCATACTTTATTTGCAACCAATCATGAGTGTTAAATCCAAACAGATTTCGCATTATGAGGTGCTGCTCCGTATGCAGGATGTCGATGGCACAATCCGCTCACCTGCCGATTTTATTCCTGCGGCCGAGCATACCGGATTAATTCATGCCATTGATCACATGGTATTACGTAAATCCATTGCGCAGGCAGCTAAAATTTGTCAGGCTGGATTTGCGATTAATTTCTCGATCAATCTGTCCGCCCATGCTTTTAATGATCCTGAGCTATTACCGATTCTCAAACAACAATTAACGTTGCATCAAATAGATCCGGGAAATTTAATGTTTGAAATAACGGAAACAGCGGCGTTGGAAGATTTACCTGGGGCGCGCGCGCTCATGAAGGAAATTAAAGAACTGGGTTGTGGTTTTGTATTGGATGAT
>Ga0136611_10002208_pt1 | contig 13532 bp, 10 predicted proteins | sample AntDrymUQ2232306_2_FD_106645 | JGI IMG/M metagenome (GOLD analysis project Ga0136611, IMG submission 106645) | Polar desert sand microbial communities from Dry Valleys, Antarctica - metaG UQ223 (23.06) | ecosystem: Environmental > Terrestrial > Soil > Desert | place: Antarctica: Dry Valley... | reverse complement strand
GTCCCACCATTCGCTGATATTGAACGGCGGATTGGCCATCACGAAGTCGGCGCGGAGATCGGGATGCTGGTCGCTGGTGAAGCTGTTGGCCGGTTCCTTGCCGAAATTGAAGTCGATGCCGCGAATGGCCATGTTCATCGCGGCGAGGCGCCAGGTGGTGGGATTGCTCTCCTGCCCATAGACGGAGAGGTTGCCCAGCCTGCCGCCGTGTTCCTCGATGAAGCGTTCGCTCTGGACGAAGAACCCGCCCGAGCCCATGGCCGGATCGTAAACGCGCCCCTGATAGGGCTCGAGCATCTCGACGATGAGCGAGACGATGGATTTCGGCGTGAAATACTGGCCGCCCTTTTCCCCCTCCGCGAGGGCGAACTGGCCGAGGAAGTATTCGTAAACGTGGCCGAGGATGTCCTTCGCGTGCAGGTCGGCGTGCTCGAAGGGGATGGTGGCGATGAGGTCGATGAGGCTGCTCAGGTTCGCCGGGTCGAGCTGGAGCTGGGTGTAGGTCTTGTTGAGGACGCCCTTTCGGGTGATGCGCGCCGCCGCGCACACCCTGCGGGCTGCCTTCGGCAGTCTATCTCGCTCCGCTCGGTTCGGGTTCTCCTTCTCGACGGCATCGAGCGCGTCGTCGATGAGCTTGCCGGTGGAGGTGATCTTGTAGGTGATGGAGGACCGGCCGGCGGGATGCCGGTCGGGGCGGGCAGGATGCCCGCGCTCCCCAAGGATCTCGATCTCCGTGCCGGGCGGGAGCTTGGCGCTATCCTGCAGCGTCTTCCATCGGGCCAGCGCCGGCACCCAGAAGACGTTCTTCTCGAGATAGTAGTCGCGCTCTTCCAGCTCGGCGCGGATGGCTGCGAGGTAGTCGGCGCTGGCTTCGCCGCCGTAGTCGGCGGGATTGAGGAAGTAGCCGCTCTGCGGATCGCGAAGCTGCGCCTCGATCTCCGCCTGTCGCACCGCGAAGGAGTCGGAGACGTATTTGAGGAAGATCAGCCCTAGGACGGCGTGCTTGTAAACCGCAGCGTCGAGGTTGGCGCGAAGCCGGTCAGCGGCGGACCAGAGCTTTTTGTCGAGATCGCGGAGGAATGGTTGGGCGTCAGACTTCATCAAGAGTCTTCGGGGTCGTAGCTACCTTCATAGGATATTCCAGTATTTGGCTATTTTGCTTGCTCGACTGTTTTCGACTCGGCGAGTTGCGCGTGTAGTTGAGGAGGATAAAGAACGACGTGTTGCTCGGTGATGTTGTCCCAAAAGGCGGGGGGCAACCGCGCCCAGTCGAAGAGTTCGATGAGGAGGGGCAGGTTGCTTTCGCTGATGGCCTCTTTCAAATCCCAGAACGCAGAACCTTGCTGCGCCTGCAAATCGGCAGGATGGCGCACCACCAGATCGAGGTCGCTGGTGTCGTGCCCCGTGCCTGCCACGCGGCTGCCATAGGCCCAGACTTCTTCATCCGGAAGATGAGCGGCGATAAGGCGGCGCAATGGCTCCAAATGACGGGCCTGCAGTGGAAGCGTGAGTTCAGCCATGTTTTTGACGGAGCGTCTCGTAGAGTGCGAGTGCGTCTTCCTTGAAGTTGGAAATCAGGAGAAGCGTTTGCTCGGCAAATGCCTCGCCGTAGTTATGGGCGGTGTCATTACGCGAGTCGCGATAGACGAGCCAGCGCTCCAGCTCTTCGGCGCTGAGCAGGCCATGCAAGGCGGCGTGGCGCAGCACGTCCTTGAAGACCAGCGCGTCGATGGTTTTAGGCGAGCCGACGTATTGTTTTAGGACTTTGCGGAGGAGTTTGCCGGCGGTTTCCAGGGTGAGTTCGAAGCTCTTGATGACGGCATTCCGAAAAACTTCGTAATCGATGCTTTCGGGTTCCGCCTTCGCCAACGATTGAAGCGACCGATCCAGTGTCTGACTGCAACGTTGAAGATGATCGAAATTGAGTTTCATGGCTTGAACGCGAACGGAGCAAGGTTTTGGCGAATCGCTGATTCCAATTTAGCCGACTCGGCGAACTGCGTCTCCAGTTCCGCGACCAGCCGCGTCATCTTTTCCTCGAACGGCTCCCCGTCGTCTTCGACATCCTCCGCGCCGACGTAGCGGCCCGGCGTGAGGACGAAGCCGTGGGCGGTGATTTCCTCGAGGGTCGCCGATTTGCAGAAGCCGGGAATGTCGGCGTGATCGGCGCTGCGTTTCCAAGTGCGGAAGGTGCCGATGATCTTTTCCAAATCCTCCGCGGTGAAGGCGCGCAGGACGCGGTCGATCATGTAGCCGAGTTTGCGGGCGTCGATAAAGAGGGTCTGGCCGGAACGGTCGCGGTAGGCATCCCCGCGCCCGGTGCGGCTCGCACCGCGCGCCTTCGTGCTCTTCGTGAGGAACCAGATGCAGGCGGGAATCTGGGTGTTGGTAAAGAGCTGGCCGGGGAGCGCGACCATGCACTCGACGAGATCGGCCTCGATGAGGGCGCGGCGGAGTTCGCCCTCGCCGCCGGAGCCGCTGCTCATGGAGCCATTGGCGAGGAGGAGCGGACAGCAAGTTTGAAGGCGGAATGAAGAAGGAGGAAAGTAGATCAATCTGAGGCGCGAGCTCGTTTGATGATCGTGACGAAGATCGCGGTCAGTTCGTCGCACTCGTTTCGCAACGGTTGCAATTTGGTTGCCGACACGATCCCAGCTTCGACGAGCAGTTCGAGCCAGTAGGCGCTCTCCTCCAACTCGCGCAGAGAATCTCCGCACTTTGCAATGAACTCCGGCTTGCTCCGTCCGCGATGAGCCTCGCGGTAATTCGCGCCCACAGAGGTTCCTGATCGCAGCAGTTGTTTGCCGAGCACTTGGGCTTCGGTCGTCTTCGGCAGAGTGCCGAACAAGCGGATAATCCGCAGCGCGAACAGCTTGGTTCGTTCTTTGAGGTCGTCTTTCTCCTTCATCATTCATCTTTCTGATTTCCGGCCGCTTGGCGCTATCCTGCAGCGTCTTCCACCGGGCGAGCGCGGGCACCCAGAAGACGTTCTTTTCGATGTAGTAGTCGCGCTCTTCGAGCTCGGTGGGAATGGCTTCGAGGTATTCTGCGCTGCCTTCGCCGCCGTAGTCCGCGGGATCGAGGAAGTAGTCGCTCTGCGGAGTCCGGAGCTGCGTCTCGATCTGGGCCTGCCGCATGGCGAAAGAGTCGGAGACGTATTTGAGGAAAATCAGCCCGAGGACGGCGTGTTTATAGACGGCTGCGTCGAGATTCGCGCGGAGCCGGTCGGCGGAGGACCTTCGGTTGACCAGCGCCTCCGCGCTGCCCCTGCGGGCTGCCTTCGGCAGTCTGTCTCGCTCCGCTCGGCTCTTGTCGAGGTTGCGGAGAAACTGTTCGGAGGAAAAGGAAGCCATGCCTGGCGAGGGTAAGCATTTCAACCGAGCCTGGAGAAGCCAGATGGCATTCAAAAGCATTGGCAGTCAGGCCATTGAGCGGCAAAGCATCTTCATCTGCCGCCGCAGCCGCTGCGCGCTTCTTCGTCCCGTCCAATTCGCCGTGCTCGCATTTGCGGCTTCCAAGATAAACCTCACGTCATGCCCAAGCCCATCACCGTCCAACATTCCGGCGCCTTGCTCGCGACGCTTTTCGCGGCGTGGCCGGGGGAGAAGAAGAAGCAGGTTCGCACCTGGCTGAAGTTCCAGGCGATCACCGTGAATGGCCGGCCCGTGACGCAGTTCGATCACCGGTTGCAGCCGGGCGATGTGGTCGCGGTGCGGACGGAGCGTTTCGCGGTGCCGAAGACGGTCGTCGGCGCCGGGATCAAGGTGTTCTATGAAGATGCCACGCTGATCGTGGTCGATAAGCCGGCGAATCTGCTGAGCATTGCCAGCGAGGCGGAGGATCAAAAGACGACCTACTTTCAACTCACGGAATATCTGCGTGAAGGCCGCAAGCACGCGGATGAGCGCGTCTGGATCGTGCACCGGCTGGACCGGGAAACCTCCGGGCTGATGGTGTTCGCCAAGACGGTCGAGGCGAAGACCAAGCTGCAGGAAAAGTGGGACGAGTTCGAGAAGCGTTACGAAGCGGTCGTGGAAGGCCGGCTGCCGGCGGCGGAGGGCGTCTTCGAGTCTGATCTGGACGAGAACAATCCGTTCAAGGTCTTCAGCACGGTGCGCTCCGCGCATACCCGACACGCGGTAACCAAATACCGCGAGCTGGCGCGCTCTGAGTGGCGCACCCTCGTCGAACTGACGCTCGTCACCGGTCGGCGGCACCAAATCCGGGTGCATCTCGCGGACGCCGGGTGCCCCGTCATTGGTGATAAGAAATACGCGGCGAAATCCGACCCCGCCAAACGCCTCGGATTGCACGCCTGTGAACTGCAGTTTCCCCATCCCGCGACGGGGGAGGAAATGCGGTTCCAGTCGCCGCTCCCCAAGGAACTCGCGAAGCTCGTGGTTCCGCGGAAGACGCCGTCTTCGCGCGAACAACCGCGGAAGCACCCGGGCTGAATCCGCAGCGCCGAGCCGCAGGGAAATCCTTGCCTCGCCGAGGGCCGGTGACTTACCTCGCCGCTCGCACCCTTATCTCTCACATCTCTATGAGTCGCAAAATTCGTTATGGCATGGTTGGCGGCGGACGCGGCGCGTTTATCGGCGCAGTGCACCGGATCGCCGCAAATCTCGATGGGCAGATCGAACTGGTCTGCGGCGCCTTTTCCTCCGACCCTGAGAAAGCACGCGCATCCGGGGCGGATCTGTATCTCCCTCCGGAGCGTTGCTACGGGAGTTTTGTCGACATGATCGAAGGGGAAGCGTTGCGACCGGCGGACGACCGGATGGATTTCATCTCGATCGTGACGCCGAACCACATGCATTTTCCGCCCGCGAAGCTCGCGCTGGAGAACGGCTTTCATGTGCTCAGCGACAAGCCGGCGACCTTCAATCTCGCGGAGGCGAAGGAGCTCGCAGCGCTCGTGAAAAAACGCGGGCTCCTCTACGGCCTGACGCACAATTACACCGGTTACCCGCTGATGAAGGAAGCGCGAGACCTGATCCGTGCGGGCAAACTCGGGAAGATCCGCAAGGTGGTCGTCGAGTATCCGCAAGGCTGGCTCGCGACGCGGCTCGAGGAATCCGGGCAGAAACAGGCGTCGTGGCGGACCGATCCGAAACGGAGCGGCGCCGGCGGGTGCGTGGGGGACATCGGCACCCATGCGGAAAATCTCGCGGAATACGTCACGGGATTGCAGATCACGGAACTGGCGGCGGACATCACCACCTTTGTGAAAGGGCGGAAACTCGACGACGACGTGAACGTGCTGTTGCGCTTCAAGGGCGGTGCGAAAGGCGTGCTTCACTCCTCGCAGATCAGCGTCGGCGAAGAGAACAACCTCAGCCTGCGGGTCTATGGCGAGCTTGGCGGGCTCGAATGGCACCAGAAGGAGCCGAACACGATGCTCCTGAAGTGGCTGGCGGAACCGATGCAGGTCTATCGCACCGCGAACGGCTATCTTGGCAAGAACGGAGCCTCGGCCGCGCGCACGCCGCCCGGGCATCCGGAGGGCTACCTGGAAGCGTTCGCGAACATTTACAGAAACTTCGCCTCTGCGATCCGCGCGCGCATCACGAAGACGAAGCTCGCGAAAGACGATCAGGCGAACGATTACCCCAGGATCGAAGACGGCGTCCGCGGGATGGCCTTTGTCGAAGCGGTGGTCGCGTCCTCGAAGGCGAATGCCGCGTGGACACGGTTGGAGACCTGAGCGGGCGCCCTACAGGTGCAAATCGGGATACTGCCAGTCCGCCCACCCGCCTCTACAGCGAACGGTCGGGCAGTGGAAGTGAACGGTGCCGTCGTCGTCCTCCGTGAGGCGAATGTCGCTTCCCAGGAAGAGGTGCTCGCACTTGCCGCAGAAGCGCATTTCGTCGAGCGACCACCATTGCTTATGCGGATCGCTCGCCTGAAATAGCTTCAGCTTGCGGCCAGGAGTCTGCGGCAGGGGCATCCCGGCATTACGCCGCCGCTCCGGGACGCTGTCCAACAAGGATTTACAAGAGGGGGCGACGCAGGGGCGCACGTGCGTCGCGGCAGCGGTGCACGCATCTTGCTTTTGCATCATGCGAGAATGCGCCGCACCATTGAGAAACTGAAAGTTGCAGGGGTGGTCTGCGCGCTGGTGGCGTGCGGCGCGACGATCTTTCTGGCGTGCTGGAACGTTGCGGCTGTCGAGGACGCGCGAGTCCTCCTTTCCCGATCGGAGCGCGCTCTGATGGACTTGGAGAGCGTGCGCGCATCGATGCTGGAGATCGATGTCAACGAGCGCGGGTTCTTGATCAGCGGCGATCAGTTGGCGCTTGGCACCCTGCCGGCGGCGAAAGAGCGCGTTTTGCTAAAGCTCCGCGAGATTGCCGCCCTCCACTCTGGAAACGTGAAACAGCAACGCCGCATCGCTGCGTTGAGCGACGCACTTGAGGAAAAACTCGCGAGGCTTCCCGCTCTCGTTGAGCAACGACGAGAAGGGTTTGAAATCGCCCGCGAATCGGTGGTCGCCGCGGGCAGGAGTGCGCCTGACGCCGCCATCTGGCGATTACTTGACGAACTCGGAAGTGAGGAAGCCTTGCTCCAGCGAACGCGGGTCAACAACTTCTCCCGCGCACAGCGACAGGCACTGGTCACAACGATCGCGGGTGGCGTCGCGGTAACAGTCCTGCTCGGTTTTGCCGGCTACGCGGCGCTCGTCCAGATGCGCCGGCGCTCGGGCGTGGAGCAGGCGCTTGAAGCCAACGAGGAGGTCAAGCAGCGGATCATCGACAGCAGCAACGACTGCGTCTGCATGCTCGACCTCACCGGCGCGATCCTTTCCATGAACTCAGAGGGCCAGCGGCGGCGCAACGTGCGCCTGGGCAGCGTGCTGAACACTTCGTGGATCGACCTTTGGCCTGAAGCCGGAACAGCGATGGCGCGCCAGGCGATCGGACAGGCGCGCACCGGGTCTCCTGCGAGATTTCGCACATCCATCCCAGGAGCCGACGGCTCCGCGCGGTGGTGGGATGTGCAGGTCACGCCAATCCGCGGCGGCAACAATCAGCCCGAGCGCCTCCTCGCCGTCTCCCGGGAGTTCACCGAAACGCGCGTCACCGAAGAAAAATTCCGAGCCCTTTTTGAAAGCGCCACCGATGCGCATCTGTTGCTCGACGGGTGTCGAATCCTCGACTGCAACCGCACGGCGGTGCAAATGCTGCGCTTTCCGGACCGCGAGGCGCTGCTTGAGAAGACCTTCAGTGAACTTGCACCTCCGCAACAGCCGGACGGCACCCCTTCCGCCGAGAGGTATGAGGAGGTCAGCGCCCTCGCGCTTGCCGCCGGTGCGTTTGCGGGGGAATGGACGCTGCGCCGGCACGATGGCCAGCAGTTCCCGGCCGAGATCTCTTTGACGGTCGTGCGCGTCGGGGAGCGTTCCGCACTACTTGGGGTCTGGCGCGACCTGACCGAGCGAAAGAAAGCGGAAGCTGCGCTGCGTGAAAGCGAGGATCGCTTCCAGGCCTTCATGGATCACAGTCCCACGATCGGGTTCATCAAGGACAACGGCGGACGCTACCTCTACGTGAATCGCCCTTTCGAAGAACAATTCGGCGTCAGTTTTGCGAGCAAACTGCAGGGCCGCACGGATGCCGAATGGCTCCCCGCGGAAGTGGCGAAAGCGGTCACCGTCAACGATCGAAAGACGCTTCAGGCCGATCAGCCGCTCCGCACCGTGGAATCCGCCCCGCTTGCTGACGGCAGCCACACGGAGTGGCTGATGATGCGGTTTCCAATCCACACGGCAAGCGGCCGCACGCTCCTCGGCGGAGTCGGGATTGATATCGGCCAGCAGCGGCACGCCGAACGCGAGTTGCGCGAGCGCGAAGTCCACGTCCGCGACCTTTTTGACGACGCGCCAGTGGCCTATCACGAATTGGACCACGAAAACCGGATCACTCGTGTCAACAAAGTCGAACTACTGATGCTCGGATACACGGCCGAGGAAATGACGGGGCGGTTGCTGGCGGAGTTCGTCATCGACGAGGGAAGCAGTGCGATTTCGCACGAGCGGCCAGGGAGCAATTCAGGAGAGGCCACTCCGCGAACGTTTCGTAAAAAGGATGGCAGCACGCTGCCGGTTTTGATGCGTGAAAAGCCGATCACGGATGGGAAAGGTGAGGTGCGCGGGACGCGAGCAAGTTTGCAGGACAGCAGCCAGCTCAGGCGCGCCGAACACGGGCGGCGCGATGCGGAGGAAAAGTATCGGTCGATCTTCGAGAACGCGATCGAGGGCCTTTATCAAACGTCCCCGGAGGGACACTTCAAGAGCGCGAATCCGGCGCTCGCGCGCATCTACGGCTACCGTTCGCCCGACGAGATGATGCGGCAGCTCAGCGACATCGCGCGGCAGCTTTATGTCGATCCGCACCGGCGCAAAGAATTCGTCGCGATCATGGAGGAGAAAGGACAAGTATCCGGCTTCATCTCGCAGGTTTACCGCGAAGACGGCAGCGTGATCTGGATCAGTGAGCACGCTCGGTCGGTGCGCGATGCGGGCGGCCGGCCACTCTATTTTGAAGGGACGGTCGAAGACATCACCGCACGCCGGGAGGCCGAGGAGGCAATCACGCGAGCACGCGATGCGGCGATCGAATCCGCGCGGCTCAAAAGTGAATTCCTCGCGAACATGAGTCACGAGATTCGCACCCCGATGAACGGGATCATTGGCATGGCCAACCTGCTCCTCGATACGGAGCTGACGCCCAAGCAGCGCGACTTTTCCGCAACGATCCAACAGAGCGCCGATGCGCTCCTCGCGATCATCAATGACATCCTCGACTTCTCGAAAATCGAGGCCGGAATGATGCTTTTCGAAGAGGTCGATTTCGAGCTCGGCGAGGTCGTCGAAGGCGCGGTCGATGTGCTTGCGGAGCGCGCCGCGATGAAACAGCTGGAGCTCCTCACGCTCGTGCATAACGATCTTCCCACCGACCTGCGGGGAGATCCCGGCCGGCTCCGGCAGGTGCTCACGAACCTGATCGGAAATGCGGTGAAATTCACCGGCCACGGCGAGGTCATCGTGCGCGCGCGACAAGTAGAAGAGACCTTTACCGATGTGCTCGTCCGCTTCGAGATCGCCGATACGGGCATCGGCATCGCCCCGGAAACGCAATCAAAACTGTTCAACGCCTTCATTCAGGCGGACGGCTCGATGACGCGGAAATACGGCGGCACGGGACTCGGCCTCGCCATCTGCCAGCAGCTCGTCAAGCAAATGGGCGGCGAGGTCGGCGTGACCAGCGACCCGGGAAAGGGCTCAACGTTTTTCTTCACCGCACGTTTCCGCAAGCAGAACGCCGGACGCACGGAAGCGCGGGAGCGTTCCGCCGTGCTCGCCGACCGGCGCGTGCTGGTGGTGGATGACAATGAGGCGAGCCGCAAATCCCTCCAGCACACCCTGGCATCGTGGGGACTCGACCAGCGCCTCGCTCCGACGGGTGAAGAAGCGCTCGCTCTGCTGCGCGGAGAAGCCGGCCGCGGCAAGCCTTTCGATGTCGTGCTGATCGATGTGCAGATGCCAGTGATGGACGGATTAATGCTCGCACGGGCAATCAAGTCCGATACGCGCATCGCGCAGACCCGGCTGGTGATGATGACGACGCTGGATCGGAGCAACGACCTCGAAAGCTTTCGAGACGTGGGCATCGACGACTACGTGAGTAAGCCGATCAGGCAGCGCCCGCTCCAGCATACCCTGGAAAAACTCATCGCTACCCCGGAAGCACCCCGGGCGATGAGCTCCGGGCTGATCGCCGTGGAGCGCGCACCCGCGACGAAACCGGTGGTCGCCCATGCTTCGGAAGCGGCGGCCTTGCGAATCCTCATTGCGGAAGACAACCCCGTTAACCAGAAGGTCGCGCTGCATCAGCTCAAAAAGCTCGGGTTCGCTGCCGATGCCGTCGACAACGGGATCGAGGTGCTGGAGGCGCTGAGTCGCAAATCTTACGATGTCATTTTCATGGATTGCCAGATGCCCGTGCTCGACGGCTATGCAGCGACGGGCGCAATCCGCCGGCGGGAAGGCTCAGAACGCCACACCTGGATCGTTGCGACGACCGCGCATTCGCTCGAAGGCGATCGGGAAAAATGTCTGGCCTCCGGAATGGACGATTACGTCAGCAAGCCGATCAAACTGTCGGACCTGCAAGCCGCGATCGAGCGGGCGGTGCGTCCGGAGACAAATCATCCCTCCCCTGCCCTGTCCCAAGTCGAAGAGTCGGCACCAGACGCCGTCGACCTCACGGCGCTCGCGGCGTTCCGCGAGATGGACCCGGACGGTGAAATGCTCGCGCAGCTCATCGAGGTTTTCCTCGAAAACACGCCGACCATCCTGGCGGAGGCGCAGGATGCGCTCGCCCGCGGATCTGCCCCGCTGCTCGGACGTGCCGCTCACACTTTGAAGGGAAGCTGCAGCAATTTCGGGGCACGGCGGATGCGGGATATTTGCGAACAGCTTGAAGCGCTCGCAGACCGCGGTTCGTTGGGCGTTGCGGGCGCGCTGCTGCAGACGCTGCAAAAGGAATTTTTACGAGTTCGCATTGCGCTCGAGAAAGAGTTACCCGCTGCCGTCGCATGAGAATTCTGATCGCTGAAGACGACCCCGTCTCGGGGAAGTTGCTGCAGTTCACTCTCCAGCATTGGGGTCATACGGTGGTCTGTGCGTCGAACGGCGCGGAGGCTTGGGAGCTTTTCGACGCGGAGCCCTTCCGCCTCGTCATCAGTGACTGGCAAATGCCGTTGGTCGATGGGCTCGAGCTGTGTCAGCGGATCCGCACCCGGCCGAAAGCGGAATACACCTACTTCATCCTGCTCACTGCAATTAACACCGACCGCGAAAATCTCCGGCGTGCGATGGATGCCGCGATCGATGATTTTCTTGGCAAACCGCTCGATCGGGAGGCGATCTACATGCGGCTCCGCGTGGCGGAACGCATCCTGAAATACACCACCGAAATTCGGATGCTCAAGGAGCTCATCCCAATCTGCATGTATTGCAAACGGGTGCGTGATGACACCGACTACTGGCAGCAGGTCGAAACTTACATTCACGATTGCACGGGCTCCAACTTCAGCCATGGCATCTGCCCGGATTGCTTCACCAAGGAAATGGGTTCTCTCCAGACGGATCGCGCAGGGCTCACGATCACTGCAACTAATTAGCGGATTCAAGACGCAGGGTCGCGTCACCACGTTCCGGGAGACGAGGTCCCGCCCGTTTGTGCGAATCTTCGTGAAGATCATGTGATTTTTTGCGATGCAGTTGCGTCAGTGCGCTCCATGTCGATCTCCCGCGCGCTGATTTCACCCCAGCGCCTCTCCAGCTTTTGGCCGGCGTTCTGGCTCGGCGTCGCGCTCGCGGGGATGAAAGTGGGGCGCATCTTTGACGCCGGCTACCTGAATCGGTGGCAGATCGCCGACTTCCTTGCGGAAGTCACGATGGTTTCCGCGGCCGACCTCGCGTATGCCCTGGCGATTGGGATGCTGGGGAAGCTCGCTCTCGCGGGGACCCGTCAGCACCCCCGGATGCAAAGCCTCGTGTGGGGAACGCTGGTCGCGTTCTGCGCCGGGAGCGTGGCGTTTGGAGCAGTGAGCATGGGGCTCTATGACATCTTGCGGATGCCGCTCACCTATCCCCTGCTCTCGATGGGTGCGGACGTGGCGAACATGCGGTCGTCGATCGCCATGTTTCTGACGCCGACGTTCCTCCTTACTCTTATTGGTCTACCGCTCGCGTATCTTGCGGTCACCTTGGCCAGCGAGCGTCTGCTCCCCCGCCGACCGGCGAGGCTGCTGCATCCTGCGGAGGTGCTGGGCATGGCGGTGATCGCCTTCGCCGGCTTGTTCGCGGGTGCTCGCGTGGAAACAGATTGGGGCCGGCGCTATCATCTTCCGAAGCTCTGGACCAATCCGCACTACGCGCTCCTTGAGTCGCTCCTGGCAGAATTGGTCACGACGTCGTCGGCGTCGCTGGAAGTCGACTTCCCCGAAGCCTTCCTGGCGGACTTTCGCCCCAGCGACAGCACCAGCACCAACACGGCCACGCAGAGCGGGGATGTTCCGAAGAATGTCATCGTGATCGTCTGCGAATCGCTCAGCGCGCAGCACCTGAGCCTTTACGGAAGCAAGTTGAACACGTGGCCAAGGATGCAGGCAGAGGCGCGCCACAGCCTGGTCTTCCAGAACTACTATTCACACATCGAGAATACTTCGAACGCGCTCTTCTCGATCGTCCTCTCCCGCTACCCGATGCTCACGTGGCGAGAGGCGACCGCCGCCTACCCGCGCGCGGCGGGCACGACGGTCGCGCAGATTCTCCGCGAGCGCGGGTATCGCACTGCCTTCATCTCCGCCGGGGATAACACGTATGCAAAGCAGAATGAGTTTCTGCGCGATCGCGGATTTGAGGTGGTGCAGGATTTCCGCGACGCGCACGCGCCGAAGGCGTTTTCGTGGGGCGTGGATGACCGATGCATGGTCGATATGGTGCTGAAGTTCGTGGACGAAAGCCCGGGGCGGCCGTTCTACGTGCTCTCCTGGACGCAATCGACGCATCACCCCTTCTACACTCCACCGGAAATTGCCCCGATCGACTTCGTGCAAGGCGACAAGTCTCTCGGCGATATCCCTGACGACTTGAATCGCTACCTGAACGCCGCGCACGAACTCGACCGGCAGCTCGCGCGGCTCTTCGACGCGCTACGCGAGCGTGGCCTCGCAGAGAAGACCACGGTCGTGATCACCGGTGATCATGGCCAGGCGTTCGGCGCGCCGCATCCGACCTACTTCCATAGCGGCAATGTTTACGAGGAAGACGTGCGCGTCCCGTTCGTCGTCTGGAGTCCGGGCTTGTTCGCGAAAGGGGCCACTTCCGACGCGATCGGCGCGCATATCGATCTCGCGCCGACAGTTCTGGATTTACTCGGCATCCCGGCGCCGGCGGGGTGGCAGGGCCGCAGCTTACTCAACCCTGACGCGCCGCGGCGGGCGTATTTCTTCGGAATTCGCAACGACTACATCTTCGGCCTCCGCGACGGGCGCTACAAATACGTGCTCAACTCTTCGCAGGGCCGAGAGGAGCTCTACGATCTGGAGCTGGATCGCAGCGAGCGGATGAATCTTGCGCGCGCACAGCCGGAGCGTTGCCGGGAGCTACGGCAACGCCTCGCCGCCTGGGTTGCTTACCAGCGTCAGCATGGACCCGCCGCCGACCCACGGCCGAAGGCGCTCACCGCACGATGACCTTGCGGTCTTCCGGTTGAGCATCGGCGCAGTCTCGCCGATGCTCGCCCCCTCATGGAAAGCACAGCGGTGACGGTCTCTATTCATTCACATCCCAACCCTTCCCTCCTCTCGTGCTGAGCTTTTCAACCTGCTGGAATTCAGGACGCCACCAGGATGGCGAGGAGATGCTGCGCGAGATCGTCGATCTCGGTTTCACCCGCGTCGAGCTCGGGCACGGCATCCGGCTGCCGCTCATGGAAGGTGCGATCCGCGCCCGGGAGAGC
>Ga0136611_10002207_pt1 | contig 13534 bp, 7 predicted proteins | sample AntDrymUQ2232306_2_FD_106645 | JGI IMG/M metagenome (GOLD analysis project Ga0136611, IMG submission 106645) | Polar desert sand microbial communities from Dry Valleys, Antarctica - metaG UQ223 (23.06) | ecosystem: Environmental > Terrestrial > Soil > Desert | place: Antarctica: Dry Valley... | reverse complement strand
CGGGCGATTGAACTCGACCCGGAATTTGCTCTGGCTTACGCTCATTTGGGCAGATTGCTGCGCCGCACAGGAGAAACGAACGAATCCGCCGGGGCTTACCGCAGTTCGATTAAACTGGCGACCGATGTGCCGACAATGATTTTGGTCGCCGACGTGATGCAGTCGCAGCAGCGTTTCGTTGAATCGGAAGAGCTTTTGCGCCGCGCTCTGCGTAACGACCCGAAAAATCCGACCGCGCTTTTCCTGCTCGGTCGCGCTTTGACGACGCGCAATGAGTTTGAGGAAGCCGAAACCGTTCTAAAAAAGAGCGCTGATGTCAGCCCAAACGGTTTTGTCGCATATATGCTTCTGGGTTCGATGTATTCGCGGCAAAACAAATTCGGTAAGGCGGAAGATTCGCTGATGAAAGCGTTGAAAGTGGTTTCGACGAACGAGAAAAAACGTCTGGCGCAGGAATTTGAAGCGGTCGGCGACGGTTATCTGCGCCTCGGTAAACGCAAAGATGCCGCCCGCGTTTATCGTCTAGCGGTAAATCTCGATTCCAAAAAGGAAATTTTAGCCGCCAAATTAGCTCAAATATTAAATAGTTAGCAGGATTTCTCCAACATAAAATGTGAAAAAATGTGAAAAGTTCAAAGGCGATATTATTATTTTGCTTTCAAGTTGTTTTTGCTTTAACATTCAGCACGATTACTATACAAATTCAGACATCTTAAATTTTCCGAACATTTATTGAAAACCGAAATGAATTAAGCGTATTTGCAGGAAAAGAATATGAAACAATCCTTTAATTCGCCAAAGAGGTTTACATTAAAATGTTGCTTTCAGCAGCACTAGAAGAAACGATGCATTATTGTCCAAAATGTCAACAAATTTACGAAGACGACGCGCAGAGATTTTGTTTGAGCGACAACGTGCGACTTTTGCCCGCGTCCAATTCGGCAAAATCAGACGGCAGAACGAGCGGGGTTTTTACTAATCTCATCGGCAAAGCCACGCCGATTCGTAAAGGCGACGATAAATTTGCCGCTCTTCCGCGTTTTGTCAAAACCGAAGCGGCTTTACCATTGCCGAACTTTCAGCCGCACAATGAAGTTTTGAACGATCAAGACGAACTCGAACTCGAACTCCAATCCGAACCGATTCATACGTCCACTAAGCCGGCGGCGCGAATCGTCAAACGGAGCGAAGTTCCGTCAGGCACGGCATCAATCGGTGACCGCAAAACAAATCCGACCGGCAGACCGGCTTTGAGTCGGGAAAATCCGCGCATTCTGCTCGGGCAAACGGTAAAAGGTCGTTACAATCTCGTCGAACTGCTCGGAGAAGACGAAACGAGTATTTCGTATTTAGCGGAAGACAAAATCATCGCGCCGAAAAAAGTTCTCGTCAGAGTTTTGATGGACGAAGAACACGACGAACTGACCGACAGGATTTACGCGGAAGAAAGAGTTTCTCTCTCGCACGTCAATCATCCGAATATCGCGCGCGTGATTGATTCGGGCGAACTTCCCGAAGGCAATCCGTTTATTGTCAGCGAATTTGTCGATGCCCATTCAATCCGGGAATTACTCGAAAAAACAGGTCAGGTAAACGCTCTGCGGGCGGCGCGAATTATTCGCCAGGCGGCTTATGCCTTGAGCGAAGTTCACCAAAACGCGATTTTGCACCGCGATTTGAAGCCGGAAAATATACTTCTGACCGTTTCCGATACCGGAACGGAACAAATTAAATTAATAAATTTCGGAACGTCGAACGGCAAACTTCACAAAGGAAATTTAGCTTTCAAAGCGTCGGAGGTTCTCGAAGGAAAAATGGCGACATTTGCCGGCGACATTTATTCGCTGGCGGTCGTCGCCTATCAAATGTTGACAAATCGCCTGCCGTTTCAAGGCGGAACCGAAAAGGAATTGCTTAGAGGACAGCGACAGGGCTTGCTGTTGCGACCGACCAATTTACGGCTCGATTTGCCGTCGTCAGTGGATGACATTCTGGAAAAAGCGCTGGCTTTTAAACCATCCGAACGCTATCCGAAAGCGCGTGATTTCGGCGACGCATTTTTTAACGCATTGACAGGCTCTTCTGCGCCGCAAGCACAGGAAGACAGAGAAATCCCACAATCAAAACCACCGAATACGCCGATGGCAGACGCGAAAATTCCGATTCCGAAGCCGGACGCGCCGTTGATACTTTCGGATTTGAAAAATGCGGAAATCGAAATTCCGGCTTTGGAAGATAATAAAACCGAAAAAACCGAAAAAACCAAAAAAACCGAAACGCTGAAAAGCAGAAATCCTGAAGAGAAAACAACGCCAATTGGAAAGACTCTGCCGGAAGTGTCTGCGTTTGCCGCGAATATTGACAGCGTTCCGCGCGCCCGAATTGAACCGGAGAAAACAGCGAAAAAAGATGAAGCTAAATCTTCCGACAATTTATGGTCGCGTCGCTCGCCCAAACCGCCGGTGACGGCAAACCGAAGCTGGCTGTTACTTTCGATTCTCGGACTGGCAATTTTACTGGCGGCTGTCTGGGCGATTTGGTCGTATTCGCTGCAACGACAGAATGAAGCGGAATTTGCCGCGCAAACCGAAAATGAAGCGCAGAATCAGCAAAATACTGTAGTAGCTGAACCCGATTTAATCTCGAACAATTCTCCCGGCACCAAAGATATTGAAGTTCCGCCTTTGCCGCGTCGGATTCCGCAGCCGCCTGAGACGATTTTTTTTCAAAACAGCAAACAAAATCTGAAAGGCGATATGCTGCGAAACTTTCTCCCATTTTCGCTTTATTTCCCAAACGATTGGCAGGTCAATGCGGTTAAAGAAAGCAGCAAAGCGGAGGTTCGCGTCAAATTCCTGGACATTTCCAAAAACACGCCGGACGGCAAACTTTCCGAGCAGATGCTTATCAGTTATTACGATAGCAAAGGAACTTACAAAGACGACAAGGCAAAGTTTTCGCAATTGGTGATGGAAACCAATGAAACATTGAAAAAACTAATTCCTAATTACCAGACGCTTTCCGAAGGCGAAATGGTAATCAACGGTTGGAAGGCTTACGAAATGAAGTTTCAAGGCGGCGGAACAACGGAAAACGGCGAAAAAATGATTGTTTGGGGCAGACGTTTGTTTATCCCCGCGTCGCGTCCCGGGCTGAAAAGCGGTTATGAGATAACGCTGCTGGCAACATCGCTCTCGCCCGACGTGAAAAGCGTTGACGATGTCGGCGTGAACGGCGAACTCGCAACCGTTTTGGAAACATTCGAGCCGGGACAGAATTTTTAGCGATAATCGAAAGAGAAACAGGACGCGGATAAACGCTGATAAGGCAGATTAACGCAGATTTATTTTATAAAATATCCGCGAAAATCCGTCGAAGTCCGCGAAAATCCGTGTCCTATTTCTTTTTATTTAGCCTGGCTTGAGATAAAATTATCGAGAATCTATCCTTTTTGCCGATTAACCAATGAAAATCGTTTTAGCCGAAGAAAATGAAAACGGCGAAGAGAAGCCCGAACAATCCTTTAACCAGGGCGTTATTCGCGTCGGACGCGATGCTATTGAGTGTGATATTCCGTTTGACAATGCCAAATATCCGATGGTTTCGCGTAAACACGCCGAACTGCGCTCTCAGGACGGACATTGGATTTTGATTGATTTGAATTCGAGTTACGGAACGTTTGTTGACGGAAACAAAATCAGTGCGCCGCAGAATCTTTCGGTCGGCAGCCGTTTGCGATTCGGACAAAAAGGTCCGGTTTTGCGCGTCGTCTGGTTTGAAATCGCGCCTAGTGCGGCGCACAATTTTTCGCCGCCGGAAGATTACTCGAAGAATCCGTCCCAAAACGCTCCTGTTTATGCCCGGGAAATCGCTCCAATACCGGTTGGTTCGCCGCAAAATATCGTTCCGAATCAAATTCCCGATTTCGATACAACGCCGAAACAGGCGGGAGGAGTTAATCAACCGGACAAAACCGAAACGGCGCAGCTCGAATTCATCGGCGAAAACGCAACGCCGCCTTTTAAGCTCGATAAACAAAGCATCTCGCTCGGACGCGACACAAATTGCGATATTCGATTTGAAGCCTCGGTCGTCGTGGTTTCGCGCCGACACGCGGAAGTCAAACAGGCAAACAAGACTTTTATTGTTTATGATAACGGCAGTTTTAACGGAACTTTAGTTAACGAACAGAGAATTTCCGCGCCGACGCCGCTTTATCACGACGACGAAATTCAGCTTGGAATAGGCGGACCGCTCTTGCGTTTTAATTCGCCGTCGCGCATTGCTCCAAAAGGCGCGAGTCTTGCCGGACAGCGTTCGATTGCCATCGGGCAGCTTGCCAACTTGCCCGAAGCGGTCGGGCAAATCGGCTCGAAAACGATGGTTTTCAAAGCTGACAGCTTTTCGGCGAATGCCCCGTCAAAAGAATCGGCACAGCCGCAGCTTTTGATGTCGCTCGCTTTCGGCGGCAAAAATGAATTAATCATCGGACGCTCCGAGACAAGCGATATAAAACTCGACGGTTTGCAGATTTCCAATCGCCACGCGCGGCTTCTGCAAACGAATGCGGGAATCGCAATCGAAGATACAGGCTCGACAAACGGCGTTTATATCAATGGAAACAGAATTTCGCGGCAGACGATTTCGCCCGGCGACGCAGTACAAATCGGGTCTTTTTTAATTCAGATCGATTCGTCGGACAATATCGGCGTTTTCGATACGCGGTCAAAAACGCGGATTGATGCGGTCGGGATTACTAAAAACGTCAAAAACCGGGCGGGCGGCGGGCAGATTTGTCTGCTCGACAATGTTTCGCTCGTCATTCAGCCGAACGAATTCGTCGGTCTGCTCGGACCGTCGGGCGCGGGAAAATCAACGCTGATGGACGCGATGAACGGAATGCGTCCGGCTTCTGCGGGAAGCATTTTAATAAATAATCTCGATTTTTATCGTAATCTCGACGCGCTCAAACAATCAATCGGCTACGTTCCGCAGGACGACATTATCCACCGCGAATTGACGGTTTACCGGACGCTCTTCTACGTTGCCAAATTAAGACTTTCGCGTGATGTTTCAAGGCGGGAAATCAATCAAATTATTGATGAAGTTTTAGATGTTACCGGACTTTCGGAAAGACGAAACGTGCCGGTCGGACAGCTTTCCGGGGGACAAAGAAAGCGCGTTTCCATCGCCGTCGAACTCATCACCAAGCCTTCCGTAATTTTTCTCGACGAGCCGACTTCCGGTTTGGATCCGGCGACGGAAGAAAAAATTATGCGGCTTTTCCGCCAAATCGCCGAATCGGGGCGAACCGTCATTCTGACGACGCACGCGATGGAAAACGTCAAACTTTTTGACAAAATCGTCGTTCTGATTGGCGGCAAACTCGCTTTTTACGGAACGCCGGATGAAGCCTTGAAACATCTCAACGCGAAAAGTTTTAAGGAACTTTACGACCGTTTGGAAGAACCGATTGAGCAGAAAATCCGGCAAAACGGCGACGCGAATCGCCAACAATTAACCGAGCAGACGGCGGAAGAATGGAAACAGAAATTCTTAAAAACGCCCCAATATAAACAGAATATTTACGAACCGCTCAAACAACTCGGCGTAATCGAGTCGGGCGGCGCAAAGCAAAAACACCGGCTCGGAATTATCGGCACAATCCGTCAATTTTTGACGCTTTCGCGCCGTTATGCGGAAGTTCTCGGCAAAGACAAACTCAACCTTTTTATCCTTTTCGCGCAAGCGCCGATTGTCGCCGTTCTGACGTTTTTCGTGATGGGCGCAAATCAGCCGCGCGATTTCGTTTATTTCGTTTTGTCGCTCGTCGCCGTCTGGTTCGGAACGAGCGTTTCGGCGCGGGAAATAGTGCGGGAAAAGCCGGTTTATCAGCGCGAGCGAATGGTTAATCTCGGCATTCTGCCGTATCTCGCCTCGAAACTTTTCGTTCTCGGCTTTATCGTCGGTCTGCAATGCTTTCTGCTGTTTGTTCCGCTCAAATTTTTCGATTTAATCGGCGCGATGCCGATGCCGGGCGAATCGTTCGGCATTCCGCAATTCTGGACGATGATTTTAACCGCCGGAGTCGGTATTGCGCTCGGTCTGCTCGTATCCGCGCTGGTCAAAACATCGGAAATGGCGACGAGTCTTGTTCCTCTGATTCTAATTCCGCAGATTCTTTTTTCGGGATTAGTCGGCGTTCCGGGCGGCATCAACAAAGTTATCAGTTTGACGATGCCGGCGGCGTGGTCGTTCGATACGATGAAGCGGTTTTCCACGCTCGATACGCTCGAAGCCGAAGGCGCGGAGCCGAACGGAAAAACCCGCGGACTCGGACTTTATAAATACATCGAAACCGAAAACGAAAAAATAATCGCCCGCGCAAAGAAGGATTTCGACGATTATAAAACGTCATCGGATGAAAAACTGAGAGATTTTGAAACGAATTACCGAAATGGAAAAGCCGACGCTTTGCCGGTTTTGGGCGATCCGCCGAAAATCGCCGAAGCGCAGAAAATACCCGAAAATCTGAGTCGCTACGTCACGTTTCTGCATCCGTGGATGGATGAGATTTTAAATCAGATAGTTTTAATGATAATGTTTTTTATACTGTTTATCACGACGCTGATTATTCTGCGTCTGAAAGATATAGGTTAATTGAGGTCTTAATGAAAAATTTATTTAAAACTTTGGGTTTATTTATCGCATTCAGCATTATTTTTTCGGCATTTTCGGCTTGCTCAAACACGCAAAAAGGTTCGGTTGACGAAAAAACGACTGCCGACAATACCGCAAACGCCGACTCAAAAACGGTTTCCGAAAACAAATCTTCCGAATATCCGCTTGCTCCGGCAGCAGTTCTGAATACCGAAATTAAAAATATTGACGGAAATGTTTTTAAGGTTGCGGATTTGAAGGGGAAAGTTTTGCTGCTTAATCTGTGGGCGACCTGGTGCGGTCCGTGCCGCGAGGAAATGCCGCAACTCGTGGCGATGGAAGATGAATTTAAAGCCAAAGACTTTAAGGTTATCGGCTTAAACATAGACAACGAAACGCCCGACAAAATCCAACCTTTTGCCGAAAGAATGAAATTAAATTACGAACTTGCCTGGGCTGACGAAAATCTTTATCGCGGTCTGCTCAAAGTCAGTAAATTCGACGGCATTCCGCAAAGTTTTCTACTTGACCGGGAAGGGCGTTTAAGAGGCGTTTTTCTCGGCGGCAGTCAGAAAGTTGTCCGGCAAATGCGGGAAAATGTCGAGAAAGTTGTGAATGAATAGGAAATTAAAAATTAAAAATTAAAAATTAAAAAAGAAGAGTGTCCTGCTTCAGTTTATAAATTAAAAACGACGCTCTTAATTTTTGCCTTTTGCCTTTTTAATTTATAATTTTCACTTCAATCTTCGGTTCGACCAGAATCGTTTTAAAGCTCGACAAACTCACGAGTCCCGCGCTCGCGCCCTTCGGTTTATTGACGAATTTTTTCGGCGTGTAATGAACTGCAACTTTTGTCTGCGTTCTCGCCTGGCTGTAAAAAGCGGCGATTTGCGCGGCTTCGAGCAGAGTTTTCGGTGGAATTTCCAGCCGGTTCGGATTTTTGATGACGACGTGCGAACCCGGATAATCGGCGGTGTGCAGCCACAAATCGAGCGATTTGGCGACCCGGAATGTCAAAAAATCATTATCCTTGGATGCTTTCCCGACCAAAATTTCAAAACCTTCGCCCGACTGAAAACGCCGCGCGCCGGTGAAATTTTCCGTGTGTTTGTCTCTTTGTTTGGTATGCGGTTTATCGAGTTTTTCTTCCGTAAACTCATCAACAATCGAGTCGTCTCTATCGGCAATCGCCGCGTCCAATCGCGCTTTTTGCGAGTTTAGTCGTTCGAGTTCCTTTCTCAAAGTTTCCAGACGCTTTGCAATTTCTTCGCCCGCATTTCGCGCTTTTGTATAACGCCGGAAAAACTTTCCGGCGGCTTCGGTCAGCGAATCGTTTTCGTCAATTTCAATCTCGATCGTCGGCACGTTTTCGTCAAAATAATCAACGACCAAAACTTTTTCGTCAATGCGAATCGCACCGGCAAGATTCGCCAGAATCAAATCGCCGGAGCGTTTCCATTTTTCCGCGTCGCCGTGATTTGCCAAATCCCGGGTCAGATTTTTAAAGAGTTTCTCGCGTTTTGTAATTTCCTTTTTTAATTTCGATTCGGCTGATTTCGCCTTCGCCTGAAAACGCTGTTCGGCTTCTTTTTCAAGATAGAAAACATCGAGCGCTTCGGACAAACTCTCAAAACTTCCAATCGAAAAACTCTCCTCTTCTCCTTTTCTCCTCTTCTCCACTTCTCGAAACGGCGGTGCATATTTATTTCCAATCTCCTGCCCTTCGCCGAATGTTTCGCGGATTGTGTCGAGAATAAAATCGTTTTTATCGAGCAGAAACAGATTTGCCGAGCGTCCCGTAAGCTGCGCGATTAAAGAGTAGTTTTCCGTCTGCCCGAGTTCGGTTTGCGCCGAAAATTCAAAACGTAAAACTCGTTCATCGGTGATTTGTTCAATATTTTGCAAAACCGCATTTGCCAGCCGCTTTCGCAAAAAAAGCACGAACGCCGACGAATGCGCCGACAATTTTTCCAAATCCCGAACGCGCCGTTTTATCAAATAAATGCGCGGAGAACCCGGCTCGACGCTGATGAAAAGATAATTTGAATCGTGCAGGCGAAAGTCAATCGCCAATTGAAAGCGCGAAAAAGGAAAAATTTTGCCGAACTTTTGCCCGACGAGCGTCGAGATAAGTTCGGCGCGGATTTGTTGAAGTGTTTGGATGTTCACATCAATAGTCTAAAGTCCAAAGTCCAAAGTCCAAAGTCCAAAGTCCAAAGTCCAAAGTCGAGCGAACAAGACTTTGGACTTTGGACTTTGGACTTGCTTTAGTATTCTTTGACGACAATCGTTCCCGAAACAATATCGTGAACGGCGCGTTTTTCTTCATTGAAAAGCACGGTCAGAAAACCGATGCCGCCGAAAACGAGCGATAAAAGATAAACGGAAGAACTCACCGCCGCTTGATGAAACGTCGGATATTCGTCTTCTTCCGCGTCTACGAGTTCGAGTGCGAAAAGGCGCATTCCGAAACTTCTGCCGAACATTCCGACGGCGGTTGTCAGATAAATAAACATAACAATCGAAACGGTCGCCGCAAACGCCAGAAATCCGGTAAACGTCAGCCATTCGCCGCCCGCCAGCATAAACGGCGCGAGCAAAATCAAACTCGCAAACGAACCGATAATCAAATCGAAAAGTCCGGCATTGAACCGCATCGAAAACGGCGCCAGGTCGTCAATTCCCTCAACTTCCGGCGCTTCGGTTTGGATAATATTTTCTTCGTTTAATATTTCCGGTGTTTCATCATTTTCCGATTCGATTATGTCATTCGGAATATCAGTCGAAGTCGCCGCCGTCTGCGCCGATTGAGGCAAACGCGGCAGTTTGTTGGTATCTAAATCGCCGTTGGCGTTTCTCGTCGCGGATACGAGTTTCGGTTTCGGGACGATATTTACCGAAGCCTTATTCTCCGCCGGTTTCGGCGCGTTTTCAGCGGTTCGCGCGGCGATGTAGAAAGGATAATTCTTATTTTGATTCGGCTGCGTTTCAGTCTGAACCTGTTCGGTTTTTTCGACGAGGAACGTTTTGCGCGATTGCTCGATGCGTTTGAGCGCGTTTGCGACTTTTTCGTTTTTTACCGGAGCGGGCGCCGTAGGTTCCTCGAGTATTTCGGCTTTCAGCGCGTTTGCGCCGCTCGTCACCAGACGGGTTTGATAAACTGCCGAAGTAACGGCTTTCTCCTCATCCGGCTGGTGTTCCAATCTCTGCCGCACGGCGTTGTGCATCTTCAAACGCCAATCGGGAAGCGTCGCGGTTTTGGTTTGAAACTCGACCAAAGTCGGCGCGGATTCTGTTTTCGGTAATGGAACGGAAGGTTTCGGTATCAAATCCGCCGTGTCGCGTTTGGCAAAGACGGGTTTTGCCGGAGCAGAAATTTTAGATTGATTCGGGTTGTTGGACATAAAGGAAACTCCTTTTTTTTCGAGATTAATTATGGCTGGAGCCGCTTTGATTTCAAGAACTTCGCGGATGGAATCATTCATCATTGTTCCGCAACTCGGACAAATTGACAAATTTGTCGCTAAATTTCGGTTGCAAACAGGACAGTTCATAGCTTTAAAATATTGTAAATCCGAATTGATTTGGAAGTGGTTGTGGAAAATCCTCTGAATTGAAATAAACTGAGGTGATATTATCAGAAACTACTTTAAGTCGTCAATAGTAAATTTAACATAAAGTGGAAGTTATGAAATAATATTTTATCCATGATTAAAATCAAAAAGCGGTTAATTCGACTAACCTCAATAATTTTGCCTGTAAAGATCGAGTGCGTTTATTTCTACAATTAAACCAGAAGATATTTTCATTATACGGAAAAGCGTTTAATGAAATTTTGTTAAAAAACCGGAGTTGCAAAAAAAGTAATGCCTCAGTCATAAGTTCTAAGACGACATTTTTGACACTTTTTGAAGGCACATCTTTTCCTAAGTGGTTTGTTTTCAACAAAGCATTTTTGGGCAAAGTGCTTTCAGAACTAATGACTGAGGCATTACCAAAAAAATGAAAAATATATTGACTGTATAGTAATGTTGTGCTAGATTCTTGTCAGTTTCAAGACAATTTAGTTTTCAATAATAAGTAGGGAATCGAGAACCTGTATGAATTTCGTCCGTGAGTTCTTGTCGTCCCGATTTTCATTGAAATTGATTATAGCAGTTTCCCTTTCAATTTCACTCACGGGCGGTTGTTCAAATAGTGAAGACCCGCCGCCGTGGAAAGTCTGCGAGGACACTCTAAGCAAATCTAACACGGCTCAATCTGATGCGCCGACCACCGACCATTTAGTCGTTTATCTCGACACCAGCGCGAGTATGGCGGGTTACGTTTCGCCGGAAGGCGGAAAAGCGTTTGCGGTTGCGCCTGACGGTCAAACGGTTTTCAGTAAAACTTTACTCGGATTGCGGGATGTCGTCACTACGCTCAGTCCGCAGCCGACGGTTGTCGTTCGCCAGGTTGCGACGGTCGTTTCCGCGCCCTCAATCTCCGATTTGGAATTGTCGCAGGCGGCATTCAATCGCGCTTTATTTAATGGTAAAGACACGGACATTGCCGGAGCGATAAAATCCTTCAGCCAATCTTTGATAGCCGACGATGAAAATAAAAATCCGCCGCGCTTTCATATCTTCGTAACCGACGGCGTACAGTCTTCGAGCAAGCAAAGCGCGGATACATCGTGCGCTCAAGGCTCGGATTCGGTTTGCGTTAAAAAACAAATTCTGGGATTGCTGAACAGCGGTTGGAGCGCGACGGTCATCGGTTTGCGCGGCGAATTTCAAGGCAGTGTTTTTTCCGAAATACAGAAAAAAAACGTGCCGTTTGCCACGAAAAAAGACGCGAACCAATTTCGCCCGTTTTTTCTGTATGTTTTCTCGCCGAACAAAACGGCTCTTGACCAACTGACCGTAAAATTGCGCCAACGATTGGGCGAATTGGTAAAGGACGGGAATTCTCTGCGCGAATATTCTTTGACTTCCGATTACGCGGGCGGCATCGCCACGGTCGAAATTCAAAACGCATCGAAAGATTTTTTGGAAATTCGGCAGGAAAAGGAAAAAGAAGGTAGCGTTCCGCGCATTACAGTCAAAGCTGATGTCAATACGGCAGGCACGGACGCGAAACCGCTGTTGCTGAAGGTGAAAATTCCCTGGTCGGAAAATGCCAAACTCGGCGGCACAGGCGACGAAATGTTGAGTTTAGTGAAATGGACGCTCGAACCAATCGGCGGCGACAAAGACGCGAAAGGCGTTCGTTATCCTAATTTAAAATTAGTCAAACAAGAAATTAAAGAAGGCAATGCCGAATTGACGTTTGAAGCCGGTTGGACGATGGGCGCAGGTGATTTGAGCTGGCGAATGTATCTTTTGAATGGAAAACTCGACACCGAAAAAACCGCGCCGCCGTGGGTGCGGGCGTGGTCAACTGATGATGATACGACATCTGTCAACGGCAGCCGGACGCTCAATTTGGAAAGTTCTCTGGGGACGCTTTGGAATAATGCGGCGTTGAAAAGTCATACGGTCGGAAGCGCCTGCATTCGCGTCGGCGCAAAATAAAATACGAGGTGAAACGAAGATGCTATTTTTCTTGTTGGAGTCAAAATTCTTACGGTTTTTTATAGAAAACGTCGAGTCGGACGATTGGGATGAAACGGCGATGAATTGGGTGATAACGGCGGTCGTCGTCGCCGTGATTTTCGTCGGATTGACGTTCGGCTACAAAGCCCTCAGAAAAGCCGCCGCCGCACATCACGACCAGAAAATCTGGAGTCGCGGGAAGACGTGGCTGTCGTTTTTCATCGGCTTGTTTCCGTTGTTTTTCGTACTGCTCGCCGTCTGGTATGCGAAGCTCGATTATTTTAATTTCATTCAATTCAGCGGCTTGGTCAAAGGCGTTCTTTTCGCCTGGTTTTTATATTTGGTTTTGATGATTGGCGGGCATCTCGTCAGCCCTTGGCGGCGCGAATTGATTTGACCTGGATTGCCATCCGTTGAGAGTCCAAACTTTAGTTTGCCCCGCCGCGCTTCGCTGGCGGTAACACGCTAAAGCGTGAACTCTGAACGGGAGCGGATTTTTCAAAAACTCAAATTAGACAGCACTGGCAACTTGGATTAATTTAAAGGGAAAATTTTATGAAGCACGTTTTTATTGCCGTCGGCGGAAGCGGCACGAAAGTCGCCGAAGCGTTAATCAGATTATTGGCGGTCGGCTTTCCGACGCGGCTGGAAAACGGCGCGTTGACCAGCGCGGGCGACAAACTGGAGATTTGGCGCGTTGACCCTGACCGGAGCAGCGGCGCGGTCGAAGATTTAAAGGCTTGTCTGCAAAATTACTCAAAAATGCAAACTTCTCTGGGCGACGGTCAAAACCCGAATTCCGTTGCGTCGAGCCGTTGGGCGATGGATGTCGAAACGAACGTCCGCGACCTCGACCCGCTGGAGTTGCCGAAAGCCGACGGCGCGGACAACGATGTCAAAACCTTGCGCGGCATTCTCGATTCGCGTTACAAGGACACGAAAAGTTTCGCGCCGATGCTCACGCCGTTTTATGAGGAAAAGGATTTGGACGTGCGGATTGACCGCGGCTTTTATCAAAAACCGTTTATCGGCGCGGCGGTGATGTCAATTTTCGCTCGCTCGCTCGAAGACGACAGCACACCGGCGGGAAAAAAGGCGGGCTTGACCGCGTTCAACAACACGCCGACGAATTTCTTTTTGTGCGGCAGTCTGCACGGCGGCACGGGCGCGTGCGGCGTTCCGGTGATGGCGCAATTTTTTCACAACCGGAAAAAGCAAAATCCGAATTGGGACTGGCGCGTCGGCGGTGGTCTGCTCGCGCCGTTCGTCAAACCGCCGATGCCGCCGTTCGGTGCGCT
>Ga0136611_10002206_pt1 | contig 13535 bp, 11 predicted proteins | sample AntDrymUQ2232306_2_FD_106645 | JGI IMG/M metagenome (GOLD analysis project Ga0136611, IMG submission 106645) | Polar desert sand microbial communities from Dry Valleys, Antarctica - metaG UQ223 (23.06) | ecosystem: Environmental > Terrestrial > Soil > Desert | place: Antarctica: Dry Valley... | reverse complement strand
GCGCGGCGCAGGCGGCGCGAAGACGGGCGTGGAACGCCTCGGTATCCTCGGCGCGGGGAAGCGCGGGGTTGAGGTCGGCGCCGCCGCCGAACCAGCGCCGGGTAGTGGTCAGGAAACGCGTGTTGAAGTGCACCGCGGGAACGTGCGGATTGGCCATGTGCGCAACCAGGCTGATCCCGGTCGCGAAAAAACTGGGGTCTTCCTCGGCGCCGGGGATCGAGGCGGCGAATTCTTCGCTGAAGCGGCCACCGACGTTAGAGACGTTGACCCCGACCTTTTCGAAGATCGCGCCGTTCATCTGCCCGCGAACGCCCCCGCCGCCGGGACTGCCATCCTCCTCGATCCGCTCCCAAGGCGTGTAAACGAAGGCGGCGTCCGACCCTGCTTCGCGCTCGATCGCCTCGAACTCGGCGCAAATGCGTGTCCGCAGCGACTCGAACCAGTCGCGCGCGGCCTGTTGCTGATCGTCAAGCGGGGTCATGGTGCGCCGATGGCGGGAAAGCGGCGTGGCGGTCAAGTCGCGCCGAGTCGCGGGCGGCGCAAGGTCGTCGGTGGGGTACGACCGCAGGATCGGAAGGTCACGAAAGTCACGACACGTCAGGGTCCGAAGCGGGGATCTCATGGCAGCGGGCAGTTGGGTTGAACGATCGCGAATAGACAATGACTCGACCACGACTGATAACCAATCAGGTTAAATTCTAAATAGCAAGCGATGACCAGCCCGGACCCGCAATTGAGTCAAAGGTGCTCGCGGAATGTGCTAGGGCAACCGTACCAATGGATGAGCCTTTTTTAGCGAAGGATGCCCCATGACTGACGCGATCGATGAAGCAGTCCTCAACGACCTGATCGGCAAGGTGATCGGCGATGTGGCCAGCGCAATGAGCCTGTTCATGGCCTATCTCGGCGACCAGGCAGGCGTATTCCGCGCGCTCGATGGCGCCGGTCGGTTGACCGTGGACGAGCTTGCCGCGAAGATTGGTCTCAACGCGAAGTACCTTCACGAATGGCTCGGATCGGTCTGCGCTGCGGGTTACGCCCAACATCACGCAGAGGACGAGACCTTCTCGATAACCCCCGAACAGGCGCTGGTGTTCACGCGTGAGGGACAGCCGGCCTGCATGCAGGGTTTCTTTCAGCTGATCGTTTCGCAGTTTGCCGGGCATGAGCAAGCAACCGAAACCTTCAAGACCGGCAAAGGGCGACCGTGGGGCGATCACCCCGCATGCCTGTTCTGTGGCACCGACCGGTTTTTCCGACCCGGATACCAGGCGAATCTGATCGACAATTGGATCCCCGCGCTGGCGGGCGTCGAGGCCAAGCTCAAGGCCGGTGGCAAGGTCGCCGACATCGGGTGCGGCCACGGCTCCTCGACCGTGCTGATGGCTCAGGCCTATCCCAACTCGACGATCCACGGCATCGACCTGCATGCTCCTTCGATCGAGGAAGCAAAGACGAAAGCCGCGGCGGCGGGTGTGACCAACGTCGAGTTCCACGTCGCCAAGGCTCAGGATTTTGCAGGAGAAGATTTCGATTTTGCCTGCATCTTCGATGCCCTGCACGACATGGGCGATCCGGTCGGCGCGGCGCGTCACATCCGCGATACGCTCGCGCCTGGCGGCACGTTCATGCTGGTCGAGCCAATGGCGGGAGATTCGATGGCCGAAAACATGAACCCGCTCGGACAGATTTTTTACGCAGCTTCGTGCACGATCTGCACGCCCAACTCACTGTCGCAGGACGTCGGGCTCGGCCTGGGCGCCCAGGCGGGCGAGAAGCGGCTGGCCGAAGTCTGCCGGGAAGCCGGCTTCACGAACATACGACGCGCGGCGGAAACACCGACCAACATGGTCCTGGAAGTAACCGGCTGAAGTTAGCAAGTTCGCGCGCTCGCGGCCGTTTAAACGCAGGCGTGGATTTAGCGGTCTGCTAATTTGGCAATCCTCCTGCCTGCCGCAGTGCTTCGCCAAGCGCGAGGGCTGCGGAGGTGGCGAGGTTGAACGAGCGGACAGCCGCGCGGATCGGGATTTTGAGCACCGCGTCGCATTGCGCGGCGACATCGGCAGGGACTCCGGCGCTTTCCTGACCGAACAGCAGGATGTCATCCGACGAGAAGGCGAAATCGTAGAGCGAATCCCGCGCCTTGGTCGACAGCAGGATCATTCGCGCGCCGCCGAGAGTCTTCCGGAACGCAGCGAAACTCGTGTGCCGGACGACCTCGACTTGATCGATATAGTCCATCGCGGTGCGGCGGACGCGCTTGTCGTCCCAGGTGAAGCCGAGCGGTTCGATCAGGTCGACCGATACCCCCAGACAGGCGCCGAGCCGCATCACCGCGCCGACATTGCCGGCGATTTCGGGCTGGTAGAGGGCGATCCGCATCGCGCCTCGATAGGCCGCGTCCGGTTCGTCGCACAAGTCGGGCAATTTGCCCATTTGCAACAGGCAGGGGAGGCGCTATCAGCGCGCCAATCGCTCCGGCCGCCGGGGCGAAAAGTTTTCACGCGATGCCGCCGGGGCATCGGGCGCGCAAAATGCAAAGGTGAGCATGGCCACGCTGGAACACGTCGAACCCGCGAATGCGCAGGATGATGGAATCCGACGCCGCGATTTCATCAACGTCGCCGCGGTTAGCTTCGCCGGGGTCGGCGCGGTCGCGGTGGTGCTTCCGCTGGTGGGCCAGATGAGCCCGTCGGCCGACGTGCTGGCGCTCGCCTCGACCGAGGTCGACATCTCGAAGATCGCGTCGGGGCAGGCGATCAAGACCAGTTGGCGCAAGCAACCGGTGTTCGTCCGCAACCTCACCGCGCCCGAAATCGCCGCGGCCAGGAAGGTCGCGATGAGCGAACTGCGCGATCCGCAGAGCCTTGCCGAGCGGACCAAGCCGGGGAAGGAGAACTGGCTGATCACCCTGGGGGTGTGTACCCACCTCGGCTGCGTTCCGCTGGGCACCGGCGAGGGCGAGAATCGCGGCGACTTCGGGGGCTATTTCTGCCCGTGCCACGGCTCGCACTACGATACCGCGGCGCGGATTCGCAAAGGCCCGGCGCCGACCAATCTCGTCGTGCCCGAATATGCGTTCACGTCCGACACCGTCGTCACCATCGGCTAAGGGAAGACAAGGATGAGCTTTGCCTGGGCCAAGCCCTATCAGCCGAAGAGTGAACTCGGCCGCTGGTTCGACGATCGGCTGCCGCTCCCGCGCCTCGTCTATGGCGCGGTCGGCGGGGGTTATCCGGTCCCCCGCAACCTCAACTATGCGTGGAATTTCGGGGTGCTCTCGGGGATTTTTTTGACGATCCAGATCGTCACCGGGATTGTCCTCGCGATGCATTATTATGCTTCGGCCGACGGCGCGTTCAATTCGGTCGAGCATATCATGCGCGACGTCAACGCCGGCTGGATGCTGCGCTACGCTCATGCCAATGGCGCGAGCTTCTTCTTCATCGTGGTCTACATCCACATCTTCCGCGGGCTGTTCTACGGCAGTTACAAGGCGCCGCGCGAGCTGATCTGGATGCTTGGGCTGGTGATCTATCTGCTGATGATGGCGACGGCGTTCATGGGCTATGTCCTGCCGTGGGGGCAGATGAGCTATTGGGGGGCGCAGGTCATCACCGGCTTCTTTTCGGCGATACCGCTGGTTGGCGAGCCGATCCGGGTGTGGCTGCTCGGGGGATTCGTCCCCGACCAGGCCGCGCTGACGCGGTTCTTTTCGCTCCACTATCTGATGCCGTTCGTGATCGCGGGGGTGGTCATCCTCCACATCTGGTCGCTGCATATTCCGGGTTCTGGCAATCCGACCGGGGTCGATGTCCGCAACGAACAGGACACGCTGCCGTTTCACCCCTTCTATACCGCCAAGGATGGCTGGTTCGTCGGGCTGTTCCTAATGTTATATTGCGCGGTGCTGTTCTTTGCGCCCAACGCACTCGGCCATCCCGACAATTATATCCCGGCGAACCCGCTCGCGACCCCCGCGCACATCGTTCCCGAATGGTATTTCCTGCCGTTTTACGCGATTTTGAAGGCGTTCACGCTCGACTTCATTCTCCCGGCAAAGCTGTGGGGCGTGCTGGCGATGTTCGGTTCGATCCTGCTGTTGTTCTTCCTGCCGTGGCTCGACCGCTCGCCGGTGCGCTCGGGGCATTACCGGCCGGTGTTCAAGCGCTTCTACCTTCTGCTGATCGTCGATGTGCTGATCCTCGGCTGGGCCGGGGGTGCGACCCCGACCGCGGCGGTGGTGGCGATCAGCCAGCTCGCTTCGGCCTATTATTTCGCGCATTTCCTGATCATCTTGCCCCTCATCTCCAAGTTCGAGCGGCCGATGCCATTGCCGTCGTCGATCTCGGCTTCGGTGCTCCACGGCGAGAAGCAGGAAAGCGCTCCGTACGGGCTGACCAAAACCGCGCCCGTCGCGGCCGAATAAGGATTAGGGATGGTTCGCATAGCCGCATTCTTCGTCGGGCTGGGGTTCGCCGGCATCCTGTTGATCGCGCTGATCTTCGGGCTGGTCGAGTACGTCAAGGAACCCCCGACGCCGACCGCGGAACATGAGTTTCACAAGCATCCCAAAGAGCTCAGCCTCGCCTCCAACGGCCCATTCGGCAAGTTCGACCGGCAACAACTCCAGCGCGGCTTCCAGGTCTACAAGGAAGTGTGCGCGGCCTGCCATGGGATGAACCTGGTGTCGTTCCGCGACCTCGCCGCGCTCGGCTATGAAGAGCCCGAGATCAAGAAGATCGCGAGCGATTGGGCAATCGAGGTGCCCTCGGTCAATCCCGACACCGGCGAGGCCATGACGCGCAAGGCGATCGCTTCCGACCGCTTCCCTGACCCCTATCCCAACGAGACCGCCGCGCGCGCGGCGAACAATAATGCGCTTCCGCCCGATCTGTCGCTGATCGTCAAGGCGCGCGAGGGCGGCGCGGCCTATCTCTATTCGCTGCTGACCGGATATTCGAACCAACCCGCAGAGCTGGTGAAGGAATTCCCGGCGTCGAAGACCGGGCCGGGCCTTTATTACAATCCCTATTTCGCCAATTTGAACATCGCCATGCCGCCCCCGCTGACCTCGGACGGCCAGGTGACTTTCGCCGACGGGACCCCCGGGACGCTCGACCAGGCCGCCAAGGACGTGTCGGCGTTCCTGGTGTGGACTGCCGAGCCCAAGCTCGAGAACCGCCACCGTACCGGGTTGGCGGTGCTCGTATTCCTGTTGATCGCGACGATCCTCGGTTATTTGAGCTATCGCAACATCTGGGCCGAGGCGAAACGCAAGGTCGCACCCAAGGGCCCGCTCGATCCCGAGCATATGGCGCACCGCGAGCACGCCAAGGACGAAGCGGGCGGGATCGCGGGGTAAGGGGCGGGTTCGAAGCGCTCAGCCCGGGCTGCGGCGCATCAGGACGATCGAGGTAAATCGCATCACGTCGACGTCGTCCTGATTTGTGACGATCGTCTGCGTGCGGAAGCTGCCGATATCGGGCTTCGATCGCGACGGGGTCTTATCGATGATCTTCCCGCGCACAGTCAGGCGGTCCCCCGGATAGACGGGTTTGAGCCAGCGCAATTCGTCGATCCCGGGCGAGCCGAGGCCGGCCTGCTCCTGTTCAACGACCGCGCGCGCGATCACCGCCATGGTCATCGCCGTGGTGTGCCAGCCCGACGCGGCGAGGCGACCAAAGTGGGTTTTCGCCGCGGCTTCGTCTGACAGATGGAAGGGCTGGGGATCATATTTGGTGGCGAACTCGATCACCTCCTCGCGCGTGACGTCATAGTGCCCGAAGACGGTCTCCTTGCCGACCTCGAGGTCGTCGAAATAGATCATGTCGGTCCTTTTCAGCTTGCGCGCGAAATCCTGTCTACCCGCGTCCTTGCCCGCCCTGCCGCCGGCTTGCAAACCGCGCCTTGAGCGCGCGAGCTTGGCGGATGGCGCGATTGATGACTAAAGCAGCGTCATGTCGACCCACCCGATCGCTCCGGGCCGCTTTCACCCGCGCCTGATGCAGGCGGCGGCGGCGCTGCACGACAATCAGTTGGCGGTGGCCGAGCCGTTGCTCAAGGCCCACCTCAAGGACGATCCGTTCGACCCCAAGGCGATGCGCATGCTTGCCGAACTGGCATGGCGGATCGGCCGCTTTGCCGACGCCGAGCATCTCCTGCGCCGAGCGCTCGAGGTCGCGCCGGGGTTCACCGCGGCGCGCGCGCAACTCGCCATGGTACTTGGGCGAATGGGCCGTCCGGCCGAGGCGCTGCCGCTGCTCGATTTGTTGTTCGAGGATGATGCCGACAACCTTGGCAATTACAATCTCAAGGCGGCGACGGTGGCGCGGCTCGGCGACTTTCCCGAGGCGATCGCGATTTACGAAACCGTGCTCGAGCGCGCTCCGAAGCAGCCGCGGGTGTGGCTGAGCTATGGTCATATGCTCAAGACGGTCGGGCGCCAGGCCGACGCAGTCGCCGCCTATCGCCAGGCGATCGCGCTCAACCCCGCACTTGGCGAGGCATGGTTCAGCCTCGCCAACCTCAAAACAGTCAAGTTCGGGGTCGCCGATATCGCCGCGATGCGTGCGGCGCTCGACCGGCCCGATTTGCGCGACGAAGACCGCTTCCACCTCGACTTCGCACTCGGCAAGGCGATGCACGATGCCGGGCGCGCCGACGAAGCCTTTGCTCATTACGCCGCGGGCAATGCGCGGCGCCGCGCGAGCCAGCCGTACGACCGCGAACACATTCGCCAGTCGGTCGATCGCGCCATCGCCTTGTTTGGTGCCGAAAGCTTCGCCGAGCGTCCGGGCGGCTGCACTGCGTCCGACCCGATCTTCATCGTCGGCATGCCTCGTGCGGGTTCGACCCTCGTCGAGCAGATCCTGTCGTCGCATTCGCTCGTCGAGGGAACCTCCGAACTTCCGGATTTGCCGGCTTTGGCGCGCTCGCATTCCAATTATCCGGATAGCGCACTCGACCTGAGCGCGGGCGAACGCAGCGCGCTCGGCGCCGAATATTTGAAGCGCGCGGCGGTTCAGCGCCGCACCGACCGGCCGCGGTTCATCGACAAATTGCCCAACAACTGGCTCTATGCCCCGTTTATCGAGCTCATTTTGCCTAATGCGACGATCATCGATGCGCGGCGCCATCCGCTTGGCTGCTGCTTCTCGAACTTTCGCCAGCATTTCGCGCGCGGCCAGGGGTTCACTTACGACCTTGGCGACGTCGGCAGCTATTATCGCGATTATGTGCGCTTGATGGACCATGTCGATCGGGTGCTGCCGGGGCGGGTCCATCGCATCTTTTATGAACGGATGGTCAAGGACACCGAGCATGAGGTGCGCGCCTTGCTCGATCATGTCGGGCTTGAATATGAGCCCGGCTGCCTCGCCTTTCACCAGACCGAGCGCGCGGTGCGCACCGCCAGTTCGGAACAGGTTCGAACGCCAATTTACCGTGACGCAACCGACGAATGGCGGCGCTACGACGCGCATCTTGGCCCGCTGCGCGCGGCGCTAGGCGCGCTGGTCGATGATTATCCCGCCGCCTCCTAAGCGCAACGCCAATACTTAATCGATCTGACGAACCAACATTGCAATTTTTCACCGTTGACAAGCGGCGACCTCTGTCGGAGTCGCATAGACGACAATTAGGGGGCTTCATGACTAGTCAGACCGTTCGCGCGATCACGCTCGCTTTGCTTGGCTCGAGCGCGCTTGCGCCGGCAGCGTTTGCGAAAACGCAGCCGCCTCCGCCACCGGAGACGACCTCGCCCGACGATGATGGCACCGAGATCGTCGTCACCGCGCAGAAGCGCGAGGAAAATCTCCAGGACGTGCCGGTCAGCATCCAGGCGATCGGGACGCGGCGGCTCGAACAGCTCAACATTTCCAACTTCGAGGATTATACCAAGCTGCTTCCGTCGGTCAGCTATCAGACGTCCCAACCCGGATCGACCGTGGTCTACATGCGCGGCGTCGCGACCGGGGGCGACGGCAACCACTCGGGTTCACTGCCCTCGGTCGGCACCTATCTCGACGAGCAACCCGTGACGACCATCGGCGGGACGCTCGACGTCCATGTCTACGATGTCGCACGCATCGAAAGCCTGTCCGGGCCGCAGGGCACGTTGTACGGCGCGTCGTCGCAGGCCGGCACCATCCGCATCATCAGCAACAAGCCCGAACTTGGCGTGACCGCGGGCCGTGTCGATGCCGAGGTCAACAAGGTCGGCCATGGCGACTTTGGCGGCAGTCTCGAGGGCATGATCAACTTGCCGATCAGCGACCGTATCGCGTTCCGCGGAATCGCTTCTTATCAGCGCGATGGCGGCTTCATCGACAATGTCTTCGGCTCGCGGACCTACGCCGATTCGGATAGCCCCGACATCACCATCGACAACCGCGATTCGGTCGAGAATAATTTCAATGACCTGCGCACCTATGGCGGTCGCGCGGCACTGAAGATCGATCTCGACGACAATTGGACCATCACGCCGTCGATCCTGCACCAGAACCAGAAATCATCGGGGGTCTTCTTCCAGGACGACGATCAGGGCGACCTGGAAGTCCAGCGCTTCATGGCTGAAGTCGGCAGGGACAAATTTACCCAGGCGGCGCTGACCGTCGAAGGTAAGGTCGCCAATTTCGACCTGACCTATTCGGGAGGGTATCTGAAGCGTCCGACCTTTGGCACCAGCGACTACACCGACTACACCGATGCCTATAATAATTATTACATCAATTTGGGCTATGAGGGGCTGCTCGACTATCAAAATTATGTCGACGACGCTGGGAACACGATCAGTCCGCGCCAGCACATCACCGGCACCAACGACTTCCGGAAAATGAGCCACGAAGTCAGGCTTGTAACCCCCGCCGAGAGCCGCATCCGCTTGCTGCTCGGCGCTTTTTATCAACGCCAGACCAACGACATCTACCAGAATTATCAGGTCGACAATCTTGCTTCGAGCCTTTCGGTTCCCGGTTATCCAGGCACCATCTGGCTGACCAAGCAGGAGCGTATCGATAAGGATTATGCCCTGTTCGGCGAGGCCAGCATCGACCTCGCGTCGAAATTCACGATCACCGGCGGCGGCCGATTGTTCAAATATGACAACAGTTTGTTCGGGTTTGCCGGCTTCGGTCCGGGCAACCCCGGCGGGTTCAGCAGCGGAGTTCGGCGCTGCCTGACCGTCAATGGACTCCAGTCGCGCCGCGATCGGTTGAGCCCGCTGGCGACTGGCGGGGTGTCCGGGACGCCCTGCACCAATGTCGGCAATGTCGTCGATGGCGAGCTCGTGCCCCGGCGCAGCAAGGGCAACGGCTTCACCCACAAGGTCAATGCCCAATACAAGCCCAGCGACGACGTAATGCTCTACGCCACCTGGTCGCGTGGCTTCCGTCCGGGAGGCATCAATCGCCAACCCGATGCACCGGCATATGACCCGGATTATCTGACCAACTATGAATTCGGCTGGAAAACCTCGTTCGGCCCCGTGCGCTGGAACGGCGCCATCTATCGTCAATTATGGAAATCGTTTCAGTTCAGCTTCCTCGGCGAAAACAGCCTGACGGTCATCCAGAACGGACGCGACGCGCGCATCAACGGCATTGAAAGCGACGTCAGCTATTCCCGTGGCGGCCTGTCGTTGACCGCGGCGGCGGCTTACACCGATGCCAAGACCAAGCAGAACATCTGCAACTTTTCGGAAGGCAATTCGGCCTGCAATGGCCTCGATGACGGCGGCGATGATGATTTCATCGTTGCTCCAAAGGGAACCCGGCTGCCGGTGACGCCGAAGTTCAAGGCGTCGGCGACGGCGCGTTACGCCTGGCCGATGTGGGCCGGACGCGCCCACGTCCAGTCAAGCCTGGCTTATCGTGGACCCGCGACCAACGACATCCGCCAGGATATCGGCGGCGGCTTCAACCCGAACGACAATGTGCCAAAGCTAAAGGGCTATACGCTGGTCGACGCCGCGGTCGGTTACGACTGGAGCGAGTATCTGGTCGAGGCGTTCGTCTCGAACCTGTTCGACGAGCGAACCGAGCAGACGCGATTCGTTTCCTGCAACGCAACCTATTGCTTCCGTCCGCACACGGTCATTGGGCGCCCGCGCACTCTTGGTATTCGCGTCGGAGCGAAATTCTAGCGCCGACGCGGCTGTGGCTCGCCGACCATTTGGGTAATGCCGCTGTTGCTGGCCGAAAGGTTGCTCGTGTGGAAAGCGGGCGCGAAGCCTAGACGTTGAACTTGAAGTGGAGGACGTCGCCGTCGGCGACGACATATTCCTTGCCCTCCTGGCGCAGCTTGCCCGCGTCGCGCGCGCCGGCCTCGCCATTGAGCGCGATATAGTCGGAATATGCGATGGTTTCGGAGCGGATGAAGCCGCGCTCGAAATCGGAGTGGATTTCGCCCGCCGCGCGCGGCGCCTTCGAGCCGACCTCGACCGTCCACGCGCGCGCTTCCTTCGGGCCGACAGTGAAGAAGGTGATCAGATGGAGGAGGTCGTAGCCGGCGCGGATGACCCGCGCGAGGCCGGTCTCGTGGAGCCCCATTTCCTCGAGGAAGATCAGGCGTTCGTCCATCTCCATGGTGACCAGGTCGGCCTCGATCGCCGCCGAGACGACCACGGCATTGGCGCCTTCGGCATTGGCCTTGGCGAAGACGAGTTCGGACAGGGCATTGCCGTTGGCGGCGTCTTCCTCATTGACGTTGCAGACGTAAAGCACCGGTTTGGCGGTGATCAGCTGCGCCTGCGCGAACAGTCGCGCTTCCTCCTCGTCCTTGGGCAGGGTTAGCCGCGCGGGCTTTCCTTCGCGGAGCAGTTCGAGCGTCTGGCCCAGGACCGATGCCGCGATCCTCGATTCCTTGTCGCCCTGCTGGCCGCGCTTGGCGAGAGCGGGGACACGTTTCTCGAGGCTGTCGAGATCGGCCAACAATAATTCGGTCTCGACCACTTCGGCGTCGGCGATCGGATTGACCTTATTGGCGACGTGCTGGATGTCGTCATTCTCGAAGCAGCGCAGGACGTGGACGATCGCGTCCACCTCGCGGATATTGCCGAGGAACTGGTTGCCGAGCCCTTCGCCCTTCGACGCGCCTTTGACCAGCCCGGCGATATCGACGAATCCCAATTGGGTCGGGATGATCTTTGCCGATCCGGCGATTGCCGCCAGCTTGTCGAGGCGGGGGTCGGGAACCGCCACCTGACCCACATTGGGTTCGATCGTGCAGAACGGATAATTGGCCGCCTGCGCCGCCTGGGTCTCGGTAAGTGCGTTGAAAAGGGTCGATTTGCCAACATTGGGCAGCCCGACGATGCCGCATTTGAAACCCATCGATCATCCCTGAGATATAAGCTTGAGCCGCGCGATAGAGACGCAGCCGGCCGATGACCAGCCTTCGCCTCGCGCGAATGGGCCTGCCCGGCGGGTAAGCGTCAGAACCGAAACGGACCAAAGCTTAGTGGCGCATAAGGCGAATTTGGCCCCTTTAACGCGTTCATGACCATACCCCGCCCGATCCTGCCTGCCCTCCTATTGATCCTCGCTTATGGCGCCGCCGCGTCGCTCGCGCTGGCGTTGACGAGGTTTGACGGCGGGGTCGCGTTCCTGTGGGTCGCTTCGGCGATGCTAATCGCGGATCTGATGGTTCGGCCGCGCGCGCAGTGGCCCGCCGTGATCGCCGGATGCGCGGTTGCCAGCATGCTCGCCACCGGATTCTTCGGCTTCGGCTGGATCGCGGCCGCGCCATTCGCGGTGGTCAACATGGTCGAGGCGATCATCGCGGCTTCGTTGTTCCGGCGCCATCACGATCCGCGCGATCCGCTAGGCTCCTTGTCGTGGGTGTTCCATCTGGTGCTTTGCGTGGGGATCGTCGCGCCGGCCATTAGCGGAGCGCTGGCGGCGATGATCGCGGCGTTCAACGGCGCCCCGCTGGACGAAAATTTCCTTCATTTTTATGCCGGTCACGCGCTGGGCAACATCACCTTCACCCCGATCGCGCTGATCTTCGCCAACGGCGGGATCCTCGCGCAATTGCGCAAGGCCAGGGGGCGCGCAGTGTCGGAAGGGCTGGGACTGCTGACGCTGGTGGCAATGGTAGGTGTGTTTGTGTTCGGTCAGCAGAGCCTCCCGTTGCTGTTCCTGCCGATGCTTCCGGTGATATTGGTGACGTTTCGGGTGGGGCCGGTCGGAGCCGCGCTCGCGGTCGGCTTAATCGCGCTGATCGGCGGTGGACTGACCCTTGCCGGCTCGGGGGCGATCCTGCTGGTTTCCGAATCGCTCGGCCCCAACCTGCAATTCTTTCAGCTTTATCTTGCCGCGACCGTGCTCAGCGCCTTGCCAGTCGCCGCCGACCTCCAGAACCGAAACCGCCTGCATCGCAAGATCAAGCTCAGCGAGGAACGCTATCGGCTGCTCGCCGAGCGTTCGACCGACATCCTGCTCCACCTCGAACTTGACGGGCGGATCCGCTACGTCTCGCCCTCGATGCGCCAGATCGGCGGCCACGACCCGGCGGCGCTGGTCGGGCGCAACAGCCTGGTCCTGGTCGCGCCAGAGCATATCGAGCCGATCAAAGCCGCCCATATGGCGGTAGCTGGCTCGGCGGGCGAGACCCACCGCTACGAATATCTTGGGCTGATCGCCGACGGACCGATGCGCTGGTCTGAAACCCACAGCCGCGCGATCATCGACGAAAACGGCGAGGTCGAGAGCATCCTCAGCATCGCGCGCGACATTTCGGAACGCAAGGCGATCGAGCAATGACTGACTGCCGACGCGATGACCGACCCACTTACCGGCCTACTCAACCGGCGCGCGTTCAACGCCATGGTGGCTCTCCGACCGCTTGAGACCGCTAGCCGCCGGTCGAATTGCGTCGCGGTCCTCGACCTCGATCATTTCAAGCGGATTAACGATAGCTTCGGGCATGACGCCGGCGACGAAGTGCTGCGGGGCTTCGCCCAAATCGCACGGAAAATGGTGCGCGAAGACGATGTCGTCGCACGCATCGGCGGCGAGGAGTTCGCAATCTTCTTCCCCAATACATCGATCGAGCAAGCCATGACGATTTGTGACCGCTTGCGGCGCGAAACCGCGCGAACTGGCTTTGCGGCGGGCTCGAGGAGTGTCCCGTTGACCGTCAGCGGCGGGGTCGGTCAGATCGGGTCCGAAGGAATTGAGTATACGCTCAAGATTGTCGATCGCGCGCTTTACGAAGCCAAGCGCAATGGCCGCGACCAGTTCGCCATTGCCGCCTGACAACAGCCAATTCAGGCGAAATTGAAGCTGATGCTGAGGCGTTCGGCCTTGGCGGTGCCGGGCAGGACTTCGTGACGAAGCCAGCTTTCCCACAGCAGCAGCATTCCGGGGCGTGGCGGGATGTTGACGAAATTGCGCAATTCCTCGGGCGCGTCGCCGCGGCGAAGGGGGGCCGCCATCATCAGCCCAAGGCGCGGGTCCTCGAAGCGGATGTCGCCCGCGCCGGCGGGAACTTCGACATAGAGGGTTCCGCTGAGGAACGAATGAGGATGGATG
>Ga0136611_10002205_pt1 | contig 13536 bp, 12 predicted proteins | sample AntDrymUQ2232306_2_FD_106645 | JGI IMG/M metagenome (GOLD analysis project Ga0136611, IMG submission 106645) | Polar desert sand microbial communities from Dry Valleys, Antarctica - metaG UQ223 (23.06) | ecosystem: Environmental > Terrestrial > Soil > Desert | place: Antarctica: Dry Valley... | reverse complement strand
CGCCTGCACCAGGATGTCGAGCACCACCCCGTCCTGGTCCACGGCCCGCCACAGCCAGTGCTTGCGGCCGTTGATCTTGAGCTGGACCTCGTCGACATGCCACTTGCCACGTGTCCCCGGCCGGGCGCGGCGCCGCCGCACGCCGTCGGCGAAGGGCTGCCCGAACTTCTTGCACCAGCGGCGGATGGTCTCATAGCTCACTGCGACGCCTCGTTCGGCGAGGAGCTCTTCGCCATCGCGGTTGCTCAACAGGAAGCGGTAGGAGAGCCTCACGGCATGGCTGATGAGCTCTCCCGGAAAGCGGTACCGCTTGTAGAGAGCCGAAGGGTGCTGCAGCGCGGGGTCCTACGGCACAGCCCCGACGACGGGCCAGTGCGTTAGCGTGCCAATGCCGTTGGATCTAGCCGCTATTGAGCCTTCCCGTCGGCGGCTGTCTCTGGCTCAGCTAGGAGAGAGACGGTCTCGCCCGCGCGGACGCGCTCCAACGTCGCTTCGTCGGGGGCGGCGCGCATCTCTTCCACGGTCGCGTCCACCACCTCTTGCGGCGCGGTCTGGAGTGGCCCCTGCACCTGATCAATTTCCTCCGAGGTGGCGGTCGGCAATGCCGCACTGAGCTCCTTGTTGAGTTGCAGCTTTTGCTCGCCCTCACGGCCGAGCTTCGTGTAGTCGCGGGGCGGCTTTTCCTTCATAGCGCTGGCTCCTCGCGGCAATGTCACCGGGTAGATCCGCATGTATCGTGCCGCCTTCTCGTGCAGTTGCCCCGCTCCGCACCCACCCCGGCGCACCCCGCTCCTACCCTCCGTTGCGAGCCCGCCCCGGATACAGGTACCACTCTACGTGACGGGCCAATCGCTCTGCATCGCGCGCCGTCTCGTAGAGGTGGCCCCTGAGGCTAGTGGTGTAGGCCAGGAAGTAGAAATCCCGGCGGATCGTTAGATCGCCGCTACGTTGAGATGCGCTCTATGGCGCGCCGGGCCCGCTCTGTGCGGGCGCTTCGCCGCCGGACGGCAAGCTGCACCTCGTCGACGTGCCACTTGTCGCCCGCCCCGGGCCGCCTGCGGCGCTGCGGCGCGGCGCCGCAGCGAAGGCCGGGCCGAACGTGCGGCACCACTGGCCGATCGTCTCGTACGTGACGGCGACGCCGCGCTCCGCCATCAGTTCCTAAACGTCGCGCAGGCTGCCATTGAACCGGTGGTACCGCCACACACAGTGGGCGCTCACCTCGGCCGGGAACCGGTGGCGCCTCTACAGGGCGGCCGGCACATCGCGCTCCACGATGGCATCGTACCGGCTCGGGATCATTAACCTGACAACGCCCCGCCGAGCACCTGTCCTGGTTGCCCGGGGATCCTGCCGCGCACGTAGAGAATGTGGACGTGCTACGGCAGCTCGCCGGCGACGTAGCAGATCTCACACCTGGCGAGTATGTTCAGGACGCCGGTTGCGGGGGCCGCTGGAGGAGGGCCTGGATCAGCGGGTGGCCGTAGATTGCCGGCCGCGATCGATGCTGCCGGCGTCGGGCGCGGTCTGTCTGACGAACGACGCAAGGACCGGAAACGTGGCGGTTGGTCACGGCAGGGTTCTGTTGCCGCCGAGTGGGCACGGCCGGTGAGGGCGTGCTGATCTGGCGTGGCGAGCGGCGCGAGGGGGCCTCGGGCGGGGCTAGATGACCCGGGCGAGCTGTGGCCAGGCCGTCGCAAGCCGGAGGTTCGGCGCCACCGCCGCCGTCAGTGAGGAGAAGCCGCCGCGCAGGTTGCGGATCAGGGCGGGGCCGCGCGCCAGCGTGTCGGCAGACGTGCCCCGCTTGAAGCCCCGCATGGGGTACAGGGGCCGGTGTTGGAACCGAATCAGCCGCTGAATTGTTCAAGGTAGCCATTGCTGGCCACTCTCGCAGTCCACGTGCTTCATTGCCACGCGCGACCAACTGATGTCGATGACGCCGAAGACACTCGGCAACTGGAAGCGGCGCGGGCCGATAGATCCCGGGTTGAAGATGGTGAACTCGCGATCGCGGCCGATGAAGGGAACGTGCGAGTGGCCGCACACGACGATGCGCGCCCCTTCAGCCCGTGCAAGGCGAACGACGTTCGCGCGGAGCTTCGGCCCGTTGGCGCCACTGTGGAGGAGCACCATCTTGAAGAGGCTCTGATCGCCGTCACGCAGGTCGATCGTGAGTGTGTCGGGCACTCCGTTGGCGTGAGCGTCGATGTTGCCGCGGACAGCGGAGGTCGGCGCGATCTTCGCGAGGCGATCCAGCACCGCCAAATCGCCAATATCGCCGGCGTGCAGAATGTGATTGGGATGCTCGGCCGCGATGACCTCCGCGCTCTTCGGGTGAGCCGTACTGTGTGTGTCGGCGACGACGACGATCCGAATCGCTCCATCACGAAGCCGGAGCGTGGTGAACTCATCGAGCCACTTCGCCATCACTCATTCGCAGACGCAGCGTGCGCGCGCATCAGCGTCCGTCTTACAACCCCACGGTCGACGCGGCGTTTTCTCGAAACAACTGGCCATCACGGATGTACTTACGGACCATCGGCACAGACCGATGGCCGGTCTGGTTCATGATTGACCGCTCGCTCGCGCCCGCCGCGGCAGCAGCCGTGGCCAAGCCTGCCCGCAGGCTGTGCCCGGCGTAGCGCAACGGATCGAGCCCCGCCGCTGGCGCGTGGCGCTTCACGACGAGGGCGACGGCCTTGTCCGAAAGGCGCCCCGGTTGTACGTGCCCGTGCCGATTGACGCTCCGAAACACCGGACCCGACAGAACCGCCGCGGCGTCAAGCCACGTGCGTACCGCGCGCACGGGACACGTGTCGGTGCCGCCGCTCGCGCGGCCGAAGGGAATTCCCACCTTGCGCCCCTCGCCCTCCTGGTCGGTCTTGCCGCGGCGCTGCGTCACGACCAGCCCCTCGCCGGTGAATTCCAGGTCCTCGACGTCGAGCGCCACGAGCTCGCTCCGGCGGAACGCGCCTGAAAAGCCAAGCAGCAGCAGCGCCCGGTCGCGCAGCCCCAGCAGCCGGTCCGGCGTGCCCTCCACCATCGCGCGTACCACCGCCGTCACCGCCGCCGCCTTGCCGCGCTGCGCCGTCCCCTTCGTGCGCCGGATACCCGACATAACGGCGCGCACGGTAGCGTGTTTTGTGGGCACGTCGTGGGCGGTCTGCCCGGCGGCCTGGTGCGCCTGGGAGAGCGCGGCCAGCCGGCGCTGGAGCGTGCTGGTCTTGCAGCGCTCCGCCAGATCGCTGAGGTAGAGCGCGACCGTGTCCGGGGACGCCGGCAGCGACGGCCGGCCGTGGAGAACGCACCAGGCGCGGAAGTCCCGCCAGTCGGCCGCATACGCCCGGCGCGTGTTTGGCGCCTTGCTTTCCTTTATATAGTCGCGGGCGCGCTCAACCGTTCGGGCCAGTGTCACCAGCTGCTGCGCGGACGCGTCCCGCCGCAACAGCGCCGCCGCGGCCCGGCCACCCGTTGTGAGACTTACTGCGTCCGTGGCGCTCGCCGTGTCCACCTCGTCTGCCGCACTCACCACTGCGTTTGCCATGCCGTCTTGGAGTCCTCTACCTCTCCAACGGACGGCGAATTCCTGAGTTCCGATAATGGAAGCTTATCGGAACCTAGAAGCTGCGTCCTTGGGCATAGGTCTGGCTCGGCCCCAATTGGATGCCAATGGCCAGTCTCTGCGATAGTACGGGGCTCCCGGGGCCAGAGCTCTTGCAGCGCCGCACTTGCGCGCGACGTGATCGCAACATTGCTTAATCCGGCGGTTCACTTCCGACCAGCCTGTGGGATGGCGAAACCTTGGTCGCCTATGCGGCGGCGGCTTCGTACACGTGGTGCAGCCCGTCGAGAACTGAGCGCACGCAGATTGGCTGGACCACTGGGTCGTGGTCCACACGTGGGCGTTCGATCCCGCCCGGCTTGACGTGCGTGCGCAGGGGCAGACTATTGTACGGAGAGCCGGCGAACGCCTCGCCGAACGCATCCGGCCCATCGTCGCTCTCGTCGTCCGCCTGCGGCTCCCGGTGCCAGCGGAAGTAGTGCTGCAGCAGCACGCGCGCGCCGCGCGCGGCGAAGGCCAGCGCCGTGGCGGCACCGATCCCCACCGGGTTGTTGGCGCCCGTCACCAGGACGACTTTGTCCCGCAGTCCGGCGTCAATTAGATCCTCTACGGACACTCCCGACCTCCATCGAGCTTCCCCGAATTATTGTCGCCCTTCACACCTTGGTGGGGCCGACGGACGGCGGTCTCCTACCTTCCGACGCATGAGAGTCGGCGCTATGTCCTACGGTCGCGCCTCATCCTTCGGCGCGGCTGACGCGATGGCGTCTAGCCACTTGTCTACCCGCCCTGCGTAGTCGGCGGGTACCGAACCGACAGGCTTGCCGCCATGGGCGGTCACCAGGTCCCGCGCGAGCACGAGAAGTTGCCGGAGGCTGATCGTGAACGCCAGCACGCACACGTCGAACATTCTGCTCTCGTACGCTGCGCCGATGGTCAGGGTCCCTCCCTCCTGGTCCCGAGACAGCGCGTGCATCGCACTGAGCGGCCCGGCATGCGCCATGACGTTGAACCAGGCGTACGCGCTCCGCAACTCCTCCGCCCGCGCCACGCCGTGTTTGGCGGTGAAGGTGGCACCGAGACGGCGCTCGATCTCCTGAAGCATTTCCTCGTGATCGGGAATGTGGAACTTGGTGGTCCCTTTTCCAGAGCGACGCTGCAGCAGCCGTTCGATGACTGCCCCCTGGTTGAGGAAGGTCTTTGCCTTCCGGGGGTTCCCCGCGAAGTACCAGCAGGCCACCATGTCCTCGTGGCACACCCGCGCGAGCGGCAGCGCCTGCCAGTAGTACTCCCTGACCGCGAGGTCCTGCGCCGCGCGCTGTGTTGTAACGGCGCGGGAGAGCGTGGAGGCGGCCACGCGCTGATACACGCCCGTCACCTGATCCTGGCTGATCGGGAGCTGCGCGAGTCGTTGCAGGTTGGCCGATACAACCTCCACGCCTTCCGACCAGAGCGCCAAGCCGGCGGCGTTCTGCTGCCGCGTCCGACGCTCCGCGTCGATCTCGAATTCGGTCTCGGCCTTCACCGCCAGGCTCCTCCCTTATAGCGCCCTAGCGACGAGTTCGCGACATTGTGTGGTGCTGGGGCCGAAACAGCCGACTCGCGTGCGGCCGCGGGCGGGGCCGTCCAGATCACGCGTCCGGCCACGGGGTGCAGTTATGAGGTCGAATAGACCACGGAACCGTGTGAGCACCACACAATGTCGCGAACTCCCGGCTCGACAGACAATCTACCGTATGATAAACACGCCCGGCGGGTGTGCCAGCGTGTGGCCAGCGATCGCCGGAGCGCCTGGGGAGGCGGGTATGGAGCGTAGGCTTGATGGGCGGCCGTTGTGGACGCGGCGCCAGTTGGTGCGTGCGGCGGCGGGAGTCACGGGAGCGACGGGTGTCACGGCGTTCCTGGGCACGGGGTGCGCGGTGGGTGGCACTCCCCCGCCGCAGCGCCCCGCCGAGCTGACCGGCACCTTCGAGTTCTTCGTCCAGAACTTCCCGCCGACAATCGCGATCCATGAGCAGGGTATCGCCGGCTTCAAGGAGGTCGCACCGAACGCCAAGCTCACCCTTAGCGCCGTGCCCTTCGGCGAGATGGCGGCCAAGGCAGTCTCAACCGTGGCGGCCGGCGCGGGGACCGACGGCGTGCATACCTACAGCGACTTCTGGCGTGGCGTCGACGCTTCCTCAGTCTTCTTACCCCTGACGCCCCAGCTCATGTCGCGCAAAGATGCCGAGAACATTGCCGCCCCCACGCTGTTGGACTCCATGTGGTCCAAAAAGAAGGAGGTGTATCTCCTCCCTCAGGCAGTGGGCGTCAACAGCTCGCACTACCAGTACAACGCCCAGCTCCTGGACGCCGCCGGCATCGACCCCAAGCGGCTGACCACGCTGGATTCCATCGTCGAGGCGTCCGTCAAGCTCGTTCAGCGCGACGCGCAAGACGTCACCCGGGCTGGCTTGCTGCCCACCGAGGGCACTACCTGCATCTTCAACTGGATCCTGGACCAGGGAGGCAAGTTCTACGACGAGAAAACCAACAAGTGGACATGGCAGACCGCCGAAGCCGAGCGCGCCTTCCAGTGGCTGCTCGATCTTTATGACCGGCACCGGGTGGCCTGGCGTACCGCGCCGTCCGGCACCACGAACGCGATGGGACAGGGCAGGGCCGCCGCGCAGCTCGTGGGTCCCTACTCCATCTCCGGCCTGTGGATCAGCCACCCCGACGTCAAACTTCTCGATCAGCCGCTGCCTGCGTTCGTGGCCGGTAAACAGCCCAACTACTATCTGAACGGCTTCTCGGGCATGGCACTGTCCGCCGTGCTCAAGCCGGACGACATGCGGGCAAAGATTGGCGCAGCGTATTACAAGTATGTGTACACCGCCGACAGCAGAATCCGGGCGCAGGCCAACGAATACAGCGGCGCGATCCTCAACTACAACGTCTACAGCGATCCCCGCTTCAAGCAGACCAAGTTCGCCCCCGTTCGCCAGGACTTCGTGGACAAGGTGATCAAGCGCACGGTGATCATGAATCCGGCGGCGGCGCCCGGACCCGCCCCGCAATGGACCAAGGTGCTCAACGGTGAGCTCGGGATCAAGGCGGCGCTGGCGGAGCTGCAGCAGGTACACCAAACGGCCGAGGACGAGGCTTTGCGCGGGCGGCAGTAGACGAATCGAATCGAGGGAGGTACATACGATGGATAGAAAAGGCACACGGGTGACACGCCGGTGGCATCTGCGCCAGTGGGCGGCCGCACCGGCGGCACTTGCTCTGGGGGCGTGCAGCGGCGCGTCCACCGGGGCACCGGAAGGCGCCGGGAAGGCAACAGGCACCCCGGCCAAGATCGTGTGGCAGGTCCGCGGTGGGGCGACCTACGAGGAGCTGGTCAAGACGATGCTCCCGGCCTTCCGCCAAGAGCACCCCAACATCACCGTGGACTACGCCGCCAGCGGCGCCGGAAACAACGAGAAGACACTCACTTTAATGGTCGCCGGCGAGGGGCCTGACGTGTTCCAGAGCTGGCCGCCCAACATCTGGGAGCTTTCCGCCCAGGGGCAGGTGCAGAACCTCAACGAATACGTCCGAGATCTAAAGAAAGCTGACCTGGACGACTTCGTGAAGTACCAGTGGGAGACGGTGCAGATCCCCACCACGAACTTCCGGTATGGCCTGCCCACGTACGTCGACATGGACGTGCTGTTCTACAACAAGACGCTGTTCAAGCAACGCGGCGCCAAGGAGCCTACCGTCGACTGGGGTCGGGACGAGTACGCCGCGGCGCTCAAGCAACTGACCTTCACCGACTCGAATGGCGCCAGGGTCTACGGCGGCCACAAGCCGGCCAACAGCTTCATCCGCGGCCAGAACATGGTCACCATGTTCGGCGGCCACTTCGTCGATCCGAAGGATCTGGCCAAGTCGCAGCTCGATCAGCCGGCGGCGCAGCAAGGCATGGAGTGGGCGCGGGCGCGCCTCTTCGACGATCAGAGCTGGGCGCCGCTCGACGCGACCAAGCACGACTGGCAGCCTAACGGCGGCCGTAACGGCTTCTTCCAGGGCCGCGTCGCGATGTTCGAGGAGGGGATGGGCCAGCTGCAGCAGATCGCGGTCGGCATGCAGGCAGAATGGGACATCCAGCACGTCCCCAAGGGGCCGGCCAAGCGCACCGCCCTCGGCGACACCGACGCGTGGTCGATGTGGAAGAACAGCAAGGGCAAAGACGCGGCGTGGGCGCTGCTCAAGTTCGTCACCAGCCGCCCGTGGTACGAGAAGCAGGCGGAGATCGATCTGCTCATCCCGTCACGCAAGTCCGCGCTGGACCACTGGGTCAAGGTGGTGCGCCAGAGGTTCCCGGTGATGGAGAAGGTCAACCTGAAGGTGGTGACCGAGGCGCTTACCACGATGAGCTACCTCACTCCGACCGAGAACTTCCTCTGCCAGACGGAGGCCGGAAAGGTGGTCAACCCGGCGCTGGCCCAGATCATGCGCGACGGCACGGCCAGGCCGATCCTGTTCCGGGACATCAAGGCCCAGATCGAGAGCGCCGCTAGCAGCTGCGGGGCATCATTCAAGTAGGCGACACCCCGCCATCGAGCGTCGTGCATTGAGCAAGAGGAGGAGATGGTGTCCGTAGTATCTGTAGGCCTGGTGGGGAGGCGGGCCGGGGCGTTCGTTACCGGGCTGCAGGCCCTGCCGGAGGTGCGCATTGTGGGCATCTGCGAGCCTGCCGAGTCTGCGATGGCCGGGCTGGCCGAGCGGGTCGGAGTCGCTGAGGCGAGGCAGTTCAGTGACTACGATGCCCTTCTCGATACCGTGCGCCCGGATGTGGTGGTGCTGGGCACGCCGATGCAGCTCCACGTTCCGCAGGCGGTGCAGGCTCTGGAGCGCGGCATCCACGTCTTGAGCGAGGTGACAGCGGCGGTAGATCTCGACCAGTGTCAGGCGCTGGTGAGCGCCGTGCGCCGGGCGGAGCGCAGTTCCGGCGCCCGGTACATGATGGCGGAGAACTACTGCTATCGAAAGGACGTGGTGCTGGTGCGGGCTATGGCGCGCAAGGGACTGTTCGGCAAGTGCTACTTCGCCGAGGGTGAATACCTGCACGACGTGAAGCACATGCACACCTTTCTGGACGGCAGCCCCACGTGGCGGGCCATCTGGCAGGTCGGCAAACGCGGCTGTACGTATGGGACACACAGCCTGGGGCCGGCGCTGGAGTTTTTCGGACCCGAGGCGCGGGTGGTCACGGTGAGCTGCGTCGGCTCCGGAATCCACACCGACCCGGAGCACCCACACGACGACACGTGCCTCATGCTCTGCCAGCTCAACACGGGCGGGCTGATCAAGGTGCGCCTGGACATGATGAGCAATCGACCGCATGCTATGGCCTACTATTCGCTGCAGGGCACCGAGGGGTGTTACGAGGGGGGGCGCGGCTTCGGCGTCCAACCCAAACTGTGGCTCGGCGGGCAAGAGACTGGCCCGAGAACCGTGCGCGAGTGGCACTCGCTGTGGGACTACGAGCAGCATCTCCCGGAGCTGTGGCGCAATCCGTCCGAGGAGGCGCTGCGCGCCGGCCACGGCGGCGGCGATTACTTCATCGTCGGCGATTTCGTGCGGGCCATCCGCTCCGGGCAGGCGCCGCCGATCGACGTCTACCGTGCCCTGGAGTACACTGTGCCGGGGTTGATCTCCGAGCAGTCCATCGCAGCCGGCGGAGCGCCGCTGCCGGTGCCGGACTTCCGGCAGCTCGGTGTGGAGGCCGAGGCGCCGGCAGCCACAGCAGGTGTGCGGTGAAGGGGTGAACGTCCCTGCGGCCCCGGTTGAAGTCCCGGCTGCGCCGCGTTCCGTGCCGGGTACGACGGAAGCGTCCCCCGAGCGGCCCCAGCGACGGCAGCTCCGCATGTGGCGCCCGCTCCTGGACAGCCTGCCAGCCCTGGTGGTGCCGGAGGGCTACCACCTGCGCACCTTCAGATCGGGCGACGAGAGCGCCTGGGGGGAGATCATGGGGACGCAGGGCGGCGTCGGACGCGAGTGGTCGGTGGAGAAGGTGCGTGAGCGCCTCATTGACCGTCCCCAGTTCGAGGCGGCGGGCCTTTTCTTCGTCACCTGTGACGCAGAAGGCGACCGGCCGGTGGCCTCCGCGTGCGCCTGGCGGAGCGCGCCCGAGGAACGCGAGATGGGTAACGTGCATATGGTCTGCGCGCTGCTCTCCCATCGGGGCCGAGGGCTAGGTCGTTTGGTGACGTTGGCTGTCCTGCACTACCTACGCGCGCGTGGCTTCCGGTCGGCTGATCTCACAACGGACGACGTCCGGGTGGCAGCGATAAAGAGCTATTTGGGGTTGGGCTTCGTTCCGGTGTACTGCACCAGCGCCGATCGCGTGGACGACCACGAGGCACGCTGGAGCGCCATCTTCGCGACGTTGCTAGCCCCGGCTCGATCGAAGCTGGCCAGGGAAGCCGCCGGTGCGCGCAGCTGACCGCGGTCGATCCGGGCTACACCGGTGAGTGCGGCACCCGGAACCCCCGCGCTCGCGGCCGGCGTCGCACGCGCCGACATCACTCCGCCGGTCGGGATTACGCCGGTGATCTGGGGTGCACAGCTGCACACACACGCCGAGGGCGTGGATATGCCGCTCTACGCCACGGTACTCGCCCTGCGCGACGCGGACACCGGCACGACGGCGGTAGTGGTGGACCTGGACCTGTTGCTGCTTCCGTTCTCTCTCGCCAACGCGCTGCGCGCGGCCGTCGCGGAGCTGACCGGCGTGCCGCGCGAGCACGTGCGGGTGTCTGCCACCCACGCACATTCAGGGCCGTCAGTGGCGCCCACCTGGGTCAAGGAGGGCGGGGACCTGATTGCGCCCTACGTCGGGTCGTTGCCCGGCATCGTGGCGGGCGCGGCGTGGGAAGCGCTGCGGGCCTGCCGACCGGCGCGGGTCGCCCACGGAACGGGCAGTTGCGACCTGGCGGTGAATCGTCGCTTTCGGGCGCCGGACGGGCGCATAGTGGTGGGGCGCAACCCGGAAGGGTTCGTGGACCGCAGCGTGCGCGTCCTGCGCTTCGACGATGCAGACGAGCGGCCGCTGGCGGCGCTGGTTCACTACGCGTGTCACCCGATCCTCATGGCCTGGGAGAACCGGCTGCTCACGCCCGATTATCCGGGCGCCGCTCGGGCGACAGTGGAGCAGGTCACGGGGGTACCGTGCGTCTTCCTGCAGGGGTGCGCCGGCGATAGTGGCCCGGCCGATGTGTTCACCGAAGGGCACACCGGCGACACGCACTTCTACCGCCGCGCCGGGGCGATGCTGGGCGCCGAGGCGTCGCGGGTCTTCTTGGGGCTCGAGCGCAGCCACCGCCGGCCGCACTTCTCGCGCGTGCTCGAGTCCGGCGCGCCGCTCGCCGTCTACGCGACGGGACCGCTGGAGGAGCCCGATGGCGCCGTGGACGTGGTCTCCGAGAAGGTGGCGCTGCCCGTGCGTTCGTTTCCACTGCCGGACGAGGCCGAGCGTCAGGCAGCGGACGCGAGCGCTGAGCTGGAAAGCCTGCGCCGGGTACACCCGGACGGATCTGAGGCGGTACACCAGGCCAACGTGCGGGCGAAGCACGCGCAGATGCACGCGAGCCACGCGCGCCTGACAGAGGGACGCTCCGACGTGGAGGTGGAGCTTCTCGCGATCCGGGTGGGAGGCGCGGCGCTGCTTGGCGCCCCGATGGAGGTGTTCGGCGCGCTGGGTGATGCGGTGGCACGCGAGTCGCCGTTTGCGTGGACCGCCGTCTCGGGGTACAGCAACGGCTCGGCCGGATATCTCCCGACGCGCGCGGCGGCGGACGAGGGCGGGTACGAGGTGGAGACGGCCAGCCCCTTCACGCGGGAGGCCGGAGAACGGTTTGTGGCGGCGGCCGGCGCGGCGCTGCGCCGGCTCCACGCCGGCCGGGGAGAACGGGGAGCAAAGGAGGCAGCATGGGTATCAAGGTAGGGGTGGTGGGCGCTGGCCAGTTCGCTGGCTCGTTCATCCCGCTTTTCAAGGCGCACCCAGACGTGAGCGAGGTGATCCTGAGCGACAGCGTGCCCGAAAAGCGGGACGCGGCGGCGGCCAGGTTCGACATTGAGCGTACGTCTCCCTCGCTCGACGCGCTGCTAGAGACGGGTGTGGACGCGGTGGCCATCATCACACAGCCGTGGCTGCACGGACCGCAGGCGCTGCAGGCGCTGCAGGCCGGAAAGCACGTCTACTGCGCGGTGCCGATGGCCCGCAGCGTGGACGAGGTACAGGCCATCGTGAGGGCGGTGGAGCAGACCGGCCTGGTCTACATGACGGGCGAGACGAGCTACTATTACCCTGCGGCCATCTACTGCCGGGAGAAGCACGCCCGCGGCGAGTTTGGCCACGTGGTGTACGGCGAAGGCGAGTACTACCATGACTGGGACCACGGGCTGTACACCGTCAACCGGAACCGCGGCGGTGAGCGCTGGCATGACCACGCCGGCGCCCCACCCATGTACTACCCGACCCACTCCATGAGCATGATCGTCTCGGTGACCGGCGCCCACGCGACGCACGCCAGCTGCCACGGCTTTGTGGACCGCGCCATCGGCACCGACACCGCCGACGGTGTGTACGGCGAGCAGGCCAACCTGTACGGCAACGTCTTCAGCAACCAGACCGCTCTTTTCAAGATGTCCGACGGCAGCACCGCGCGCATCAACGAGTTCCGTCGCGTCGGACACCCCGGCACGGTGCGTATGACGCTCTTCGGCACGCAAGGCAGCTTCGAGCAGAACTTTGGCGGCGCCATGTGGCTGACCAAAGACCGCAAGGTCGCGCAGCGCCTGGACGAAACGCTGGCGCTGGGAGGCGTCAAGAACGCCGATGATGAGTTCGTCGGCGTGTCTTCAGTACACCCCGTCCAACGCTTGCCGCGCGAGTTCGCCGGCCTTCCCAACGGCCACCAGGGATCGCACCAGTTCCTGGTGGATGACTTCGTCCGTGCCTGCGTCGAACGCAGGCAGCCGTCCAACAACGTCTGGATGGCCGCGCGCTATTGCGTACCCGGCTTGATCGCGCATGAGTCCGCAAAACAAGGCGGCGCGCTGTTGGAGATCCTGGACTTCGGCGCCGCGCCCCACCAGCCAGGCTAGTGGGTCACTTGTCATGTCCGTGACAAAAGGGGAACGGAACTGCTACCGTGGCGGCCGCGCGCGGGAGCGAGGCCGGCGCGATGAGGTAGTGGATGGGACAACCGAGGGGACGACCACAATGAGAGGAGTTCGCGACGTTGTCTGTGGTTATCAGCGGGCGAGCGGCTCGGAGAGGCGTTGGGGGAGCTCCAGGGCGGCTACACGCTGGTGGCTCGGGCCGCTGGCCGTCGTCAGGCTGCCCGGTGGAGCCGTGACCCTAACGTGGTGATGGCCGCGGCCACCGCCCGCGCCCGGTCCTGGGGCGTGGCCCCAGCAGACCGGTACCCAGGCACGAGGTGCTCCATGCAGCTATGGCCACGACCGAGCGCCTGAACCTGTTGGGCGCGAAAACTCCATCCGCGGGGCGCTGACGCGGCAGACGACGTGATCGGCGATCATCGCCTCGTGTTCACTTGCGTGTCTCTCCTCACCGGCGTCCTCTGCGGGGCGCTCCGTGATCGCCGCGCGCTGCTGCTGGAGAATCTGCTCCTGCGGCAGCAAGTCGCGGTGGCGCTGCGCACCCGCCGGCGTCCCGATGTGCGCTGGCACGATCGGCTCTTCTGGGTCGTGATGCAGCGCCTGTGCGCCGACTGGCGCCGGCACCTGGTGCTGGTGCGGCCGGAGACGGTGCTGCGCTGGCACCGGCGGGGCTGGCGCGTGTTCTGGTGGTGGCGCTCGCGGCGGCCCACGGGGCGGCCCACGGGGCGGCCGCGGCTGCCCCAGGAGGTGCGGGACCTGATCCGCCGCCTCTCGGAAGAGAACCGGCTGTGGGGCACCGAGCGCATCCGCGGCGAGCT
>Ga0136611_10002204_pt1 | contig 13536 bp, 20 predicted proteins | sample AntDrymUQ2232306_2_FD_106645 | JGI IMG/M metagenome (GOLD analysis project Ga0136611, IMG submission 106645) | Polar desert sand microbial communities from Dry Valleys, Antarctica - metaG UQ223 (23.06) | ecosystem: Environmental > Terrestrial > Soil > Desert | place: Antarctica: Dry Valley... | reverse complement strand
CCCGAAAAACGACCGTCTTTTCCTGAACCGAAAGATCATCAAGCCGAAAAGTTGAAGGCGAAGGCAGACAAATTGAGAAATCCATTCTCAAAGAATAAGATTATTCACTTTTTTCACCAAAAGAGAGCCAGACCCCGAAATCCGTCAAATATGTATATAATCATTCCGCCCACAGCACCGCCCAGTTTCCCCCGTATTTTTTAGCACTGATTCGGGCATGTTGGAGTGGTTTCATTTTGTCCTACTCAGCTTTCCATTCCGGGTTGTATTGAATGGTCTTTGGAAAAATCCGGCAATAAGCCGTGATTTCGTCTATATCTTCGCCGGTTTGAAGCGCGTCGGTAATTAGCTGCGAAATTCTTTCGTCGAGTTCGCTGGACGCATCCTCATCCCAATTAACGGCGACGGCGCGAATCGTTTCTCCATCGGAGCGAAAACCAATTGCCGAAACCGAATCGGAATAAAAAAGCGCGTCCAAAAACGAACGCGCTTCGGCTTCCGTATCCAGAACGAATTCGATAATGTGCGCCATAATTTTTAGTACTTATTGCAGATTTAAACAGTCAAGAAAAATTAGTTGAAAGATGTTCGAGAAATCGAATTGAAGTTTTGCACTTACGTTTTCAACGGAACTAAAATGTAGGAAAACATTCGTTCTTCACCTTCAAACGTCATTTCCGTCTGCGATTGATTCGCCCCGAATTTCCAGACGATTCTCTGTTCGTCGCGCTTTGCGCCGTGAATCGAGAAAAAGTCGGTTAAATATCTGAAGTTGAAAGCGATTTTCCAGCCGTCATCGCTGGCGGTGTTTTGTTCGCCGGTTGTTTGTTCCAGCTTTTGAAACGCGCAGCTCACTTCTTCGATTGAATTTCCGGTTTCCGGCGATTCCGCTTTAAGCAGAACTTTGTCGGGATGAAAAACCAATTCGACGCGCCGGTGCGTGTCGTCCGCCAAAACTCCGACTCTGGTCAAGGCTTCGGCGAATTGTTTAGCATTGATTTCGGCGGAAGATTCGAAATTTTTTGGAATGACCATTTCCCAATTCGGAAAAGCACCGCTTATCTCCCGCGCCGTCATTGTTTTATTGCCGATTTCAAATTCGAGCAGACTTCCCTTTTTGATTTTTATATCGGCTTTTTGATTGATTCGGAGTTCATCGAAAAGCAAACTTTTGAGTTCCCGCGCGGCTTTAATCGGAATCAGGCATCGCAGATTATTTCCGCGTCCGGCGGTTGTCGCCATTCTGAAATAACAAAGCCGATGCCCGTCGGTGCTGACCATTTTGAAGGTTGAATCTTCAATCAGGAGCAAAATCCCGTTTATCGTAAAACGCTTATTGTCTTCGGTAACTGCAAGAATCGTGCGCCGCAAACCTTCGTAAAAAATGCCAGCCGGAATTTTAGTTGATTCGCCTTTGACGCGGGCGACTTCGGGAAACTGCTCGCTTTGGATGCCGCTCAATTTACTTTTAAATTGTCCGGCGCGAAATTCGACTTTTTCACCCTTATCGTCGAGTTTGAGATGAACAGGTTCGTTCGGAAACGTCGCCGTGATGTCGCCGAGTTTGCGCCCGTTCAGACAAATCGAGCCGGGACGCAAAATGTCGGTTTCCTGTTCGATAATCAAGGATACGTCCAAATCCGTTGCGGTCATCACGAGGTCGCCGTTTGTCAGAGCGTCAATTTTGATCGTGCTGAGAACGGGAATCGTCGCTTTGCGGGCTAAAATTCCCTGCAACGCGCCGACTTGTTCTTTGAGTTTTTTCGAGTTGATAATGGCTTCCATAATTTTAGATTTTTGTTTCCGGTTTGCCGCGTTTTGACTCAGACGGCGACATTTTGTTTTCAAATCAAACCGAGTTCGAGCGCGATGCTCTTGAAATCATGCGGGCAAACTCCGTCGGGTTCGACGATGCAACCTTTGGGACACTTCGTCGGAGACCAGCCTTCGTCCAAACAGATTTCGATAAACCTGCCCAATTCTGCTTCCGATTGTCGTCGCTTTCCTTGCTCATCGTTCGTTGATAAATCGGTTTGTTCGTTATTCATCTCGTTCTTGAAATCGGATAAAAAATCAATCTCTGATTGCTCGAACCGCGATACTCACCGGCGTTTTTCGTCAATCTTCGGTCGAATGCGCCGTCAATCAGCAAATCCGTTTTCGCTAAAATTCGCTTGATGTTTTCGTCTTCACGCGCCAGCAGATTTTCGAGCGTGTAACCCGTGTAAATCGTGATGTGATAATTCTTCGCTTTGAGCCGCGCGACAAGCGTTTCCAAACTTGTCGTTTGGTCAAACGGCTCGCCGCCCAAAATGGTCACGCCGTCGTGCGCGGCGCGCTGCTCGTCAATCTCGCGCACTATTTCGTCAATCGAAACCGACTTGCCGTTTGCCCGCAGATGCGTTTCGGGAATATAACAACCCGCGCAGAGAATCGAACATCCCGCGACCTGCACGACGCTGCGCCGCCCGAATCCGTCAACCGTCGAATTGTGATAAAGACGAAAAAGATGAATTCGCTCGTCGTCGGTTTCGCAACCCGATTCAGTTAAATTATCTGCCGCCGATTTTTCCTTTCCCAAAAGCGGGCGAGCGCAATTCAAAGCAGTTCCCTGCCCCAAATCACGCTCGATTTCTTTGGCGACGCTTGCCTTCGCCCGCGAAGATTCGACCGTCACGCGCCCCGCGTCCGGTTCGAGAATAAAAACTATTTCGCGGCTCATTTGCCTTTAACCTGCCGCTTAATTTCCGGCTTGGCAAAGTATTCTTTCGTTTTTTTGTCAATGGTCGGGTTGCCCAAAAGCTGTTTTAGTTCACGCGCCGTTTTCTCGCACGCCGCTCCCTGCACGCCTTTGATTTCCGTCTGGCATTCACCCGTATCAGTATTAATTTTGAATTCAATTTCCGGCATTTTATCTTCACCTCCTAAAATTTCACTCTGATTTTGACTGTGTTTCCCACGCGCTCTTTAATCAGCGTCCCGTTCAATTTTTTCGCCATTTTTCTGGCTGTCGCTTCGTGATAATGCGTTTGCAGCCGCCGGATAAAATCGCGTCCCAGACGAAAATCCAAATCCATATCGTCCACGACGGCGACGTAGCCTTTCGCCGTTTTCTGAAATCCGATGTCGCCCAAAAGGTGCATATTTTTTACATCGCTGCGGCGAATAATGACATCCGCCACCCGGGTTTCGCGCTTGTCCCAACCTTGCAGTTGAAGGTCAGTGCCTTCCGTGATTTGCTCAAAACCCATTTCTTTGAGAGCTTCGACAAGCAGCTCGCGGTTGGCGAAAGCCTCTGCGTCAAAAGCCATATATTTGCTCATAATTTTTCTCCGTTTTTCCTCGCCTGAATGGGCGAAAATAGGTAGTTCTGACTCGCGCGAAGTCGCCGCTTCAGCCCGCGCCGATTTCGCAATGTTCGTGATTTAGTCTTTTTTAGAGTTCGTAGGCGCGCGCCGTATTCGCGGGAATTAAAGCAGACTGCGCTTCTTTTGTGCTGATGCCTTTGATATTTTTTCGCGCCCAGTTGCGGATTTCTTCGATTTTCTCGCTCATCATCTGCGCCGTTGGCGTGATGCCGTCAATCGCTTTTATGATGTCGCGTGTTTCCGCCGCGCGGTCGCCGTCAATGAAGGCTTCGAGAACGCCGTCTTTGACCGCGCCTTCGATTTCCGCGCCGGAAAAATCTTTCGATTTTTCGACGAGCTTTTCCAAATCAAATTTCTCGGATTCAAGAAAGCGTTTGTGAAGATGAACTTTGAATATCTCTTGCCGGTCTTCATCGGTCGGCAAATCAACGAAATGAATATAAGAAAAACGCCCGATGCGAAATTGCTCCGATTCGAGTTCGCGGACATCGTTGGCGGTCGCAAAAACCAGCACATCTCGGTTGTCCTGCATCCAGTTCAAGAGATATGAAATCGTTCGCGCCGTTTCGCCGCCGTCAGTTTTGCCCGACGATTTCATTCCAGAAACTGCTTTTTCAAACTCGGAAATCCCCAAAATTCCCTTGATTGTGGCGGCAATCGAAAGCGCTCGTTTGATGCTCATTGCGCTTGAGCCGATCACGCCGCCGCCTTCGCCCATAATCGAGCCGAAATCAAGGTCAAGCAGAGCGCGGTTGGTAATCGAAGACGCGACACGCTTGCACAAATCTTTTCCGCAACCCGGAAGACCGACTAGGAGAATTCCTTTGCACGGCTCGACGTGCCGCGCTTTGGCTTGCGGGCTGAAAGTATGCGCCGCGCGTTCCAAAATCGCTCTTAAACTTTTGTAACCGCCAAGATTATTTGCCGGTTCCGGGTGAACGTAAGTGAGCGATCCGCTTCCGCGAATGACGTTTTTCTTCTCTTCGAGAATAATCTTGATCGAATCATCATTCAGCCCGCGCGAACTGATAACCGCTTTGGCAATGACGTTACTGATTTCTCCGGCAGTCAATCCGAGAAGTGCCTGAAGAAGTCCGTCTTTTGCCGCCTGACTCAAATCAACTTGCAAGCCGTTTTCTTTGAATTTTTCGAGTTCCAGTTCAATCGAATCTTCAATTTCCGTATCTTGCGGAAGTTCGAGTTCGATTTGAGTAACTTCTTTTTCCAGAGTTTTGAGTTCGGGAAAACTCGGTCCGACAAACAAAATTGTCGCTTTGGTCGCTTTCAGTTTCCACGCGATTTCCCGAAGCCTTCGCACGAGTGCGGCATCTTCCTGACCGTAAGGCGTGATATATGGCGCATAATCACATAGCAGAAAAATCCCGCTTTTCTGATCAGCAATGTAACTAAGAATGCTTTCCGGGTCTTCCGTATCTGTAATTGAAATCGGATTTGTCAAAACCCCGTCCTTTTGCTCATAAATCTTTTGTAAACCGGCGGTTCGGCTCCAAAAATATAGAGGTTTTTCCTTATGTTTATCGCGGCACATCAAATCCTTGAGGCATTCGCGCACGCGGTCTTCCTCGAAAGTGTTGATGGCAATGAGCGGATAACGCGCTCTGATTCGCACGTCGAGTTCGGTTAAGAATTTTTCGATACTTTTTTGATTTTCAGACATTTTACTCCGGGAAAAGTTGAAGATTTTAAGCGATTGTTGAATTTGACAGACTGCAAAATTCTTCGATTCATCAATTATTTCTATAATTTACAAACCGCTTTTTTTTCTCCTATATAACAGTTTTAGTCCAAAATGTATTGACAAATTATTACATTGGTGTAATATAAAGTATGCCGTTTGAAGTCGAATATACAGATGAATTTGAACAATGGTGGAACACTTTAGACGAAGACGGTCAAGCAACGGTTGACGCATATGTCAGGATGCTCGAAGAATTCGGAGTCGCACTCGGTTTTCCATATTCGTCTGACATCAAGGGGTCGGAATATTCCCAAATGAGGGAATTAAGACCGCAGCATAAAGGCAAGCCGTATCGCGTTCTTTACGCTTTCGATCCGCGAAGGATGGCGATTTTGCTGATCGGCGGCGATAAAACCGGAAACAGTCGCTGGTATGAACAATTCGTTCCGCTGGCAGACTGCCTTTATCGGGAGCATCTCGAAACTTTGGAAAAGGAGAACAATAAAAATGGCTAAATCATTTAAAAATTTAAGAGATAAAATGTCGCCCGCATCAAAAAAACTTTCCGCCGAATTAGCCGGTGATTTACGCGGTGAAATCCGTTTAACGGAACTCAGAAACGCTCTCGGCATCAATCAGGAAGAATTGGGCGAATTGCTCAATAAAAAACAAGCCGCTATTTCCCGTCTCGAACGCCGCAACGATATGCACGTTTCAACTCTTCGGGAATTCATCAAAGCCCTCGGCGGGAAATTGGAAATAATCGCCACTTTTCCTGATGCTTCCTATCACATCAAACAATTTGAACAGGAATAGTCAAGAGCCGGGCGCGAAGGTTTTAACGCTTTAATCGGCAAATAATTACTTGCTATATCTCCAACGAGTCGAATTGTTCGCTGTTGAGAATGCCGCTCGCGTTCGGCTTTTTGTTTTGAATTTTTTCAACCGGAAAAGCGATAACATTTTGTTTCGGCTGAGAAACTTTGACTTGGTTTGTAGCTGTTGCGCTTTCGGTTTGTGAGTTAATGGAGTATTGCGAAGCAATTTGACTGTAACTGTAACCGAATGATTCATCCGTGTAAGGCGTTGAACCGTGATTACGTTTATCCCGCACCTTTTCCCAAAACTTTTGTTCCGCCTGTTCGCGCCGCACGTTTTCGCAAACAACACGGCGAACCAAGTTGCTTCCGCGTCTGCCGTTTTCGGTCAGACAACGGTAAGTGCCGTCATCAGCCAGGATAAGAAAAACATTGAAAAGTTTGTCGCTATTACGGAGGCGGTTGTAATAGCCGAGGTATTCAGCGCGAACTATGGTTGGCATAAATTAAGGGATGAATTATTGAGTTGCTAAATCTCCAAAGCTGAAAGCCGGTCATCATCGAGCAGCCGTTTGGATTGCAGACTCGTGGCGCGTAAAACATCATTCAACGCGACCTGCATCTCGGTTTTTGAACGGATTTTTGCCTCCGCGCCCGCCGCCGACTGCAAACGCTCCAAAACTTCTTCGAGCGACAAATCACCCGTAAAATTCATCAGCCGATACCATTCGCACATTTGCCGCGCGCGTTTGGCGAGCGCGCCGGGAACGAAATCCGCCGCTTGAAGTTTATTTGCCATCTCCTGCGCGGCTTCAAAAATCTTCGTGGTGATTTGGTCAAGCCCTTCTTTAATTGGCGAAATCGCTTCGCTCGCCGCATCGCGGGCGGCTTCGATCTTCATTTGCCGGATGCGCTCTTTAACTTCCCTTTCCCGCCTTTGCTCGAGTTCAAAATCGTGAATTTTTAATTGTTCAATTCGAGTTTTGGTGTCAAGTTCAAGACGCACCCGTTGGTTTGCGACTTCCATTTTAGTGTTTTCCAGATTCAAGGCTTTCGCCTTTTGCTGTTCCGCCAGCATCTCCGAACCCAAGACGATCACTTTCGGCTTCATCGTGATAGTTAAACCGTCACGAATCATTTCACGAGTCGGAATCATTCCAAGCGCGTGAGCCACGACGTTGGCGATAAATTCCTCACGGTTAAGCGGAATTTCAAGCGTTGCATCTAACCTTTTGGCGGAATCTTCGGCTAATTCGGCAAAACTTTTCCGTAAAGTAATTAGAATTTCATCGTAATTTGCCAATACTTCCGCTTTCGCGGCTGAAAGCGTTTCACAGGCTCGTTTATATTCCTGCTCGAAATTCTCAAAAGCATTCCACGGAATCCATTTATACTCGCTCGTTCCCCAAACGCTTTCGCAAAGCGCAAAGCGAAAACTATATTTATTGAGCGCGTGATGCGCCTGGGCAGAGGCACGCATCAATTTACGACGAAAAGAATCGGGAAGCAGTCCGACCCGTGGCGGTGATAGTTTTAAGGTTTGTCCGGGAGGCAGTTCAACGCCGAGCGATTTCCATTCGATTTGGCGTTCCAGCGTGCTGAACCCGCGGCAGTCAACACCCAAAAAAATGCCTTCGGTTTCAAGCTGAGTTAAGTCAAACGGCATCGTTTCGACTTCCGCCGTCGTAATGCCGAGATTTACCGCCGCTTGCTCTTTTTTGTTGTTTAGACGATTTAAGATTTCGGCGGCAGGCGAAACTTTCGGTTCGGAAACAGGCTCAAAAGCCGTTTCTGCTTTTTCCTCGCTCATAACTTGTTTTTTGCCAAAAAAATTACTCAGGATTGATGTTGCCGACGGAATATTTGATGAAACTTCTTGATTTGTATTCATAGTTGTTCAAACCTAATTGTTGCTTGATATTTGCCAACCGCTTATTTTTTTACGAGCCGCCGCGTTCCTGTTTCCAACGCCTCAAACAACTGCTGAAATTTTCCTGCTTAAAATACAAATCGCGCTCAACGGTTAATCCGTGAAGATTGATTTCTTCAAGCTGTTTGAGAGTGAAATAACCCCATTCCTTATCCAAACCGATGACGTAGCCGAAAAATAAAAAGTCATCGCCTCTCTCTTCGCCCTCTGTCACAAACCACGTCCAATTTCCGGCGGGAAAGAAATACTTGATATAAACGAAATGGTCTTCGCTTCCCTCTTGTTCGTAAAGTTTCGGTAATTGCTCACGCAATTCGGTTGGCAGTAATTCCATAATTTTTGAACTCGAATTTCAGAACAAACTCGGCTGTTCTGCCGCGCCTTTTCTGCCGCTTACTTTTTGAAAAATTTGTTTCGCTAGTGCTGATCGCCACTTTTCAGGTTGTGATTCAGCTTTTTGCGGAGATTTTTTGATTGATTGAGGAATTCGTCGTTGGCTTTTGGCTTGCGTTTCTTCGGCAATGACTCTGGCGGTTTCCTCGCGGTAAATCCAACAGGTTTGAACCGCCAAAATTGCCTTGAGCTGTGCTTTTAGTTTGTTGTGCTTGCCGATTACCGATTCCGGCTCATAAGTTATCTGCTCAATCTCGTCAGCGAGTTCGCCGCACATCTTGCGGACTCTTTCGTTTTCGGTCGAAATATTTATCCATTCCGGCATTCGGCGGGCGAAATCTACCAAATAAAAAACCGATGTGATGAGCGCGTCTTGGTGTCGTGAAAACAGATTTGGGTCATATTCTTTTCCCGCTCGGAAAACCTCTTCATCAAGTTTGACCACACTCCAATCATCGGGCGGCAAAGGCTTTTTTTTGACTAATGCCGCAGTCAGCATTAGATAAAGCATTTCACGCGCATAGAGTTTAAGTTCAGATTCCACTTGGTTTTCTCCGGCGTTTGGCTTTCGGTTTGCTCTTTTCGGCAAGCCCAAGGGCTTCAGTAAGATTTTTCGGCGTGCAGTAATTTGAACGGCTCGTGCCGCTTTCCAAATCGAAATATGTGGCAAATCGCCGTAAATTATTGGTTAAAACGAGTTCAGTCAGTATTTCGCCAATCTCGACGGCAACGCGCTGGTTGATGTGCAAACTTTGTTCCCCGATTCTGACGAGTTCCGCGCAGGAAAGTCGTTCGACTTTTGCCTGTCGCGTTTGAATAGTTTGGTTTTCGAGCAATTCGGGATGAATAACCGAGGGCGCGGGCAGTTTTTTGCAAATCGTATCGCTCGTAAAATGATTTTCGGCTTTTTCACGTCTTACTTCAGAGCCGATTAAAACCTGCCCCGAAGATTTGCCGTTTCCGCCGTCAATCCACCAAAATTCAGGTGCGCTGTGAGAATTGTATTTGTTTGATTCTTCGAGTGTGCGATGAATTTCTTGACGTGCAAGATGGTTGTCAACGCAGCCGACCAGAATCGTCAATTCCTTGAAACCATTGCGGTTCGGTTTGATATGCTTTTCAAATTCGAGTTTTTCGTTCGAGTAAGAAACTTCGAGTCCCCACGCAAGCGTGATGCGTTCCGCCAGAGTTTGCGCCTTGAATCTTCCAATCTCGGCGGCGCAGAAATTACTGCGCGGAATATTGCCGTTTTCGACCAAATCGGGATCAATGATAGTTAGTTCAACCGCTTTGCCGATTCTCTGAAGTTCAAACAAAAGCCGCGCCAAGTTCATCGCCGCGAAAGAACCCGTGCCGCCCGCGCCGATCAGAAACAACTTCAATTTGCTGAACTCTTTCGGCAAAATTATCGCTGAACGGGAAAAACTCAAATCGAGATTCATTTCCATTGTTTTTTGATTGCTTGTTCGACTGAATTCAAATCAAATAACTCGGCGGGCATTTCTCCTATCTCGTCAGCGGGAATTTGCACAAAATGATCGTAGATTCCGCAACGAAAGCGCACTTTCGGACGAGGCTCGTGAACATCAATCAGAATCCCAAAAAGACGGAATTTGCCTTGTTCATCGTGGTCATCCATTTGGCTGAAATGAATGGCATTCGGCGGATGTGTGTGAATTTCCAGACACGCTTCACCGTATTCTTCCAGTGCATCGTCGGCAATGGTGGAAGCGTAATGTCTTTTCATACCGATACTTTTCCATTGCCATTCCGCGTGTTTTTCGCTCCAACAAACAACATATACATCTTCCTTGAACTCAAAGGAGTCGCTGCCTTCGCGTGCATTTGTAAGAATTTCCTGCCAAATCCCGCTTGGAATTTGCGGCTGATGCCAGATGATTTCGCTTTGAACGTCGGGCAAACCTTTGACGCTTGTAAGACTAAGCGGCAGACAAACGGAAAATTCTTTTCTTTTTGCGCGAATAAACAAGCCGTTTCCCGCCAATAGATAACCAAATTTTATGGCTTGAATCGGCGGAACTTTATTTTCTGCAATCAGATGTTCGACAAATTTTTGCCCACCAAATATTTCAGTTAAATTCATTGTTTTTAGACTTTTTGTTAATCAGAAATTCAGGGGATTATTTTCTCTCGACAGCTTGCGCCCATAAATCTCCAACGGTAGCGTTAATTTCCAATAGTTCGGAAGCAGGAAACCGCTTGGCATTTTTCTTTGCCAAAGCAAACAAAAGCTGCCGCACGTCTTTCGGCTCGGATTGGCATTTGTTCCCCGAATGGTCGCGGTTAAAAGGCGTGTGAAAAATAAGATTCCAGATTTTATCAAGGGTTTCGATTCGAGCTTCAGGAACTTCCGTTTTGCCGAAACAGATTTTTCCGCTTGAATTTTCGCCGATGTTCGGCAATGGCGCGACGAAAAGTTTATTTTGTTTATTAACCGTTTTGCTTTTTGTCGCCCAAAGATAAAAATCGTTTCGATGCCCGAACAAAATCAGAGTCGGCAAAGGCAGGGTGATTTCTGCCGTCTCGCCGCCTTCGGATTCAACGAAAATCGTTCTCTGTCCGGCTGGTTCATACGAAAGAATGTAATTTCCCTCCGGTTCTTCGCGGTAACGCAGGATTTTGCGGGTAATCCAACCCGTGTCGGTTCGGTAATCCCGAAAAGCGCGGGCGATTTGTTCGCTCGACAAGGCTTTTGTAGTTTCCCTGCCTGCTTCAAATCGTTTGAAAAGATATTGACCGGGCAGAAAAAATAACGCTCCGAGCGCGTCAGGCGGGGATTGTAAAAGATTATTCATCGGCTTTCAGCGTCTTAATTTTTCGCCTTTTGTCCGCCGCTTGATTTTCTTTTTTGGAATTTGCCCTGTGTTCCATAGCGAAATCATTTCTAACAATATTTCTTTTGGATTCGCTTCAATCAAACCGTCGAGAATTTCTGTTTTTTCCAAAATCTCCTGGGCGTCGCGGTAACTTTTGGTGAGTAATTCTACCGTCTCCTCGTTCCACGAAAAATACTCGTATGTATGGCAATTCGTCGTATCGAGCCAAGGGTTTCCCGTCGAATGGTCTATGACTTCAAAAAGGGTGAGATAAAGCCCGACTCTGCCCGTTTTTTCCAAAGTCCAGATTTTATCGAAGGAATAACGGTTAATTTCGGGAAAATCTTCACTGTTTATTTTGTAATTGTGAGTTAAAAACTCCCAGATTTCCTCATCACCGCTGAAAAAAAGCAGTGCCGCGAGGTATGAAACTCGCAAGTTTTCATACTCGATGTCTTCACAGCAAAAATCCACGTTCAGCGAGAAAATATTGAAATTATCGAAATCGGTTTCGGGGTCTTCGTTCCAGCCTGAAAGAAGCGGAAAAAGATGTTGGTTGACGAGTTCAAAAAATTCATTGGTTCTTTCCGTGTAGTGTTCGTAGCAACCCGTTTTAAAAAGACTCGTCCGCGAGTTTTTCCATTCATCGGGAAAATATTTTTGAAAAAGACGATATTTTTGCTGTTCGGCGACGAATTTCCCGACCCGTTCAAAAGCCGCGACCGCATTAAAATTTTGCGTCCGAAATTTCAGATATTCAAGTGACTGCGCGAGCCTTTCGCCGAACGGCTTGATCGCGTCATTCCAGTTTATTTTAGACAGCGTTTTTACTGTCGGCTTCGACCTTATTGCAACGGACATTTGATTTAAAACCCGATTGGAATTTGTTCGCTTGCCAAAGCGGGCGTTTTCGTAAGTGCCTCAAACCCGCTTGCAACCCGTTCAATTTCCCGCTTCGATAGCTCAAGCGTTTTTTCCGCCCTTGCAAGATCGCCCGTATCAAGAATCTCCGACAATTCTTTTCGCATCAGTTCTTCGGCTAAAAGAATTGCCGGATTTATCTGTTCATTCGCAGCGCACAAAAACTCGAACGGCGTTTGACTGACTTTACGCGCCTTTGTGCTGCGCCCGTTTGACGATTGAAACAATGAGCTTGCCATTTTTTACTTCCCGCGTAATGTTGGCGTTTTCAACCGAAGAAAAATGCGGTTGGAGAACGGTTTTGAGCATTTTGTCGTCCTGTGCTAAAACCGTTTCGAGTTCAAATTCCTGTCCTTCGATTTTGATAGTCGCTTTAGCTTCAGTGATGGCGGCATCCGTCTGAACCGCCGCCGCTTGATTGTTTTGTTCCATAACTTTTAATTGCCTCTGTTAAAGTGCGAAAAGACTGCCTTGCGCTCCTGTTTCAGCCGTTTGCGGCGCGGGTGTAGAATTGGTTTGAGCCGTTGCTGTCGGCGTATTTTGTGTCGAATCAACTTCTTTGGGCTTTGCCGACTCTTGAGAAACGCTTTTCGTTTCAGTTGAAACTTTCGGCGTGTTGCGTTTCGGCGCGGCTTTCTCCTTTTTCATTTTGTCCATCACTTTGAATGGCAAATCCGCCTGATATTTCGCCAAAACTTTTTCCAGTTCCGGCGCGAGCGAAGCAGTTAATTTACTGTCGGAAAGCTGAACGAGCGAATAGTCGGGTGCAAAATCGTGTGTTTTGACACTGAAAACCGCCCGTCTCAAATCGGAATTTTCATCTACGGGCAACAACTGTATCGTGGCTGTAACCGTGCATTTGTTAAATTGATACGGTTCTTTTTCAGGCAGATTTAAGCCGCCCGCAAATGCTGTTTCATTTCTTTCAACTTCCACGCTTGACGAGTTTGTAGCCGCGATTTGGCTGACATATTCTGATTGTGTCGAGTCTGATTCATTTTCAACGAATTCAATCTCTTCGATTTGTTCAGTCTCAGCGAAATCTTCCGTTGAAATCGGAATTTCTTGAATCTCGACTGTGTTTTCTATTAAATCGGTTTCTTGATTTTCAGGCGCGAGAACGCCGAGAAACTCATCTTCCGCGGTAATCGTTTGACTTTCGGTTTCCTGAACAAAACCAGGTGTTTCATCCGTCGGCGTAATTTCCGAAACGGTTGCACAGGGGCGAAGTTCTCGAAGTCGTTGAAGGAATTCTCCCGTAAAGATATTCTGAATTGCGCCTCTCTCGCTTTCGCGGCACATATATTCCAAGCCTTGCCAGAATTCGAGCGCGAGTTTCCGCGCCGCGTCTTCTTCATTGAGAAAGCCTTCCGTTTCAATCGCCGCGTTCGCCAGTTCGCGGGCGGTGAATTTTAATTGTTCGATTTTTTCTTGATTTTCAAGATTGATAAATGCTCCCGCACTTAAAATTTCCATTTTTTCAACTCCGCATTTTACCAACCGCTTTTTCTTTTGATTGGCTCAAAGTATTTTCAGACACAAAAAAGCCGGAAGATATTTTCAACCGGCT
>Ga0136611_10002203_pt1 | contig 13538 bp, 8 predicted proteins | sample AntDrymUQ2232306_2_FD_106645 | JGI IMG/M metagenome (GOLD analysis project Ga0136611, IMG submission 106645) | Polar desert sand microbial communities from Dry Valleys, Antarctica - metaG UQ223 (23.06) | ecosystem: Environmental > Terrestrial > Soil > Desert | place: Antarctica: Dry Valley... | reverse complement strand
GCGAAGATTTCTTAATCTGACATCTTCGGTTTCAATATTTTCAGCGCGCATCGTTCCGGCTTTCACGTCAGTTCGACTCCCGCGGTTAGTGATGCGAACATCGCTCGCATTCACGCCGCGCAAGGTCGCGCCCTCGGCATTGACGAGACCGGCGCGCAGATTCGGCGCGGTCACATTCGGCGCGCCGTCGGCGTTCGAGATGCGAATGTTGTTCGCCAGTAAATTTTGCAGTTCGACATCTTCGGAAGAAAATTTTCGCGCCCGCAGGTTGCCCAGAGTCGCGTCGAGCCGCGCGTCTTTGTATTCGGCAATCGCATCGGAGATGAAAAGTCCGGCGATAGTTCCCGAAGGCGATTTTGCCGCCGCCGCTTGAAGTTCGCCGACCCATTTGAAATCAGTTCCCGTGCCGCGCACGTTGCCGATAAGCTGCGGAAAATCAATCTGGTAATCTTCAAACGTCAAGAGTTCGGCAATCGCTTTGCCGTTCGCCTCATACATTGAACCTTCACCGTCAACTTCTCCGTTGATTTGCAAAGCCTTCAAGCGAATGTTCGAGGCGGCGAGCGCGTCGGATTTTATCTCGCCGACTACTTTCCAATTCTCGCCTTCGCCCGTCACCTGACCACTGAAATTCCCGATGCCGCGCAGCGGCGTGCCGACCGGGAAAATGTTTGAAGTCTGGGTTAAATCTACGGTCGAAGCGATGTTGAGGTTGTATTTGAGTGCCGCCCAATCGGTTAAAGTTCCGCTTAAAGTTGATTCGCCAATCGGCGTGGTCAATTTCAAATCGGCGACTTCCGCACCCAATTGGTCAACGATGCCGCTCGCGCGAATATCAACCGGCTGGACGATGCTTTCGTCATAAATGAGATTTGAATCGGTCGAAGCGAAATTGAATTTGTAACGCTTCTGCTCGTCCGGCACATCGTAATTTTCAGGTTCAAGCGTCAGCGCGATATTTTTCGCGTCGGCATTGATTTTGCGCGTCACATCGCCGAAATGAACAAGTCCGTTTTTCAAGGAAAACTTCAAAGACGAATAAGTGAAATTAACGCGCGAACCGGCTTCGTCTTCGACAAATTTTAGACTGGAAAAATTAGACTTGCCGTCCGCGTCGAATTTTACCCAAGCCTCCGCGCCGTCAACCTCGGTCGTGTCAATCGAAATATCGCGGCTCAACTGCCAAGCGTATAAATCTTTGACGGTCAAACCGAGCTTTGCGTCCCTGACGAAAAATAATTTCTCGCCCGTCAATTTGTCGTTGAACGTGGCGTTTTTTAATTCCAGACGCAGCGGCGCGACGCTCAAACGAAAAGTGTCTGCCGAAAAATCCACGCCGATTTCATTCATTTTGGCGACGAATTGATTTTTAACGTAATTGTCAAAATAGCCGTAACGATAAACGACGACGGTCGTCAGCGCGAAGAAAACCAGCAGAAGCGCAATCAAACCGAAAGAAATTCCGGCATTGCGCCGCGTAAAATATCCTCGGCGTTCGGCAGGCGCGGGTTCTTTTACCGCATTTTCCGCTAGCGGTTCAACTTCTTCAATTTGATTGTTTTCTTCAGGCATTTCTCTAAAAAAATCTCTGATTTGCTTGAGTTAGTATTTCACAGCGCGACGGTTTCGACAATTTCCAAGTCAAACGCTTCGATAGCGTTCACTTTCGGCGGGTGATTCGACAAAAGCCGGATTTTCTTGACACCTAAATCGTTGAGAATCTGCGCCCCGATGCCGTAATCTCGGAAACTTCCGTAGCCGGTTGCGCGGCGCGCCGCCGAGAAATCCAAACCTTTTTCCTGCATCACGGCGTAGGTTTGTAACTGATGAATTAAATCGAGGTTATGTTCGCGCTGGCGCAGATATAAAATTACGCCTTGTCCGGCTTGGGAGATTTTCTCCAGCGAGGTTTTAATCGCCTGGGATGCTTCGCCGAGTTTAGAGCCGAACATTGCAAACGTCACGTTCTCGGTTTGGACGCGCACCAGAACCGGTTCGGTTGCCTCGCGCGTGAAATCGCCCATCGTCAAAGCGACGTGCGTTTCACCGTTCATTATATTTTCATAGATGAAAGCGCGGAAGATTCCGTGATCGGTCGGCAAATCAGTTCCGCCGACGACGCGGCGCACCAGCGTTTCTTTGTGAATTCGGTAGCGAACTAAATCAGCAACGGAAATGATTTTCAAATCGTATTTTTCGGCAAATTTTTCCAAATCCGGCATCCGCGACATTGTGCCGTCGTCGTTCATGATTTCGCAAATTACCCCGGACGGATCGCAGCCGGCGATGCGCGCGATGTCCACGCTCGCCTCGGTTTGACCGACGCGGACGAGAACGCCGCCGCGTTTGGCACGAAGCGGGAAGATATGTCCGGGACGCGCCAAATCCGCCGGTTTCGCGTTTGGATTGACAGCCGTCAAGATAGTTTTCGCACGGTCTGCCGCCGAGATTCCGGTCGTCACGCCTTCCCGCGCTTCGATGGAAATCGTGAACGCCGTTCCCATACTCGAAGTGTTTTCCGAAGTTTGCGGCGGCAGATTCAGATCGTCACAGCGTTCTTCGGTCATCGGCAGACAAATCAGACCGCGCGCGTGCGTGATCATAAAGTTGATGATTTCCGGCGTGACTTTTTCCGCCGCGCAAACCAGGTCGCCCTCGTTCTCGCGGTCTTCGTCGTCAACAATAACAATCATTTTGCCGCTTTTTATGTCTTCGGCGGCTTCTTCTATCGTGGATAAAGGCATTTCCGATTTTGGATTTCAGATTTCAGATTTGCGATTTGTAGCAAGTCCTTTTTTACAACGTAAATTTTAACGAAAACAACTCTCATTTACCATTTATCTTTTACCATTTATCATTTACGAGTGAATTTTGAGTTGAGTTTAGCCTGGCGGTATTTCCGCTCGCGGCGCAAAAGTCTAGCGCGCTTGACCGCCGCCGTCGCCGTTGTTGGCATCGCGGCGGGGGTTGCGGCGTTGATTCTCGCCAACGCGCTGGCAAAAGGTTTTGCCGATGAGATGCAAAACAAAATTTTGGCGAACACGGCGCACATTTCTATTTTTGCGGCGGACGGTGCGGAGATTTCCGATTGGCAAATTATAAGTAAAAGAGTGGAAACGATTGAAAACATCCGGGCGGTGGTGCCAACGAGTTACGAAAATGCGCTGCTCGTCGGCGCGACGACAACGAGTTACGCAATTCTCAAAGTTGAAAGTTCGTCGAACAATATCCAAGGCTCAAACATCGCCGTCGGCGCAAAACTCGCCGAAAAATTACATTTGAAAGTCGGCGACGCGGCGGAAATCGCCACGATTGAAAATCAAACGCCGACGCGCGTGCGGGTCGCGGAAATTTTTCAAACCGGACTTTACGATTACGACGCAACCTGGATTCGTCTCGCGCCGGAAAATTTCGCGCGTCTGCACCGGCGGCAAAATTACACGCCGACAATTTTAAGCGTTTCCGTGACCGACATTTACCAGGCGGATGAAACGGCAAAAACGATCCGGCGCAATCTGGGCGACGGCTTGCAAGTCGTTGATTGGCAGGAAGCGAACCAGCCGCTTTTCGCCGCCTTGAGTTTGGAGAGAAAAGTCGCGCTGGCGATTATCGCGCTGATAGTTTTTATTGCGGCTTTGAATATCACGACGACGCTCGCGCTGTTGGTGAATGAAAGGAAACTTGACATCGCCGTTCTCAGAACCTGCGGCGCGCGGGCAAGCAGTTTGATTTTTATTTTTCTGCTCGAAGGTTTGTTTTTGGGATTTGTCGGAATCTTTTTCGGTGTGATGTTCGGATTAATCGGATGTTTTTTAGGGAATTATTTTGAGTTGGTCAGTCTTTCAAAAGAAGTTTATTCGTTAAGTTATATTCCTTTACAGGCGAGTTTAACCGACATTTTGACCATCGTTTTAGCCGCTTTTCTACTGTGCTTGACGGCGACGATTTATCCGGCGTGGAAGGCGAGTCGGATTAAGCCGTCGGAGAATTTAAGACAACAATAATTTTGGATTTTTCATCTGTTTAAGACTATATCTAGCCAACGTCTTAAAAATTCACGCTTGAAAATTTTTTCGATTGGGTTCACACTTTGGCTATCGCAAAATTACAACGCAATAGAAAAGTCGAATTTGATTTATTTTATGTTTGAACGCTACACGGAAAAAGCGCGTCGGGTGATATTTTTTGCCCGTTACGAGGCTTTGCAATACGGCTCACAAGTCATTTCTCCCGAACATATCCTGCTCGGCTTGATGCGCGAAGATAAAACTATCTCCGCGAGATATTTCCCGTTTCGCAATAACCTGACGGTCGAAGCGGTTCGGCGCGAAGTCGAGGAACGCATCGTTCTGCGCGAGCGTATTCCGCAGTCCGCCGAACTGCATCTCGCGCCGGAGACCAAACAGATTTTGCAGTTTGCCAGCAACGAAAGCCAGCAACTGCAAACCCGGCACATCGGACCCGAACATCTTCTTCTAGGGCTTTTGCGGCAGGAACGCTCGATTGCGGCGGAGATTCTTTTTCAATACGGCGTGCGTCTGAAAGACGTGCGCGAGGAAATCGCCCGCCAGAGCGGTTTTCCGAATCTGCGTTCTATCGGCGGCAAGGAAAAATCCAACGTGCCGAATTTGCAGGAATTTACCAGAGATTTGACGGCGGACGCAGCGACCGGAAAGCTCGACCCGCTGATCGGGCGCGCACCGGAAGTTGAACGCATAATTGAGATTTTATGCCGCCGCACAAAAAACAATCCGGTTTTAATCGGCGAAGCGGGCGTTGGGAAAACAGCGATTGTTGAAGGTTTGGCGCAGCGAATTATTGATAAAAATGTCCCGACGTTTTTGGAAAATAAACGAATTTTGTCACTCGATTTGTCGCTGATTGTCGCCGGCACGAAATATCGCGGTCAGTTTGAGGAACGCCTGAAGAAAATTATGGGCGAACTCAAGGAACACGACCAATACATTATTTTTATAGACGAACTGCACACGCTCGTCGGCGCGGGTTCGGCGGAAGGAACTCTGGATGCCGCGAACATTTTAAAACCGGCACTTTCGCGCGGCGAGATTCAGTGTATCGGCGCGACGACACCGAGCGAGTTTCGCAAATCAATCGAAAAAGACAAGGCGTTGGAGCGGCGGTTTCAATCAATCAAAGTCGCGCCGCCGAACGAAGAGGAAGCATTGCGAATCGTTGAGGGTTTAGCCGAAAGGTACGAAGCGTTTCACCAGATTCGTTATTCCAAAGAAGCGTTGGAAGCGGCGGTCTATCAAACGAATCGCTATATTCCCGACCGATTTTTGCCCGACAAAGCGATTGATGTTTTGGACGAAGCCGGTTCCCGCGCCAAACTGCGTTATCAGCAGGAAGCGCAGTCCGAACCGTCGTGGCGTGAAACGATTGACAATTGGAAGCGCGTCACCACCGAAGATCAACTGCTGGCGTTTGAATTGAAAACCCTGGAAGATTCGTTTTTCGCCGTCGAAGTTTCCAAAGATGATGTCGAAGAAGTGATCGCGCGCTGGACGGGTGTTCCGATTCAGTCAATTAAACAGGGCGAGGCGAAAAAACTTTTGGGAATCGAAACCGAACTGCATCGCCGCATTATTTCGCAGCGACCGGCGATTTCCGCCTTGGCGCGCGCCATTCGCCGGTCACGCGCGGGTTTGAAAAATCCGAATAAACCAATCGGCTCGTTTTTATTTTTAGGTCCGACCGGTGTCGGCAAAACCGAAGTCGCCCGCAGTCTCGCGGAATTTCTGTTCGGTTCGGAACGCTCGTTGATTCGTTTCGATATGTCGGAATTTATGGAAAAACACACGGTGGCGAAATTTATCGGCTCGCCGCCGGGTTACGTCGGACACGAAGAAGGCGGGCAGCTAACCGAAAAACTGCGCCGCGCGCCGTATTCATTGGTTTTATTCGATGAAGTCGAAAAAGCGCATCCCGATTTATTCAATATCCTGCTGCAAGTTTTTGAAGACGGCGTTTTGACCGACGCGCAGGGTACTCAGATTGACTGCAAAAATGCGATTTTTATTATGACTTCCAATATCGGCGCGCGGTTTATCCAAAAACGCGCTTCGCTCGGATTTCAATCCGGCGCGGATTCGTCGCGCCAGAAAATGGAAGACCAGGTGATACGGGAAGTAAAAAGAACATTCGCGCCGGAATTTATCAACCGCCTTGATGAAATCATTATTTTCGATGAATTGACGGACGCGGATTTGTTACAGATTGTAGATTTGCAAGTCGGCAAACTCAACGAAATGCTCGCCGGTCGCGCTTTGCAAATTCGTCTGACTGATGAAGCGAAACAGTGGTTAATCGTCAAAACCTGTGCCGACCGCAGTTACGGCGCGCGCCCTCTGAAACGCGCGTTGCAGAAAAACGTCGAAGACGAGCTTTCCGAACAGTTGATTCAGGGCAATCTGAGCGGAGAAAATTTGGTCGAAATTTTTTGCGAAAATGGCAAATTGGCGTTTCGTCCGATTCGCCTCGAAGAACTCGAAGACATACTTTTTGAGCGGGCTTGAACGGAAGCAAAAAAGTAAAAAGTAAAAGGTAAAAGGTAAAAAAGCCGTCGGCGACAAACGAAATGTTGGTCAATGACGGCTCTTTACTTTGTTACTTTTGCCTTTTTACTTTTTACTTTTTGCTTTTCCAACCTGTATAATTCGTAAGTTTGTTGGTAAGGACGCGGCTCGGTAAGGCAACCAAGCCTGAAACGGGCGAATCAAAGCCCGCGTATCAACCCAGCGGAAACAGCCTTTTGCATTACATATTCTTGGATTATTATTTTGAATTCGACAGGCAGTATTTATTATTCGGCTTCAATGACGAAAGCTGAAAAGCTACGCAATTATAAGGAAATCGGTTTTATGCACATTCTTTGCTTCTGTGCGCTTGTTTTATTGAGTTTTATGCTAACGGTTGCTCCCCCAGCCGCGCTAGCCGGAATCGATGAAAAGGCGAAAGATTTAACGGTAGAAGAGATAGTTGAAAATCAACAGCAGATTGTTGATTCGGTTGACATTCAGGGCAATCGCCGGTTGCGCGACGACGATTTGCTTTATTACATCAAGACTCGTCAGGGCGATGTTTATAGTCAAGCCGCGCTCGAACGCGATTTGCGCGAGCTTTTGTCACTTAACTTTTTTGATAAAGTCGAAACTAAAGTTTTAACCGCACCGGGCGCGCGCGGCGGCGTGGACGTGATTTTTGAGGTTAAAGAATTACCGATTGTTCGTGATCTACAGTTTGAAGGATTCAGCGCGCTTCCCGAATCGGACATTCTAAAAGCCTTCCGCGAACAGCGCGTCGGCGTTTCCAAAGAAGCGGTTTACGATCCGGTGAAAGCGCAGAACGCGACGCGCATTTTGCGCGAACAACTCGCTTCTAAAGGTTATCCGAACGCAAAAATCGAAATCGTCATCGAAGATGTCTCGGCAACATCAGTCGCGGTTACTTTTAAGGCTGACCAGGGCAATCGCTCGCGCATCGTTGATATTGAATTTGAAGGCAACGAAGTTTTCAGCGACGGCGAACTGCGTAATCAATTGCTGCTCGTCAAAGAGACGGGAATTATCACGCGCTTCAAGGGTGCCGATATTCTCGATGTCAAAAAGCTGCAATACGATTTAGGGAAAAATGTGCAGTCGTATATGCGCTCGAAAGGCTATTTCCAAGCCCGCATCGGCGAACCGCAAGTTGTCGGTCTCGGCTACCGGCGCACCGGGGTGCCGCTGCTTTCGTCGTTTCCGATTCCGCTTTTGACTTCCAAAGATGACACGCTGAAAATCATCGTTCCCGTCACGGAGGGGAAAGTTTTTCGCGTCGGCGATTTGAAAGTCGAAGGTAATTCGATTTTTTCCGAACAGGATATTTTGCGTTACGTCGGTTTGCAGAAAGGCGAGATTGCCGACGGAAAACAACTTCAGGAAGGCATTTACGAGAATTTGAAAAAGGTTTACGGCAATCAGGGCTTCGTCCTTTACAACGCTGAATTCGACCCGGAATTTAAAGACAATCCGGCGAACGTGACCGAAGGCATCGTTGACATTAAAATCACGATTGACGAAGGCAAACAGTTCCGGTTGCGGCGGCTCGAATTTACCGGCAACACTTTTACGCGCGATAGAGTTTTGCGCCGCGAATTTCTGATTAATGAAGGCGATATTTATAATCAGCAATCGCTGGAAGTTTCCGTTCTGCGGCTTAATCAAACACAGTATTTCGACCCGTTGGACAAAGATCAGGATGTCGAAATCCGCACGAACGAAGAACAGGGCGATGTAGATTTAATTGTTAAGGTTAAAGAAAAAGGCAGACAGCAGATTTCCTTGAACGGCGGCGTATCCGGCATCGGCGGTTCGTTCTTCGGGCTGGAGTATTCGACCAACAACCTTCTAGGGCGCGGCGAGGTTCTCTCATTTCAATTCGGATTGGGAAATCGCCAGCAGAGTTTTCAGTTTTCCTATCAAAACCCGTATTTCCGCGACCGTCCGATTGCCATCGGTTTCTCTTTGTTTGCCAGCCGCTATAAATTTTTCGGCGAAGGAACTTTTCTGTCGCAGAATGAAAGTTTAATCAACGACGCGCTGACTCAACAGGGTTCGCTGACAACCGATTCGGGCAATCTTTTTACGCAGAAAACTTACGGCGCGTCGGTTTTTGCGACCGCCCCGCTTTCGGAGTTTTTGCCGAAGCGGGCGTTTTCCCGTCTCTCGCGGATTGGTTTAACTTATCAATTTTCGGCGACGACGATTGAAGAACCGGCGATTAATCAATCGGGCAACTCTTCACTGGCGGTTCCGGTTATTTTCGCGCAGCCGAATATCATCACCAGCCGCGTCACGCCGACTTTCGTTTACGATTCGCGGCAGCCTTCGGCGAACGGCATTGACACGCTCCGCGGCAGACAAATCTCGGCTTCGTTCGCGCTTGCCGGTTTGGGCGGCGACGTTCGCACTTATCAGCCGAGCGTGACCTACACGCAGTTTATTCCGGTCAGACGTAAGAGGTCGCAGAATGCGGAAGTTTTCGGTTTTCGTCTGCAAGCGGGAACAGTCGGCAGTTTCGGGATCAGCGAAAATATCAGAAACGCCAATTCGATAGCTTTCGTTGGCGGCGTACCGATCTACGAGCGTTACTTTTTGGGCAGCGAATATGATTTGCGCGGTTACACGAGTCGTTCCATCGGACCGATTGCGCCGTATGACGGTTTTGTGACCAGCCGAAACGTCAGAGTTGCTACTAATTCCAGCGGCACGGCAACGGCAGTCACCGGTTTGAGCAGCGATGCGCTCAATGAATTAACACAGCGCGGAACATTTACCGGAGCGACCGGCACGAATACGGCAGCACTTTCGCAGAATTTTCAGTTTATCGGCGGCGATACGCAATTGCTCGGCAATTTTGAATACCGCGTCCCGATTTTCGGACCCGTTTCTTTAGCCGCTTTCGCCGATGTCGGGACGGTTTTCAACCTGCGGAAAACCGGCACCCAAACCATCAATAGCGAATTTTTGGCGGACGATACATTTGTCGGTGCGGGAACTCTGACTAATTTGCTTCTGCGAAACAATCCAGAGGTCGAGGGAAGATTCGGCAGTTTGCTGTTGTTCAACAATAATCTGCTGACCGTCGCCGAATTTAGAAATCTCTTTTGTCAAACGGCGGTTTGCCCGACCAGTCCGCCGGTAAATCTTCAGCAGCTTTTTATTCGCGGCGAAGCGCAAACCAACACGCTGCTGCGCGTTGACGAAGCGGCATTTAATAAATTCGGCACCATTCGCTCAAGCGTCGGTTTGGAACTGCGCGTGCAGGTTCCGGTCGTCAATGTTCCGTTTCGATTGATTTATTTTTACAATCCGAATGCCAAAATCGGATTTACCGACGAATTGCCCGGCTTATTTTTGCCCGGCGAACGCAGCGGTTTTCGCTTTACGGTCGGCAGAACATTCTAAATGCGATAAACATTTTTCTGAACAAAATTTTCACCGCAGAATCACGGAGACACTGAAAAAAACGAATGATGAAATCAAGACGAAATAATTCTAAATAACTCAGTGTCTCCGTGATTCTGCGGTGAAAATTAGATTAAAAACACAGCCTTCTTCGGTAATAATGGATAAGTTGAATCATTGCGCGTTTAGTTTGTTCATCTGGCTTTGATTTGTGTAATTGACAATCAATCGTTGATAATTTACCGTTTCTTTTTCCTTCTTTTTTCAAATTGGCAAGCAACAATTTACCAAGTTTAAGATTCTAAAAAGGCATCAATTAAAAAGCGATTCGAGCCTTTTATACAAAAGTTTAAGGAGTATTACAAAAACAATGAAAACATTTCGTTCAATCGCCGCAACATTTTTCTTCGCGGCAATCTTTGCGGTATCGGCTTTCGCGCAGGCTGCGGCAACTCAGAAAATCGGCATCGTTAACACCGGTGCTTTCGACAACAAAGACGGCATTACCAAATACGTCACGGCAATGAACAATCTTGAAACACAGATGAAGCCGGAACTGACGGCATTGCAGACGATGAGCAATCGAATTCAAACTTTGCAGAAAGATTTGGAAGCGGTCAAAACACAATTGGAAGACCCGAAACTGCCGCCCGCCGTTGACAAAAACAAGCTGCAAACCGACGCTCAGAGAAAATACGAAGAGTATCAGAAAATAGGTCTGGAATTCGAGTATAAACAAAAAGAGTATAAAGCCAGTCTTGAACGCCGCGAAGCGACGATTATGTCGCCGGTTCGTCAGGACATCGGCAACGCTTTGCAGGAATTTGCCAAGAAAAACGGTTATATGATGATTCTCGATGCGTCCAAATTGGACGGTGCCGGACTGCTTCTGGCATTCGACGAAAAATTTGACGTGACCAAAGAATTTGTGACGTTCTACAACACGCGCCCGGCAACGACGGCGGTTAAATAAACCTATTACAGTTTGAAGTTTTCAAAGTCAGAAGTCAGCGAATCTTTATGCCGACTTCTGACTTTTGGCGTTGATAAACCGCGAAACTTTTTTCGCCGCTCGATTTAAGTTATGATGTTCCGGTTAATTTCAACCGAGTCAAAATAACTGCCGACCGATTTATGAGCATTCTCGATTCAATCGCCATCCAAAAAATTCTGCCGCACCGCTACCCGTTTTTGCTGGTTGATAAAATCATCGAACTTGATCCTCGAAAACGTATCGTCGGCATCAAGCAAGTCACGATTAACGAATATTTCTTTCAAGGACATTTTCCCGAAGCGCCGGTGATGCCCGGAGTTTTGCAAATCGAAGCGATGGCGCAGGTCGGGGCGATTCTGGCACTCCGCGAATTTGAAAACCGCGAGGATAAAATCCCGTTCTTCAGCGGTATCGAAAAAGCCCGCTTCCGCCGTCCGGTCGTGCCGGGCGATACTCTGGTTATCGAAGTGATCGCTTTGAGGATTGGAAGTAAAGTTCAAAAAATGCACGGCATCGCCAAAGTTGACGGGAACATCACCGCCGAAGCCGAAATTATGTGCATTATCGGCAACCGCGAAAAAGGAGCATAAAATGGAACAGATAAAACTTACGTCCAATGAAGCAATAGTTTATATCGCTTTTCTCAACATCGGGTTAGGAATTTTATTCGGCGCGATTCCGCTGGTTCTGGGATTTATCAAAAAAGAGCGCAGCTACGGCGTTTTCGGTTTTCTCGGCGCGATTATCGGCGGCGCGATTCTAGGGATTTTTCTGTCAATTCCGGTAGCGGCGATTTTCACTTGGTTAATCGTTAGAAAACAGAAAAACCAGCCGACGGAGGTGGTCGTCGTCAATCAAAACCCGATTGACGTTAAAGTCGAAAATGCGGAAAACCGCTGATTCTCTCTTTATGTCTTCATTTATTCATTCGACTGCCATCGTCAGCAACGACGCGAAGATGGGTGCAGATTGTTACATCGGAGCGTTTTCGATTGTCGGCGACGAAGCTATTTTAGGCGACAATGTTCATCTTGAATCGCACGTCGTCATCGGCGGCAAAACTTTTATCGGGGACGAAACGCGCGTTTTCCCGTTTGTTTCCATCGGACTCGCGCCGCAGGATTTGAAATACGACGGCGAAGCAACCGCAACCGAAATCGGCAAGCGCAACCACATCCGTGAATTCGTCACTATTCATCGCGGAACGGCGGGCGGCGGCGGTTTAACAAAAATCGGCGACGATAATTTGTTGATGGCGCAGGCGCACATCGCGCACGATTGTCGGCTCGGAAATGAAATTATTATGGCGAACGCGGCGACTCTCGCCGGTCACGTCGAAATCGCCGACCGCGCCAACATCGGCGCGTATTCCGGCGTTCACCAATTCTGCCGGATCGGTCTCGAAGCCTTCGTCGGCGGTTACTCGGTCGTCGTTAAAGACGCGCTGCCGTTTGCCACTATTCAAGGCAATCACGCCAAATGCTACGGTTTAAATCGCACCGGAATGATGCGGCGCGGTTATGCAAAAGAAGTTGTCGAAAAGTTGCATCGCGCTTTTCATTTGCTGCTTTCCGCCAAGTTAAATACCACGCAAGCCGTCGAAAAAATTAAAGGAGAAATTAAGGACTGTGCGGAAGTTGATTTGGTCGTCGAATTTATCGAAAATTCCAAACGCGGCGTAATCAAGTAAAAAAGTATTCACCACGGAGACGCGGAGATTTTTGATAAATTTATCAAGGTTCATATCTTCCCAGTGAAAATGGAAGGATTTTTTGCTGAATAATCTTTTAAAAGTTTCTCCGTGCCTCCGTGTTTCTGTGCTGAAAAAGTCTTATCCGAAATGACGCTGAATTTATTTTTTCGTTATTTCTGACTGAAAAAGTTTCATCAAAGCGATTTCCTCCGTTTCGTATTCGGATTGCGAAAGTTTAATAGCGCGTTTCTTTTTCTTCTCAAACTCCGCCAGCGTCAATCCCGATTCGTAGAATTTCAAAATCGTCGGATGAATATATGAAGCGCGGCAAACGGTCGGTGTGTTACCGAGTTGTTCGGCGACTTTCTTCACCGCCTTGACGATGTTTTTTTTCAAAGTTTTTTCTTCCTCCGCAGTCCCGATTTTCGCTAATTCAATCGCCGCCAGCAAAGTTCCGCCCCAAGTGCGAAAATCTTTGGCGGAAAATTCCGGCGCGGTCACGGTTTTTAAATAGTTATTGATGTCACCCGGTTTGATCGGTCGCGCTTTACCGCTTTCATCCAGGTAATTAAAAAGTTTGCGCGCGCCGCCGATGGCTTTCAGGTCGCGCATCAAATTGGCGAGTTCTTCATCAACCAAAACTTTCCGGTGTTTGATATGATGCTTGCCGACGAAGTTAAAAACCAGTTTCCCACCGCGTCCCACTTCCAGATGCCGGTTCTGCAAAGTCGTAATGCCGTAAGTTTTATATTGCTTAACGCTTTTTTCCGTGCCGACGCGGATATACAGCGAATTTATCAGCCGCATCATCACTGCCAGAACCTTCTCGCTCGGGAAACCCTCAAGTGTCAGATGTTCGTTGGTGATCTTCCGCAACTTCGGC
>Ga0136611_10002202_pt1 | contig 13542 bp, 16 predicted proteins | sample AntDrymUQ2232306_2_FD_106645 | JGI IMG/M metagenome (GOLD analysis project Ga0136611, IMG submission 106645) | Polar desert sand microbial communities from Dry Valleys, Antarctica - metaG UQ223 (23.06) | ecosystem: Environmental > Terrestrial > Soil > Desert | place: Antarctica: Dry Valley... | reverse complement strand
CAGTTGCCGGGCATCCTCCGCAAGTTTCGCGAACCTGGCAGGAGCAGCCACCTTGATGCCCGCTTCAGGCAAGGCCAGTCCATAGGCATAGTCGGCGATCAGGTTGGTCAGGCGCGCGCTTAGGACGTCCTCGTTGTTGAGCACGACCAGGCCGATGTTTGCCTCCGGCATGAACGAAAGATGGGCGTGAAAGCCCGCAAATCCACCAAAGTGGTGGAGCATGCGCTGGCCCTTGTATGCACCCGTGTACCAGCCCCAGGCGTAGCCGTCGCGCGGGAAGTCCAGGTAGCGGCTGTCGGTGGTTGCCTGGCGCACCTGCGAGGCGCGGATTACGGATGCTGGCAGGCGCTGCGTGCGCCCCAGCTTGCCTTCCCCTAATTGGGCGATCAGGAATCTGCCCAAGTCAGGTGCACTGGACAGCATGCCGCCGGCCGCGTGCATGGTGGTGTCGGTCTTGCGCAGATAGAGCGGTTGCGTGCGGTGGTCGGCAACGAAGGAATAAGGCTTGGCAAGCGACCAGCCCCGGCGTTCGGCGTGACTGACGCGTGTGGTGGTGCGGGCCATGCCCAAGGGCGAGAAGATCTTCCGGTCGAGCTGGTCCTGCCACGGTATCGCACCGATGCGGTCTGTCCACACGCTGGCGATGTTGTAGCCGACGTTGGTGTAGTCGAATGTGCCGGGCGGCGCTTCGGCATTCGGTCGCGATTCAAGTACGAGGCGACTGCGCGTGCCCGCATCGTGGATGCCGGTGAAAGCGCTTGCCCAGACCAGCCCGTCGTTGTCGATGCCGGCGGTGTGGGTGAGCAGGGCGCGTGCGTCCACGGCGGCTGCATCGAACCCGGTGAAACGCGCGTGCGGGAACATGGCCGCTAACGTGGTGCGGGTATCGAGCTGCCCCGCATGCTCGGCGAGCAGCGTGGCCAGCGCGAAGAACGGCTTGGTTGCCGAGGCGATATAGAACACGGTGTGGCGATCAACCGGTGTCTTCGCGGCAATGTCCGCGTTGCCGAAATAGCCCTCATAGGCAATCTTGCCGTCCTTGACCACGATCACCGCGGTGCCTGTCGGAAAGCCGGAGGCGTCTTTGCTCGCCTGTATGGCGCGGGTCAGTCCATCGAAATCCGATGGCATAGCGGCTGTGGCGGGCATAGTGAACGTCGTGCTGGCGACCAGCAGGTAGAGCAATGCTGACTTCAGCATGTTGGTGTGCATGACGAGGGCCTGTTCGGGGATTGCGCAATGGATACGCGTCTCGCTCTCGCGGTTGCAGGAATCCGGAACGCCTGTCGGTGGTCGCGGGTGGCGCTGGTAGAGTGCCTGCATTCCGCACGTCACCGTCGAGGCCACAAGCATGAGCATCCTTGCCACGTATCCGGTCGGCACGCCCGGCATCGCTTGGGGCGCGTCAGAGATTGCCGAGTGGCGATCACGCCAACCCAAGCAGCGCAGCTACTTCGATGACGTGGTCGCCGTGATCGAGCGCCTGCGAGATCGCTTCGAAGTAGTGCAATACGGAGCACTGGACTACGCGCCGGACGGTGTCTATCCACTGTTGGCGATCCACAATCGCGAGTGGCGAGAGGGCTTGCCGGTGGCGCTGGTCACTGGTGGCGTGCACGGCTACGAAACCAGCGGCGTGCATGGCGCCCTGCAATTCGTGGACCAGCACGCCGAAGAGTACGCGGACCGCTGCAACCTGCTGGTCGCGCCCTGCGTGAGTCCGTGGGCCTACGAGCGCATCAACCGCTGGACCCCGCATGCGCTCGACCCCAATCGCGCGTTTCGCGCGGAAAGTCCCGTGGGCGAGTCCGCCGCGTTGCTGCGTTTGCTTGCGTCGATGCGCGAACACGTCCTGGTCCACATCGACCTGCACGAAACCACCGATAGCGACGAATCCGAATTCCGCCCGGCACTGGCTGCGCGCGACGGCAAGCCGTTCGAGCCGGGCACGATTCCCGATGGCTTTTATCTGGTGGACGACACGGACGCGCCGGAGCCCGGCTTCCAGCAGGCGATGATCGATGCAGTAGCAACGGTCACCCACATCGCGCCTGCCGATCCCGATGGCACCATCATCGGCTCCGAAGTCGTGGCGCCAGGCGTGATTCGCTACCCGCTGCGGCAGCTGGGGCTGTGCGCGGGCATGACCAACGCACGTTACAAGACCACCACCGAGGTCTACCCCGACAGCCCGCGGGCAACGCCGGCGCAATGCAATGCCGCCCAGGTGGCAGCGGCGCGTGCCGGCATCGATTACGCATTGGCGCAGGGGGATGCTTGATGAAACACGCCGCGGCGTGTTTCCTCATTGTTTCAATGCTGGTCTGCGCGATGCCCGTCGGATTCGCGCAGGACGCAGGCGCCACGCCCGCCACGCCCGTGTTCGATGCCGAGCTCGCTGAGCGTGCAGGGTGAAATGGTGGCGGAGCACCACGGCTGGTACGGCTCCGCGGGCAGCATGCTGATCCCGGAACTGCACCGGACGCTGTCACCGCCACCGGCTGGCGGCGCCCGCTGACGTAGGGAACGGCGCGTCAGCCGCGCTTGCCGCTCTTCAGCCGCACCTTGGCCGCGGAATCGCGGTGGGTCTTCTTGGGATCGATGCCGAGAAGCGTCTTCATGCCGGCGAACAGGCTGCTCTCGTTGCGCCAGATCTCCGCGCCGCTTGGTTCCATGCGCAGCAGCCGGACCTTGGGATCTTCAATGCCACCCGGGAACCACGCAGCCACCCACGGATTCCACAGGCGTTCGATATTGGCGGGGTCGCGGTCGCGGACCAGGCTGCCGCCGACTGTTGCAAACAATTCGTGGTCCTTGCTCGACAGTATCGCGAGCGCCTGCAGGCTGCGTCCACGCTCCAGCGCCTTGCCGAAATCGGTGTCGCTGGCCGTGAAGAACCAGATGGGGCCGCGGGCGTCTTCGGCCATGCCCGTCATCGGCCGGGGGTAGATGCCGGCGGCGCCGAGCATCACCGTGCGGTCGCTTTCGAGGGCCTTCCAGAATCGCGCTTCGAGTTCCAGCTTGTCGCTTGCCATGGGCATCTCTCAGGGAGGAGAGGAACCTTTGTACGGCGCCTTGGGTGATGGGCAGGGCAACGCGGCCTGGTGTTCCGGAAGCGGCAGGCCAGCCGCGCACCACGGCCAGCGGTGTGGCGAGGCAGGCGTCATCCCTCAGTGCAGTGTCTTGGGCTAAGGTCGACAGCGTCGCCCGTCAGCACCGAGGTCCCCATGCCCACGCCTCCCCGCAAGACCGCAGCCGATTTCGATCCCGACGTGCTGCAGTTGTTCGACCAGTATGTGCATGGCCAGATCGATCGTCGTGGCTTCCTGGCCGGCGCTGCCCGCTTTGCCGTGGGGGCGACCACGGCTGCCGGGCTGGGCGGCGCTGAGCCCGCAGTTCGCGATGGCGCAGCAGGTCACGCCGGATGACGCGCGGCTGCGTGCCAGTTACCTGCAGTTCGCCTCGCCACGCGGCCATGGCACGGGCCAGGGTTACCTGGTTCGGCCCGCCAAAGCCAGCGGGCCGCTGCCGGTGGTGCTGGTGGTCCATGAGAATCGCGGCCTGAACCCGCACATCGAGGACGTGGCGCGTCGCCTGGCCCTGGAGAATTTCCTGGTGTTCGCGCCCGATGCGCTGTTCCCGCTGGGTGGGTATCCCGGCGACGAGGACAAGGCCCGCGCCGAGTTCGCCAAGCTCGACCAGACCAGAACCCGGCAGGATTTCGTCGCCGCGGCGCAACTGCTCGAGCGCATGGCAGGAGGCAATGGCCAACTCGGCGTGGTGGGGTTCTGCTACGGCGGCGCCATCGCCAATTTCCTGGCCACACAGCTGCCGCAATTGAAGGCTGCAGCACCGTTCTACGGCAGCGCACCGCCGGTTGCAGACGTGCCGGCAATCAAGGCGGAGCTGTTGGTCGTACTGGCGGCTGACGACGAGCGCGTCAACGCAGGCTGGCCGCCTTACCAGGCTGCGCTGGAGGAAGCGGGCGTGCGCCATGCCCTGTTGCAGCCCCCGGGTACCCAGCACGGGTTCCACAACGACACCACCCCACGTTACGACCAGGCCGCGGCGCGCGATGCGTGGACGCGAACCCTGGACCTGTTCGAACGCACCTTGCGGGCGCCCGCCGCCGGGTAGTCATCGCTGACGCGGCCACCGCGCGCCGGTCAGAGCTTGCGCACCCGAAACTTGCGGCCTTTGATCTTGCCGCCTTGCAGGCGTGCCAGCGCGTGCGTGGCCTGGTGCCGGGCGATGGCCACGTAACTGCGGGTGGCGTACACGTCGATCTTGCCGATCACATCCACGGGCAAACCGGCCTCGCCGGTCAGCGCCCCCACGATGTCGCCTGGACGCAACTTGTCGGTGCGCCCTGCGTCGATGCGCAGGGTGGCCATCGGCGCGGGCGGCGCTGCGTGCTGCCGCAGGCTGGCAAGGGTAGGACGCTGCCAGCGCGGCAATGAGCCGATCTGGGTTTCCATGGTCATCGCGCGTGCAACCTCGCGCGCGCTGCACAGGCTCAAAGCCAGGCCGTTGCGACCGGCGCGGCCGGTACGGCCGATGCGGTGCAGGTAGGTATCGGCATCGGTTGGCAGGTCGTAGTTGACCACCGCGCCGAGGTCCTCGATGTCGAGGCCTCGCGCGGCCACGTCGCTGGCCACCAGCACATTGCAGCTGCGGTTGGCAAAGCGCACCAGGACCTCGTCGCGGTCGCGTTGTTCCATGTCGCCGTGCAGCGCCAGCGCGGAGAACCCGAGGTGGGCGAGCGAGGCCGCCACGTCGTCCACGTCGCGGCGCATGTTGCAAAACACCACCGCCGAGCCCGGGTCGTGTTCCAGCAGCAGCCCCGCCAGCGCAGCAGGCTTGTGCGCGGGCTCGACCTCGAAGAACAGCTGGCGGATCTCGGGTTGTTGCGCCGCGTCGCCTACCGTGACCTCGACCGGGTCATGGGTCAGCTTGCGGCCAATCTCGCGGATGGCTTCGGGGTAAGTGGCCGAGAACAGCAGGCTCTGCCGGGCCTTGGGTAGCTTGCCGGCGATTTCGCGAATGGCATCCTCGAAACCCATGTCTAGCATGCGGTCCGCCTCGTCAAGCACCAGCACATGCACCCCGCGCAGGTCGAGCACACGTTTGCGCAGCAGTTCCTGGATGCGCCCGGGCGTGCCCACCACCACTTGCGGCGCATGCTGCGCAAGCGAGGCCAGCTGCGGCGCCAGCGCGGTACCGCCAGTGAACGTGGACAGCTTGAGATTGGCGATGCCGGTTGCCAGCGTGCGGATGTGCTTGCCCACTTGATCGGCCAGTTCGCGGGTTGGGCACAGCACCAAGGCCTGTACGCCGGTTTTGGCTGGGTCGATGCGATGCAGCAGCGCCAGGCCGAACGCCGCCGTCTTGCCGCTTCCGGTGGGTGCCTGGGCGATGAGATCACGCCCTTCGAGCAACGCGGGCAATGCTTGCGCCTGGATGGGCGTCATGTGCACGTGACCCAGGGCATCCAGGCCCTGGAACAGCGCGGGCTTGAGCGGCAAGCCAGTGAACATGTTGGTGCTGTCTGGGACGGTCGCGGTCATGCGCCATGATACGGATGCGCACGCGCCGCCGTCGGGGGGCATAATCGCGTGCCCAGCGGAGCGTTTTCATGAAGCATCAGATCGCCTTGTTCACGTTCACCCTGGGCAACAACGAAAGCATTGGCCCGGACGCGCTCAAGACGCTCTGGGCGCGGGCAAGCGGCACCACCAACGTAAGCGTGGGGCGCCAGCCGCCCAACAATCCCAACCGCGATCGCCCCACCTACACGCTGTACGCGCCGCAGACACTGGACAACCTGCGCGAGGTCGAGCTGCGGTTGCGCAAGATGCTTGAAGACTCCCACCTCACCGCCTCGGTGGTGCCGCTGCACCTGTAGGTCGATGTGGTTGCGGCTTGGCTCAGGGAGTTTTGCCGGCTTCTGCCGCCACTTCGCCGATCTTCTTCAATGACTGGGTGATGCCCAGGACTTCGATGTGGCCGCCCGACTTGCGGAAGTTCTCGAGATCCGACGCGATGCGTTCGCTGGTCATTGCACCGCCGCGTTCGCCGCTCTTGCGGTCCCCGAACAGATGGGAAGTCTTGGAGGGTGGAATCGCGGCCTTGGTCGTCGGGGTGATGGGCTTGGGCGCGGGAGGTACTGGCTTGCGTGGCATGGTGGCTCCGTTACGTTGCGTGTCGGTCGATGAGTGTTCAACGGCGATGTTCAGTGGTGAATGAGCATCGGTGCGGGTGCTTGGGTTAAATGGAGGCGAAATCCCGCCGATCAATACATGACCAGGGGAATCCCGCGCAGGCGGCGGTCGCTGTACTCCGCGCGCACCTCGCGGCAGCCAGGGCTGCCCATCGGGAACTTTCGGCAGATGGACGGCCGCTGCTCGTAGATCGAGCAGCACATCCGCGCTGAATCCACAGCCACGCACCAGCCTTCGCTGTCCCGGTCCATCACGGCGACGCCGTAGTCGTTGTGCGTGGTAAACCGCGGCGGCACCCGGTCTTCCGGCATCAGGACCACCGTCAGCCGGCAACACACCGCGTCGCACCGATCGCAATGCGGGGCGTCCGCTTTCCGGGTTGCCTCATGCCTGTCATCCATCATGCCTGGCATCCATCAGGTGCGGACCGGGCGTCGGTAATGCAACAGGCGGCCGCGGTGGGGCGGGGGGTCGGTGTCGTCCATCGGGCACAGGGTCACGTCCACGCCAAAACCCTGGGCGGCAAGCTGTCGCGTGAACGCGGCGCTGTTGCCTCGCCCTGGATCCGTCACCAGCACCTCCGCCTCGGGGCGCGCATGGCGCGCAATCACGGCGCCCAGCAGATCGGCATGGTCGCGCTCGTACAGCACGTCGCTGGCGATGATCACGTCGAACGCGCCAAGCGCGGGCAGCGGGGTGTCCCAGCGCATGTGGCGGTAATGGACGGCAGGCAATGCATTCAACGCGGCGTTGTAGGCGAGGAAAGGCTCGGCAAGCGGGTGGGCATCGGACGCGATCACGTCCGCGCCTCGGCGCTGCAACACCAGGCTCGCCAGGCCGATCCCGCAGCCGATCTCCAGGATGCGCTTGCCTTCGATGTCGAACCGTTGCATCGCCTGGGCCAGCAGGCGCCCCGAAGGCCACACCTGCCCGAACAGGCTCCATTGCGCAGAAGAAATGCCGATGCGCGCGCTGTGCCCGTCCGGGTCCGCGAACTGTTGCGTATCGCTGAGCACGCGCAGCCGGAACTCGTGGCCGCCTATGGGTTGGCGGATCTCGCGGACAGAGTAACCGGGCATGTTCCCTCCCATGAGGGCGACGCCCCGGAAGGGGGCGGTGGCGCGTGGAAGGAGTGCCGTGGGCGACGATGTGGGGCAGTCGGCCGGAACGCACAGACATACATTTGCTTTCCGCTCGATTCTACGCGCGCGGCTGTTAAGCCGCGGCTAACCGGCTGCCGGCGGCCGCTTGCAATACGCCGGTGAGCAGTGAAGATAGGGCTGAGTCCATGCAACACGCGAGGCGCGCCCCATGACCGCTACCTGCCATTGCCGATCTCTGCGTAGCGTCGATCATGGGTCGGTGGACCGCATTGCCCGGCTGCGGGTTTGCGCCTGGCGGGATGGCTGATGGCAACGGGATGGGCGGGGGACGGCGCCGTGCAGGACCAGATCGATGCCACGGTGAAAGACGCCATCAATCGCGCGCGCAGCCAGCTGCCAAGCGGTCCTGGCCTCACCAGATGCGAAGAATGTGACGCGGTCATCCCGGTGGCGCGTCGCAAGGCCATGCCAGGCGTACGTCTTTGCGTCCCGTGCCAGGAGTGCCATGACCTGGACGCTGGCGCCAGCGGTTTCAACCGGCGGGGCAGCAAGGATAGCCAGCTGCGCTGAGACGCCTGGGGGTTAAGCAACTTGGCCGGGCAACGCCCGGCGCTCAGGTTGGACCTGCGCGCCCCATCCAGAGATCAATCGCGGCAGTCCCGAAGGACGGCGCCAGGATGAGTCGCTGGCTCACCTCCCAACGATGTTTTCTTGAGCGGCCGTCACAGCGGTGCAGGCGCCTGGACGCCCGGCAGGTCCTGGTTCATCCCACCAGCGCGAGCCAACGCACCGCCGCAGCCCCGGACCGTCTCCCGCTGGCGAGGCAGCCCGTGAGCAGGTAGCCACCGGTCGGCGCCTCCCAGTCCAGCATTTCGCCGGCAACAAACACACCGGGCATGGCGCGCAGCATCAGGTCACTGTGCAGCGCATGCAGCCGCACGCCGCCAGCGCTGCTGATTGCCTCGGCGATGGGCCGAGGGCGCAGCAGGCGCAGCGGCAGGCGCTTGAGCGTGGCCGCAACCTGCGCCATGTGCTGCCGTTGTTGCTTGTCGAGCGCTTCATGCAACAGGGCAACCTTGGCACCCTTGATGCCACATCGGCGCCGGAGATGTTCGCTCAGGCTACGGCCGTTCGAGGGGGCTTCGAGGTCGCGCTGCAAATTCGCCAGCTCTCGGCCCGGTACCAGGTCGAGGTGCAGCGTGGCCGCACCATCCCGGTTGATGGCCTCGCGCAGTTCCGCCGAAATCGCATAGACCAGGCTGCCTTCAATACCGGTTTCGGTGAGTACGCATTCTCCCTGCAAGGCATGGGGCTGGCCATGGGCATCGCGCCAATGCGCGACCACCGGCTTCAGCGGGGCGCCTGCATGGCGGGCCACGTGCTCGCTCCAGCCCACGTCGAATCCGCAATTGGACGCCTGCAGCGGCGCCACGTCGATGCCACGGCCATGCAAGGTGGCCACCCATGCGCCATCCGAGCCCAGCTGCGGCCAGCTGCCACCGCCCAGCGCGAGCACGCACGCAGCGGCGTCGAACCGGAGTTCGCCCTCTGGTGTGGCGAAACGCAATCTGCCAGACGCATCCCAGCCCAGCCAGCGGTGCTGCACATGAAACCGCACGCCGGCGTCGCGCAGGCGGCGTACCCAGCCGCGTAGCAGGGGCGCGGCCTTGCGATCCATCGGAAAGACCCGCCCCGAGCTGCCAACGTAGGTTTCGATTCCCAACCCGCGCGCCCATTCGCGCAGCATGCTGGCATCAAAGTCGTCCAACCAGCTGCCAATGTCGGGTGCTCGTTCGCGGTAGCGCGCGTCGAAGCCTGGGCGTGGCTCGGAGTGGGTCAGGTTGAGCCCGCCCTTGCCGGCAATCAGGAACTTGCGCCCCACCGAACCCTTCGCTTCGAAAAGATGCACCTCCACGCCCGCAGCGCGCGCGGCCTCGGCCGCCATCAAGCCGGCGGGACCACCGCCGATCACGGCCACGCAAGCTGTTGGGGTCGGCATCATGCGCACATGATTCCATGCCGGGCCGGCACGTGCGCTGCCGCCATGCCGGGGTGGCGCACCGGTCCGTACAATGGCGCCATGTGGACTGCAATCACCCGTGAGGTCAGCCCCGATCTTGCCGCTTGCGAAGTTTCATTCGTGCCTCGCGTTGTGATCGACCTGACGCGCGCCCGAGAACAGCACGCCGCCTATTGCCGTGCGCTGGAGTCGCTGGGCTGCGAGGTGATCGTGTTGCCAGCGCTGCCCGGTTTTGCGGATTCGGTGTTCGTCGAGGACGTTGCGGTGGCCTGCGACGAAGTCGCCATTGCCACGCGCCCAGGCGCTGCCTCGCGCCGCAGCGAAGGTGAAGCGGTGCTCGGCGTGCTTGGCAGCTTGCGCCGGGTATTGCGAATCGAGGCGCCGGGCACGCTCGACGGGGGCGATGTGTTGCGTATCGGAAAACGCGTGCTGGTGGGCATCTCCGCGCGTAGTAATGCGTCGGGCAGGGTGCAGCTGCGGGCATTACTCGCGCCGTTCGGCTACACGGTCGAGGACGTTGCCATTCGCGGCTGCCTGCACCTGAAATCGGCAGTCACCCTGGTTGCGGACGACACGGTGCTGATCAACCCGTCATGGGTAGATACCGCGGCGTTTGCGAACCTGCGGCGCATCGAGGTCGATCCGGCCGAGCAACATGCGGCCAACGCCGTGCGCATCGGCGCGTCGCTGCTGTATCCGGATTGTTTCCCGCGCACCCTGCAACGCCTGCGCGCGGCAGGCCTGTGCGTCACGACGGTGGATGTGTCGGAGTTGCAGAAGGCCGAAGGTGCGGTGACCTGTTGCAGCATCATGCTGCGCACCACGTTGGCGGCATGATCCTCAACATCGCCGCCTACCTGTTTGTCGCAATCGAAGATGCGCCCGCGCTGGCCAACCGCGTGCGCGCTTGCGCGGAGGTTGCCGCCTTGCGTGGCACCGCGCTGGTGGCGCCAGAAGGTATCAATCTGGTGATGGCGGGGGCCGCTGCGCCGCTGCGAGAATTCCTGGAGAACCTGCGGTCAGATCCGCGCCTGGCGGGCCTGCATGCCAAGGAAAGCTGGAGCGCGGTGATGCCGTTCGCGCGGCTCAAGGTCAAGTGCAAGCGAGAGATCATCGCGTTCCGCCGTGCTCAGGCATCGCCGCTGGAAACAGGTGCCCGGGCGCCAGCTGTTGCCCCGACGACGCTGGCGCGTTGGATCACGCAAGGCCAGGACGATGCCGGGCGCCGGCTGGTGTTGCTGGACACGCGCAACCGCGAGGAGACAGCGCACGGCACTTTCGATGGCGCATTGACCTTGCCCATCGACAATTTCACCGAACTTCCGGAGGCCCTGGCCCCGCATCGGGACACATTGCGCGACGCCACGGTGGTGAGTTTCTGCACCGGCGGCATCCGTTGCGAGAAAGCCGCTCTGTGGTTGCGCGCGGACGGCATGGATCACCTGCTGCAACTGGATGGCGGCATCCTGGGATACTTCGAGCATGTCGGCGGTGCGGGATACCACGGCAACTGTTTCGTGTTCGACCAGCGGGTTGCCCTGGACCCCGCGTTGAATCCGCTGGTCGGTGGCCGCCCGGTGGCCTAAGCTGGCCGCAACTCTCGAAAGGGCACGCACATGAGCTGGATGGGACTTGTCATCGCGGTTGTCGGGGTATTGCTGGCGTTGAAGGTGGTTGGGGTGTTCTTCAAGCTGGCGATGTGGGCGCTGGTGCTGTTCGGCCTGTACTGGTTCCTGGCCCCGCACCTGGGCATGCCGCCCATCATGTAGTCACAGCGCGCTGCCGGCGGCGTGGCCAGAGGCCCACGCCCACTGGAAGTTGTAGCCGCCAAGCCAGCCGGTGACGTCGACCACTTCGCCGATGAAGTACAGGCCTTGGACGTGCCTGGACATCATGCTTGTGGATGACAGTCCGTCGGTATCCACGCCGCCCAGGGTCACTTCCGCGGTGCGGTAGCCTTCGGTGCCGCTCGCGACCAGCGGCCATGCTTCCAGCAGTGCAGCAATGTCCTGCATTTCGCGCGCGGTGTACTGGCGCATCGGCTTGCTGGTGATCCAGTGTTCGCACAGGCGCTGGGCGAAGCGCTTGGGCAAGACGTCGGCGAGCAGGGTCTTCAGCTCCGCATCGCGCCGGCTCTGCTGCCATTCGAGCAGCAGGGCGAGCCCGTCGTGCGAGGGGAGCAAATTCATGCGCAGGTCGTCGCCGGGTTGCCAGTAACTGGACATCTGGAGGATCGATGGACCACTGATGCCGCGGTGGGTGACCAGCATGAAGTTGCGGAACGCCGCGCCGTTGCAGCGAGCCTCCACCGGCAATGAGACGCCGGCAAGATCCTGCAGGCGTTCGGCATGCTTGCCGGTCAATGTCAGCGGCACCAGGCCTGCGCGGGTTGCCAGTACCTCGTGGCCGAACTGTTTCGCGAGCAAATAACCAAAGCCACTTGCACCCATGCTGGGAATCGACAGGCCGCCACTGGCCACCACCAATGCATCCGCGGTGAAGGCGCCTTGCGTAGTGCGCAGGCGGAAGGTTGCGTCGTCGGCATGAGCTGCCTGCTCGATCGTGCAATGGGTCCGCACCTCGGCATGGACAGCGGCGCATTCGTCCAGCAGCAGCTTGACGATCTGCTTCGACGACTCGTCGCAGAACAACTGGCCAAGTTCCTTCTCGTGCCACGCGATGCGGTGGCGGTCCACCATCTCGATGAAGTGCCACGGGGTAAATCGCGCCAGCGCCGACTTGCAGAAATGCGGGTTGGCTGAAAGGAAATTTGGAGCGCCGGCGCCGGTGTTGGTGAAGTTGCAGCGCCCGCCGCCGGACATCAGGATCTTCTTGCCAACCTTGTTGGCGTGGTCCAGCACCAGTACCCGCTTGCCGCGTCGGCCTGCGGTGATCGCGCACATCAGCCCGGCGGCGCCGGCGCCGATCACGATGGCGTCGTAATGCGCCGCCATGCCTCAGCCGCGGCTCAGCGCGGCTTGAACGGTTTGTTGATGCCGGGTTTCTTGAATCCCGCGCCCCGCGGGCCTGCGCCATGCGGCTTGTCCGGGCGCGGCGGGCGCGGAGCGTCGCCAAAGCTGCGCTTGGGCTTGGGCGCGTCGCTATCGCCAGCGGTCGCGGGGCTCATGCGCAGCATCTGCCCGGCAATGCGCACTTTCTTCAGGTGCTCCAGCAGGTCCGCAGGCATGCCATCGGGCAGGTCCACCAGGCTGAACGCGTCGCGGATGTCGATGCGGCCGATGTAGCGCGCCTCCAGGTCCGCCTCGTTGGCGATGGCGCCGACGATATTGCCAGGCTGCACGCCGTGCTGGTGGCCCACCTCGATGCGGTAGGTCTGCATGCCTGCGTCAGGAGCGGCGGTGCGCTCGCGCGGGGCACGCGGCGCGGAAGGCACCACTGCTGCTTCGCCGGGCGGCGCGTACTGCCGGTTGGGGCGATGCTCGAACGTGGTCCGTTCGCGCGGCGCGCGTTCCTCGCGCTCGAAACGCGGGCGCTCCACCACCGGCTCCAGCAGCAGCGGCGCCTTGCCCTGCACCATCTGCGCCAAGGCCGCGGCGATCTCCACCATCGGCACGTTGTGCTCGGTCTCGTAGCGTTCCACCAGGTTGCGGAACACCGCGAGTTCGCTGCTTTCCAGCGCGGCGCCGATCTTGCCCAGGAATTTGGCCATGCGTTTTTCGTTGACCGCGTCCACGCTGGGCAACTGCATCTGCTCGATCTTCTGGCGGGTTGCGCGTTCGATCGCGCCCAGCATGCCGCGCTCGCGCGGGGCCACGAACAGGATCGCCTCGCCCTTGCGGCCGGCGCGGCCGGTGCGGCCGATGCGGTGCACGTAGCTTTCGGTGTCGTACGGAATGTCGTAGTTCAGCACGTGGCTGATGCGCTCGACGTCCAGCCCGCGCGCGGCGACGTCGGTGGCCACCAGGATGTCGATGCGGCCGTCCTTGAGCGACTGCACCATCTTCTCGCGCTGCTTCTGCTCGACGTCGCCATGAATTGCGGCCGCGGACAGCCCGCGCGCAGCGAGTTTCTCCGAAAGCTCCTGTGCGCCCAGCTTGGTGCGCGCGAACACCAGCATGCCGTCGAAGGATTCGGCTTCCAGGATGCGGGTCAACGCGTCCAGCTTGTTGATGCCGCTGACCATCCAGTAACGCTGGCGGATGTTCTCCGCGGTGGAGGTCTGCGACTTGATCGCGAT
>Ga0136611_10002201_pt1 | contig 13546 bp, 10 predicted proteins | sample AntDrymUQ2232306_2_FD_106645 | JGI IMG/M metagenome (GOLD analysis project Ga0136611, IMG submission 106645) | Polar desert sand microbial communities from Dry Valleys, Antarctica - metaG UQ223 (23.06) | ecosystem: Environmental > Terrestrial > Soil > Desert | place: Antarctica: Dry Valley... | reverse complement strand
GCCCGGACTGTCGAAGCTGAAGGACATTGCGCCATCTTCGAAGGCGACAATGCTATTTTCGCCGACCTCTACGGGACTGCTATTGCGCGAATCTGGCGGCTCGGACCGGGCGAATCTGTGGAAACCGAGCCGATGATCGGAGTGCCGTTCGATCCCGACCTTTGTCAGGCGCGCGGTGACATCGCGTTCCGGGTCGATGACCACCCGGCCTTCGCTGTCGACGCCGCCGATGCGCTCGTTCGGATCGCGCAAGACGAAGCGAGAAGCTTTCGGGCCGGGGAGGGGCGTGGTCCCTATCGCAGCAGGGTCTTCGTGATCCGAGCTTTCGGCGCGCGACTAGAGGCCGCTGCGCTGTTCGCCGTCCATCGTCTTGGTCCCGATGCCCAGCGTAGCGCCGGCTTCGGTTTCGTTGGCACGCGGTTTCGGGTGGAAGACGACTCGCCCGCTGACATCCAGATCGTCCGTGACCGAGCCGGCGAGGCAGCGGTTAAACAGGCGGTCTGGCGACCGTGCGTGGCATGAGTTCGGCCGCCACGATCCTGCTGCTGCCAGGCAACATGTGCGACGCCCGGCTGTGGAGCGGGATTGCGCCGGCGCTGTCAGGGTGGCGGGTTGTCACCCCGTCATTGACCGAGGACGACAGCATTGCCGCAATGGCGCGGCGTTGCCTGGACCAAAACCCGGGCCACTTGATCCCAATCGGCTTTTCGATGGGCGGGATCGTCGCGCTCGCGCTCGCCGCACAAGCACCCGGGCGGATCGCTGCCCTTGGCTTGATCGGCACCAATCCCGCGTCCGATCTGCCCGAACGTTCCGCGGTGCGACCGCGTCAGCAGGACAACGTCCGCGCCGGACATCTCGAGCGGATTGTCGTCGAGGAGCTGAAGCCTAACTATCTTGCTGCTGCCAATCGCCCGAACATCGCGCTGCGGGAGTTGCTCTGGGACATGGCCATGAATCTTGGCGAAGAAATCTTCGTGCGGCAGAGCGAGGCTCTGCGTACCCGGCCTGACCACCGCCATGTCCTCGCCGAGCTGGCCGTCCCGACATTCATCGCCTGCGGCGCGGAGGACTCGCTTTGTCCCCCCGCATGGCATCAGGAGATGGACGCAAGCGCGCGCCAAGGCGAGCTCCACGTAGTTCCTGGCGCTGGCCATATGCTGCCGCTCGAGCAGCCCGAGGCGCTGGACAAACTGCTCTCCCATTGGCTTTCCCGCGTCCAAGGAGAAGTGGCTTGCCCGACCATATCCTGACCACACATGTCGGCTCCTTGCCGCGCAGCTCGGAAGTAACCGAGCTGCTTTTCGCGGCTGAACGAGGCGATCAAATTGATGGGCGGCGGTTCGACTTGGTCGTCGGCGCGGCCGTCGTGGACACGGTCACACGGCAGGTCCAGGCTGGGATCGACATCGTCTCCGACGGCGAGATGGCCAAGATCAGCTACGCAACCTACGTCAAGGACCGGATTAGCGGCTTCGACGGCGATAGTCCGCGCCGCGCACCAGCTGACCTTGAAGCGTTTCCGACATTCCTCGAACGCCAGGCCAAAGGGGGCGGCACGCCGAACTACCGCCGCCCGCGCTGCATTGGGCCTGTCGCGCCTGTCACGCTCGCACCCCTCCAGGATGATCTGCGTCGTTTCGCGATTGCGCGTGCCACACAGGGCGATCCCGCCGGCTTCATGAATGCCGCATCGCCAGGCGTGATCGCGCTATTCCAACCCAATGATTTCTACGCCGATGACGATGCTTATCTCGAAGCCTTAGCCGAAGCGATGCGCCCCGAATATGAAGCAATCGTGGGTGCCGGTCTGATCCTTCAGCTCGATAGTCCCGACCTCGGTCTCGGCCGTCACATGATGTTCAAGGGTCGGAGCGACGCCGATTATCTGGTGCGGATTGGCCGCCATGTAGAAGTATTGAATCACGCTTTGCGCAACATACCAGCCGCCAGCGTGCGCATGCACGTCTGTTGGGGGAATTACGAAGGCCCGCACCACTGCGACGTTGAAATGGCCACAATCCTTCCTGTGCTGTTGCGGGCAAAGCCATCGGGTTTGCTGTTCGAGACATCCAATCCCCGGCATCAGCATGACTGGGAAGCTTTGGCCAACGCAGCCGATCTGATTCCCGAGGACAAGATATTGATCCCCGGCTGCCTGGATTCGACCACGAACTTCATCGAACATCCAAGAGTCGTCGCCAATCGGATCGTGCAATTCGCGGAAATTGTGGGGCGCGAACGGGTGATCGCAGGTACCGACTGCGGCTTTTCAACTTTCGCGGGATTCGGCGCGGTCGACCCGGAAATCGTTTGGGCCAAGCTCGCCGCACTGAGCGATGGCGCGGCGATCGCCAGCGAACGATTGTGGCGAGCGGCGGCATGACGAGCTTTCGCGAACGCCTCCGCGGTGGCGAGGTTTTGGCCGGGACCTGGATCAAGACCCCACACCCGCATGTGGTCGAATTGCTGGCGCTAACGCCGCTCGATGCCTTGGTGCTCGATGCGGAGCATGCTCCGTTCGATCGCGCCGCACTCGACCTATGCATCCTCGCCGGGCGCGCAGGGCGCATGCCAGTGCTGGTTCGGCCGCCGTCGGCCGATCCATCGCACCTGCTGCAAGCACTTGATGGCGGTGCGGATGGAGTAGTCATTCCTCACGTGCGATCGGCAGATGATGCACGGGCTGCCGTGCTCGCTTGCCGCTATCGACCGCGCGGACGCGGTTACGCCGGAAGTACACGAGCGGCGGGTTACGGCACATCGGGCATGGCAGCTCACCGTGCCGCCTCGGAGCACGTCGCAATCATCGCCCAGATCGAAGACGCTGACGCGCTCGAGGCCATCGACGCGATCGCGGCCGTGCCGGGGATCGACGCGCTGTTCATCGGCCGCGCCGATCTCACGGTTTCGCTTGAGGCCAGCAGTCCTGATGACCCCAAAGTAATCCAGGCCGTCAAACGGATCTGCGCGGCAGGAGCGGCCGCGGGGCGAACCGTTGGCATGTTTCTCGCGCAGCCGGATGATGTTGCCCAATGGCGTGCACTGGGCGCAAGTCTGTTCATATTGTCGTCGGACCAGGATTTCCTGCGAAGCGGTGCGACCAGCCTGGCGGAGACGATTCATGGTCGATAATTCAGTGCTCGCCAGCAATGGGGATCACATTGCGGCCAGGAGCGTGACCAAGCCACCAATATCCAAGGGGCTCAAAATGGCCTTCGGCCTCGGCAGCACCGCCGAGGCGATCGTCTACACCACAACGGGCAGCTTCCTGATGATCTTCTACAATCAGGTCCGCGGCCTGCCGCCGGAGAAGGTCGGCGTGGCACTGGCGCTGGGGCTGATCGTGAACGCGGTATTCGACCCGTTAGTTGGCTCATGGTCCGACCGAACCCGTTCGCGGTTTGGCCGGCGACATCCTTTCATGTTTGCGGCAATCGTCCCTGGCGCATTACTATTCTACCTTCTGTTCAATCCGCCGACCGGATTGAGTCAGACCGCCGAGCTCGTCTGGCTAACCGTCTGTAACGTGATGTTGCTCCAGGCGATGACCCTGTTCCACACGCCCCATCTGGCGCTCGGCGGTGAGATGTCGGACGATTACCTCGAACGCTCGAGCATCATGAGCTTCAACACGTTTTTTCTTTGGATTGGCGACACCCTTGGGTGGCTGCTCGCGTTCGGCTGGTTCTTTCGCGCTGCACCAGGGTTCCCCAATGGCGCCCTCGACCCGGCACGTTGGCCGCGTTTCGCGCTTGTTATCTCGACGATTATCTTCGTTGCGTTGCTTGTTTCGAGCTGGATTACGCGCAAGCGAATCCCTTTTATCGCGCAAGCCAAGGAAAGTTCACCCGGTTTCGGCCTGATGGAATGGCTGCGCGACATGGGACGGGCGCTGACCAACCGAAACTATGTCGTGCTCCTGGTAGGTTTCCTGTTCCTTTCGCTGATGAGCGGGGTGCGCAATGGCCTGTGGCTCTACGGCGCAACCTATTTTTGGCAGCTGACCAATGGACAGGTGACTTTCTTCGCGCTCGGCAGCCTCGCCGGCTATGTGTTCGGGGCCTTCGCGGCGACTGAACTGCACCGCCGTTTCGACAAGCGCTGGACCGGAATGGTTGCGCTCATTGTCTACTGCGTCGGACCCGCGATCCCGCTCGGTCTCGGCTATCTTGGAGTGCTTACCCCGCAAACGCCCGGCCTGTTAATCATTCTGATCGCATTTTCGGTCCTGCAACATGCGCCGTACAGCATCATGACCACTACCATTTATTCAGCGCTGGCGGACATCGCAGACGAAAACGAGCTAAAATACGGCCTGCGTCAGGAGGGGGTGCTCTACTCGACCCGCACTCTGTTCGCGCGGATCGATCAGGCGCTTGGCACTGCACTGGCTGGCTGGGTGCTGGCGTATATTGCCTTTCCCGCCAAGGCGGTACCAGGCGCGGTGTCGCCCGACGTGCTGATGAACCTCGCCGTGGCATTCGTTCTGTCGACAATTCCCGGGCTGATCGCGGCGATTTTCTACGGGATGCTACGGGTCACTCGGAAAACTCATGACAGTACCAAGGCCGCGCTGGCAGTGAAACGCGGACTGGAGCAGTCCGGCGAGGAGCGCGGTACGCCGCGATCGCCAGCGACGTGACTGCCCCGCCTTGAACAAGTCACAACGACTTAACCCTGCCCAGTGACCCCCGGGAGAGACGAATTGAGCGATCATCTCGCCAACAAACAGTTGACCGCGCACTTTCTTACCGAGCTTGCGGAAGCCCCCGAAACCGGGATCGAGGCGGTCCTCGACCGTTTCTGTCACGCGGATTGTCATTGGGAAGTCTTTCACCCGTTCGGCCGAATCGATGGTTCGGCCAAGGCCGCCGAGCTGCTCTGGACACCGCTCAAGCGAGCGGTCCCGGATTATGAGCTGCGCCTCGGTTTCGTGATTGCCGGCGAATATGAAGGCCGCGAGCAGGTCAGCGCTTTGGGCCATGCCATGGGCACGTTCGACCGTCCGTGGCTCGGGATTCCGCCGACGCATGGCCTCGCCTTCTTTCGGTTCGGGTTCAATGCCATCGTCCGCGAAGGACGGATAGCGAAGGCCTATGTCCTGCTGGACGTTATCGACGTGATGCGTCAGGCCGGCTTTTATCCGCTGCGGCGGATGCCGGGCAGCAGCGAGCAATGGCCTTTCCCCCCTACCGGCAGCGGCGCGACGCTTGATTCCGTGGACGAGCAGCGCGGCGCAGCGACGATGGCCATCGTGCGCGAGATGCAGCTTGGCTTGCCCAAGCCGGGGGAGATCCACAACCAGGACTCGGCAAAGGGACGTCACAGTCCCCACTGGCACGAAAATATGAACTGGTACGGGCCGGCCGGTATCGGCTCCATGCGCGGAGTGCGGGGATTCCGCGATTGTCACGGGGCCTTGTTCCTGCAGGCGTTCCCGGACCGCGCAGGTATCGTCCGCGACGCCGAAGGGCCCGAGGACGCCCCGGGTCATTACACTCGGCTCGGCGATGGCCGTTTCGCGGTGACGGGAGGCTGGCCGTCGCTTTACGCCACCCACACTGGCGGGCAATGGCTCGGACTTCCGCCGTCGGGACGGAAGATCGAGATGCGCGTGGCGGACTGGTACCGGCTCGATCCCAACGACAAGATCATCGACAATTGGGTGATGATCGACATCCCGCATATCCTTGATCAGATGGGCCTGGACGTCCTCGACGACCTGCGATTCTTTGCAGACCCGACGCTATCCAGGCTGCCCTGATTGGTGCCAGTGATTGCGCCGTCATCAATCGGTCTCTTTTTCGAACTTTTTTAGCGACGCCACGTGCTAAATGGTCTCTGTTTTTGCGGGGTCTTGCGGATTGACTGCGTTTGCAATATGACTGATTTATGAACTGATAAATCGAGAAAGCAAAGGGGGACGAAAATGACCAAGCCTGCTCGCGCGAACAGAGTTCGCCAATGCCTCATCGGCTCGACGGCGCTAAGTCTATTTTTGCTTCCCGCCGGCGCTCTCGCACAGGTGGCGACGGCGCCGGTTCCTGTACCGGCCCCGGCGGCGACAGGAGATGAGGCGGACCAACCGCAGGTCGAGGAGCAGACCCCAGCGGACACAAACGAAATCGTTGTCACCGCCCAGCGTCGCAGTGAACGACTCCAGGATGTGCCAATCTCCATTACCGCACTTACTGGCGAACAACTCAAGAACGCAGCCGTAACGTCTGCTGATCGTCTGGAGCAACTTGTCCCGGGCCTGCGCATGGGCCGGTCAGGTTCCGACCTGCGTCCAGCCATGCGGGGAACTTATACAGAAAATGTCTCCGCCAGTGGCGACCCTCGCTTCGGTATTTATATCGACGACATCTACCAATCGCGTACAAGCCAAGTGCCGCCCATCATCGACCTCGATCGGGTCGAGGTCCAGAAGGGACCGCAGGGCACTCTTTACGGCCGTAACAGCTTCGGCGGAAATATTGTATTCAACTCGGCCAAGCCGACGGACCGTTTCCATGCTGGAGTAGATGTCCTTTATGGGCGCTACGGCCACGGCAGAGTCGAAGGCTTTGTCAATGCGCCGCTGACCGATGGAGTTAGCCTTCGTGTGGCCGGGCTCTGGGAAGAGTCGGATGGCTATGTAAAGAACATCGGGACGGGCAATGACTACGGTGGCGAGGAACAAAAATTCATCCGCGGAACGCTGCGGATTGCGCCGACCGCTCTCGACGATCGCCTCGAAATAATGCTTCGCGCTTCGTACCTTGATTTGGGCGGAGAAGGGCTTGGTGGCTTTGGCTACAAGATCCTGGGAACGCTGGTCGACGAAGCTCTGATTCGCGCGCCAGGTCAGTCGCTGACGTACAATGGAATAACATACCTTTTGCCCAACGGCTTCAACGGGAACAGCTTCACCGGCACCGGCGTGCCGATCGATACTCGTTTCCGCGACGGAATCGCGGATATAAATGGTGCCGATATCGGAATTCCGACAATCGACGATCCTTACAAAGTTAATTACGCAGGAGATATTTTCCGCGATGGTTCGCAGAAGCAGTTTGGCGCGACGATAAGCTTCGATGCCGGCCCGGCGACTCTACGTTCCATCAGTAGCTACACGGATTTCGACTTGATCCGGACAGGCGGTAGCTTGACCCCGATTTTGCTCAATTATTCCTACGCAGAGACGACCGCTAAAACCTACACTCAGGAATTGCAGGTTCTTTCCAGCGACCGCGCCAGTGCATTCCAGTGGATCTTCGGCGGCTATTATTTCAACGACACCGCCCGAGATCGCAGCGTCACAAACGTGAACCGGTCCTATGTCACTGCGACTGCGCCCATCGGCCAGCAGTATTTCCCATTCGGATTCACTTTTTTGCCTACCGGAACAGGCTTCAACCAAACCTTCGCATATGACAGTTTTAGCGCGCAGCAACAGAAAACTCGTTCGCTGGCCGCTTACGGACAATTGTCCTACACGTTTTTCGATAAGTTGAAGCTGACTGGGGGCCTTCGGTACACCAGTGACCGAAAGCGAGTTCTGGCCTCTCGATTCAATACTTTTCCAGGCAGTTCTCCACTTTTTTTCGCGCACGATATTGACGATCCGATAGACTACAAGTGCGGCGGATTCATCCCTGCGAACAGCAGCTCGAACGCGCCACCGGCAGCAATTGCAACTGCTTATAACTTTGTTTGCGGTAAGAAGACCTATAATTATCTCAGTTATCGCCTGGCAGCTGATTACAAGTTCGCCCGGGACCACATGGTATACGCGAGTTATTCGACGGGGCAGCACGCTGGGGGCTTCAACACCGGGCCGGTCACGATCGGTGGTGTGCCAACACTGCTACCCTTTGAACCGGAAAAAGTCGAAGCGTTCGAGGTTGGAAGCAAAAATAAGTTCCTGGACGGCAAGCTGACGCTGAATGCGGCGGCCTTCCTCAATAATTATAGTGATCTCCAAGCGCAGACCTCGATACCCAATCCCAATGCGCCGCTGACCAGCGTGATTGCGCTTGTGCAGAACATCGGCAAGGACCGCGCCTACGGGATTGATCTCGAAGCGGTCTATCGCCCGACGACCAACCTGCGCCTATCGCTCGCCTATAACTGGCTCCATGCGCGCGAGCTAGATTATGCGGTCAACACGTTTAATTTCGGCGGGACCGCGAGCTTCTGTGGCATCACTCCCAGCTGCATCCCCGGATCCGGCGAGGCCAACACTGTGCAGGGGACGCCTTTCCCCAATGCGCGGACCGACCCGAATCGTTTTGTTCCGTTATTAGATTCGGCCGGGAATCAGATCATCACTGGTGGAGTTCCCCAATTCAGGTACGTGATTGCCGGGCGCGGCCTGGACGGCACGAAATACACATCCCGTAAGGCCTTTTCGCCCGATCACACGGTGCAATTCGGAGTTGCTTACGACATTGATTTGGGTACACGCGGCATCATCACCCCGGAGGCGCAGACCTATTTCAACTCGGGTTACATTCTGACCGACTTGACGCCGAACTACGGACACAACCCGTCATTCACGAAAACCGATCTGCGGGTGACGTACCGCACGGCCGACGACCGACTGCGACTGCAGGCGTTCGTCCACAACATAGAAAATGAGGCGACGATCACTCGAGCGGTTTATACCAATCATCGTGCTCTGCTTGTCAACTACGCCCAGCCTAGGACTTGGGGACTTAGCGCTGGTTACCGTTTCTAGGACAGCACCGATCCTACACCTGGTGTAGCTGGACCGCTCTTCATTCCGCGGTCCAGCCTCCGTCCACAATGAGGCTGGTGCCGGTAACGAGAGCAGAGGCGTCGCTTGCAAGGTAGGCGACGGCGCCCATTAGGTCTTCCACTTGGCCTATCCGGCCAAGCTTGATGCGTTCCAAAACCGAGGTCCTGAATGAAAGATCCTCGAAGAATTGCCGGGTCATCGACGTCTCGATGAAGGTGGGAGCGATCGTGTTCGAGCGAATTCCGTGCGCGGCAAGGTCGAGGGCGAACGCCTTCGACATTCCCTCGACCGCCCATTTGCTCGCGCAGTAAAGGCTACGATTGGGACCGCCGACGTGCCCCATCTGCGAGCTTAAGTGAACCAGCGACCCATGCACGCCAGCACTCATCATCCCATGCACGCAACTTTGGGCGACGAAAAAGGCGCTCTTCACGTTGAGCCCGAGCACCGCGTCATAATCGGCTTCGGCAACCTCCTGCATAGGCATCGGCCGGTTGGTCCCGGCGTTGTTGACCAGCACGTGGAATGCGGGTCGCTCGGTGAAAAAGGCGGCTACGGCGGCAAGATCGGTAACGTCGAGAAGCGCTGCTTCGGCCCTCTCGCCCCTCGCGCGAATAGCAACCGTCCCCGCCTCGATTTCTTCGAACGAACGCGCGGCCAAGGTTACTTCGGCGCCCTGCTCGGCCAGCGCCGCGGCGAGCGCCAGTCCGATCCCCCGTCCGGCGCCGGTTACCAACGCCCGTCGCCCATCGAGTCTAAAGCTCGGCGTTCGCGGCAGCTTCATGCCCAGCGATGCCGCCGGCGCATCTCTCCGACCAGAACACGATAGGCCGTTAGGCTCGGCTTAGGCATGCGTCGAAAAGTCGAGCGATCAACCTCCACGAGACCAAAACGAGGTACATAACCCGAACCCCACTCGAAATTGTCGAGCAAGCTCCAGTGAATATAGCCGAGGACGGGGACGCCCTCGGCGATCGCATCGGCGAGCCCCTCGACCGATGCACGTAGATGTCGGATGCGCTGCCTATCATCGGTGCTGTTCAATCCGTTCTCGGAGACCAGCACTGGCGCCCCGCTGGCCCGATGCGCCTCGCGGACTACGGCGGGCAGCGCGCCCGGGCTGGCATCGCGATCCCACATATCGCGCATGACCGAGACAGCGGGCGGCAGATATCCGTCAGGCCCGATCAACGCCTTGTTGTATGTCTGGACACCGATGAATTCGTCCTTCGCGGCAACGGCATAGAAGGGCGCGCGGGCGTTTTCGTATACCCGGCGGTATAAGGCTTCGCCGCCCGGCGCCGGGGCGAGTTCCTGTAACGCCAGAGTCAAGCCGACCTTCATGTGCGGCGCGATAGCCTTGATCGCCTCGCGGCCTTTGGCATGTGCGTCGAGACAGGTATCGCGTACCTTGAATGCATCGCCCAGGAAGTAGGCGCCAAACCGGGTCGATCCGACCATCTGCGCCGCTTGCGCAAGAATCGCAGGCTGCTTAGCCCACTTCTTGCCATTGGCAATGACGTACGAAGTTACCTGGGCATTCGGCTCGTTCATCGTGCAGGCCCAGCCGATGACGTCGCCCAAGTGCTTAGCGACGACCGTGCAATAGCGAGCGAAGTGATCGGCGACAACTGGGTTTTCCCAACCTCCCAGCGCTGCGATCCAGCGCGGGCTGGTAAAATGGTGGAAGGTCACGACGGGCTCAATCCCGTATTCTCGGCAAGCGATGCAGATCCGGCGATAATGATCGAGTGTCGCTTGCGAAAATTCGCCGGCCTCAGGCTCTATCCGGGCCCACTCAACTGAGAAGCGGTAGCAGTTCAGTCCGCCCAGTCGGACCAAGGCAAGGTCTTCTCGCCAACGAGCAAAACTGTCGCACGCGTCACCCGACGGTTCTTTGAAGTAGGTGTCGGGAATGTGCTCCAATACCCAGTAATCGCTATTGACGTTGTTCCCTTCAATCTGATGCGCGGCGGTGGCGGCGCCCCAAAGGAATACCGATTTCGGAGGCCCTTTTCGCGGACGCGCGAAGGCCGACGCTGCTTTCGCAGCGGATACCGCGGTCACACCCGCCAGAAAGGTTCGACGGGCGACCGTCATGTCGCGGCCGTCGGCTCCGCGGAACCGCCGTAGGGCACATTGCGACCGCCGAGCCGTCGAACGCGGACATTGGCCTGCTCGCCATGGCCCGCGAAGCCCTCCAACGCGCAAAGCCGCGAGCAATATTCGCCAATCATCACCGACGCCTCGTCGGTCAGGATACGCTGGTACGTGCAGGTCTTGAGGAATTTTCCGACCCACAGCCCGCCGGTGTAGCGCGCTGCCTTGCGAGTCGGCAGCGTATGGTTGGTGCCGATGACCTTGTCCCCGTACGCCACGTTGGTTCGGCTACCGAGGAACAGCGCGCCGTAATTGGTCATATTCTCGAGGAAATAATCAGGGTCGCGCGTCATCACCTGAACGTGCTCCGAGGCGATAGAGTCTGCGATCTGAACCATCTCTTCATCGTCACCCGCGACGATCACTTCGCCGAAGCTGTCCCACGCGCGCCGCGCAATTTCGGCGGTGGGCAAAATGGTTAGCAGCCGCTCGACCTCGCGCATCGTCTCTTCGGCCAGCGAGCGCGAGGTGGTCAGCAGGATCGCGGGTGAATCGGGGCCATGCTCGGCCTGTCCGAGCAAATCGGTGGCGCACAGTTCCCCATCTGCCCCGACTTCATCGGCGATGACCAGCGTTTCAGTCGGGCCGGCGAACAGGTCGATCCCGACGCGGCCGAACAGCTGCCGCTTGGCCTCGGCGACGAAAGCATTGCCGGGTCCGACGAGTATATCGACCGGCGCGATTGATTTCGTGCCGATGCCCATCGCACCGACCGCCTGGATACCGCCTAGGCAGTATATCTCATCGGCGCCGGCCATCGCCTGCGCTGCGACAATCGCCGGCGCGGGCCGTCCCTGGAATGGCGGGGCACAAGTCACCACGCGCGCCACGCCCGCTACCTTGGCGGTGATCACCGACATATGCGCTGACGCGAGCAGCGGATATTTGCCGCCTGGGACGTAGCAGCCGGCGGCGTTAAGCGGCAGGTGCTTGTGGCCGAGCACGACGCCGGGGAGCGTCTCCACTTCGATGTCTTGCATGCTGTCGCGCTGTAACTGGGCGAAGTTGCGCACTTGGGTCTGCGCAAACTCGATATCTTTGAGATCCTGGCCGGTCAGCTGGTCGATGCAATCCTGGATTTCGCCCGGTTCGAGACGGTAGGAGTCGCGATCCCATCCGTCGAAACGGTTTGACAGGTCGCGTACGGCCGCGTCGCCGCGGTGCTCGATATCAGCGAGGATCGCCTCGACCTTACTGCGCACGTCGCGGTCGTTATCCGCACGAGTTTGTGCGGTTGCGCCACGCTTCAGCCACTCAGCCATCGTGTTTCCTTTTCAGCCACGCTGCGCGACCAGGCCCGTTCGTTCGAACAGGGACAGCCCCATTTGTTAGAGCGTTTGAGAATTCCATCATCACCCAGTTATAGCCGTCAGTTCGCCGGGGCGTCGGCGGAATTCGTCAGCCATCAAGCGATCGACGAAGCGTCGAACCCAAGCCAACTCTTGCCGGGACGTCCCGTTGATCTGCTCAACGGTATCCATTAAGCCCCATCGCATAATATTGACTTCGAATGCAAGAGCGCCCTATACTTGAAACGGCTCAGGGCAATATTGGGGGTAAGCGGCTATGAACGTTCCGAGCACGCAGTCGCGGTCATTGACCTCGGCAGAAATCGAAGCGCGCGTCGTCCGCTATGCTGACCTACGGCCCTGCTACAACGCGTTCATTGACACTCGTACTCCCGGATCCGAGGCGAAGGAAAACTTCACCATCATCGGCCCGGGCGTGTCGGAAAACCCAGATCAATATGTCCACATCGCCGAGCCGCACGGCTTCAATATAGGCGGCGCTCGCCAGCCCCCGGGGTGCGTTAATTCGCAGCACAGCCACGACACCGCCGAAGTATTCATCGTTCATTCGGGGAACTGGCGTTTCAATTTTGGCGAGCACGGCGACGATGCAGAGGTGACGGTCGGCCCTGGTGATGTAATCTCGCTACCGGTAAAAACCTTTCGCGGCTTTACGAACGTGGGCGACGACATTGGTTTCCTGTTCGCAATCCTTGGCCAGGACGATCCGGGGCGGGTGCTATGGGCGCCGGCGGTGTTCGACATGGCGCAGGAATATGGCCTGGTGCTGCTCGAGAGCGGACGACTGGTCGATACGATAGCCGGGCAGGAATTGCCCCCCGATGCCCGCACGATGCCGGTCACCTCAGTGAGTCAGGTGACCCAGCTGAAGCGTGTCTCGCAGGATGAGGCCGAACGCTTCGTCTGGCGCGCCGGCGAAAATGGCGGCGTAATCGCAATCATCGGCAAAGGCGGACCGCTGAACTGGCGGCACGGGTTCGCGGTCGAGCAGCTCGATCTGGAACCGGCCGAGGATCACCGGCTGAGGGTCGCGAACAGCCCCGCGGTCTTGTTTGTCCATGTAGGCACCCTGATCGTTCGCGGGTCCGAGGGACAGGCAGAGCTCAGTCCCGGCGATACGATCACCATCCCGCCGGGTGAAGACTGGAACTTGTCGACCCCACACGCCTGTGTGGCATACCGCGTCAACCGTGATTAAGTTGTTGGGTATGAGCCCGGCGGGGCCTCATCACAGAGGATACGTTCGAACTCCGGGGACATTGGCTTAGCGGGAACCAAAGGTCCGCCTCTCTACCTTCGCGCCCTAAAGGAGACGGTCAGCTAACGGCCG
>Ga0136611_10002200_pt1 | contig 13554 bp, 15 predicted proteins | sample AntDrymUQ2232306_2_FD_106645 | JGI IMG/M metagenome (GOLD analysis project Ga0136611, IMG submission 106645) | Polar desert sand microbial communities from Dry Valleys, Antarctica - metaG UQ223 (23.06) | ecosystem: Environmental > Terrestrial > Soil > Desert | place: Antarctica: Dry Valley... | reverse complement strand
GCGGCGCGCGCCGCGCAGCAGCATCCAGCCGCTGGCGAACGCATCCGAATAGTTGCCGAAGCGCCGCATCCACGGCGTTCCCTGCGCCGATGGCGGCGCAAGCACCAGCGCTTGTCCGATCGCGGCGGCGTCGGCCTCGGCGACCGTGATCGTTCGAGGCAGGTTCACGCCCGCGTCGCGGTAGACCCGGTTCAGCGGCTCGACCGCGCCGTGGGCGATGATCGGTCCGATGGTTGCGTCAACGCCGTGCAGCAGCCGCTGCGCCTTGCCGAAGGCATAGCAAAAGAGCACCGACGCGCGTCCCGCCGCCGCGTTGCCGCGCCACCACTGGTTGATATCGGCGAACAGCTCGGCCTGCGGTGTCCAGCGGTAGATCGGCAGGCCGAAGGTCGACTCGGTGATGAAGGTGTGGCAGCGAACCGGCTCGAAAGGCGGGCAGGTGCCGTCATCTTCGAGCTTGTAGTCGCCCGAGGCGACCCAGACCTCGCCGCCATGCTCGACTCGCACCTGCGCCGAACCGAGCACGTGGCCGGCCGGATGCAGCGAAATCTTCACGCCGTTGCGGCTTATTTCCTCGCCGTACGGCAAGGTTTGCAAATCGATGTCGCCAAGCCGGCTGCGCATGGTTCCAGCGCTGGCGTCGTGGGCAAGGTAATGGGCATTGCCGGTGCGCGAATGGTCGGAATGGCCGTGGGTAATGACGGCATAGTCCACCGGGCGCCACGGGTCGATGTAGAAATCGCCCGGCGGGCAGTACAGGCCCTCGGGCCTTGCCACGATCAGGTTCATGCTGTGGGTGTAGTAGATGAAAAGATTCCGTCTTTGCGCAAAGGCAAGCACGTCGCTTCATCGTAGCGCCGGCGCAGGCGAAGCGCTGCGCGCGGCCAGCCGCTTTGGCTGTCAGCAGGGACTTACAGCGCGCTCTGGAAATCTCAAGCGCACGTAAAAAAGCCCCTGACTTGCGGCAGGGGCCACTGACTGCCAGGTTTCATTACCGAAGCCGTCGCAATTGCGGACAGAATCCGCGACAGTCTTTCCTATCTCTTCTGGCGGTATTTGCGCAGCGCGGCGATTTGTGCGGCCATGACAGCAAGCTCGGACTGGGCCATGGCGATGTCGATGTCGTTCTTGGCGTTTTTAAGCGCTTCCTCAGCCAGCGCCTTGGCGGCGGTCGCTTTTGCTTCGTCCAGGTCCTTGCCGCGAATGGCGGTGTCGCTGAGCACCGTCACGCAGTTCGGCTGCACTTCGAGCAGGCCGCCGGCGACAAAGACGAATTCTTCGCTGCCATCGGCCTTTTCGATGCGAACCGCACCCGGCCGTATGCGCGTGATCAACGGCGTGTGGCGCGGAAAAATCCCGAGCTCGCCCGCTTCGCCCGGCAAAGCAACGAACCGCGCTTCGCCGGAGAAGATCGACTCTTCGGCGCTGACGACATCGACGTGGATGGTGGTGGTCATGTCAACCGTCCGTTAAACTTTTTTCGCTTTTTCGAACGCTTCGTCGATCGTGCCGACCATGTAGAACGCCTGTTCGGGCAAATGGTCACACTCGCCGGCGACGATCATCTTGAAGCCGCGGATCGTTTCAGCCAGGCTGACGTACTTGCCGGGTGAACCGGTAAACACCTCTGCGACGTGGAAAGGCTGGCTCAGGAAACGCTGGATCTTGCGGGCACGCGCCACGGCCAGCTTGTCTTCGGGCGCAAGCTCGTCCATGCCGAGAATCGCGATGATGTCGCGCAATTCCTTGTAGCGCTGCAGCGTTCCCTGCACGGCGCGGGCGACGTTGTAATGCTCTTCGCCGACGACGGCCGGCGACAGCTGGCGTGACGTCGAGTCGAGCGGATCGACCGCCGGATAGATGCCGAGCGAGGCGATGTCGCGCGAAAGCACGACGGTCGAGTCGAGGTGGGCGAAGGTCGTCGCGGGTGACGGGTCGGTCAGGTCGTCGGCGGGAACGTAAACGGCCTGGATCGACGTGATCGAGCCGACCTTAGTGGAAGTGATGCGCTCCTGCAGCCGGCCCATTTCCTCGGCCAGCGTCGGCTGATAGCCCACGGCTGAAGGCATGCGGCCCAGCAGCGCCGACACTTCGGTGCCGGCCAGCGTGTAGCGGTAGATGTTGTCGACAAAGAACAGCACGTCGCGGCCTTCGTCGCGAAAGGACTCCGCAATCGTCAGGCCGGTGAGTGCGACGCGCAGGCGGTTGCCCGGCGGCTCATTCATCTGGCCGTAAACCATCGCGACTTTTGATTCGCCGAGGTTGTCGAGGTTGACAACACCGGAGTCAGCCATCTCGTGGTAGAAGTCGTTGCCCTCGCGGGTGCGCTCACCGACGCCGGCGAACACCGACAGGCCCGAGTGCGCCTTGGCGATGTTGTTGATGAGTTCCATCATGTTGACGGTCTTGCCGACGCCGGCGCCGCCGAACAGGCCGACCTTGCCGCCCTTGGCGAACGGGCAAACCAGGTCGATCACCTTGATGCCGGTTTCCAGCAGTTCCTGCGACGGGCTCAATTCGTCGTAAGCCGGCGCCTTGCGGTGGATCGACGCGGTCAGCGTCTGGTCGACCGGACCACGCTCGTCGATCGGCGCGCCCAGCACGTCCATGATGCGGCCGAGCGTAGCTTTGCCGACGGGAACCATGATCGACGCGCCGGTGTTGTACACCATGTTGCCGCGCCGCATGCCGTCCGAACTGCCCAGCGCAATCGTGCGCACGACGCCGTCGCCGAGCTGCTGCTGGACTTCGAGCGTCAGCGCCGAACCTTCCATTTTCAGCGCGTCATAAATCTTGGGCATCTGGTTGCGGGCGAATTCCACGTCGACGACCGCGCCGATGCACTGGACAATCTTGCCCTGAATACTTGTGTTCACTTGCAGATTCTCTTGAGCCATGACCGAATCCTTTTCGTTCTTTAAATCTTGGAAATCGCGGCTTAAACCGCCGCGGCGCCGGCAACGATTTCCGAAAGTTCTTTCGTGATCGCCGCTTGACGCGTCTTGTTGTAGACAAGCTTGAGCTCGCCGATCACGCTGCCCGCATTGTCGGTGGCCGACTTCATTGCGACCATGCGCGCCGACTGCTCGGACGCCATGTTTTCGGCAACCGCCTGGTAGACCAACGCCTCGACATAACGCACCAGCAAGTCGTCTATGACCGTCTGCGCATCGGGCTCGTAGATATAGTCCCAGGAAAGCTGGTCCTTGTCGGCCTGCATGCGCTCGGCGGTCAGCGGCAGCAACTGCTCCATCACCGGCTCCTGACGCATGGTGTTGACGAAACGGGTATAGGACAGGTAAACGGCGTCGATCCTGCCTTCGCTGTAGGCATCGAGCAGCACCTTGACCGGGCCGATCAGCTTGTCCAGATGCGGCTTGTCGCCGAGCTGCGTCACATGCGAGACGACCTGCGCGCCGATGCGGTTCAAAAAACTCAAACCCTTGTTGCCGATAGCAACGGCCTGAACGCCCTTGCCGGCCGCCTGCGCCTCCTTGAGCTTGCCGGTGACGGCGCGCAACACGTTGGTGTTCAAGCCACCGCAAAGGCCTTTGTCGGTGCTGACGACGATGAAACCCGTTGCTTTGGCGTCGCCGTTCGCCTTCATGAAGGGATGGACGTACTCCGGATTGGCCCGGCTCAAATTGACCGCGATATTGCGTATCTTGTCGCTGTACGGTCTGGCTGCACGCATGCGCTCTTGCGCTTTGCGCATCTTGGAAGCCGCGACCATTTCCATGGCCTTGGTGATCTTCTTGGTGTTTTCGACAGATTTGATCTTGCCGCGAATCTCTTTACCTGCTGCCATCTAAATAACCCCCACGCTTTTCACTTCGTGTAATGCGCTGCCCCCCGAGGGGGCCGCTGCGCCTGCGATCCGGCAAAGCCGGTTCCGCGGCCCCTGCTTGGAGGGACGGATAGCCACGGTTTTTGCTGCGCTCATAGGTCTATTGCTTTTGTTTATGCGAACGACTTTTTGAACGCGGCGACAGCCGTGTTCAATTCAGCCTCGGCGTCCTTGTCCATTGCCTTGTTGGCTTCGAGCTTGGTCATCAGCGCCGCGTTGTTGTCTTTAAGCCAGGCATGCAGGCCGTGCTCGAAAGCCAGAACCTTCTTGACGTCGATATCGTCCATGAAGCCCTTGTTCACCGCGAACAGCGTGGCGGCCATATTGGAAATGGTCAACGGCGAATACTGCGACTGCTTGAGCAGCTCGGTCACGCGGGCGCCGCGGTCGAGCTGTTTGCGGGTCGCTTCGTCGAGGTCCGAGGCGAACTGCGCAAAAGCGGCCAGCTCACGGTACTGCGCCAGATCGGTACGAATACCGCCGGAGAGGTTCTTGATAAGTTTCGTCTGCGCCGCGCCGCCGACGCGCGAGACCGAGATGCCGGCGTTGATCGCGGGACGGATGCCGGCGTTAAACAGGCTGGTTTCCAGAAAAATCTGACCGTCGGTGATCGAAATCACGTTGGTTGGAACGAATGCGGACACGTCGCCGGCCTGCGTTTCGATGATCGGCAGCGCCGTCAGCGAACCGGTCTTGCCCTTGACGGCGCCCTTGGTGAAATCTTCGACATACTTTTCGTTGACGCGTGCTGCACGCTCCAACAGGCGGCTGTGCAGGTAAAACACGTCGCCGGGATAGGCTTCGCGGCCTGGCGGGCGGCGCAGCAGCAGCGACACCTGGCGGTAAGCGACAGCCTGCTTCGAAAGATCGTCGTACACGATCAGCGCGTCTTCACCGCGGTCGCGGAAATATTCGCCCATGGTGCAACCCGAGTAGGCGCTGACGTACTGCATCGCGGCCGATTCCGATGCCGACGCGGCGACCACGATGGTGTACTCCATGGCGCCGGCCTGCTCGAGCGAGCGCACCACGTTCTTGATCGACGACGCTTTTTGCCCGATCGCGACATAAACGCAGTAAACGCCCGTGCCCTTCTGGTTGATGATCGCGTCGATAGCGACGGCCGACTTGCCGGTCTGGCGGTCGCCGATGATTAACTCGCGCTGGCCGCGGCCAATGGGCACCATCGAGTCGATCGACTTGAGACCAGTCTGAAGCGGCTGGTCGACCGACTTTCGGGCGATCACGCCGGGCGCGACTTTTTCGATCACGTCGGTCATCTTGGCATTGATCGGTCCCTTGCCGTCGATCGGCTGGCCGAGCGCGTTGACCACGCGGCCCAGCAGTTCCGGTCCGACCGGCACTTCCAGGATCCGGCCAGTACATTTGACGGTGTCGCCTTCGGCGATATGCTCGTACTCACCCAGAATCACCGAGCCGACCGAGTCGCGCTCGAGGTTCAGCGCCAAACCATAAGTGGCGGTGCCGTCGGGTGTGGCCGGAAACTCGAGCATCTCGCCCTGCATCACGTCGGACAAACCGTGGATGCGGACGATGCCGTCGGCCACCGAGACGACCGTACCCTGGTTGCGGATATCGGCGCTTGCCGTCAAGCCTTCGATACGGGTCTTGATCAGTTCGGAAATTTCTGCTGGATTGAGTTGCATGGCTCTTTCCTTCTTTCTAGGTTGTTGGCGAAAAATCGGCTTGCCGCGCGATGCGCGGCATCAGGCCGTCAGCGCCATTTTCATTTGCTCTAAACGGGCTTTCACCGAAGTGTCCAGCACCTCGTCACCCACCACGACGCGGATTCCCCCAATCAGCTCCGGCTCGAGCTCGACCTTGAGGTTGAGCTTGCGGCCGAAGCGCTTTTCGAGCGTTGCGGCCAGATCGGCCAGTTCCGCGCTGCCGAGTTGAAATGCGCTGTAAACCGTCGCGTCGGACGATCCGGCGCGTGCGTTCTTGAGCGCGCGGAACTGGCTGGCGATTTCCGGCAGCACGCCGATACGGCCGTTGTCGATCACGGCGCGAAGAAAGTTCTTGCCGGCTGGCGGCAATTCACCCTGCACCACGCTGGAAAACAGCTCGAAAGTCTGCTCCTGCGTGACGCTCGGGTTGCCGGCAAAATGCTGCAGCGGCTCACTGGCGGCAACGCTGGCCAGTTCGTCGAGCCAGGCGGCCGCGCTATCCAGTTCAGAGCCGGAGGCCTTGAACAGCGCTTCAGCGTAGGGACGGGCAATGGTGGCTAGTTCGGCCATGTGGATGCTCGCTTGGGTTGAATCACAGTTCGGTCTTCAGGCGACCGAGCAAATCGGCATGCACGCCGGCATTGACTTCCTTGCGCAGAATCTGCTCGGCGCCCTTGACAGCCAGCGCGGCGACCTGCTCGCGCAGGGTTTCGCGGGCCTTGACGGTTTGCTGCTCGGCTTCGACTCTGGCGGCGGCAATGATCTTGCCTCCCTCCTCGGTCGCCTTGGCCTTGGCCTCTTCGATCAAGGCTTGACCGCGGCGCTCGGCCTCGGCCAGTCGCACGGCGGACTCGTTGCGCGATTTAGCCAACTCTTCATCGACGCGCTTGTTGGCGACGGTGAGTTCGGATTTGGCTTTCTCGGCAGCGGCCAGGCCGTCGGCGATTTTCTGGGCGCGTTCGTCGAGCGCGGCTGCGATCGGCGGCCACACGAATTTCATCGTGAACAGCACCAGCAGTGCGAAGACGATGGCTTGCGCCACCAGGGTTCCATTAATGTTCACAGGTCATCTCCTTCAACCAGGTGTTGCAGGCGGAAATTATTTGACCAGGCGTCCGATTTGAGCCAGGAAGGGGTTGGCCGTCGCGAACCACAAGGCGATACCGGTTCCGATAATGAAGGCCGCGTCGATCAGACCGGCGAGCACGAACATCTTGGTCTGCAATTCGCCCATCAGCTCCGGCTGTCGCGCGGCCGCTTCGAGGTATTTGCTGCCCATGATGCCGATGCCGACGCAAGCGCCCAATGCGCCCAGACCAATGATCAGACCAGCGGCGAGAGCGGCAAAACTAATAACTTCCATGATTGACTCCTAAATTAACGAAAAAAAATAAAAACAAGGTGAAACGAAAATCAATGCGCGTCGTGCGCCTGCCCTATGTAGACCAAGGTCAACATCATGAACACGAAAGCTTGCAGCGTGATGATGATGATGTGGAACACCGCCCACGCCCAACCCGCCACCACATGCAGCAATAAAAGCAGTAAATCCGAGGGTGCCGTGGAGAAAGCCCACGAACCGCCCAGCAGCGCGATCAGCATGAACACCAGTTCGCCCGCATACATGTTGCCGAACAGCCGCATGCCGTGCGACACCGTCTTGGCGACGAACGAGATCAACTGCTCGGCAATGTTGATGACGCCCAAAATGACGGCGAAAAACGGATTCTTGCTGGTGCCAAAAGGCGCCGAAACCAGCTCGTGCGCCCAGCCGCCGATACCCTTGATCTTGATGTTGTAGAACAGGCAGATCAGCAGCACCGAAACTGACAGGCCCATCGTCACCGACAGATCGGCGGTGGGAACGACACGCAGATAGGCATGCTCCGGATCATGTCCGGCGGCGCCGTAGATCCAGCCCCACACCGTGGGCAGCAAGTCCAGCGGCAGCAAGTCCATGGCGTTGAGCAACAGTATCCAGACGAACACCGTCAGCGCCAGCGGAGCGACCAGCTTGCGGCTCTTGGCGTTGTGAACAATTCCCTTGGCCTGGGTGTCGACCATTTCCATCAGGATTTCAACAGCCGCCTGAAAACGGCCGGGAACGCCCGCGGTCGCTTTGCGCGCCGCCTTCCAAAGGAAAAAGCAGCCCAGCACGCCCAGCAGAATTGAGAAAAACAGCGAATCGATGTTGAAGACCGAAAAGTCGACGACTTCGGTCTGCGGTTTGTTCTGCCAATGTGTCAGGTGGTGAACAATATATTCACTGGCTGTGGGGGCGTGTGCTTCTAGGGCCATCAGTCAATTCTTTACTTCTGTTTTTCGTTTCGGGCGCATCAAAAGCGCCACCCAGTACATATTCAAGGTCACCATCAGACCGATCAGCATTGCCAACCAGTCCAGATCTGCAACCAGTTGCGGGGCCGCAAAAAGCATTCCCACGGTTGCGGCGATCTTCACCATCTCCCACACAAAAAAACCGGCGGCCGCAGTCACCGGGTTAATCAACGACACCTTGCTGGCAAGGCCGCGCGCCAGCAGGGAGCCCGGCAACACCACCGCCAGCGCGCCGTACAAGGCGGACCAACCGGCGTTTTGCCTGCCGGTCAGCCACCAGGCGGCAAGCGCCGCAAGCATACCAACGCCCATCTGCCCCGCCAACACGGCCCAGGGCGACAGCGAAGGATTCGCCGCGCGAAGCTTTTGGGCTTCGTCACGCGTCAAAGGCTTGAAGGCCTCTTCGACTTGATCATCCTTCCAGTCCTGCTTAGTCACCACCCGATGCGCTGCCGAATTCGCTATTTTGGACATGGAAAATTACGGCAAGGTTACAAGGCGCTTTTTAGCAAAGCCCCTGATTATAGGTAAAACCCATGGGTCTCCTGAAAAGTCCACAATCGCCCTCAAACTTGCCTCATGACCTGACTGACCGACCGAAAGACCGCCCATGACCGCCCTAATGAAATTCCTGCATCTCGCCGCCGCCATCGTCTGGCTGGGCGGCATCGCTTTCATGCTGTTTTCGCTGCGTCCAGCCGCGGCTGAACTGCTGGCGCCGCCCCAGCGGTTGCCACTTATCGCGCGGGTTATGCAGCGGTTTTTCACGGGCGTGTGGTTGGCCATCGCGATTTTGCTGATCACGGGTCTGGTCATGCTACTGGGCGTCGGAATGAAAAAAGCCCCCGTCGGCTGGCATCTGATGCTTGGCATCGGCGTGTTGATGTTCGCTCTTTTCGGCCATCTTTATTTCGGTCCGTTTCGCCGTCTGAAGCTGGCCGTCAGCGCTTCCGACTGGCCCGAAGGCGGGCGCCGGGTCGGGCAGATCGCCAAACTAGCCACGGCCAATCTGGTCCTCGGTGCGCTGGCCATTGCCGCGGTTATTTCTCTGATCTGAAAGTTCCCTGATCCAAGCCGTGCGCCATTTTTTTACCTGCGTTTTGATCAGCGTGCTGCTGGGCGGCTGCAGCGCGGTGAATCCCTATTACGACCCATCCAGGCCGCACCACACGCAAGAAGGCTTTACAAACAACTACGCGCCGACGGTCAACAAGTCGCGGGCTGACCTTGCGCGCTGGTTGTGGGAGTCTTACCGCAATGGCCTGCCCAAACCACCCGCGGCACCCATTGCAACGCAGGCGCCAGATCTGGCCGCGATTCATGCGCGGTCCGACCGCGGCGCGCAGCCGCAGCCGGCCATCACCTGGATAGGCCACGGCACCATGCTTGTGCAGTCCGGACGCATGAACGTGCTGACCGACCCCATCTTTTCAGAACGCGCCAGCGCGGTGTCCTTTATCGGACCCAAGCGCGCGCAGCCGCCAGGCGTGGCCTTGAAAGACCTGCCGGCCATCAACGTGGTGCTGATCTCGCACAATCACTACGACCATCTCGACAGGCAGACCGTGCTGGACCTGGCCGCGCGCAGCCGTGGCAACGGACGGGCGCCTACCCTATTTCTGGTGCCGCTGGGCGTCAAACCATGGTTCGCCGACCTGGGCATCACCGAAGTGATCGAGATGGACTGGTGGGATTGGCACATCCACCAGGGCGTGGAGTTCAATTTCACGCCCGTGCAGCACTGGTCTGCGCGGGGATTTGGTGACCGTAACCAGACGCTGTGGGGTGGCTATGCGGTGTTTGCGTCGGACTTTCACTGGTACTACGCAGGCGACACCGGGTATTCAAAAGACTTTTCCGACACCCGCGACCGCTTCGCCATCCGTCACCCCGGCGGATTTGACCTCGCGCTGATTCCTGTGGGCGCATACGAGCCTCGCTGGTTCATGAAAGAGCAGCACATCAATCCGGCGGAAGCCGTGCAAATTCACAAAGACCTCGGCGCCAGACGCAGCGTCGGCCTGCACTGGGGCACGTTCAATCTGACCGACGAATCGCTGGACCAGCCACCCAGGGATCTGGCGCAGGCGCGCTTGGCGCAAGGCCTGCGCGATGAGGAATTTTCCGTGATGAAAATTGGCGAAACGAGGCCATTTCCCGCCAGGACAAGCCGGCCATGAACACGGGTGAACCGCAGCCGGGCGGACCCACGAAGAGGCCTGCCGCGCCCCACTGGTCGGATCGTTTCACCCGGGGCGTCAGCCGTGAAACCCTGGCGACCCGGCCCTGGCTCAAACCGATTGCGCACCGGGTGCTTGAGCGCCAGCTCTGGCGCCTGCAGCATGAAGCCGTGGCACGCGGCGCGGCTATCGGTATTTTTTGGGCTTTTGCCATTCCTTTTGCCCAGTTCGCAGCGGCCATCGTCCACAGCATCTGGTGGCGCGCCAACATTCCCGTCGCAGTGGGACTGACGCTGGTCACCAACCCCTTGACGATTGGTTTCTGGTTATGGCTGGCGCATCAATTGGGCAGTTGGCTGCTCGGCGTGCCGCCGCAGGTTTTTCCGGCCGAGGGCGCGCGGCTGAAGGACTGGCTGGCCTCGTTTGGCCCGCCTGTCCTGCTGGGGATGGGAACTTTTTCGCTGGCCGGCGCACTTCTCAGCTATCTTGGCGTCAAACTCGTCTGGCGCCTGCGCGTTGCGCGTAAACGCCGGCGCAGACTGCACATCAGGCGCACCCCAACGACGTGACGCCGTTTTTTAAACTTTCGCTTTTTCATTCACGCCCATGACCCCAACGTTTGACAGCGTCCTTCCCGCCACGCCCTGCTACCTCAACGGCGAATTCAACACGCTCAGGGACGCCAAAGTCAGCGTTCTCGACCGCGGCTTCATCTTTGGCGACGGCGTTTATGAAGTCGTTCCCGCCTACGCCGGCAAGCTGTTTCGCTTCGTCCAGCATATGGCGCGGCTGAACCGAAGCCTGGCCGAGCTGCGCATCGCCAACCCGCTGACGCAAGATGAGTGGCGCGAAATAGCTCATAAATTAATAGCAGACTATGCTGATCAGACGGGCGCCAGCGTAGAAAACGGCAATCAATTGATCTATATCCAGGTGACCCGGGGCGTCGCCCTGCGCGACCATCCGATGCTGCAGGGCCTGAGGCCTACCGTGTTCATCATGGTGAGCACGATGAAGCTGCCGAGCGCGCAGCAGCGCGAGCAGGGCGTCGCCTGCGTCAGCGCGGACGACTTCCGCTGGGAAAAAGCGCACATCAAAACCACCAGCCTGCTCGGCGCGGTGTTCTCGCGCCAGATCAGCGTTGACGCCGGCGCGCTGGAAACCGTGATGTTTCGCGGCGACCACCTGAGCGAAGCGGCCGCCAGCAATGTCTGGGTCGTAAAGGACGGCAAGGTGGCGGGGCCGCCCAGGGACCATCTGGTGCTCGAAGGCATTCGCTACGGCCTGATCGAGGAAATCTGCCGCGCCGCCGGTATCGGCTTCGAGCTGCGCCGCATTTCCCGCGCCGAGGTGCTGGCCGCCGACGAACTGCTGCTGTCGTCGGCAACCAAGGAAATTTTGCCTGTCACGCTGCTCGACGGCCAGCCGGTCGGCAATGGAAAACCCGGGCCCGTTTATGGGAAGCTGTACGCCGCTTACCAGCAAGCCATACAGGAGCAATCGACATGAGTCTACCCCCCGAAAACACGCCCGGCGGCGCGCCTGAACCTGGCGCTGACGCCGCCGCCCGGAAAGATTCGCTGATCGACTACCCGTCGCTCTTCCCGATCAAGGTCATGGGTGTCAAGGCCGACGGCTTCGTCCACGCAATGACGGTGATCGCCCACCATTTCGACCCGGCCTTCGACGCTTCCACCATCGAACTGCGCGAAAGCAAGGGCGGCAAGTACCTCGGTGTGACGCTTACCGTCACCGCCACCAGCCGCGAGCAGCTCGACGAGCTTTATCGCACGCTGAGCACGCATCCGATGGTCAAGGTGGTGCTGTAAATACAAGCGGTTCGGCTAAGGCAAAACTTTAAATTAACTTCGTTCAAGCCATCTTTATTAAAGTAAATAAGGGTTTTGTTTACTTATTTTGCTAATATTGGCTGCTAATTCAATTTAGCAAGAATGCCAAACCACCAGCGCGCGGGCCGCTACCTGTTGCAGACGACCGGCTACAAGGCGTTTTTACCCGAGCCTCTGCCCCCCACGCCCGACATTGACTACGACGGCGAACTGCGCACCGCGCTCTCCAACGCCGACCGCGACGTTGCCCGGCTGGACGCGATCGCCACCGTGCTGCCCAACCCCGACTTGTTTGTTGCGATGTACGTCAAGCACGAAGCCGTTCTGTCTTCGCAGATCGAGGGCACGCAAAGCACCCTGGAAGACGTGCTGGCGTTCGAAGTCGATAGCGCGCACAACGACGCACCCAAGGACGTTAAAGAAGTCGTCAACTACGTGCGCGCCATGAACCATGGCCTCACGCGCCTGGGCGAAGGCTTTCCGCTCAGCTTGCGCCTGCTGCGGGAAATTCACGACGAGCTGATGCACGGCGCGCGCGGCGGCGAAAAGTCACCCGGAGAGTTTCGGCGCACGCAAAACTGGCTTGGCGGCAAAGGCAGCACGCTGGCCACGGCCGCTTTTGTTCCACCTCCTCCGCACGCCCTGATGGAAACGCTGGGCGCGCTCGAAAAATTCCTGCATGAGGGCAAGTCCAGCGTACCGTTGCTGATTCGCTGCGGCCTGGCTCACGCCCAGTTTGAAACCATCCATCCTTTTCTGGACGGCAATGGCCGTGTCGGCAGGCTGTTGATTACCCTGATGCTGTGCGAAGTGCAAGCCCTGTCGCGCCCCCTGCTCTACCTGTCGGTGTTTTTAAAAGCCCATCGTGCGGAATATTACGACCGCCTCACCGCCATCCGCTCGCAAGGGCATTGGGAGCCTTGGCTCAAGTTTTTTCTGCGCGGCATGAGCCAGACGGCCAGGGCCGCGACCCGCACGGCCCACGACATCGTGGCCTTGCGCGAGTCGCACCGCGGCGACGTCGGCACGAACGCCAAAGCGCTCAAACTGCTCGACCATCTTTACCGGCAACCGCTGGTATCGGCCAAACAAGTGACAGCGGCCGTCGGCTGCAGCACGCCCACGGCGCTCAAACTGCTGGATGATTTTGCGGCGCGCGGCTGGCTGAAAGAAATCACCGGCCAGAAGCGACGCCGCCTCTACCGCTACCAGCCCTACATGGATTTGTTCCACCGCGAAACCGTGCAAAGCGCTTTTGACGCGCAGCTTGCGCCCCTACCTTGACAATAACAACGCCACATGCCAACGCTCGACTGGCTTAACCGCGCCACCGCCTTCACCACAGCCGCCAGCGTCCCCTACCGGCTGCTGGAGCAGGTTTCGATTCACGCCCCTGTCGCCCCTCTTGCTCCCTCGCCCCTGTGGGGAGAGGGTGGGGGGGAGGGGCTGCCCCCGATTCAGGGCGACAACCTCCTCATCCAGGGCGACAACCTCGAAGCGCTCAAGGCGCTGCTGCCGTTCTACCGGGGGCAGGTCAAATGCATCTTCATCGATCCGCCCTACAACACCAAAAGCGCGTTCGAGCATTACGACGACAACCTGGAGCATGCGCAGTGGCTGAGCATGATGCTGCCGCGCCTGCAGCTGCTGCG
>Ga0136611_10002199_pt1 | contig 13559 bp, 10 predicted proteins | sample AntDrymUQ2232306_2_FD_106645 | JGI IMG/M metagenome (GOLD analysis project Ga0136611, IMG submission 106645) | Polar desert sand microbial communities from Dry Valleys, Antarctica - metaG UQ223 (23.06) | ecosystem: Environmental > Terrestrial > Soil > Desert | place: Antarctica: Dry Valley... | reverse complement strand
CCACGAACAGGAAGGACACCAGCGGTGCCAGCTCGGACAACAGGTTGACCCGCGTCTGGACGGCCGGCACCAGGGCGGCAAGCAGCGCCAGCTCCTCCGGTGAGGCGGGGTCGGCGATCAGGCTCTCGCGCTGCAGGAAGGGCAGCACGCGGGCCGCGAAGTCGTCCTCGGTCAGCTCGCGGACGTAGTGGCCGTTGAGCCAGGCCAGCTTGTCGAGGTCGAAGACCGGCCCGACCGTGTTGACCCGGCCCCAGTCGAAGGTCTCGGACATGCGCGCGAAGTCGAAGACCTCCTCGTCGCCGGGGACCGAGTAGCCCAGCAGCCCGAGGAAGTTCAGCAGCGCCTCGGGCAGGTAGCCCTGCTCGACGAACCAGGTCAGCCGTGCTGCCGGGTTCTTGCGCTTGGAGATCTTGCTCTTGTCGACGTTGCGGAGCAGCGGCATGTGCGCGAAGGCCGGACGCTCCCACCCGAGCCAGTCGAACAGCAGCAGGTGCTTGGGCGTGGAGGAGATCCACTCCTCGCCGCGCACGACGTGCGTGATCCCCATCAGGTGGTCGTCGACGACGACGGCCAGGTGGTAGGTCGGGAACCCGTCGGCCTTGAGCAGCACCTGGTCGTCGGGCCGGGGCGCCGACACCTTGCCACGGATCAGGTCGACGAAGTGGAGCGGCGGGTCATCGGGCACCAGCATCCGGACGACCGGCGGCTCGGAGAAGCCGTCGAGCTCAGCCCGTCGCTCGCGCGTCAGTCCGACGCAGCGCCGGTCGTAGCCGGTGGGCAGCTTGCGCCGCTGCTGGTCCTCGCGCATCTCTGTCAGCCTGGCCGCCGAGCACCAGCACAGGTACGCGTGCCCGTCGGCCAGCAGCTGGTCGACGTGCGGCCGGTAGGTGTCGAGGCGCTCGCTCTGGCGGTAGGGCCCGTAGGGTCCGCCCCTGTCGGGACCCTCGTCCCAGTCAAGGCCCAGCCAGCGCAGCGTGTCGTAGACCTGCTGCTCGCTGTCGGCCTGGAAGCGCGCGCGGTCGGTGTCCTCCACGCGCAGCACGAACTGACCGCCCTGCTGCCGCGCGAAGGCCAGGTTGAACAGTGACATGTACGCCGTGCCGACGTGCGGGTCCCCCGTCGGCGAGGGGGCGACCCGGACCCGTACGTCCTGTCCCTCACCCATCAGCGGGCGACCACCGGGTTGCGCAACGTCCCGATGCCCTCGACCGACACCTCGACGGTGACGCCCGGGACGAGCGGACCGACGCCCGCAGGCGTCCCGGTCAGCACCACGTCACCGGGCAGCAGCGTCATGAACGACGTGATAAAGACCAGCACCGCCGGTACGTCGGTGAGCAGGTCCCGCGTGCGGCCGTCCTGCCGCAGCACCTCGTCGACCTCGCAGCGCACCCGCAGGTCGGTCGGGTCGAGGTCGGTCTCGATCCATGGACCGAGGGGGCAGAACGTGTCGTGACCCTTGCCCCGGGTCCACTGTGCGTCGCCCAGCTGCTGATCGCGCGCGGTCACGTCGTTGGCGGCGGTGTATCCCCACACGTGGTCCAGCGCGTTGTCGCGGGTGAGGTCCCGCGCCGGACGCCCGATCACGACCGCCAGCTCGCCCTCGTGGTCCACCCGGCCGATGCCGGCCGGCAGGCGCACCGGGTCGTCCGGGCCGATGACGGAGGTCGCCGGCTTGAGGAACACGACCGGATCCGGACCGGTGCCGGTCGGCAGCGCGGTCATCTCCGCGACGTGGTCGGCGTAGTTCTTGCCGATGCAGACGACGTTGATCGGCTGCACCGGCGCCAGCAGGCGGACCGACGACAGGTCGTGCACCTCCCCGGTCGGGGTCGGGTCGAACAGCGGGTGGCCGTTCAGCGGTGCGACCGTGAGCTCGGCGGGGTCGTCCCCTGTGCCCTGGACGAGACCGTAGGAGATCTCGCCGGAGCGGGCGAAACGGGCGATGCGCACGCGGGAGGGACCTCTCAGGCGACGGATGGGGGACCGCCGCGAGGCTACCGGGAGGGCGCTGCCGGCACGGGCCGCTCAGTCGTGCGCGCTCTCCCGCGCCGACCACGCCTTCACGATGTCGCGCACCGACAGCACACCGACGACCTCGTCGTCAGAGCAGATGACCAGGTGCCGGAAGTTCCCGGTCAGCATGGCCGACGCGGCGCGGTCGAGGTCCCACTCCGGCATTCCGACGACGGCCTCAGGGGTCAGGTGATCAGCGGCCAGCTCGGTGTCAGGGTCCTGGCCGGCGGCCACGCACTCCAGGACGTCGCGCTCGGTGAGGATGCCTGGACCGTCGGCGTCCGGGTCGTGGACGACCGCGGCCCCGACATGGCGGGCGCGCATCGCCTGCGCCACCTGCCGGATGGTGTGGGCCGGTCCCACGGTCAGCACCGCATTGGTCATGACGTCGCGCACGAGCACGGGGCATCTCCCTGGGTCCTCATGGGGCGGGAGACGCAGGCTACGCAGGTCGGTGCCGCACGGGAAGGGCCGGTCAGGCGACGGGGCGCATCCACCCGTGCGGGTCGGCGGCCCGGCCGTACTGCAGCTCCAATAGCGCTTCACGCAGGCGCAGCGTCACCGGCCCGGCGGTGCCGTCGCCGACGGTCCAGTCGCCCTGACTGCTGCGGGCCCGGCCGACCGGGGCGATCACCGCCGCCGTGCCGCAGGCGAAGACCTCGCTGATGGAGCCGTCCTCGCAGCCTGCCCGCCACTCCTGCGCGCTGATGCGGCCCTGCTCGACGGTCAGACCGAGCTCGGGGGCCATCGTCAGCAGCGAGTCGCGCACCACACCCGGCAGCAGCGTGCCCGTCAGGGCCGGGGTGAACAGGCTGCTGCCCCGGACGAAGAACAGGTTCATCCCCCCCATCTCCTCCACCCAGCGACGCTCCACCGCGTCGAGCCAGACGACCTGGTCGCAGCCCATCTCGGCAGCCTGACGCTGGGCCAGCAGGCTGCCGGCGTAGTTGCCGGCGCACTCGGCCTCGCCCGTCCCGCCGACGGCGGCTCGCACGTACTCCTCGGACAGCCACACGGTCACCGGCTTGACCTCGCCGGGGAAGAACGGCGTCACCGGGAACGCGATGAGCAGGAACAGGTACTCGTGCGCGGGGCGCATCCCGACCTGGGCCTCCGTCGCGATCATGAACGGACGCAGGTACAGGCTCTGGCCGGACGCGGTCGGGACCCACGCCCGGTCCTGGTGGACGAGCACGTCGACGGCCTCGAGGAACAGCTCTGTGGGCAGCTCGGGCATGGCCAGCCGCGCCGCCGAGCGGTTGAAGCGCGCGGCGTTCTCCTCGGGCCGGAAGACCGCGACCCCGCCGTCCGGCTGCCGGTAGGCCTTGAGCCCCTCGAAGATGGCCTGGCCGTAGTGCAGGACCATCGCCGACGGGTCGAGCTGCAGGGGCTGGTACGCCGCCAGCGCCGCGTCGTGCCAGCCCCTGTCGGCGGTCCAGCGGACCGTGACCATGTGGTCGGTGTGGACACGGCCGAAGCCGGGGTCGGCCATGAGCGCCTCGCGCTCGGCGTCGCTGCGGACAGCCGCGCTCGGCCGGACGTCGATGCTCGTCACCGTGGTCATCGTTCCTCCTGGGTCAGGCGCCCGACGGTAGTCGCAGGGTCAGAGCCGGGCCAGCAGGGCGTCGCCCACCTCGGAGGTGCTGCGCGGATCCGTCGGCCGGTCGAGCAGGTCTGCGGCCACGGCGGCCTCGACCCGCCTGGCGGCGTCGGCGTGTCCGAGGTGCTCGAGCAGCAGGGCGACCGACAGGACCGTCGCGGTGGGGTCGGCCTTGGCCTGCCCGGCGATGTCGGGGGCGCTGCCGTGCACCGGCTCGAACATAGAGGGGTGTGTCCGGGTGGCGTCGATGTTGCCGCTCGCCGCCAACCCGATGCCACCTGCGATGGCAGCGCCGATGTCGGTGAGGATGTCGCCGAACAGGTTGTCGGTGACGACGACGTCGAAGCGCTCGGGCTGGGTGACGAAGAACATCGACGCCGCGTCGACGTGCTGGTAGTCCACGCTCACGTCGGTGAACTCGGTCGCCACCTCGTCGAACACGCGCTTCCACAGCCCGCCGGCGTGCACGAGCACGTTGGTCTTGTGCACCAGCGTGAGGTGCCGCCGCGGCCGCGCCTGGGCGCGGGCGAAGGCGTCGCGGACGACCCGTTCGACCCCGTACGCCGTGTTCAGGCTCACCTCGGTCGCGACCTCGTGCGGGGTGCCCTCGCGCAGCCGGCCGCCGTTGCCCACATAAGGCCCCTCGGTGCCCTCGCGCACGACGACCAAGTCGATCGCCCTGTCGCCGACCGGGCTGGTGACACCCGGGAACAGCCGCACCGGGCGCAGGTTCACGTGGTGGTCCAGGGCGAAGCGCAGCGTCAGCAGCAGGCCGCGCTCCAGCACACCGGGCGGCACCGACGGGTCGCCGATGGCGCCGAGCAGGATCGCGTCGTGCCCGTCCAGCTCGGCGAGCACCGAGACCGGCAGGGCCTCCCCCGTGCGCCTGTAGGCCGTCGCCCCGAGGTCGTACTCGGTGCGCTCGACACCCGGCAGGACGGCGTCGAGCACCTTGAGCCCTTCGGCGACCACCTCCGGGCCGATGCCGTCTCCACCGATGACCGCCAGCCGGGTGCTCATGGCCGGAGCCTAGTGAGATGGGACGGCTGTCCCAGCTGTCGGGACGGCTCAGGCCCGGTTGACGGCACTCACGATGGCCCGCAGAGAGCTCGTGACGATGCTCGGGTGGACCCCGCAGCCCCACAAAACCCGGCCGCCGACAGCCACCTCGAGGTAGGACGCGGCCTGCGCCTCCTCCCCCGAACCGGTGGCGTGCTCGGCGTAGTCCAGCACCCGCACGTCGAGGTCGAGCGTCGACAGCGCGTGCACGAACGCGGCGATGGGGCCGTTGCCCTCGCCCTCCAGCGAGCGCTGCTCGCCCTGCCAGTCGACCTCGGCCTGGAGGCGGTCCACCTCACCGGTGGAGGAGCGGAACGAGATCAGCCGCAGCGGCGCGTCGTGCTGGAGATAGGTGTCGGTGAACAGCTCCCAGATGCGAGGTGAGGCGACCTCCCCGCCGGCGTCGTCGGCGACCTCCTGCACCACGCGGGAGAACTCGATCTGCATCCGGCGTGGCAGGTCCAGGCGGTGCTCGTTCTTCAGGACGTACGCGACGCCGCCCTTGCCCGACTGGCTGTTGACGCGGATGACCGCCTCGTAGGAGCGGCCGACGTCCAGCGGGTCGATCGGCAGGTACGGCACGCCCCACGGCAGCGTGCGCACGTCGACGCCCTGCTCGACAGCCTGACGGTCGAGGGCCTCGAAGCCCTTCTTGATGGCGTCCTGGTGCGAGCCGGAGAAGGCGGTGTAGACGAGGTCACCGGCGTACGGGTGACGCGGGTGGACCGGGAGCTGGTTGCAGTGCTCGACGGTGCGACGGACCTCGTCGATGTCGCTGAAGTCGATGCCGGGGTCGACGCCCTGGCTGAACAGGTTGAGCCCCAGCGTCACCAGGCAGACGTTGCCGGTGCGCTCCCCGTTGCCGAACAGGCAGCCCTCGACGCGGTCGGCCCCGGCCATGACGCCGAGCTCGGCGGCGGCCACCGCGGTGCCGCGGTCGTTGTGCGGGTGCAGCGAGAGCACGACGCTTGATCGCCGCTCCCCGAGCGCGCGGCCGAACCACTCGATCTGGTCGGCGTACGTGCTGGGGACCGACATCTCCACCGTGGCAGGCAGGTTGAGCACGACCGGCCGCTCAGGCGTCGGCTGCCAGACGTCCATGACGGCCTCGCACACCTCCAGCGCGTAGTCCAGCTCGGTGCCGGTGAACGACTCCGGGCTGTACTGCCAGCGCACGTCCTGACCGGGCAGCAGCGCCTCCACGTGCTTGGCGCACCACTGCGCGCCGCGGACCGCGATGTCCTTGACGCCGTCACGGTCCAGCCCGAACACGACCCGCCGCTGCAGGGTCGAGGTCGAGTTGTAGAGGTGGATGAGCGAGGTGCCGGTGAAGCCGACGAGCGACTGGACGGTGCGCTCGATGAGCTCCTCGCGCGCCTGCGTGAGCACCTGGATCGTCACCCCGGGCGGGACGAGGTCGTCCTCGACCAGGCTGCGGATGAAGTCGAAGTCGGTCTGGCTCGCGGCCGGGAAGCCGACCTCGATCTCGGTGTAGCCCATCGCGACGAGCAGTCGGAACATCGCCAGCTTGCGCGGGGCGTCCATCGGGTCGATGAGGGCCTGGTTTCCGTCACGCAGGTCCACGCTGCACCACTGGGGGGCGAGGGTGGTGGTCCGCTCGGGCCAGGTGCGGTCGGGCAGGTCGACAGGCGGGAAGGCGGTGTAGCGCTGGTACGGCTGTGCGGGCATTGCGGGCTGAGCAGGCACGGAGGTCTCCTGGGTACGACGGGTGCGGCCAGCACGGGGACCCGCGACGGGAGGCCGGCCTAGGAGGAGAGGGCCCCGTCGCGGCACGTAAGCAGGAGGCTCGCCACGAGGTCAGCCTAGACCCCGGCCAGGAACCCGGACACGGCCACCCGGAACGCCTCCGGCTCGTCCACCCAGGGGAAGTGCCCGGCACCCGGGAGCACCACGGTCTGGGCGCGCGGGAACGACCCGGCCACGAGCGCGACAGACGCAACCCCGGTCAGGGCGTCGCGTTCCCCGCCCAGGACGAGGACGGGGGCCTGCACATCCGCCAGGACGGCGAGCATCGCCGGCAGGTCGACGTCCTCGATGCCGACGCCGAATCCGAGCTCGGCGCGCTTGCTGCTCTGCCGGTCCGCGGTCGCCGCGTGGGCCTGCGTGCGCTCGTCCCAGCGGCCGTAGAAGAACGGCCGGGTGGCCCGCACCAGCGCCTGCTGCTGCGCCGGCGGAGCGTCGGCGAGCGCGGCCTGAGCCTCGGCGGCTTCGGCGTACCAGTCCTCACCGGCACGGCTCGCGCGGACCAAGGCGACGTCGGCGCGACCGCCGCCCTGCAGGCGGTCGGTGGGGGTCACGAGCACCAACGAGCGCACCCGCTCCGGGTGCGCCGCCGCCCAGGCCTGCGCGACCAGGCAGCCGGCGGAGTGGCCCAGCACGTCGACCTGCTCGGCGGACAGGTGCCCGCGCAGCGCCTCGACGTCGTCAGCGAGCCGGTCGAAGCGCAGCGACGCCGGGTCTGCCGGCACCTCGCTGTGCCCGGTGGCGCGGGTGTCGAGGCGGACCAGGGTGCGCGTCGCTGACAGCCCACCGAGGTCCTCCAGGTAGGCCGAGGCGCGCCCGGGACCGCCGGGAAGGCACAGCAGGGGTGGGCCCTCGCCGAGCTCGGTGTAGGCCAGCCGCGTGCCGTCGGCGGCGAGGACAGTGCTCAACGCAGGTCCACCGCGCGGACGGAGTGGGCGCCGATGGCCTCGGCGATCTGCTCGAGCAGGTGCTCCGGCGGCGCCCCGTCGACCGTCAGCGCCATGAGCGCGTCACCGCCCTGGGCCGTCCGGCTGACCTGGGCTCCGGCGATGTTGACGTCGGCCTCCCCGAGCCGGGCGCCGACCAGGCCGACGACCCCGGGCCGGTCGTGGTAGCGGAAGAAGACCAGGTGGTCCTCAGCGGGCAGCTCGACGTCGAAGCCGTCGACCTCCGTGAGCTTCTCGACCTGCCTGGTGCCGGTGAGCGTCCCGGAGACCGAGACCAGCGTGCCGTCGGTGAGCACGCCCCGCACGGTGATGAGGTTGCGGTAGTCCGGACTGTCCAGGTCGGTCGCCAGCGAGATCTCGACCCCGCGGTCCGCGGCCAGGGCGGGCGCGTTGACGAACGTCACCTGCTCCTCCACCACCCCCGTGAAGATCCCCTTGAGGGCAGCCAGCTGCAGCACCGTCACGTCCAGGGCGGCGATCTCGCCGCGGACCACCACCTCGACGCTCGCGGCGACGCCGCCGGCCAGGGCGGTGAAGACCCGTCCGAGCTTCTCCACCAGGGGCAGCGCCGGTCGCAGGTCCTCCGCCACGACGCCGCCGGCCTGGACGTTGACGGCGTCGGGCACGAACTCGCCGTCCAGTGCCAGCCGCACGGACCGGGCGACGGCGATGCCGGCCTTGTCCTGGGCCTCCACCGTGGACGCTCCCAGGTGGGGTGCCACCACGACGCAGTCGAACGCGAACAGCGGGGAGTCGGTGCACGGCTCGGTGGCGTAGACGTCCAGGCCCGCCCCGGCGACCGTCCCGGCAGCCAGCGCCTCGGCCAGCGCGGTCTCGTCGAGCAGCCCGCCCCGGGCCGCGTTGACGATGCGCACCGTCGGCTTGCACAGGGCGAGCTGCTCGCGGCCGATCAGCCCGACCGTCTCGGGGGTCTTGGGCAGGTGGATGGAGATGAAGTCGCTCTCGCGCAGCAGCTCCTCCAGCGGGACCAGCCGGACCCCGATCTGGGCGGCCCGGGCCGGCTGGACGTACGGGTCGTAGGCGATCAGGGTCGTGCCGAACGCCGACATCCGCTGCGCGAAGAGCACGCCGATGCGGCCCAGCCCGACGACGCCCACCACCTTGTCGGCGACCTCCACGCCGGTCCACCGGCTGCGCTCCCACCGGCCGGCCTTGAGCGCGGCGTTCGCCGGCGCGGTGTTGCGGGCGCACGCCAGCAGCAGGGCGACGGCCTGCTCGGCGGCGCTGACGACGTTGCTCTGCGGGGCGTTGACCACCATGACCCCGCGCGCTGTGGCGGCGGCGACGTCGACGTTGTCCAGCCCGATCCCGGCGCGGGCGACGACCTTCAGGCGGGGGGCGGCCGACAGGGCCTGCGCGTCCACCTGCGTGGCGCTTCGCACGAGCACCGCGTCGGCGTCCACCAGAGCGGGCAGCAGGGCTGCCCGGTCCGCCCCGTCGACGTGCCGGATCTCGAAGCCGTCCCCCAGGACCGCCAGGACCGACGGGGCGAGCTCCTCGGCGATCAGGACGACAGGACGCGGTCGGGCGGGGGTCACGGGGTCACGGGTCCTCGGTCAGCAGGGTCAGCAGGGCGCGGGAGGGGCGGCGACCGGGGCGCGGTGCGAACCGGCGGCACGACCCTAGCGGGCGGTTCCCGGCGCGTTGTCGGGGTCGGACCACCTTCGGGTCGGCAACCTGTCACGATGCCCGGGTTGCCCCGCGGCGACACGAACCCGCGGCGACACGAACCCCTTTTGGAGACGACGTGCCCCCGCTCCCCCTCACGGCTGCCGCTCGCGGGCGTCGACCGCTCGTCCTGGTCCTGCTCACCGCCCTGGCGGCCGGTGGCCTGGCAGGCGCCGGGCCCTCCACCGCCGCCGCCGCCGAGCCCGCCGTCGCGGGCCCCGCCGTCGCGGGCCCGGTCGTCGCGGGTCTGGCCTCGTCCGTGCGCGCGAGCGACGGTCCGGGCGCCCTGCCCTGGGGGACGGTGTCGCGCGGCCGGCTGCGCGCGGGGGCGGCCCTGCTCGCAGCACCCCGGCCGGGGCCCGCGGCCCGGCTGACAGCGAGCCCGGTCAGCACCTTCAACGTCACCTTCATCGACGACGGCCGGACGTGGACGCAGCCGGCCAAGGACGCGTTCAACGCGGCGCTGGACGTGTGGGAGCGCACCATCGACTCGGCGGTGCCCATCGAGGTCGAGGCGCGCGCCACGGTCCTGGCGCCCGGCCAGCTCGGCGGGGCAGGCCCGTCGGACGTGCTGCGCAACGAGAAGGGCACGCCGACCCGTGACGGGGACGACCTGGTCCAGGCCCAGCGCACGCTGGCCGACGACGTCTTCGAGCCGCTGGCGCTGTTCAACGCCCGCACCGGCCGGGACGCAGCCCCGGGAGAGCCCGACATCAGCGCCGAGTTCGACCCGTCCCAGGGCTTCCTGTACTTCGGTCTCGACGCGAGCCCGACCCCGTCGCAGTACGACTTCCGCTCGATCGTGCTGCACGAGATCGGCCACGGCCTCGGCATCATCGGCACCGGTGAGGTCGACCGCGGCGGTCGCGCGACGCTGGGCGTCGCGGGCGCAAACGGCAACTCCGGGGTCCGCGCACCGCTGGCCTTCGACGTCTTCACCTACGCGACGTCGGCCGCCCAGGCCGGCAACGGCGGCGCCCGCCTGACCTCCCTGGCGAACGGCTCGGCCGCTCTGCGCACCGCTCTCACGGGCGACCGCCTGTACTGGGCCGGCCAGCTCGCCCGCAGCGCCGTCGGAGGCGCCAAGGTGCGCCTGTTCGCCCCGGCGCAGTGCGGGCCGAGCGGTGGCGAGCGGCCCTGCCCGAGCGGCGAGTCGTCCTACCAGTTCGGCTCCTCGTACGGCCATGTCGACGAGCGCACCTACCCCCGGGGCACCGTCGACTCGCTCATGACACCGGTCGTGGAGAGCGGCGAGACCTTCACCGACCCGGGGCAGCTCACCATGGGTCTGCTGGCCGACCTGGGCTACGCCGTGCCGGCGATCGCCGGGTCCCGCTACACCGCTCTGGACCCGGTGCGGCTGCTGGACACCCGCACGGGCACGGGCGCGCAGCGTGCCCGTGTCGCGACGGGCGGCGTGGTGGATCTGCTTGTCGCCGGGACCGCCGGCGTCCCGGCGGAGGCCACGGCCGTCGTGCTCAACGTGACCGGCGTTGCCCCGTCCGCTGCGACCGACGTTCGGGTCTACCCGACGCCGGTCACGCCGACCCCGGTGCCGAGGGTCTCCAACCTCAACCTCGCCAAGGGCGGCACGCGCGCCAACCTGGTGACGGTCCCGGTGGGCAACAACGGCCGCGTACGGCTGCGCAACAGCGCCGGATCGGTGGATCTGCTGGCCGACCTGGCGGGCTTCTACGCCCCGACCGCGGCCTCCCTGTTCACGCCGATGGACCCGGTGCGGGTGCTCGACACGCGCAAGGCGCTGGGCACGCCGACGACGACCCCGGTCGCGGCCGGCGGCCTGCTGGACCTGCAGGTGACCGGGCCCGCCGGCCGGGTGCCGGACAGCGCCACGGCGGTCATCCTGACCGTCACGGCGGTCGGCGCGACCACCGGGACCGACGTGCGCGCCTATCCCGCGGCCGACACCGCGACGGTCCCGCTGGTGAGCAACATCAACGCCGACGCCCGCACGGCCGTCCCGAACGTCGTCATCGTCAAGATCGGCCAGGACGGTCGGGTGCGCCTGCGCAACAGCCAGGGCGCGGTCCACCTGCTGGCCGACCTGGCCGGCTACTACGACGACTCCACGACGGGGTCGCTGTTCCGCCCCGTCGAGCCTGCGCGGATCCTCGACACCCGGACCCGCCTCGGCCGGCCGGCCGGGTCCGCAACGCGGGTCGGCCCCGGCCAGGCCATCGACCTGCGCGTCGGCGGGGTGGCGCAGGTCCCCCGGTCGGCGCGCGCCGCCGTGCTCACGGTCACCGGCGCCGAGGCGTCGGCCACCACCGACGTGCGGGTGTACCCCTCGACCGCCGGCGCGGTGCCGGTGGTGTCCAACCTGAACCTGTCCCGGGGCCAGACCGCTGCGGACCTGGTCGTGGCCACGCTCGGCGGCGGACGGGTCAGGCTGCGCAACGCGGCGGGCAGCGTGGCGCTGCTGGCCGACGTGTCCGGGTGGTTCGGCCCGCCCGCATAGCCCGTACGACGCGCGACGGCCCGGCTCACCTGGAGATCAGGGGGCCGGGCCGTCGCGCTGGCGGGTGCTACTCCCCGCTGTCGTCGATCCAGGCCATCATCGGGCGCAGCGTCGCGCCGGTCACCTCGATCGGGTGGCTGCTGCCCTGCTCGCGGTAGGCCTTCATCCGCGGCCGGCCGGCGTCGTCGTCGTCGATGAGCGCCTTGGTGAACGTGCCGTCCTGGATCTCGGCGAGCACCTGCTTCATCGCCTCCTTGACCGCCGGCGTGATGATCTTGGGACCGGTCACGTAGTCCCCGAACTCCGCGGTGTCCGAGATGGACCACCGCATCTTGCCGATGCCGCCCTCGTACATGAGGTCGACGATGAGCTTGAGCTCGTGCAGGCACTCGAAGTAGGCGACCTCGGGCTGGTAGCCGGCTTCGGTGAGCACCTCGAAGCCGGCCATGACCAGCGCGCTCGCGCCGCCGCACAGCACGGCCTGCTCGCCGAACAGGTCGGTCTCGGTCTCCTCGGTGAAGGTGGTGCGCAGCACGCCGGCGCGGGTGCCGCCGATGGCCTTGGCGTAGGACAGGGCCAGCGGCAGGGCCTTGCCGGAGGCGTCCTGCTCCACGGCCACCAGGCACGGGACCCCACGCCCGTCGACGAACTGGCGACGCACCAGGTGCCCCGGGCCCTTGGGTGCCACCATGGAGACGTCGACGCCGGCCGGCGGGGTGATCAGGCCGAAGCGGATGTTCAGGCCGTGTCCGAACATGAGGACGTCACCGTCCTGCAGGTTGGGGGCGACATCGGTCTCGTAGAGCGAGCGCTGCACGGTGTCCGGCGCGAGCACCATGATGACGTCGGCCTCGGCCGCCGCCTCGCCGGGGGTGAGGACCCGCAGACCCTCGGCCTCGGCCTTCGCCCGGCTGGCTGAGCCCTCGGGCAGGCCGACGCGCACGTCGACGCCGGAGTCGCGCAGCGACAGCGCGTGGGCGTGGCCCTGGGAGCCGTAGCCGAGCACGGCCACCTTGCGGGACGCGATCAGAGCGAGATCGGCGTCGTCGTCGTAGTAGATCTCGGCCATGGATGGCGCTCCTCGATGGTGGGGGGGACGTGCTGGATCGTGGGTGCTGGATCGTGTGCGCTAGGAGGCGGAGCGGAGCCGGGGCTCGGCACCGGTCATGGCTCGCGAGCCGCGGCTGACCGCGACCATGCCGGACTGGACCATCTCGCGGATGCCGAACGGCTCGAGGACGCGCAGCAGCGCTGCGAGCTTGTCGACCGTGCCGGTCGCCTCGATGGTGACGGCATCGGCGGCGACGTCGACGACCTTGGCGCGGAACAGCGCCACCGTCTCCAGCACGTGGCTGCGGGTGGCCAGGTCGGCCTTGACCTTCACCAGCAGCAGCTCGCGCTGCACGCTGGTGGCCGGGTCGAGCTCGACGATCTTCAGGACGTTGACGAGCTTGTTCAGCTGCTTGGTCACCTGCTCGAGCGGACTGTCCTCGACCGCCACGACGATCGTCATGCGGCTCACCGAGGACTGCTCGGTCGGCCCGACGGCGAGCGACTCGATGTTGAAGCCGCGCCGGCTGAACAGCGCCGCGACGCGCGCCAGGACACCGGGCTTGTCCTCCACCAGGACCGAGAGGGTGTGTCGTGACATGGCCATCAGCGGCTCTCCGTACGGTCAGACATCGCTGGCGTCCCAGACGGGACGGGCGTCGCGCGCGGCCACGATGTCGTCGTTGCTCGCGCCGGCGGCCACCATCGGCCACACCATCGCGTCCTCACCGACGACGAAGTCGACGACGACGGGCATGTCGTCGACCGCCATGGCCTTCTCGATCGTCGCATCCACCTGGTCGGCGGACTCGCACCGCAGCCCGACGCAGCCCATCGCGTCGGCGAGCTTGACGAAGTCCGGGACGCGCTTGGAGTCCAGCTTGGTGTTGGAGTAGCGGCCGCCGTAGAACAGCGTCTGCCACTGCCGGACCATCCCCAGGTTCCCGTTGTTGAT
>Ga0136611_10002198_pt1 | contig 13559 bp, 7 predicted proteins | sample AntDrymUQ2232306_2_FD_106645 | JGI IMG/M metagenome (GOLD analysis project Ga0136611, IMG submission 106645) | Polar desert sand microbial communities from Dry Valleys, Antarctica - metaG UQ223 (23.06) | ecosystem: Environmental > Terrestrial > Soil > Desert | place: Antarctica: Dry Valley... | reverse complement strand
CGACGGCCCTCACCCCCCGGCCCCCTCTCCCAATTCTGGGAGAGGGGGCCGGGGGGTGAGGGCGGGCCTCGGCTCAGTCATCCGCTGGAGTAGCCTGCTCCGAGCGTCCCGCCGTCAGCGTCCCCAGAGCCTCGTATTCGGCGCGACGGGCCTGGGCCTGGGCGATGGCTTCGGCGGGCAAGGTCTGCGCGCCGCCGATGACGTTGGCCATCAGCGAGAACTGGGCGGCCTCTTCGAGGATGAAGACAAGGTGTGTGGTTGCCTCGATGGTGGTATCCCAGACGAGCAGGCCATGGTTCGCGAGCAGGCATGCCTTACTGGTGTCGGTCATGACGTCGATGATGTTGGTGACGGATGCCTCGGAGCCGCGTGGACCGTATGCGGCTACAGGGACGGTTTCGTTGATGTCGAAGCGGACCAGTGCTTCGTAGGTGGGTTCAATCGGCTTGTTAGCGATGGCGTAGGCGGTGACGTAAGGCGAATGGGTGTGGACGACTGCGCCAACGTCGGGGCGGCGGCGGTAGACGGCGGCGTGCATCTGGATGATCTCGTGGGAGGCAGGGGCGATGTTGCCCTCGACGATCTCGCCGTCAAGTGTGAGCAGGCCGAGGTCGTCGGTGGTGAGATCGGCCAGTGCGCCGACGCCGGTGAGCAGGAAGCGGTCGCCATCGGGCAGGCGAACGCTGATGTTTCCGTGCTGTGAGTGCGAGAGGACGGCATTGCGTGCGACCAGCTCGTGCGCTGACCAGACGATCTTCTCGGCCCAGGGCATCGTCTCCGCGTCCCAGTCAAGGCGAGGTTTGCCGGTGTCGATGCTATTATTGTGTGCCATGATGAAGTTCCCTCCAGCGATGCGAACGCGACTGCGCCGATTGTGAACCTATCTTCGATGATGTGCAAGCACCATCCATATATCTAAAGGTGAACGAGCATCTCGTGCTGACGCATGGATTCGACCCAGCCAGTGGCGAAGAAGGCGGGCAAGGCTTCGCTGCCATCCGGTAGGTTGGTGATCGTCAGGGACTGGTCTGGTATGCGCTCAATCAACCCGGCGAGAACCGTCTGCGCGGAGATCACATCGAGTGCGGCGACGTCGGCGATACGTGCGCCGGTGGTTGAGGCACGAAACAGGCACATCGCGAGTGGCGCGGTGGGATCGCCAACGACAAGGCCACGCAAATCGGGTGCGCCCGCGTACGACGCTGGCTCGTATTGCCAGGGCGGGGCAGCGGTTGCCATTGTCAGGCGGGAACGCATGAGTTCGGTCGGATCTGCCTCAACCGCGGCGGTCGTATCAACATCCAGAGTCACCGTGCCCGGTGGGCGCGTGAGGATGAGCAGATCGCGGTGGTGCGCGAAACCAGCTTGCTCGTAGGTGCGAATCGCCTTCGCATTGCTGGTAATGACTTCCAGTTGTATCTCGTTCAAACCAACATGCCGAGCTGACCGCAGGACCGCCTCGCACAGCGTGCGGCTGATGCTCTTGCCACGATAGGCTGGGGCGATACCGAATCCGCCGAGCCAACCGCGCTCGCCACGTACCCCAAGGAGCGCCAGGCCGACGACCGCGCCGTCGTCATTCAGCCACAGTGGTGAATGCTCGAGAGCGATGTCGCACCGTGTGACGTGCTGTCGAATCCAGGCCCCGTCAACATTCACAGGCACCATGTAATCGGCGTAGACGAGGTTGAACGCGGTTGCGAGCGCCGTGTCATCGAGCGTGTCGAGCATTGTCTGCTGGTACATCGGAGTTCCAATCGCTTGCAGGAGAGGATCGTGGAACGAAAAACCGGGGTAGCCATGACAGCCACCCCGGCTCGGCGCTCAGAACTCAGCGTTACGGCAGTTCGAGCATCGGCAGGAACTTTGGTGCCTTGCGGTGCTTCGTGCCCTGCTCGAAGGCGTAGGCGAGCTTGATGAGGGTTGGCTCGCTCCAGGCGCGACCCATGAAGGTCAGGCCGACTGGCAATCCGAAAGCGTCACCGGCAGGGACGGTGATGAGGGGGTAACCGGCCATGGCTGCTGGCGATGAACTGGCACCCAGGAAATGGTCGCCGTTGATGAGGTCGATCGGCCATGAGGGGCTGCCGGTCGGGGCGACGAGCGCGTCGAGGTTGTACTCGTCCATGACGGCGTCGATGCCTTCGGTGCGAGAGAGACGCTGGCTCGTCTCCAGGGCTTCGAGGTAGGCAGCGTCGGTCAGGGGGCCGATTCCAGCGGCGAGCTCGAGGATCTCCTGCCCGAAGTATGGCAGCTCGATCTCGGCGTGCATGCGGTTGAACTCGATCAGCTCAGCCAGCGAATGGACGGCAACATCAGCTCCGCAGGTCGCGAGATAGGCGTTGAGGTCGGCCAGGAACTCGTAGAGGAGGACGGTGAACTCGGCTGGACTTGACGCAATATCGTCGGCGGTGGGGATGTTGGCGGGGTCGATGATTTCAGCGCCCATCTCGCGCATCGCGGCGATCGCGACGTTGCAGATGTTGTCCGCCTCGACCGAGTAGCCCCAGTAGCCGCCGGAGCGCGCCACGCCGATGCGCGCCCCAGCCAGTCCATTCGCATCCAGAAACTGCATGTAGTTCGTGCGGGCATGCTCGGCGCTCGCGGCGGTGTAGGGATCGCGCGGATCGGGACCGGCGATGGCGCCGAGGACGGCGGCGGCGTCGGCGACGGTGCGGGTCATCGGGCCGATGGTGTCCTGCGTGCGCGAGATCGGGATGACGCCGAAGCGACTGGTCAGGCCGACGGTCGGCTTGATGCCAACGAGCGCGTTCAGCGACGACGGGCAGACGATCGAACCGTCAGTCTCGGTGCCGATGCCGACCGCCGCGAAGTTGGCCGCGACCGCCGAGCCGGTACCAGCCGACGAGCCGCAGGGGTTGTGCGTCAGGACGTAGGGGTTCTTCGTCTGGCGTCCGAGGCCAGACCAGCCGCTGGAGGAGTTGAAGCCGCGGAAGTTGGCCCACTCCGAGAGGTTGGACTTGCCAATAATGACCGCACCAGCCGCGCGCAGGCGCGCCGCGACGGTCGAATCCTCGGAGCGGAAGTTGTTGGCCAGCGCGAGCGATCCGGCAGTGTTCGGCATGCCGTCGGCGGTGTCGATGTTGTCCTTCAGGATGATCGGGATGCCGTGCAGTGGGCCGCGCGCATTGCCGTTCTCGCGCTCGGTGTCCATCGCCTCTGCGATGTGGAGGACATCCGGATTCAACGCAATGACGGAATTGACCTTCGGTCCATTCTTATCGAGGTCAGCGATGCGGGTGAGATACATGCCGGTCAACTGCCGGGAGGTCATCCACCCAGCCTCCATGGCCGACTGCATCTCGGCGACCGTCATCTCTACGATGTCCTCGTACACCGGATTCCAGCCCAGTGGCGACTCCTCCTCCGCCGCGCCGACCATCGGGAACATGCCCGTCGCCGCCGCGCCAGCCGCAGCCATGGCGCTGCGCTGCATGAAGGTACGTCGGTTCAACCGTGCCTGCTCGAACACCGTCACACCCCTTTACGTTGATGCGTTTGCGGAATCACCCGCTCAGGATCGGGAACGTAGCATGAATCCGGAACACCCGCAAGCGTTTGTCAGCCATTTGACGCGGAGTCACATCGGCCATACGATCGCCGCGACATGACGATGATTTGACGACAAGGGGGGTGATCAAATGGCTAACGCAAACGAAGTTCTTAACGCGGCGGACTGGCGGCTGGCGGGGCCGTTTCGGGGTGGGCGCTCCGTGGCCGCAGTTGGGCATCCGACGGAGATTATGACGTTCTACTTCGGGGCTTGCTCAGGCGGGGTCTGGAAGACGACTGACGGCGGGATCACCTGGCGGAATGTGTCGGATGGGTTCTTTCGCACTGCCTCGGTCGGGGCGCTGGCGATTGCTGAGGCTGACCCGAACGTGATCTATGCCGGGATGGGCGAGTCGTGTATTCGTGGGAATGTGACGCACGGCGACGGGGTCTACCGCTCGGATGACGGCGGGGCGACCTGGCGGCATCGTGGGCTGGAGGAGACGCGTCACATCGCGCGGGTGCGGGTGCATCCGAAGAACGCCGACCTCGTCTATGTCGCGGCCTTCGGGCACGCGTTCGGGCCGCACGCGGAGCGCGGAGTCTACCGCAGCAAGGACGGCGGCGGGTCGTGGGAGAAGGTGCTTTTTCGCGATGAGCGCACTGGTGCCTGCGATCTGACGATGGACGCGAGCAATCCACGCGTGCTCTATGCGGCGTTGTGGGAGGCGCAGCGCTCACCATGGGACCTGGTGTCCGGCGGTGAGGGCAGCGGCATCTTCAAGACGACTGATGGCGGCGATACCTGGATAGAGCTGACCGAGAACACGGGGCTGCCGAAGGGGCTGAAGGGCAGGATCGGCATCACCGTCTCGCCGACGCGTCCAGAGCGGGTCTGGACGCTGATCGAGTCGAAGGAGGGTGGGCTGTTCCGCTCGGACGACGGCGGGAAGACGTGGGAACTGCTGACCGACAATCCCGACCTGCGCCAGCGTCCGTGGTATTACATGCACATCTTCGCCGATCCGGTCGATCCTGAGACGGTCTATGTCCTCAACCTGAGCATGTGGAAATCGACCGATGGCGGCAAGACGTTCGTCGAAATTCCGACACCGCACGGGGACAACCACGACCTGTGGATCGACCCAAGCGACACGCGGCGGATGATCGAGGCGAACGATGGCGGGGCCTGTGTCTCGTTCAATGGCGGGGTGACGTTCTCCAGCGTATACAACCAGCCGACGGCGCAGCTCTACCATGTCATTACGGACAATCAGTTTCCGTACCGCATCTACGGCGCTCAGCAGGACAACTCGACGATCTCGGTGCCGAGCTACGGCGACCGCGGGGCGATCACTGAAGACGACACGTATCCGGTCGGCGGGGGCGAGTCGGGCTACATTGCGATCCACCCAGACAACCCGAACATCGTCTTTGCCGGATCGTATGCGACGCGCATGACGCGCTACGACCACGCCAGCCAGCAGGCGGTTGATATCACGGTCTGGCCGGACGACCCGATTGGCTACGGCGCGGAGGCGATGCGCTACCGCTTCCAGTGGACCTTCCCGATCATCCTCTCGCCGCACAATCCGGACGTGCTGTACGTGACGGGCAACCACATCTTTCGCTCGACGACGCAGGGACAGGGGTTCGAGTCGATCAGCCCGGACTTGACGCGTGGCGACCCAGAGACGCTGGGACCGTCAGGCGGGCCGATCACGAAGGACAACGTTTCCACCGAGTACTACGGGACGATCTTCGCGTTTGCGGAGTCGCCGGTGCAGGCCGGAGTGTTCTGGGCCGGGTCAGATGACGGGCTGATGCACGTCTCGCGCGATGGCGGTGGTACGTGGGAGCACGTGACACCGCCGCAGCTGCCGGACTGGACGCTCATCAGCATCATCGAGCCGTCGCCACACGACGCCGGGTCGGCATACGTGGCCGCCACGCGCTACAAGCTCGACGACAACACGCCGTATTTCCTCAAGACGCACGACTACGGCGCGACGTGGGAACTCATCACGAGCGGCATCCGTGAGGGTGATTTCGCGCGCACGATCCGCGAGGATTCGGAGCGCAAGGGTCTGCTCTACGCTGGAACCGAGACAGGTCTGTACGTCTCATGGGACGACGGCATGTCCTGGCACGCCTTCCCTGGAGCGCCACTGGCCGACGGAACGGAGTCGGGCGACCGGCCACAGCTGCCGGTCGTACCAATCCATGACCTCGTCGTCAAGGGATCGGACCTCGTGGTCGGGACGCACGGGCGCTCGTTCTGGGTGCTGGACGATCTGACGCCGATCCGCGAGTGGCCGGGGGTGGCGGACGATGCACGCGTGCATCTGTTCCCGGTCCGCGAGACGACGCGGATTCTCGCTCCGCATATCTTCAGCGAGTCGGCGACGGCTGGGTATCACACGTACGTCCACACCGGCGGCAGCAGCCAGACCGCGCTCGTCCGCACAACGGAGGATGGGGGTACGCGGTTGGAACTGATGACCGCTGCTGAGAACCCGCCGACGGGCGTGGTCGTGCATTACCTGCTGCGCGGACGCGAGCCGGAGGAGATTGCGCTGAGCTTCCATACGCTCGACGGCGAGCTTATCCGACAATTCAGCGCGAAGCCTGAGCCAGCTGAGAAGCCAGACCAAGATGACAAGAAGGACGACCCGGACAAAGACCTGCCCAGTGCGATGCGGCTGCGGACAAAGGCTGGCATGCACCGTTTCATCTGGGACATGCGCTATCCAGACGCGACGAAGATTGAGGGAGCGGCGCTCTCGCTCTACTGGGGTGGCAGCACGATCGGGCCAGTCATCGCGCCGGGCGAGTACGAGGCGCGGCTTGAAGTCGGCGGGCAGGAGCAGCGGCAACGTTTCACCGTCGTGCGTGATCCCCGCATCACGGCGACCGACGACGACTTGCGGGCGCAGTTCGACCTGCTGCTGAAGGTGCGCGACAAGCTTGGCGCAGTGCATGACATCGTGCTGCGCTCCCGCAAGCTGCGCGACCAGCTTGACGCCTGGCAGGAGAGATTGCGTGACTCCGGGAACGAGCAATTGGCAGACGAGGCAAAGCGGGTGGCGGAGGCGCTGAAGGTGGCCGAGGGCGAACTGGTCGAATCGCGCAGCAAGGGTGCGGCGGATTCGTTCAACTTCCCGCCAAAGGTCAACTCCAAGCTCGCCTCCCTGCAATCGACGATCGCCTATGGGGATTCGCGTCCGCCGCAGCAGACGGTCGATGTTTACGAACTGCACGCGAAGACGGCCGACGAGAATATTGCAGTCCTGGAACGGGTGATCGCGGGGGAGTTGCCTACGCTGAACGAGAAGATCGCAAAGGCGGGGGTGCCAGCGATCGGGTAGGCGTGAACGTTGTCCCCGCGAAACGGGCGTAGGGGCGATTCGGTGAATCGCCCGCGTGGTTGGTCGGATGGTCGGTTGGTGACGATCGGTAGGCATGCGTAGTTGGCTGATCGCTAACATCGCCTGCTGCACGGCCACGAATCTGCCAACGCGCGGCTTTCGACGCGGGCGATGCCCCGCATCGCCCCTGCGTCCATCTGAAAACCGACCGCGCTATCTGGGAATCGTGGGTCCGTCAGCGCCAGCCGAACTGGCGTTCGAGAAAGGCGTGGTCGAGGTTGAGGACGATGGGTTGGCCGTGGGGGCAGGTGGTTGGAGTGCTCGTGCGGGTGAGGGCTTCGAGCAGCTCGACGGCGGCATCCGGGGAGAGGGGACGGCGCTTACGGATGGCGGCGTGGCAGGCTGTGGCGGCCAGGATCGAGTGGCGGTCTTCGGCGGAGAAGCGTTCGGTGATCGGGAGCAGGTCGTCGGGGGTGAGGCCGTGCGGACAGGCGCGCACGAAGAGCTGACCGGGGCCGATGTCTTCCCAGTCCCAGCCTGCCTCGCGCAGGTCGTCGGCGTTGCCGTCGAGCATCATCATGGCTGACCTTGGGAGTTTGAGGACGACTGGTTGAGACAGTTCTGACGCATCGCGCTCCAGCAGGCGCTCGTAGATGATGCGCTCGTGGGCGCGGTGCTGGTCGATTAGCAGGGTGCCGAGGTCGCTCCCGCAGACGATCAGTGTGTCCTCGACATGTCCGACGACGCGGAGGCGCGGGAGTGATCCTGCGTCGACGGTGCGTGCGCCCCATTCTCCGGCACCGTAGGCGACACCGTCTTCGGCGGCACGCAAGCCAGGCAATGCGCCGATGTCGAGCGCAAGCGAATGCCGCTCCGCGATCAGGTGCGCGGTGCGACCGAGCAGGACGCGAATCTCCTGTTCGAGAGCGTCCGCTATCTCGTTACCGTTCAGCAGGACGACCTGCTCCTTGGCTGGATGTACGTTGACATCGACCTGTTCGGGCGGGACCTCGACCGCGAGTACGACGTGCGGGTGGCGATGGCGCGGCAGTACGTCGGCGTAGGCGCGTTCGATGACACGCTGGAGTTCCGCGACACCGCAGAGGCGACCGTTGACGGAAAAGACGATGCCGTCGCGGCGGGAGCGGTAGGCAGACGCAGTGGCGGTTGGGGCGGAGATGAGGCCGGAGATGCGGGCGTCACCAAGTTCGATTGGACCGATATCGAGCAGGAACGGTAGGGTGTCGGCACCGTTGATCTCGGCGAACGCTCGACGCAGCGAGCCGCCCGATGTGGCGAACAGGCGACGGCTGTTGGAACTGTAAGAGAACGTGACCTCGGGACGCGACAGCGCGATCTGGGCGACGAGCGTGCGAATGGCTGTCGCTTCGGCCTTCGCATCGGCGATCATGCGGCGGACCGGGAAGCTTTCGAACAAGTTGCGGATGGTCACGGACGTGCCACGCTGGCGGATGACATGGGTGTATTCGCTCACACCAGTGCGAGACGAGATGCACATCCCGACCGTTTCACCGACATGTCGGGTGCGGATTTCCACGTCGCCGACGACCGCGATACTGGCAAGCGCCTCTCCGCGAAAGCCGAGCGTGCGGATGGCGCTGAGGTCGCTGGATTCGTCGAGCTTGCTGGTTGCGTGGCGAGTAAGGACGAACGGGGTATCGGCTGCGGGAATGCCGATTCCGTCGTCGTGGACGCGGATGCCGAAATACCCGCCCTCCGATACCTCGACGTGAACCTCGGTTGAGCCAGCATCAAGGGCGTTATCGATCAGTTCCTTCACGACAGCAAGTGGACGGGTGATGACCTCGCCAGCGGCGATGCGGGCGACGACCGGTGGCGGCAGAACGCGAATGGGCGCTGAGTCGCTCACGGGCTAATCCGCCTGCGCGATGTCGCGGCGGACGTCGGTGTGCAGGCTGCGCGGCCCGACCGCGGCGAGCGTGGCGGCGCGCAGGCGCGACTGCCAGGCGGCGAGTGCGTTGAGGGCTTCCAGGGGAGTGGTATTGGCGAGGTCAAGTGCCAGCAGGTCGGTGGCGATCTGCTCATGGGCGAGGCCGAGGGTATTTGGCAGATAGCGAAGCGGCTCTTCGCGCATCACGACGCGAGGTATCGGCATGGTCGGCATGCTTGACGCCAGCAGCGTTGGAATGGGGACCGACGCGATGGCGCGCTCGATGACGACATCGGGCAGACCAGCCAGGCGGGCGATTTCCAGGCCGAAGGCAGCGTCGGCAATGCCAGGGACAATCGCATGCAGGAACAGGAGTCTGCCGTCGCGGCGCTCGACGGCAGTCTGCATGGCGCGGACATTCGGCAGCGTGTCGGCCAGGGTCGATAGCTCGCGGAAGTGGGTCGCGAAGAGGGTGCGTGCACCGATTTGGCCGGCCAGATGCTCGACGACCGCACCGGCGATGGCGACACCGTCTTCGGTGCTGGTGCCACGTCCAATCTCGTCGAGGACGACAAGGGAACGGTCGGTCGCGTGGTTGAGGATCGTCGCAGTTTCGAGCATCTCGACCATGAAGGTCGATTGTCCGCGCGCGAGATCGTCGTGCGCCCCGATGCGGGTGAAGATGCGGTCGACGAGGCCGACGCGGGCCGATGTTGCAGGGACGAACGAGCCGACCTGGGCCAGCAGCACGATGAGCGCGACCTGGCGCAGATAGGTCGATTTTCCAGCCATGTTCGGGCCGGTCAGGATGACGACGCGGCCATCGTCGGCGGTCAGCTGCGTGTCGTTCGGCATGAACTCGCCGTGTGGCAGCTCGCGCTCGACGACGGGATGGCGACCCGCGACGATCGTGAGGTCGGTGTCATCTGTCAGAAATGGACGCGACCAGCGCTGTTCGGAGGCCACGATGGCGAGCGCGTTCAACACGTCAATTGTCGCCAGCGCGCCGGCCGTCGAGCGCATGCGGCTCACGTAACCCGTGAGCTCGCCGATCAACGCGGCATAGAGTTCCGATTCGAGCTGTTCGGCGCGCTCCTCGGCGGCGAGGATGCAAATCTCCGCCTCCTTTAGCTCAGGCGTGACGTAGCGCTCTGCGTTCGTCAGCGTCTGCTTGCGGACGAAGTGGTCCGGCAGTGGCAAGCGGTTCGCGCGTGACACTTCAATGTAGTAGCCGGAGACCTTGTTGTAGCCGACCTTGAGGCCGCGAATACCGCTGCGCTCGCGCTCGGTCTTCTCCAGGCTGGCGATGAAGACTCGGTCGTCGTCCATGGCGGCATAGAGGCGGTCGAGACGGGGATCGGCACCACGCTGCAGCAGGCGGGCCGACTCGTCATCGAGCGATTCACGGATGCGCGCCTGCACGATTGGCAGCGAATCGAGCTCGGCGACCACCTCCCGCAGCAGCGACGAGCGCACGCGACCGTCGAGCAAGGCGCGGACTTCCCCGGCGCGACCCAGCGTTTCCGCCAGCGACGACAGCTCGCGCGCGCGAATGGAGCCTGTCGCGACGCGAGTGGCGAGCCGTTCGAGATCGAGGATTGACGCCAGCAGACGCGCGATCTTGCCGCGCAGGGGGGAGTCGGCGTGCAGCTCGGTCACTGCGTCGAGGCGACGTTCGAGCGCCGGGCGGTCGGTCAAGGGTCGGTCGAGGAACGCATGGAGACGGCGCGCCCCAGGTGCAGTCTTCGTCTCATTCAGCAGAATGAACAGGTCGCGGCGATCCCGCGAGCGCAGGTCGATCTCGAGGTTCACGCGCGTCTGACGGTCGAGGATCATGGTTCCCTCGGCGATCCAGGCGAGCGGTTGCTCGAGGGCGGAGAGCAGCACGGCGTGTCCGCGCTCCAGATAGCCGAGCAGGACACCGATGGCCCGAATCGCCGCCGGACGGACAGGTTCGGCGTTCGGGAAACGGGCTTCAACCTCGCGTAGCGCCTCGTCGATAGTCCATTCGCCATCGACCGGGCGAATCGCTCCCTGCTCCAGCGTTCCAAGGTCGTCCGCGACCGGGCCGACGATCTCTGCCGGCGCGAGCTGCTCGATGAAGGCGGCGACGGACGCGGGTTCGTCAGCAGGCATCACGCGGTACTCGCACGCGCCGGTCGAGACATCGACCCAGGCCAGTCCGAACAACGCGCCGTGCTCGGCGATCGCCAGCAGGAAGTTTGGCCGTTGGGCATCGAGCAGAGCCGGATCATCAATCGTGCCCGGCGACAGAACGCGGACGACATCGCGTTCGACGAGTCCTTTGCCCGGCTCGGAGAGCTGCTCGCAGATCGCCAGCCGGTGTCCGGCACGGAGAAAGCGACGCAGATACCCATTGAGGGCATGGTGGGGAATGCCAGCCATCGGCACGCGGTTGCCACGCCCGAACTCGCGCGAGGTCAGGGTGATGCCGAGCGCCCGTGAGGCGATCTGGGCGTCATCATCGAACATCTCGTAGAAATCGCCCATGCGATAGAGCAGGACCGCGTCGGGGTGCTTTTCCTTGAGACGCAGATACTGCTGTCGGCCGGGAGTGGTCATGGGCGATCCTCGTGACGGGTGACGGGTGACGGGTGACGCGGAATGGATCGCGAGTATAACGCGGATAGCGGGCATGGAGTGACGGATGGTCAAGAAGCAGATGCCCATACTCTCCTTCACGAGTATTCAAGCGACGTTGCAGGGTCACGGAAGTTGAGAGTGGAACGCGTGCCTGGCAGAAGGTCCATGCAACACGATACGCCTAACCCCTCGGTAGGGGCGGGTTTCTTCCTCAAACGTATGGGAACAGACCAAATTGTAACCCGCCCGCGTCGCTGGAGACACGCCCGGCCGGGACGACCAACGCAGACGGGAACACGGATACCTGACCGGTATGGCGGCGACGCGGGCGGGTTACAAATTGGTCTGATCCCATACGTTTGGGGAAGAAACCCGCCCCTACCGAGGGGTTGGCTGATCCAAAGCAGACGCCACTCGCGGTGCATTCTGGCATTGCCGCGTGCATTGGTGACGGTTACGATGTGCCCGAGAGAGCATCGTATCGGGTGAGGGGGAATACATGGCTGGACGAGGGACGGGGCGACCGACGACGTGGGCGACCGAGGGGGTCGTGGCGTCGCCGCATTATCTGGCGAGTCAGGCTGGGCTGCGGGTGCTTCAGGAGGGCGGCAATGCTGTTGACGCGGCCATTGCGACGAATGCGGTGCTGAATGTCGTGTATTCGCATCAGTGTCATATTGGCGGCGATCTGTTCGCGATGGTCTGGGACCCGAAGGAACATGCGCTGCACGGGCTGAACTCGTCGGGGGCAGCACCAGCGGCAATGTCGGTAGACTGGATGCGGCAACAGGGTCACACGACGATGCCAGCGCGCGGGGCGTTGACGGTGACGGTGCCGGGGACGGTCGGCGGCTGGGCAGCGTTGAACGAGCGCTTTGGAACCCGCGGACTCGATGCCCTGCTGGCACCAGCAGCCCGCTATGCTCGCGAGGGCGCGCCGATGCCGGGTGATTTCGTCAACGCGATTACGCGATTGCGTTCCGTCCTGCAGGACAACGATGCGGCTGCGGCAGTGTTCGTCGATGCGGCGAAGCGGGCGGGTGACCGCGTGAAGCAGCCGGGACTGGCCGAGACGTTCGAGCGGGTTGGGAGTGAGGGGCGCGATGGATTCTATAGAGGTGCGGTCGCTGACGACATCGTCGCGACACTCTCGGGGCTTGGATCGCCAATCACCCACGACGACCTGACAGGGTTCACGCCGGAATGGGTGACGCCGATCTCGTCCTCCTATCGCGGCTTCGACTTGCACGAGCTTCCGCCAAACACGCAGGGGCCGACGGTCAACCTGATGGCGAACATCGTCGAGGGTCTGCCAACCGGGGATCTTGGCCACACGACCGGCGCTGGCATCCATGCCTGGGTCGAGACGAAGCTGCGCGCCTTCGTGGAGCGCGACCGCTACATCGCTGACACACGCTTCGCGGACGTGCCGCTGGATCGCTTCCTGAGCAAGGAGCATGCGACGAAACTGCGCGGGACGATCGACCTCGAACGGACGAGCGGCGAGCTGGGCAGCTACGACAACGGCGACACGATCTACCTCTGCGTCGTCGACCGCGATGGGATGGCGGTATCGCTCATCCAGAGCGTCTACAACAACTTCGGCTCCGGCGTCGTTGCCGGGAAATCCGGCGTCCTGTTCCATAACCGTGGCCTCGGCTTCTCGCTCGACCCGGCACATCCGAACGCGTTGGAGGGTGGCAAGCGTCCGTACCACACGCTCATTCCCGGCATGCTGTTCAAGGATGGTGCGCCGTGGATGGTCTTCGGGACGATGGGGGCGGACGCGCAGGCTCAGGTGCATTTGCAGCTGCTGCTTGGCTTCGCCGACTTCGAGTTGGAGCCACAGACCGCGATCGAGACTCCCCGCTGGGTTTCAGGGGCCGACCCGGACGGTCAGCGGTGGCTGCGCGTGGAGCCGCGCGTCGGACAAGGCGTCATCAGTGACCTCGAACGGCGCGGCCACCGCGTCATCGTTGGCGACGAGTGGGATTCCGGCTGCGGTCACGCGCATTGCATCCGTATCGACAACCAACGCGGGGTGTTGGGCGGCGCGAGCGACCCTCGCAGTGACGGGGCTGCGGTGGGCTTCTGAGCGACGTCCCTCACCCCCCCCGGCCCCCTCTCCCAGAATTGGGAGAGGGGGCCGGGGGGGGTGAGGG
>Ga0136611_10002197_pt1 | contig 13559 bp, 14 predicted proteins | sample AntDrymUQ2232306_2_FD_106645 | JGI IMG/M metagenome (GOLD analysis project Ga0136611, IMG submission 106645) | Polar desert sand microbial communities from Dry Valleys, Antarctica - metaG UQ223 (23.06) | ecosystem: Environmental > Terrestrial > Soil > Desert | place: Antarctica: Dry Valley... | reverse complement strand
GACTGGAAGATCGCCAAGGAGGTCGTCCACTGCGCCGGGGTCAGCACGGCGCGGAACCGCTCGCTGATCGCGTCGACCAGCACCAGGCCGGCCACCTCGTCGGGGTAGGTGCTGGCGTAGAGGCGCGCGTAGAGGCCGCCCAAGGAGTGGCCGACGAGCACATAGGGGCCGGGGATAGCGGCGGCCCGCAGCAGCGCCTGGAGGTCAGCGACCGCTGCCGCGGCGGTGGTGGGCTGAGGGACCGGGTCACTGCGGCTGCGGTCGGCAGGGTCATCCAGGTCGAAGCCAACTGTTCCCGGCCGGTCATAGGCACAAACGCGCGTGAAGCCGGCGACGGCGGGCAGCACCTGCGGCTGGGGCACCTCCGGCGCGTCGATGCTCCAGACACCGCCGTGGTTGCCATAGCCGGAGACGAGGATGACGGTGGGTCCACCCTGACCGCGGCACTCTAGGTACATGCGCCGCCCGCCGCCGATATCGACGAGGCGACTGAAGTCACCCTGCCCGGCCTCGGCCACGGGCGGGGTGGCGCGGCCGGTCCCAAGGACCGTGCCGGCGCTGAGGAGCACAACCAGGGCCAGGGCGGGGAGCAGGGAGCGACGGGATGAGAGACGCATGATCACCTTCCGGGGTGGGCGCGCGTCGGCGGCGCCGCGACCCGGTGGCATTGTACGGGAGGGGGGTGTAACAGCGCAGTCACCGCTGCGCACGCACGAGGTGCGCACGGACGAGGGCGGCCTGACCGCTCGCGCGGTGCCCTTTTTCTAGGGGGTTGCGACGCGGCCTACCGGTGGGTTCGCACTGTTGCTCTTAGGGAAAGTCATCTTGGTGAAGTGACTCGGCTGGTGACCTTGTCGCCGGAGGGGGAGACCCGAGGGCGGCCCTGCGGTGGTCGCGCTGCGGCCGCCTGCGGTGGGGATGGCGCCCGTGCGCGTGCTCACCCGCGGAAGATTGGGTCCGGCTCCAGGCCGAAGAGCACTTTGCCCGTGCTCTCCAGTGTGCGGGGGTGGACGCCGATGTGCTGGGTGACGGCGTGCACGTCGCGGAAGGCGCGCTCCAGCGGGGAGGTCGTGTACAGCGAGGTCGCCCCACCCAGCCGCTGGACGAGGTCCACTGCGTCGACCGCGGCCGCCACCGCGTGGTAGTTCGCCTGCAGGATCTGCGCCCGCTGCTCGGGCGTGCCCGGTCGGCCGGCGATGACCTCGTCCCAGAGCGTGCCGACCGCGTCGAACAGGTAGAGGCGCGCGGCGCGCACGAGCGCGTCCGCCTGCGCGAGGCGGGACTGCGCCCGCGGGTCCTCGGCCAACGCGCGGTCGGACCGCTCCGGCCGCTTCGCCCCGCCCAGTTCCACCAGCGCCTCGATCGCCCCGCGCGCGATGCCGAGCGCGACCGCGCCCAGGCCCGGGCCGACGCGGAGCCCGAATCGGTACGCGCGACCGGGGAGCACGAGCGGGTCGGTGTGCCAGGAGGAGTGGCGGGCCGGCACGAAGAGATCCTGCACCGCCACGTCGTGGCTGCCGGTGCCGCGCAGCCCGCCCGCGGTCCAGGTGTCGATGATCTCGCAGTCGGCGGCGGCGCAGTGCATGAAGCGCGTCTCGGGCGCGCCGGTCGCGGACGGGCGCGGCGCGTCGCCCTCGTACACGACGCAGGTGAGCGCGAGGCCCGCGCTCAGCTGGCAGCCGCTCACCAGCGACCAGCGCCCGCTCACGCGATAGCCGCCCTCTACAACCACCGCCCGGCCCTTCGCCTGCGTACTGTTGGCGAAGATGGCATCGGGGTCGGCGAAGAGCTCCAGCGCGGCCGCCTCCGCCAGCCGCGCGGTGGTCCAATTCGTGTTCCCGTTCCAGACGCACCAGGCCACCGACGCGTCCGCGCGCGCCAGCTCCTCGTAGATCGCCAGCCCCTCCGTGGGGGTGAGGTCGAGGCCGCCGTAGGCGGCGGGCAGCCAGATGCGGAAGAAGCCGGCGTGCGCCAGGTCGCGGGCGAGGTCGTCGGGCAGCCGTCGCCCAGCCTCGATGCGCTCGCGCTCGGCGAGGAGGCGTGGCCGCAAGGCCCGGGCGGTTCCCAGGAGTGCGGCGCTGGGGAGCTGATCAGTCATCGTCCACTCCTTCCGGCGAGCGGTCGGCCGGGCGGTGTCCCGGCACAGTTTACTACACCAGCCGAGTGGGAGATCGCAGTGCCTTCACTTATGGGCGACTGCAGCGGCGCACGTCTCCAAGGGTGCTGAAAGAGTGGCTGTCCGGGTGGCCATCGTCATGCTCACGCTGAAACGAGTGGCTCGGACGGCTGACATCGCTGTCATAACGCGCGCCCCCTGATCCCCGCTGGGCGTCTGCCGGCTCGCTTGGGGCCTGTCTCAGAAGGCTTAGATGCAGGTCCGCGAGAGACATTGATAGAGAGACAAGTTACGAGACCGCGAGTGGAATCTCAGGGGGGTGTCTCAGGCGCATTGGAGAAGCCGTCTCAGAAACGGGCGTTTCTGAGACAGAGCTGGGCTCGGGTGGCGGACTGGCGCTCGCGGCGGGCGGAAACGATATGATGCTCGATATATCACCCAACGCCCGCGTGCATGGAGGAGGATGTTATGGTTGCGACTCAAGGGAGCGTGGACTTGCTCCAGGACCCGGTAGCCGAATCGCTGCTCCAGTCACGCGTCCCGGCACGCCTGGCCTACACCTGGCTGGATGGCACCCCCCGCGTGGTGCCCATCTGGTTCCACTGGACTGGTGCGGCCTTCGTCCTGGGGACGCCGCCGAAGGCACCGAAGCTACGGGCACTCGCCCAACACCCTGCCGTGGCGCTCACGATTGATAGCACGGAGTTTCCCTACCAGGTGCTCAGCGTGCGGGGCGTGGCCACCGTCGAGCAGCTCGACGACGTGGCGCCCGAGTACGCTGCAGCGTCCCGGCGCTACTTCGGGGAGGAACAAGGCGCCGGCTGGGTCGAGCAGGTGCGCGGGATGGTCACTGGGATGGCGCGCATCACCATCCGCCCCACCTGGGTGGGCATCCTCGATTTTGAAACCAGATTCCCGAGCGCCCTTTCCGGCTAGCGTCGCAGACGGAGCAGCGCACAAACGAGCGTTTCTCAGACACCGGCTGGACACTCAGGTGTTCGCACTATCCCTACTTATGGTCGGGCGGCGTTATTTCCCTTCGTGCTCCGCTGCACCACTGCGACCACCTGCCGGATCGCGTCAATCACCAGATCGGGCTGGTCCAGCTGGATGAAGTGCCCGCTCTGGCCGGCGATGGTGTGGCGGGCATCCGGGAGCAGGGCGGCCAGAAACGCCTGGCTCACCGACCAGGCCGCCGCCAGGGCGTCGAGGAAGCCGGGCGGCAGACCCGCAAGCAGCTCGGGCGGTAGGTCGTCCTCATGGCCGCGAGAGAGGACCACCAGGGGCAGCGGGCGCAGCGGCTGGGCGGCCGCCGCTCGGATCATCGCGTCGTACAAGGCATTGAGGTCCATCTGTTCGAACTCCGGATAGGACGCAAGCTCCGCCGATCCGACGTTCGAACTTGCGGCGACGAGGGCCCACTGTGCCGGTGTCAGCGTCGCGCGGAGCTGCTCGCTCGTGGCGTCCACCAGCACCAAGCCGGCCACCTCGTCGGGATACGTGCTGGCGTAGAGGCGCACGAGCAGGCCGCCGAGCGAGTGGCCGACGAACACGTAGGGACCGGGAACCTGCGCAGCCCGCAAGAGGACATGGAGGTCGGCGACCGCGTCCTCGCCGGCAAAGGGCTGGGCGACGGGGTCGCTGCGGCTCCGGTCCAGGGGGCCACCGCCGGTGCCCGGTCGGTCGTAGGTGCAGACACGGGTGAAGCGGGCGACCGCGGGCAGGACCTGCGGCTGCGGCACCTCGTCGGACTCGATGCTCCAGACGCCGCCGTGATTGCCATAGCCGGACACCAGCATCACTGTGGGACTGCCCTGGCCGCGGCACTCAAGGTACAGCCGCCGGCCACCACCGATGTCGACGCGGCCACTGAAGTTACCCTGCCCGGCCTCGGCCACTGGCAGAGCTGCGCGTCCGGTCCCGAGGATGGCACTGGCGCTGAGGAGGACCGCCAGGGCGAGGGCGGGGAGCAGGTGGTGACGGGGTGGGAACAGGTGGCGACGGTGGGGAGTACGCATGATCACCTTCAGGGGTGAGCACGCGTCGTTGGCGGCTCGGCCCGGTAGCATCGTACGCAAGGCGGGTGTGACGCCCTAATGCGTCCCGACGGTCGTCTCAGAAACGCTCCTTTGTGAGACGGTCGGCATCAGTCTCAGCCCAGGTGTTGGAGTCGCTCAGGCATGACCGCGCGGATTACCATCCGGCCATCGTCGTCCGCCTCGATTCTGACGCGCTGCGCCGTGATCGCCAGCACGGTTGCGCTGAGCGGTGCCACATAGTCACCCCCGGGGAGGCCCTTCCACCAGATCACCCGGTCACCTGGTCGGAAATCCATCGTCATGCCACGTTTGCCCCGCCTACGGAATGAACCACGGATCGTCGGTGATGGACACGAGGCACTGCGCGAGCGGCACATCCTGGTAGATGGTGATCCACTCCCCGTGTGACGCCGGAAGGCCAGATGAAAGCGGTCCCCGCCCGCGTACTCCAGGCGTGCGAAGGGGTCCTCGAAGGAGGGGACCAACGCGTTGGGGCCGAGCACCGCATACGTCGCCGTGAAATAGAAGTAGTGACGCCACCACTTGGTGCTGATGGCCACCAGGTAATTGAAGCGGGGGTCCTTCGGCGGCAGCTTGATGTGACGGGGGCCAAGCACAGCCTCGATGAGGTACTGCGCCTGGGCCTGCACGTCGGCCTTGACGTGCGTGGGTACCGAGGGCGCCCGTGGTTTGGCGGGGCGATATGTCCAGACTTTTCGTGCCTTCGCCATGCGGTCTTCACCGTTGCTGACGCGGCGCCCATGCCGCTGGTGCTTCGAGCGGACCGACAACCAAGGTTTCTGAGACCGAACGAGCTGGCCGCGGCCAGCCTGGTGTGTGGTCTGACGGGCGTGCTCACCGGTGCCGCCGCGCGAGCGCCGTCACCTTGCTGGACGCGGCGGGTGTCGTCGCCGCCACCTTGCTCAGGAGTGCCGGCACCACATTCCACCGCTGCCCGTCGTCGGTGATGACGCTGACCGACTTCCGGTTATAGCGCACCAGCATGCCGGCCACCGGCGGCCGCCCCGCCGGTTGAAATGTCACCCGGTCGCCAATCCGATACGTCAGCATCTGCGTGTGCGCCCGCAGGTGGTCCAGCACGGCAAGCGCTCGACGATACGGTGGTTGAGGTCGACCAGTTCGGCTTCCGTCAGCGTGTCGATGTCAATCGGGCTCATGGTCACGTGGCCTCACCGGTCGGAGCGGGTGTGCCCATCCAACTGGTGGAACGCGCGCCGGATGGCCTCGGCCCGCTCGGTGAGGGCGGCACAGACGAAGGCGCGGAGGAAGGTGTTGAGGTCGGTCCCCTGGCGCCGTGCCTCCGCCTGGAAGCGGCGCATGACCGTATCGGGCATCTGCCACTGGACCACGTCGCGCAAGTCGTCCCGACCGGGCGCGCGTTCGCGGAAGATGATGTCGGCGACGATCCGCTCAGAGAACGGCGGGCGCTTCATGGGCGGAGCGTACCACGAGCGCCGCCGTCGTGATGCGTACGACATGAAGCGCTGAAGATTTCGCGCCATTTACTGCTGAAAGTCACAGCTACCGGTCCCGCTAGCGCGAATAGATCCCTTGATCGCGAATAGCGGCCAGTCGCGTTACGCGGCACGCTCCTGGACGGTGAGCGCGGCGCGCAGGAGGCGGCAGCGTTCGCGTTCGATCGTTACACGGCGGTCGGCGTCCGCGAGGCGCGCGCGTGCGGCGCGCAGTGCTTTCGCGGTGAGCTCGTAGCGGGCGTCGTCCGCAAGCTCGAGCGTGAGCTTGGCCTTGCGCGTCTCCGCGTTCGCGCCCTCAATTGTGAGCACCTTGCTTGCCTCGATCCGCTCCAACATCTGTGATTCGGCCTCGATCGAGGCGCGCGCGCCCGCGAGGTCCGCGAGCGCCACGTCGAGCGCGCCGATCGCCTCGCGCCAGGCTTCAAGCTCCGCGCGCGCGTCCGTCTGCTGCACAAAGAGCAGTCCCGCGAGCGTCATATTCCCCGTTCCGTTCACGTCCCTATCCTCTCTACTTGGCCGTCCACGCTCCTGAAGCGCCAGCGCAGACGCTCCCTCATGATCGATCTGAGCGCTCAAACTCTTCCAGAGTCTATCAGAGTCGTCATAAGAAGTCAACATAGTCTGAGCGACTATGTCCAAGTCAAGCGTGTCTGCTATAGTCTGCCTAACTCTCCAGCGAGGCGGCGGATGAACGACGAACCAGTCTCCACGCGGCTGCTCGGTATCGGCGAGGCGGCCGCACGTCTCGGCGTCTCGATCAGCACGCTGCGCTCCTGGGCGGATAAGGGGATGCTGAAGATGGTTCGCCTTCCCAGCGGCTACCGCCGCTTCACCGAAGCAGAGATTGAGGAGATGCGGCGGCTGATGGGCTACGAGGAGTGAGTCACGCGCCTGCTTCGGCGCAGAGCGCACGCAGGATGTCCACGTTGCGCTTGTCCGGGCCTTTGCCCTCGAAGCCGGGCACTTCCAGGATCAGGGGGAGGTCGGGAATTTTGAGCGCGCCGAGGAAGGAGCGGAAGCCTTCGCGGCCGATATGGCCCTCGCCGATGTTCTCGTGGCGGTCGAGGCCGGAACCGATCGCCGCCTTGGAGTCATTCGCGTGGACGGCGACGAGCCGGGCGAGGCCGACCTCACGTTCAAATTCGTCCAGCACCTTGTCGCAGCCCTCGGGGGTGGCGATATCGTAGCCCGCGGCGTAGGCGTGGCAAGTATCGAGGCAGACCTTGACGCGCTCGCTGCCCACCGCACGGATGATTGCGCCTAACTCGGGAAACCGGCCGCCGACGGTGCCGCCCTGTCCGGCGCTGTTCTCCAAGATCAGCCAGGTCTCCGGTGCGGTCGCCGCGAGCACATCGCCGATTGCTTCCACGATCTGGGAGAGGACCGCCGCGAAGCCCGCGCCCTTGTGGCTACCGGTGTGAAAGATCGCTCCCTTCGTGCCGGTGCTGGCGCAGAACTGGAGCGCCTGCTTGAGTGAGCCGACCGAGCGGTTGACGAGCGTTTCGTCGGCGCTGGCGAGGTTGATCAGGTAAATGCCGTGGAGGAAGACGGGCGTGATCGCATACTCGTCCGCGCGCTGCTTCATCGCCGCCAGCGTCTCATCCGTGTGGCTGCCGGGTCGCCATGACTGGGGTGCGGAGGCAAAGATCTGGATCGTCTCCGCGCCGATCTCACGGGCGCGGTCCACGCATTTTGGCAGCGGAGCCGAGGACGATACGTGCGCGCCGATCTTCATGTGAGAGTGCCTCCGATCAATTGCGTTGCGGAGCCGCCTCCGCGGCTGCTTTCAGCATAGCCCGGCGGCGCGCGAGCGAAGGGAACGAGCGCGCATCATTATGTGTGGTCGGACGGGCTTCTGACACCGGTGCTCAGTCGCTTGACGCCGCGCAAGCGGAGGCTCTGCTAGGAGCATCGTGCAGACGCATACAGTCGGTGAGATGCTCTCACCGATGCGGGCCGAAGGCGGGGGAAGTATGCTCATATGATCATTCGAGGACGTGTTATCTTTTGCATGGTCGGTTTCCGCGTCGTGCGGAAACGTCTCTGATGATGAAGGGGCACGAAGAAGCGGGGAAGGCGGCGGAAGATGCGCGCGTGGCTGGTCGCGCTCGCGGTGCTCGGGGCAATCCTCGCCGGGGGGATCGCGCTGGCGGGATCGTTCGCGCTGCTGCGGGATAGCTTGGGCGTGCTCCCGGCGCTGATCGCTATCGTGCTGATCGGCGCGCTCGGTGTGGCCGGGTTCCGGCCGGCCTGGTTCGCCTTGCGCACCTGGACCGGTGTGCCGCGCCTGGAGACCTGCCGGCGCGACCTACTGGGGGCGATCGCCGCGCTCCCTGGTACAACCGATGGCGTCACGCTCGCTGAATGCATGATCGGCGTCTGCGAGCCGCTGCTGCCGGGTCGCGCGCTCGCGGTGCTGTTGCAGGAACCGCGCGCGGAACGCTTCACGCCCGCCGCGATCGGCGGTCGGAACGCGGGCGACCTCAAAAGCCTGGCGCTGCCGCGGCGGAGCGCGCTCGCGCGCGCGCTGGAGCGCGACGCGCGTCCGTTGGTGGTGACGCGCTGGGTGGAAGGCCCGGACGGGAGAGAGACCCCCGGCGAAAGCGATACGGTGCTGCCGATGTGCGAGCGCGGCAACCTGGTCGGCGTGCTGGTGGTTGGGCGTGACCCGCGGGGTCGGGGGCTGACGCGCGATCAGACGCTGATCGCGCAGGAACTCTGTAATCAGTCCGCTGGCGCGATCGAAAGCGCGCAGCTCTACAGCACGCTGCGGGGCGCGTTCTCCGAACTGGAGACGGCGCAGCGGGAACTGCTCGCGATCCAGCGCGCGACGACCGCAGCGCAGTCCTCGCTCAACCTGCAAGAAGTGCTGCGCAACATCTGCAATGGCCTGATCGAGGGGATGGACTACCAGGAGGCGATCGTCTATCTCGTTGACCCGCTCACGAAGGGGATTTCGCCCGCGAGCGCCGCCGGTCGCCTGCTCACGCCGAAGCTGCGCGTGCGCGCCCTCGGCGAGGATGCGCGTCCGCCACGGCTGGACTTCAACAGTCCCGCGCTGCGCGCGCTGATGAAGCAAGAGATCCTGATCAGCGACAACCCAATGGAGAGCGTTCTGCCCTATCTCGTGGAGAGTGAAGCAATCAGCCGCTCCGAGCTGGCGCGGCAGCGCCGTGTGGTGAACGTGCCACTGGTCGCCAACGGCGATGTCGTCGGCGGGATGGCGCTGCTCACGGAGCGGCAGACGTTTGTGGAGCGGGAGCTGGACTCGCTGCGGGGCTTCGCCGCGCAGGCCGCGTCCGCAATCGTCAACGCCCGGCTCTACGAGGACCTGCGCGATGCCTACGACGATATCCGCATCGCCCAGGACGAACTTGTGCGCACGGAGCGGATGCGCACGCTGGGCGAGCTGGCAAGCAGCGTGGCGCACGACTTCAACAACATCCTGCTCGCGATCCTCACGCACACACAGATCGCGCTGCGCGATCTCCAAGCGCCCTCCCTCAAGCACGCGCTCGAGGTGATTGAACAGGCGGCGATGGACGGGTCCGAGGTGGTGCGCCGCGTGCAGAACCTCGCGCGCACGAAGAGCCCGGATCTGCGCGAGCCGGTCGATCTGAGTGTGATCGTACGCCAGTCGCTGGAGATCGCGCAGCCGGTGATCACGGCGGCGGCGGAAGGCCGCGGCGTGACGCTCACGATGGAGCTGGAGTCCGGACCGGCCAGCCGCATGACCGGGACGTCCTCGGAGTTGCGCGAGGTCTTCGTCAACCTGATGATGAACGCCGCCCACGCGATGCCGCAGGGGGGGGCGCTCTCCCTGCGGACATTCGTCAAGGACGGGCACGTCTGGGGTGAGGTGGCGGACACGGGCACGGGCATGACCGCCGAGGTCAAACGGCGCGTCTTCGAGCCGTTCTTTACCACCAAAGGCTCGGCGGGCAGCGGCCTGGGGATGAGTATCGTCGCCTCGATCGTGCAGCGTCACGCCGGCATCATTGAGATTGACACCGCGGTCGGACGCGGTACGACAATCAGCGTCGGCTTCCCGCTGACGATGGCGGCGGAACTGACGCGCGAGCCGCCCGGCAGTCGCCGTGTGCAGGTACGGGAAGCGATCAAGGTGCTGATCGTGGACGACGACAGCCGCGTGTGCGAGGCGCTCACGCTCGCGCTGGAGCACCTCGGTCACAGCGCCTTCGCCACCGGCGATAGCCAGGAGGCGCTACGCGTCTTTCTCGACGGCGACTACAGCGTCGTCTTCACCGACCTCACGCTCGGCCGCGTGAGCGGCTGGGACATCGCCCAGGCGGTGAAGAAGATGCGCCACACCGCCGAGGTCGTGCTCGTCACCGGCTGGGCGGCCCAGCTCGACGTGCCGGACCCTGCCGCCCGCGGCGTGGACCAAATCCTCGCCAAACCCTTCACGCTCGACGAAGTCGCCGCCGTCCTCGACCGCGTCCGCCTGCGGCAGGCGGCGACGGCGTGAGGTGGCGGGGTTGCTCGCCAATCGAGTGCCGCTTGCAGGGCAATCAATCGTAGACGAGACTCTGACCCGCACCGACCGCCTGGGCCGGATGCTTCACACCCTGATCCGCTCGCTGGAGCGCGGCGCACCTTGACCCGATCTCGCCACCTCGCCGGCTCGCCACTTTCGCCATCTCGCCCCCTTGCCATCTGGGGTGGGAACGTGCATCCTCAATATCACACGCCGCTGATCAAGCAGCGGCAAGGATCAAGACCAGGCCGTGACCACTCAGGCAGGTGCGCGCGGACCCGGCAGCGTCAGCGGAGGTCGAAGTATTTAGTTCCTATGGGAGGGGGCAGTATGGCTCGTTCGAGCGCGTACCCACGTTCATCTGGCGGTTTTCCACGGCGGCGCATGCTCGTCGCCAGTGCGGGTGCCAGCGCTGCGTTCTTGATTGCCTGTGGTGGTGGCAGCGACAGCAAGAAAGATGCAAGCCCGGTCGCGCAACAGACAGGGATTGGCTCCAGCGGCGGCAAGGTGGCGGACACGGCCGCTGCCAAAATCATGCCCGGCCACTATGAGAAGAAGTTGGCCGCCAGCCAGGAAGAGCTGAACGCCAAGACCACGGTGAAGCGCGGCGGCACGATCAAGTTCCTTTACCTCGACCCACCACACTTTGACCCAGCCCGCTCGTACTCCTGCACGATCTTTGACACGTCCTCACTTGTCTACAACAAGGTGATCAAGGGCAACGTGGGCGCGACGGCGGACCCGTCAAAGCTGGAACTGGCGTCTGACCTGGCGGAGAAGTGGGAGCAGACCGCGCCTGACTCGACGGAATTCACCTTCACCTTCCGCAAGAACATTAAGTGGCAGAATAAGGCACCGGTGAACGGTCGCGCCTTCACTGCAGAAGATGTCAAACTGATGTTCGAGCGCTACGCCAAGTCCGGCGTGCTCACTGACGTGTTTGATCTGGTGGACAAGATTGACCAGCCGGACGCGAACACGCTCAAGGTGAAGCTGAAAGAGCCGTATGTGGACTTCCCATCGGCGGTCGCCACGTACGCTTTCATCGTGCCGCGCGAGCTGTGGATGAACAGCGACAAGATCAACACCGAGGTCGTCGGTACCGGGCCGTTCATCCGCGAGTCATGGACGCCGAAGCAAGGTTCGACCTTCGTGCGCAACCCGGACTATTGGGAGATGGGCGCGGACGGCAAGGCGCTCCCGTACGTGGACCGCGCCGAGACGTTTGTTGAGTCGAACCCTGCCAACCAGAAGGCTGGCTTCCGTGCAGGCAAGTGGGACCTGTACGCGATCCTTGAAAAAGCGGATGGCCAGGATCTGCTCAAGTCCAGCCCAGATACGGTTTGGCTGGACCTGCCGCAGTCGCGCGGGGGCAACGTCAATGGCTTCCTCTTCAACATGCAGAACGAGAAGTTCAAGGACAAGCGCGTGCGCAACGCGATCAGCATGGGAATTGACCGTCCGGGATACGATGACCTATTGTACGATAGTCTAAACAAGGGATACTCGAACACCTCACTGCCCTGGCCGTTTACCTTCGATGAGTTCCCCACGCAGAAGGATCAGGGGCCAACGTATCAGTTCAATCCAGCGGAGGCGAAGAAACTGCTCACCGCGGCGGGTGTGACGAGCCTAGACTTCGAGGTCGTGGAGTATTACCTCACGGCCGGGCGTGATGCGTTTTCGCCGGCGCAGGAATCGCTACGCCAGATCGGCGTGAATATCAAGAACCGCCGCGTGGACAACCCGACCGCGATCACGATTATGTCCGAGCGCAGCTTCAAAGAAGCCGCCAACATGGTCTGGGGTCCGCCGGACCATTCGATTGACGGCTGGATCTACCCGTACTACATCACCGGCGGCGGGCGGAACTACAATAACATCAGCAATCCGCAGTTCGATGCGCTGCTCAAGGCGCAGCGCAAGGAAGCGGACCCGAACAAGCGCAAGACCATCCTGCGTCAGATTGACCAGGTGATCGTCAGCGAGAACTACGATATCTGGTGGCCGCAGGGCTGGGTCCGCCAGGCGTGGAACTCGTCGCTGAAGAACTTTCGCTCGCACGGCTTCCTCGGCACCAGCACCTGCTACGCCTGCGAGCAGATGAGCCGGGTCTGGATTAACAAGGAATAGAGGATGGGGGATGAGTGGTAACACCTGTTTATCCCTCATCCCCCATCCCTTCGCCGGAGGCGGTCATGAGCCAGGATGTGATGGTTCAGCTGGCGAAGGAGGTCACCCGTGACCTTAAGGTCCAGCCGCTGATCGAAGATATGTCAGACGAGGGGCTTGCGGAGATGGGGCTGGAGCCGGAGGAGATCGCTTCGATCCGGAGTGGCTTCTTTAACCGCGTGTTGCGCCTGGGAATCTTCCTTGATGACCGGCCAGCGAATGAACAGGGCTGCTGCTTCGAGTAACGTCCGGCGATCTACCCTCTGACCGAGGTGCGGAATGACGGCCTATATAATCCGGCGCGTGGCGTCCTACGTGCCAGTTCTCATCCTGGTTTCCGTGTTCACCTTTGCGATCCTGCGGGTGATCCCCGGTGACGCGCTCGTGACGATGATGGGCGAGCGCCAGGGGATGAGGCCGGAGGAGATGGCAGCGGCACGGGCCAAGCTGGGCATGGACCGCCCGCTGGTGGTGCAGTACCTGAGTTGGGTTGGTAATGGCCTGCGCGGCGATTGGGGCGACTCATTCTGGCTGCACAAGCCGGTCACCCACGCGATTGGGGATACCTTCCCGGTCAGCCTGCAGCTCGGCATCGCCGCCTTCATCATCACTGGGATCGTCGCCGTGCCGATCGGGATCGTCTCGGCGGTGAAGCGCGATACCTGGATGGACTACGCGGGACGGCTGTTCGCGATCAGCTTCCTTTCCGTGCCGAGTTTTTTTCTTTCGATCATGACGATCGTCTTCCTTGCCAAGTGGTTCAAGTGGATCCCGCCGCGCGGGTTCATCAACCCGTTCGAGGACCCAATCGGCAACTTCCAGCAGATGGTCTTCCCGGCGGTGATCCTCGGCCTCACCTTCTCGGCGGGCACGATGCGCCTCGTGCGGACGACGATGCTCGAGGTGATGCGCGAGGACTACATCCGCACGGCGCGCGCCAAGGGTGTGGTTGAGAAGGGCGTGATCCTCAAACATGCGCTACGCAATGCTCTCATTCCGGTGATCACCTACTGGGGCGTGTCAATTGCCGCGCTGATCACCGGGTCGGTGCTGATCGAAGTCGTGTTCTCGCTCAACGGCATGGGGCGGCTGACGGTTGACGCGATCAACCAGCGAGACTGGCCGATCGTGCAGGCGGTAGTGCTGTTCTTCGTCGTGATCACGCTCTCGATCAACCTATTCGTCGATCTGCTCTACGGCGTGCTTGACCCGCGGATCAAGCTCCAATAGCGGGACCG
>Ga0136611_10002196_pt1 | contig 13560 bp, 15 predicted proteins | sample AntDrymUQ2232306_2_FD_106645 | JGI IMG/M metagenome (GOLD analysis project Ga0136611, IMG submission 106645) | Polar desert sand microbial communities from Dry Valleys, Antarctica - metaG UQ223 (23.06) | ecosystem: Environmental > Terrestrial > Soil > Desert | place: Antarctica: Dry Valley... | reverse complement strand
GTCGGGTAGCCCCAGGTCGAGCACGACGAGATCGGGCTGTAGACGTCTCGCAATGTCGACGGCGTCAGTCCCGGTCCCGGTGTCGAAGACCTGATACCCCTCGCGCTAAGGTAGGTGCGCACGAGGGATCGGATCTTCGGTTCGTCGTCGATGACGAGGATCGTTCCGGTGGCCATGTCTGTGATTATCTCGTCGCTGACGGCGAAGGGACCGAATCGTTGTGGTCGACCGAGCGATCCTGCGGCAGATCGTCGACGTCAGGCGGCGCAGGCGCCCTCCCGTCACTCGACCGGCGGCGGCTCGACAAGGAACCGCGCGGTCCCGGAAAGCAGCGCGTACAGCGCATCGCGCCTCTGGCGGTGTCCGCAACCGCAATTGTGGTCTCTCGTCCTCGTGGCTATCGGTGCCTACCTCCTTGTCCACGCTCGGGATCCCATCCGAGTCGCCGGAACTCGCGCCCCAACAGGTAGGCCGCCACCAGGGCGGCCAGCGCTTTGCTGACTCCGTAACTGTTGATCGGGAAGCCGAGGATGTCGAACAGGACCGGTCGCACGTGGACTCCCCAGGCCGTCACTCGGTCGTGGCTACTTGGAGCCGCGCGGCATCTGGTCCATCTGGTCCATCCCCGACTCGCCCTGGCCAGACTTCATGTCGCCCATCCCGGACATGTCGCCCATCCCAGACATGTCGCCCATCGCGCCCGACATGATTGAGCGCATCTGCTTGCGCATCTTCGGGTCGTCCATCATCGTCGACATGGAGTCGACCATCTGCTCCTGGGACTGCTTGCTGGTCATCATCGATGACATGTCGGATTGCGACGGGGGAGCAGTGTCGTTCTGGCTGGCGGCGGCCCACGTAGGGATGCCCACCAAGGCAGCCCCTGCGAGCACCCCTGCGGTCACTTGTGCCAGTGTACGGATCGCCATATCAATTTTCCTTTCATCGCAAACACGTCGCGGCTCGGTTTGAGCTGCTTGACGTTGCGATCATGACTCGCCGATGTGAAGGAACGGTGCGATTGCTGTGCGTTCCTGACGCTCTTCCAGGGACCTGTGGGCATGCGCGCGAAGAGATGAGTCTGCCCGACCCGAGGACGGCTCGGGCACTACCCAGCCGCAGCGCTCTGGCCGTGGCCTTTCACAGCCTCGATCCACGCACGCAGGAGCGGGAAAGGGCCAAGCGGCCAAAGGAGACGGGGCAATGGCCCGCTGAAACCACGGAGACTGCCAGCGCCGCAGCAACGACGAGCGGCGTCATCACGATCAGGGCTACGCCAGCACGGGTGCCCAGTCTCCGCATGGGGCTACACCGGGGAGAGCCTTCCGGTGCACAAGGCCTCCGGTGACGGGGTGATCGGGGCCACCGTGAACACCAGCGGCGCCCTGCGTGTCCGGGCCCGCAAGGTGGGCGCGGACACGGCCCTGGCCCAGATCGTCGCGCTGGTGCAGCACGCGCAGAACTCCAAGGCGCCCGGCCAGTGGCTGGCCGACCGGGCCGCGTTCTGGCTCGTCCTGGTCGCCCTGATCGGCGGCGCCGGCACGTTCCTCACGTGGCTGGCCGTCGGTCGGCCGGCCACCGAGGCTCTGCTGTTTGCGATCACTGTCGTGGTGGTCATCTGCCCCGATGCGCTCGGCCTGGCCACCCCCACCGCGATCATGGTCGGCTCCGGCATGGGCCGAGGCAGGTCCCAGGCCGCTGAGTGCGGCCGTCAAGACAAGAGCGGCGGACGTGCGCATCAACCGGTGTATAAAACGAACCTCGTTCTCCTAAGGCGAATAGTAGTAACCTAACAGACACCCGGTTTCGCCGAACCGCAACCGTCGCCACCCGTCATCGAGACCGTGTCCGTGACCTGATCGCAGGGCCCTGGCTCATCCACCCTCAAGGTGTGCTCCTACCTCACCTGCGATCACGCGAAGAATGTGCCCGCCGCTCCCAGGAGGATCAGGCCCGAGATAGCCATCGTTACGAGCCGCCCGGGCCGTGTGCGGGACTCCACCCGGAGCCTGAACAGAAGCTGCCTCACCAGGACGTACGCCGCGATCGCGCCCACGAACACTGAGCCGGCCACCGGCACGTCACCGAGCACGGCGACGAAGCTGGCCACTCCGATAACCAGCCCGGAGAGGGCTTCGTAGAGCTGCACCGGGACCCGGCGGATGCGCAGGCGTCGGTTCGACGACACCACCCCCCACCGTGAGCGGGTCGGCCTGCCGGCGCAGCAGCCGGTGAGCAGGCAGCCTGGGCGGCCCACCGCGACGCCCAGGAAGATGCCTGGCGTGGTGAGGTCCAAGACCTTGCCGACAGGGTAGCCCGCCGTGAGGGAGCCGAGGGCCAGCACGGCCAGGGCCACAAGAAGGAACCCCTGGATGCATGCGCCGGGCCGGATGATCTCTCGGAGCGGTTTGTGGTGCAGGCCGAGGTACCACAGCTTCCCGCCCACGAAGCCCAACAGGCAGCCCAGGACGGACAGGCCGAGGATACCGAGCGCGGGGAGGGCCCATCGGGCCGCCAGGAGGACCTGGATCATGAGCGCCACCCCGGCGCCGAGGCCGACCAGCAGCGGCCAGGCCCACAGGTGAACGCCGGTTCCCTGGGCCAGATGGCTGAAGTGGCTGGTGGTCTCGATCATCTTGGCCGGGGATCGAAGGTCGGTGCCGTCAGGGTGTGTCATGGGTTGGGCCAGGACACGCCAGTCGCCCTTGTTGACGCCTTCGACCCGGGTCGTGACCGAGATCGCCTCCCCGTTACCCGGAAGGTTGTCCAGTTGTTCGATGCGTTGGAACTTGTCGCGGGGCCCGGGGTCGCCCTCGACGCCCAGGCGTAGGCCGGTGAAACGAATGGCGGCACGGAACGACTCTGCCTGCGGGGCCTGGAAAGAGTAGGTGACCGCGATCGCCTGGGGTTCGATCTCCTCCAGCGCGCCGGGCAGCCACCCCCAGGCACCCGGCTGCCGCTCGTCTACCGGCATCTTGAGGATCGCCTCGACCGCCGCTGAGGGCTCTTGGGGGGTTCGAGCCTGTGATCGGACCCCGACCGCCGACACCGCGCCAGCCGCTCTGTCGGCCCGCCCGTAAGAGTCCACGCCCAGCATGTCGGGCGCGTCGGCGACACTGGCGGACACCGGATGTGTGCGCGCCGGCGTCCGTGCGTTGAGGGGCGGTCGCAGGGCAGGATTGCCGCCGCTCTTCTTCCGCTTCTTCGATCCCACGCTGCTCCTTGTGCATGAGGGGCGCGTGCGGTTCAGCGACACCCCGGCTATTTACTATGCATCATAGTAGACAGGCCGAGGTCGTTTCTCAATTCGTCGGTGGGGCGCCCGGCGGCTGTGGCAGCGCCGGCCGAGAGCGACGTAGATGAGCTCGTCACTGCGTCCCCTATCACGCGCCGGCACCACCCGGGGTCGATGAGCGGAATGCCGTGATCAGCACCCGGGCGGATCAGGTACATGGTGAAGGGCCGGGTACGGGAGAGCTCGGCTGCGCGACCGTGAACCGGTACGGGATCTGCGTCGCCCTCGACGAGGGTCACCGGGATGCCCGCATGACTGAGCACATCGAGGGCGGTCGACCAGCCGGTGTCGCGGATGAGTCCGTCCAGGGCCCCAGAGTAGGTGGCCCAGGTGTGGTTGACCCCTGAGCGCGCGACCGGCACCGGCAGGTCCGGGCGGGAGGCGACCGCCAGCCACGAGGCGGCGGTGCGGTGACGGCACATCCAGGCGCATGTCGCGCGGGGTATCGCTCCGTCACCGGAGAGCAGGGCCTCCATCCAGCCCATGGCCGCGACGTGCTCGTCGGCCTCGACCCGGTTGCGGTAGAGCGGCGCGCCGAAGGTGACCACGGAACGGACCCGGTCGAGGTGCTGCGCGGCCCAGTGCAGGGCAAGGGTTCCGCCCATGGAGTGCCCCGCGACGACGGTGGGTCGGTTGGCCAGCCCGAGCGCGGTCAGCGCGGTCTCGAGGGCGGCGACGTGTGCCGGGGCGTCGGTGGGCCCGGGGGTGTCCATGGACCCGCCAAAGCCGAGCAGATCGGGGACCACGAGAGTGGCACCCTCGGCGAGGGCGTCGTAGGCGGCGCCGAAACTGTCGCCCGCGGCGAGCATCCCGTGCAGCAGGACCACCACCGGCTCCCCCGATCCCAGGACCCGTACCTGGAGGGGTCCGGCGCGGCGGTTCTCCCCGCGCCCGGGCGCCCAGGTGGCCACGGTCGGTGAGTGCTGGTGGCGCCAGGCCCACCACCCGGCCCCGGCTGCCAGGCCCGCGGCGGCGTAGCGCAGGACCCCACGCCCGATGGAGACCCTCCCTGGGTAGACCGTGGCACTGTGGGCGCCCTGACGGGAACGCCGCGGTTGCTGGGCTGCGATGCGTTGGCTCACTACGGCGCCCCAGTGACCTGGGCAGGGATGAAGCGGGAGAGCCGGCCGGCGTTGAGGACCACGGACAGGGAGCTGGCGGCCATCGCGGCGGCGGCGATCATCGGGGACAGCAGGGCTCCGGTGACCGGGTACAGCACGCCGGGGGCGATCGGGATGGCGGCGGTGTTGTAGGCGAAGGCCAGGACGAGGTTCTGGCGGATGTTGCGCATCGTCGCCTTCGACAGGGCCACCGCAGTGACTAGTCCGCGCAGGTCCCCGGAGACCAGGGTGATGTCGGCGGCTTTCATGGCGACATCCGTGCCGGTGCCGATCGCCACCCCGACGTCTGCCTGAGCCAGCGCGGGGGCATCGTTGACCCCGTCGCCGACCATGGCCACGAGCCTGCCCTCGTCCTGCAAGGAGCGGACCTCCGCGGCCTTGTCCTCGGGCAACACCTCAGCCAGCACCCGGTCGATGCCGACCTGGGCGGCGACGGCGTGGGCGGTGCGCCAGTTGTCCCCGGTGATCATCGCGACTTTCAGGCCCAGTCGTGCAGGGCCCGTACGGCGGCGGCGCTGTCCGGCCGAATCGTGTCCGCGACGGCGAGGAGCCCGGCCGGTCGCCCGTCGAGCGCGAGGAACATCGGGGTCTTGCCCGCCTCGGCCAAAGCGGCCGCCCACGCATCGAGGTCAGTCGTGGGGATGCCGGCGTCGGTGAGCAGCCGGGCGTTGCCGATGAGCAGCTCGCGCCCCTCGACCGTGGCGCGCACGCCCTTTCCGGTGATGGAGTCGAACGTCGTAGCGTCAGCGAGCCCGAGGCCGCGCTCACGCGCGCCCGTGACGATTGCCTGGGCCAGGGGTGCTCACTGGAGCGTTCAGCGGAGGCCACACCAGGCGCAGCAAGTCGTTCTCGCGGGTGCCGGATGCCGAAAGGACGTCGGTCAGCGCCGGCTTGCCAGCCGTGATCGTGCCGGTCTTGTCCAACACCACAGTGGTCACCCTGTGCGCGGTCTCCAAGGCCTCCGCGGAGCGGATCAGGACCCCGGCGCGGGCGCCCTTCCCGGTGCCCACCATGATCGAGAGCGGGGTGGCCAGCCCCAGAGCACAGGGGCAGGCGATGATCAGGACGGTCACGGCCGCGACCAGGGCGAAGGTCAGCGACGGGTCATGGCCCAGGACGAACCACACCACGAACGCGGTGATGGCGATGAACAGCGCCGCCGGCACGAAGTAGCTCGCCACCAGGTCGGCGATGCGCTGGATCGGGGCCTTGGAGGACTGCGCCTCCTGCACCAGCTTCACGATCTGGGCCAGCATGGTGTCCGCGCCGACCTTGGTCGCGCGCATCGTGAACGCGCCGGTGCTGTTGATGGTGGCGCCGATGACGGTGTCACCGTCGGTCTTCTCCACCGGCACGGACTCCCCGGTCACCATCGACTCATCCAAAGTCGAGCGGCCGCGCAGGATGACTCCGTCGACCGGGACCTTCTCCCCGGGGCGGACGACGACCTCATCACCGGGCACCACCTCCTCGACGGGGATGTCGGTTTCGGTGCCCGAGCGCAACACCCGCGCGGTGCGGGGGGCGAGCTCGACCAGGGAGCGGATGGCGTCGCCAGTGCCGGCGCGGGCGCGGGCCTCGATCAGCCGACCGAGCAAGATGATCGTGATGATGAAACTGACGACCTCGTAGTAGACCTCCCGGACGTCGGCGGGCAGCGCCTGCGGGGCGAGGGTGGCCAGCAGGCTGTAGCCGAACGCAGCGATGGTGCCCACGCTGATCAGGGCGTTCATGTCCGCGCTGCGGTTGCGCAGCGCGAACAGCCCCGTCCGGTGGATCGGCCAGCCGATGATCAACATCACCGGGGCGCTGAGCACCAGCTGCACCCACGGGTTCTCCAACACGTCGGGCACGTAGTCACCGCTGATGAAGTGGGCAACCATGGCGGCATAAAGCACAGGCGCCGTGAGCAACGCACCCAGGGCGACCCGCCAGCGCAGGTCCCGCACCTCAGCTGCCCGGGCGACGGCCTCGGCGTCCTCGGTCTCCTCCGACCCGGGGGCGGTGCGCTCGACGGCGTCGTAGCCGGTGGCGTCGCGGACCGCGGCGGCGAGGCGACCGCGCTCGAGCAGGGTCGGATCGTAGGTGAGCACGACGCGCTCGGCGCCGAAGTTGACCTCGGCGGAGTCCACCCCACCGATCGCGCGCAGCTGCGCCTCGGCCTGCGCGGTGTTCGTGGGCAGGGTCGCCAGTGCCCCGGGCAACGCGAACTCCACCCGCTCACACCTGGGCTGGGCATCGACCTGCGGGCCCACGCCGACTGCTCGGGCGGTCACCCGATTGTCCTCGGTCACCCCGCGGGCGTCCTCCCGGGCCCGCTCCCCGCCACCGACCGGCGCGGACTGCGCGGCCTGGCCCCGCTCCGCCCGGGCCCGTAGATCGCTTCCATCGCGTTCGCCCTCAGGTGGATCGACGACCAGGGTGCCGTGCAGCATGTTCATCCCACAGGCGAACCCATACTCCCCCGCCTCGGTCGGGGTCAGCTGCACGGTGGTCGTGCGGAACGGCAGCAACGACTTCGACAGCCGGAAGGCAGGAAACACCACCCGGGCCGTGCAGTCGGAGTTTTCCTGCCGGTCAAAACGCAGCCGCAGCGGCATCCCCGCCGTGGCCCGGATCAGGTTCGGGGCATACCCGCCCTTCACCCGCACATCCACCGTCTGCACCCCACCCTCCACCCGGGCGTGCGCCGCCTGACGAGGCTTGAAGAAGAACCACGCCAGCCCGGCAATGAGCGCCACACCAGCGAGAACAACAACAACATCGACCAGGGTCACGGGTGCTACCTCCAAGAACGAACGATGTGCTTAGGAAGAGACGACGACGCGTGGATTCATCTCGGCGAGCTCGGGGGGGCTTGCAGGGCGTCGGCCATGGTGGCGTGCCCCCGCATCTTGACCATCATTGGCGGCGAGGTGGACTCAGCGGACGCGGCGCTGGGGACCAGGAGCATCCCGACCGCGGTTGTGGCGGCTGCCGCCGCGAGTCGCAGCGTGGTCTTCGTCATCGTAGGGGTTCCTTTCGGTGAGACGACGCCAGCTCGGCTGACGCGTGAGGCCGGTTGAGGTATCGCTGGGGCCCGCGGGCTCGGACGCGGCACCGCGCGGCGCACTGCCGTGCTGGTGCTCAGGCTGTGCTGGCTCAGCTGGGCTTGCGGGCTGCCAGGCGCAGGACGATGCCCCATCGGGAACGGGTCAGCTCCTCGATGACCAGCCCTGCACGGCGAACCGCGATCTCGGGGTCGCGGAGCAGGTGGTCGCCTTGCAGCCGGACCAGCGCGGGATCGAGGAGCCGCTGCACGGCCCGGACCGGCCTCGACGTGCTGACGACGTGGTCAAGTAAGACGAGGCGCCCACCGGGGCGCAGCACCCGGGCCATCTCGGCCACCGCGGCCTGGTCGTCTGGGATGCTGCACATCGTGAGGGTCGCGACGACGGCGTCGAAACTGGCACCGGGAAAACTCAGGCGCTGGGCATCACCCAGCTGTAAGTCAACTGGGTGGGCGAGCGTCTCGGCCCTGGTCCGTGCTCGGGCCAGCATTCCGGGGCTCAGGTCCACTCCGGTCAGCTGTGCGCCCGGGGGGTAGAAGGGCAGGTTGCGCCCTGTGCCGATGGCGATCTCGAGGACCTGCCCGGTCGCTGCGGCGCACGCCCACTGCCGACCGTCAGCGAACAGGACCCGGTCAGCGATAGCAATGACCCGGTCGTAGCGTGGCGCCATCATGTCGTAGATGCCACGGACCCGGTCGGTCTCCTCACCGACCGGCCGGGGATGTCCCCTTGAGGCCACCATCAGCCCGCCGCCGCCGGCTTGGGCGACGCGGCGAGGTAGTCGCGCATCTGCGTGATCTGCGCGGCCTGCTCCTCGGCGATGACGGCGGCGAGGTCCGTCAACTCCGGATGAGTGGCGTCCTGCTGGGCTTGCTCGGCCATGTCCACGCCCAGCTGGTGATGCACGATCATCATCTGCAGGTACATCCGATCGGTACCGGCGGATCCGCCCATCATGGACTCATCTTCGCCGGTGCCGCCCATCATCGAGCCCATCATCGACCCGCCCATCATGGATTCGCCATCTTCGGTGCCAGCCATCATGGAGCCGCCCATGCCGAAGGTGGGTCCCAGGTCGGGGTACCACTGGGCACGCCAGTTCCGCATCTGGGTGATCTGCTCCCGTTGGCTGGTGATGATGTCCTCGGCCAAGGCCTGCAGCTCCGGACGGGTCGAGTCGGTGATCATCGCCTGGGTGGACATGATCGCGCCCTGGTGGTGGACGGTCATCTGGTCGATGAACTGGGCGTCGAAGGGCTGATCCTCGTCGAAGCTGCCCATGCCCATACCGTTGCCCTGGCCGCTCATCATCGAAGTTTCGGACGCGCCGGCAGTGCGTGGTTCCAGGGACTGGGTGGCGGCGTAGGCAACGCCGCCACCGAGGAGTGCGGCCGCGGACACGGCTGCCGCCGCGGCCCTGGTCCGGTGGGAAAGCTTCATCGATGTTCCTCCTTGAGCAGCCGGTCCCGAGTGGGGGCGGGGGCGTCGGGGTGCGCCCGCGGATTCCGTTCAGCGTCTCCGCGGAGCCGGGTGAGCTCGGTGCGCGCCTCGTCCAGGGCCCGGCCGAGTTCCTCAGCGGTAACCCGAGCCTCCCGATGCGCTGGTCGCGCAGTTCCCGTGAAGCATCGGGCGCACGCAGAAGAAGTAGGTCAACCCGACAGCAGCGAGGAGAGACCCGGCGGGCAGCCACCACTCACTCACGACGAGGGGTGGCGCGCGGCTTCGTCGCGCCGGTGGTCACGGTCGGCCTGCATCTGGTCGACCTGGGCCTGTAGCCGGGTCAGCTCGGCCTGCTTGTTCGCCGTCTCGGCGTCGGCCGGCTGCTGCTTGTTCCCGCCGCGCATCATCATCCACATCATCCCTCCCATGATCACCGGGCAGGTCAGCAGAGCCAGGGCGTACAGCGACAGTTCGGGCATCGATTCCTCCATCGGGTAGGTATGTACTACGTAAGACAGTACCTGAGTTGGTAGGGGTAGCCAATCGTCAGACCAAGAAATTCCACCTAGGCAACGTCTGTCGCCTGTTCCATAGGGCCTACCCCGGGAGGGTACACCGTGTTCGGGCCAGTTTGTGCGGAGTAGCCGTGAGTGACGTACCGCAGCCCGCTGTCGAACCGAGCACCGGGTCGGAGCTGAGCGGGCGGATCGCTTCACCGAGCGAGACGCGGGTGGCAGACCACCGGCGCGAACGGCCGGTGATGGACCCCGATCGGTGGGCGGATGTGCTGCTACGCCTAGCCAAGGCCGACGGGCAGGTTCAGGGTGTCTCCCGGATGGTGAGCTCCGACATGTACTGCGTCGACGTGCTCACCCAGATCGCTGCAGCACAGAAGGCTCTGGACGGCATCGCCCGGGGGATCACCCGGAATTATCTTGAGCTGCCGGTGCCAGCGATCGTGACGGCCACCGCCCACAGGACGTGTTCTGTGGTGACCGAGCCGCGTTCGGTCGTAGCGAGGTGCCATCGTCTCGTAGATGCCACGGACCCGGTCGGTCTCGGCGTCGACCGCCTCATCCTGCCCGCCCTGATCACGTCGGCCCTGACTGTCCGGCACCAGTCAGCTCGGGGGTGTCGGAGTCAGGTCCGCAAGGTAGCCACGCATGCGCTCGATCTCGGCGGCCTGCTCGATGGCGATGGTGACGGCCAGGTCCACCAGCTCGGGATGCGCGGCCTGCACCTGGGCTTGTTCGGCCATGTCCACGGCCAGCTGGTGGTGGGCGATCATCATCTGGAGGTACATCCGGTCGGTGGCCGGCCCGCTCATCAAGGAGCCGGACATCATGGCGCCGCCGGAGCCGCCCATGGCGAAGGTGGGTGCGAGGTCGGGGTACCACTGCATGCGCCAGGTCCTCATCTGGTCCAGCTGGGTGCTCTGGCTGGTGGTGATGTCGTCGGCCAGGTCGCGCAGCTCGGGTCGGGTGGAGTCGGCGATCATCGCTCGGGTCGACATCAGCGCGCCTTCGTGGTGCATGATCATCTGGTCCAGGAACTGGGCGTCGAACGGTGCGTCCGCATCGAAGCTCCCCATCCCCATCCCCGTGTCACGGCCGTCCATCATGTGGGCGCTGACAGCGACAGCGCCGGCACCAGCGGGGCTGTTGGTGCCCGGGTCGGTGACCGAGGTCGCGGCGTAGGTCGCGGCAGCACCACCGAGCACGCCGACCGCGACGGCGGCAGTGACCATCAGCGGTCCGTCGATGCAAAGCCATCACGTTCTCTCCTTACGGTTGCCGTTGCCGGTTGCCGGTCCTTGCCGGCGGCGACGCCCTGTGCGCGGTCCTGTTCGTAGCCGGGTCAGCTCGGCTCGGGCTTGGATCAGGGCCTGGTCCAGGTGGGCCGGTGCGTGCCCGTTGCTGGCGTTCCCACCGTGGGCGCGGCGCATGGGGCGCACGCAGAACAGGTAGGTCAGTACCAGGGCTGCGGCGGCGATCGCCGCCGGCAGCCACAGCTCGCTCACGGTGAGGGCCGACGCACCGCGTCGGCGCCCTGGCGGTCCCGGTCGGCCGCGCGCAGCTGGTCGATCTCGGCCTGCATCCGGGTCAGCTCTGCCTGCTTGTGGGTTGTGCTTTCCTCGGCGGGCTGGCTCTTATTCCCGCGCATCATCATCCACATCATCGCCCCCATGCCGACCGGGCAGGCCAGCAGGACCAGGGCGTACATCGATACCTTGGGCATCGGATTCCTCCAGACGTCGGAGGGTCTACTACCCTCCCCAGTACACTCCGCTGGGGGGTAGCAAGTCACGGACCTTGTAAATGGGCAGGTGAGAGCATTGTCGGGGCACCGGAATAAGGTCTACCCTCATGGGGTAGGCTGACAAAACGCTAACAGGAGGAGAATCGTGAACGAGCAGGACGTGTGGGAGCAGGGCCAGTCCACGCAGGCTCGACCAGCCCCGACCGGGACCACGCTGGCCGCCCACCCTCCTCCCCCCGATCCTGTGGAAGGGACGCCAGCCGCCTCGGACGGTTGCGCGGCTAATCTCCGGCCGATGATGGAGCCGGAGCGGCGGGCTGAGGTGCTGCTGCGGCTGGCCAAGGCCGCCGGACAGGTCCAGGGCGTGGCCCGCATGGTCACCGACGACCGGTACTGCGTGGACGTGCTTACCCAGATCTCCGCAGCACAAAAAGCCCTCGACGGCGCCGCCAAGGTGATCACCCGCAACTACCTCGAGCGGTGCGTCACCGACGCCATCACCGGCGGGGACCCGCTGATCTACGACGAGCTGATGAAGGTCCTGGACCGCCGCCGTTGAACCGGCCGCGCCACCGCCGCGGTTTACCCGCCACCCCCGCCCGCTATTGATTTCTTCCGACGTAGGAGTTCTGCCGATGCCTAGTACCACCCGCAAGCCCGATATCCGTCCCACTCGCGGGGCCGGCGCAGCGGCGGCGGGTCGACCCCGCTCCGGGCGGACCGCCGCGGTGGCCGCTGATCCGCGGTCACGTCGCCGGTGGTGGGTCTTGGCCGCTGCGGTCGGGGCTGCGGCTCTGGCTGCTGGTGGGATCTACGCCGCCACCCAGGACGACGACTCCGCCAGCTCGGGCGCCGCACCCTACGTGGGCGGGGACCTGCACACGATCACCGCGGTCGACGACCGGCTCTACGTCGGCGGCCACGACGGTGTCGCAGTCTCCACCGACGGCGGACAGGCCTGGACGCCGGTGCCCTCACTCGGCGGGGCGGACGCGATGGGGTGGGCACAGACCACCGCCGGCCTGCTCGTCGGTGGGCACCCCGGCCTGTACCGGTCCACCGACGACGGAGCCACGTTCACCAAGGCCACTGGTGAGGCCCAGGTCGGGGACGTGCACGCCGTCGGCGCCGTCGGCGACATCGCCTACCTGGCCTCCCCGCAGGCGGGGCTGCTGGCCAGCAGCGACGGCGGCGCTTCCTGGGAGCCCCGCAACACCGGAGTCGGGCAGGGCTTCATGGGCACCATCCTGGTCGACCCCGCCGACCCGCAGCGGATCATCGCCCCGGACATGGCGAACGGGCTGGTCACCAGCAGCGACGGCGGGCGCACCTGGAGCGTGCTCGGCGGCCCCGGCGGGGCGATGTCCGCCGGATGGGACCCCACCGACACCGGGCGCCTGGTCGCGGTCGGCATGAGCGGTGCGGCCCTGAGCAGCGACGGCGGGCGCACCTGGACCGACCTGCAGATGCCGGAGGGCACCTCTGCGGCCACCTTCTCCACCGACGGTTCAGCCCTGTACGCCGCGGCGCTGGACGGCGACACCGCCCGCCTCTACACCAGCACCGACGACGGGCGGACCTGGACCACGCCCTGAGCACCAACCCTTCCACGGAGGCTTCCCCCCCAGGCCCGGACCAGCGCCAGGCGGTCCTGGAGACCCTGGCAGCTCGCCGGGGTGTGGGTGCTCGCGGCTGTCGTCCTGGCCGGAGCCATCCTCACCGAGCAGGCCGCCCGAGGACCACTGGACGACCCGCAACCCGCCCGACAACGTCCGGGCATCCTCACCCCAGCCGCCATCTCGCCCTCAACCGCACCGACGTCGAGCTCACCACCGGCGACACGCCCATCGACGAAGCCGTGGCCGCCTGGGCAGGTTCCTGTGCTGCAGTTGCGTCCCCAGTGTTTGCGCCTCTGCGCTGCCATGAAATCGCCGAGTGGAAAGGCCCCTCGTTCGGCGCGTTACGGTCATCCAAGTTGCCACGGACCCTCGGCCCCGTCAAGCCAGCCCTTTGCCTCAAGGACCGCGGCGGTCCTTCCCGAGGGCCAAGGAGGCGCAGTGTCGTCTTCGGAGCGATTGAAGATTGCAGCGGCCAAGTGTTCGTAAACGTCACCTGCGTGTCCCTGCGCGACCATAGCCGCGGCTAGGTCCAACCTGGGCTTGTCCTCGGAGGGTGCCGCGCCACCACCCCGGGTACCGCGACACCAAACGTGAACGCCGCCGCGACCATCAGGACCTTCCGCTCGGTGTAGCGACCGTTGCGACACATGTCGAACTGGCCACGAGCGCAAGCCCCGCACGGCACCGGATCAGGACGACGGACCACCCCGACGATCAGGTCACCCACGGCGAAGCCCGACGACGTGGGCGCCTCGCGGACCCTGCCGAGGGACTCG
>Ga0136611_10002195_pt1 | contig 13560 bp, 8 predicted proteins | sample AntDrymUQ2232306_2_FD_106645 | JGI IMG/M metagenome (GOLD analysis project Ga0136611, IMG submission 106645) | Polar desert sand microbial communities from Dry Valleys, Antarctica - metaG UQ223 (23.06) | ecosystem: Environmental > Terrestrial > Soil > Desert | place: Antarctica: Dry Valley... | reverse complement strand
TACCGCCACCCCGTAAGCGATACGCACGCCGAATCGATCGACGATCCAGCCAACAATCAAAAGCGTCGCCGCGGCCGCCAGTTGGAAGCTCGAGCCCAGATGGGCGAATTGCGCGTCGGTCCATTGAAACTCTGCTTGAAGCGTGGGTTTCAGGAGCGCGAGCACCTGGCGATCGACATAATTGAGTGCAGTCGCGAAAAAGATCAGCGCTACGAGCAGAGTCTGGCTTCGCGTGATCCCGGACCGTGCAGTCGCTTCGGTTGCGCTCGGCATTTGAGTGACTTCGTCCATCGTCATTTTACCTCACCGTAAGGGCAAAGAATGACGCTCGCCCTTGCTTTCCCCACTGCGTCGTCGGAAGGGTTATGACACCGATGGACAGACAGCAAGCGTCTTTCCGTTGCGCGGCATTTCGTCAGGAGAATGTGTGGTTGTCTCGCGTCAGTCCGAATGCACGCCGGACGCTTTCGACGTCGCGGTCATTGGCGGTGGGGTCAACGGCTGCGGTATTGCCCGCGATGCCGCAGGACGTGGCGCCAGTGTCCTGATAATTGAAAAAGGCGATCTCGGTGGGGGCACCTCATCCGCTTCTACCAAACTTATCCATGGCGGGCTGCGCTACCTGGAGCATTATCAGTTCGCATTGGTGCGCGAGGCGCTGACCGAACGCGAGACATTGTGGCGGATTGCGCCCCACCTCATCCAGCCGATGCGCTTCGTATTGCCGCATCGCAGAGGCCTTCGACCACGCTGGTTGCTCCGCACAGGTCTGTGGTTTTATGACCATCTGGGCGGACGAAAACTGCTTCCTCCGACGCGTACGATTGATCTTCGAACCCACGCTGCAGGCGCTCCCCTCAAGCCAGGTTTTCGATATGGTTGGGAATATAGTGATGCGTGGGTGGACGACTCCCGCTTAGTAATCCTGAATGCTCGCGACGCCGCCGACCATGGTGCGACGATCCTGCCCCGCACACGCCTCGTTTCCGCCGCGCGCGAAAAAGGGAGTTGGCGCCTCACTGCCGAAAGCAGCGACGGAAGTCGCCATGACTTTCATGCGAAGGTTCTGGTGAATGCCACTGGACCCGGCGTGCTCGACGTGTTGGCCTTGGGTACCGTAAGCAGCGCCGAGCGCATCCGGCTTGTGCGCGGGTCGCACATCGTGGTGCCGAAATTGTTCGATCATTCATTCTCATATTTCTTTCAATTGGCCGATGGTCGAATTCTCTTTACCATTCCGTACGAAGACGGCTTCACCATGATCGGTACCACTGATCAGGATCATGCGAAGGGCGATCCGATCGAGGCGAGCGACGAGGAGATTGCTTATCTGTGCGCCGGGGTCAGTGAGTATTTTGCAGCACCGGTCACACCCTCCGACGTCGTGTGGAGCTTTGCTGGGGTCCGCCCCCTGATCGACACCGGGGACGGCAAGCCGGAGGCGGCCAGCCGTGGCTATCGCTTCGAAGTCGATGGCGGCAAGGACGGCGCCGCGCCGCTTCTGTCGGTTTTCGGTGGGAAGATTACCACTTTTCGGCATCTCGCACAGGATGCCGTTGACCAGCTCGCACAGTTTTTTCCAGATTCACCATGGCGGCATTGGACGGCCGAGGCGCCGCTTCCCGGCGGCGACTTCGCGGTAACGGGACAAGCGGCGCTCGCGGCACAGGTAGGCGCGGAATTCGCTTTCCTCACGAAAGCGGATTGTGCGCGCGTCGTGGCCGCCTACGGAACCCGGGCGGTCGACTGGCTTTGCGCCGCGGATCCTGCGCGGCGCTTTGGTCCTTTGTTCGCGGCTGAGGTCGATTATGCGATTGAGCATGAGTGGGCGACGAGCGCTGATGACATGATGTGGCGGCGGAGCAAGGCGGGGCTGCGAATGACACCCGCCGAGCAGTCGGCGTTGGAACGATATATACAGGAGCGGATCCCCAGATGATTTCGATTGTCGCCATCGGCGGAACCGTGCGGTCGAACAGCTCCACGCATTGCGCTCTTCAATGCGCGGTCGCCGCAACGCGCGCGACCGGCGCCGAAGTCATGGTGTTCGACGGGGATTATCTGCTCACCTTGCCTTTCTATGGCGGACCGGGTCATGGCGCGGGCGACGGTGCCGGGCTTGTCGAGGCGGTGCGCCGTGCCGACGGCGTTATTTTGGCAACGCCCGGATATCACGGCACGATGTCGGGGCTGGTAAAGAATGCGATCGACTATTTTGAAGATCTCGCGGGTGATGAGCGGCCCTATCTCCATGGCCGCGCGGTCGGTCTTATCGCCACCGCCTATGGCCACCAGGCGGCAATGTCCTCCCTTCTCTCGTTGCGCACCATCGTTCACGCCCTGCGCGGTTGGCCAACGCCTTTCGGTGCCGCTGTGCGCACGGCTAACGGTTTGTTCGACAAGGCCGGCACCTGCGGCGACCCCGTGATCGCCGCGCAGCTCGCGCTTGTCGGGCAGCAAGTTGCCTTGGGTGCGCAGCGGCTGGCGACATGACCAGCCGTCTGTCACCGTCGTTGTCGGCCACGCTGACGCGCCTCTCGGAGGGCAAGATGGTGCTGCTCACTGGCGATGCCTTGCGTGGGGGCGACATCGACTTGATCATCCCGGCGCGCTTTGCCGATGCAGCGGCAATCAGTTTCCTGGCGTTGCATGCGCGCGGGCTGGTCTGCCTAGCGCTTCCGCCCGAGCGGGCCTTGCGGATGGGTATCGCGTTGCTCAATAGCGGCCGCGAACGGCAGAGTGGGCGACCGTTCGGTCAATCGATCGAGGCTGCCAAGGGGGTCACCACGGGCATTTCGGCCAAGGATCGTGCGCGCACTGTGGCCGTCGCCATCGACCCGGCAAACAGCGCGAGCGACCTCATTTCACCGGGCCACGTTTTCCCGCTGATCGCTCGGGGGGGCGGCGTACGCGAACGCGCTGGTGCCGTCGAAGCCGCGATCGACCTGTGCCGAATGGCGCAAGTGGGCGAGGCGGCGGTGATGAGCGCGGTGCTGCGCGAAGATGGGGAAACCGCACGCGCCGATGATGTGGGCGACCTGCTTGTCGCACACGGCATCGTCAGCGTGGACATTGCCGACATTCAGGCGGCACTGGCGGACGAATCCGAATGAGCGACGAGCGCCTGCTGCTTGTGCTTGACGAAGGCACCTCGTCCACCAGGGCGCTGCTCTACACCCCTGCCGGTGCGAAAATTGCCAGCGTCCAGTCCGAGCTGACGCAATATTATCCCAACCCTGGCTGGGTCGAACACGATCCCGTCGAGATTTTTGATCGAACCTTGGCTTGCGCTCGGCAGATGGTTGACCGCGCGGGCGGAGCCGATCGGATCGCCGCCATCGGGATCACCAATCAGCGAGAGACCGCGGTCGCTTGGGACCGGCAATCGAGTAACCCGCTGGCGCGCGCAATCGTGTGGCAGGACCGCCGCACTGCGGACACTTGTCGAGCGCTCGTCGAGGCGGGCCATGAAATCGCGGTCAGCGAAGCCACCGGGCTGGTGCTCGATCCTTACTTTTCCGCCACGAAATATCGCTGGCTGTTAGACCATGTGCCCGCTGTCGCGGAAGCCGGCGCGCGCTTGGCGCTTGGCACGGTGGAAAGCTGGCTGGTATTCAAACTGTCTGGCGGAGCACATGTCAGCGACGCCAGCAACGCGAGCCGAAGTCTGCTTCTGCCGCTGGACGGCGCTGGTTTCGACCCGGGCCTGTGCGACCTGTTCGGAGTGCCGATCGGCTGCTTGCCCGAGGTGGTCGACATGGCTGGTCCAATCGCGATCTGCGACCCGTGCTGGTTCGGCGCTGCGATCCCGATCTGCGGCCTGGCTGGCGATCAGCAAGCGGCGACGATTGGCCAAGGTTGCCTCGATCCAGGCGATACCAAGGCAACATTGGGCACGGGCGCCTTCATTCTAACGGCCACTGGTGCCGAGCGGCCAAGATCGGCGCATCGTCTGCTCGGCACAGTACTGACCCAATTGTGCGGAGAACGCCGCTTCGCGCTTGAAGGATCGATATTCGTCGCCGGCAGCATGGTAAAGTGGCTGCGCGACCAGCTTGGCTGGCTGCGCAATGCTGGCGAAACGGATGCGGTCGCACGCGCCAATGATAATGGCGGCGTCACGGTTGTCCCCGCCTTTGCCGGGCTGGGCGCGCCGCACTGGCTCCCTGAAGCCACGGCGGCCATTTTTGGCCTGACGCTGGCTACACGGCGCGAACAGATCGTGCGCGCAGCTTTGGAATCGATCACGCATCAATGCCACGATCTACAACAAGCCTTCGCAGCCGACGGTGCGAAATGGCGGCAACTTGCCATCGACGGAGGAATGGCGGCAAATGACTGGATTGCGCAGGACTTGGCCGACGTACTGGGAATCCCTGTCGAACGGCCGTCGGACATCGAGAGCACGAGCCGCGGCGCCGCCATGCTCGCAGCAATAGGCGTTGGGCTTTACCCTTCGCTTGAAGCGGCAAAAGCCATGTTGCCTGACCGAAAGCGTTTTCACCCGTGCATGGGGACCGACGAAAGACAGCGGCGTCTCGATGCGTGGCATGCAGTCCTGGCGCTCATCGTGGCGCATGACAAGGAACCGAAAAAAGCTTGAAGCAACTTATTCGCACTTGAACGGCAGGGTAAGGATACGTCGGGACCGCGGCTCGTTTCCTGTGCTCCATCTCCGGGGAATTACCCAATGCCCAATACGCCGAAGTCACCGACCCGCTCGAACGCGCCAGCCAGCATCGCCACCACCGGCAACGGCGGCGAGACCCACCAGCAAGGCGGCGATACGCTGACTACCAATTTTGGCGTGGCGATCAGCGACAATCAGAACAGCCTCAAGGCCGGGGAACGCGGTCCGACGCTGCTCGAGGACTTTGTCCTGCGCGAAAAAATCTTCCATTTCGATCATGAGCGTATTCCCGAGCGGATCGTTCATGCGCGCGGATCGGGGGCGCATGGCGTGTTCGAGGCGACCGCCGACATCAGCGACGTCAGCAAGGCGGCGGTGTTCAGAAAGGGTGAGAAGACCGAGACCTTTGTGCGCTTCTCGACCGTCGCTGGCGGCGCGGGATCGGTCGACACCCCGCGTGACGTGCGCGGGTTTGCGGTCAAGCTCTACACCAGCGAAGGCAATTGGGACCTCGTCGGCAATAATATCCCGGTGTTCTTCATCCAGGACGCGATCAAGTTTCCCGACTTGATTCACTCGGTCAAGATGGAGGCCGACCGCGGCTATCCGCAGGCGGCGAGCGCGCACGATACCTTCTGGGACTTCATCGGCCTGATGCCCGAATCGACCCACATGATCATGTGGGCGATGAGCGACCGCACCATCCCGCGCTCCTTGCGGATGATCGAAGGCTTCGGGGTGCACACCTTCCGCCTGGTCAATGCGGCGGGCGACAGCCATTTCGTCAAATTCCACTGGAAGCCGGTGCTTGGGCTGCAGTCGACCTGCTGGGACGAGGCAGTCAAGATTGCGGGTGCCGATCCCGATTTTCATCGCCGCGACCTGTTCGAGGCGATCGACAGAGGCGATTTTCCGGCGTGGGACCTCGGCATTCAACTGTTCGACGAGGAATTTGCTGCTGCTCAGCCTTATGACGTGCTCGACTCGACCAAGCTCATCCCGGAAGAAGTGCTTCCGGTCCGGATCATCGGGCGGATGACCCTCAACCGCAACGTCGACAATTTCTTTGCCGAGACCGAGCAGGCGGCGTTCCTGCCGACCAACGTCCCCCCGGGGATCGATTTTTCGAACGATCCGCTGTTGCAGGGGCGGTTGTTCTCCTACCTGGACACGCAGAAGTCGCGGCTGGGAACGACCAATTTCCACCAGATTCCGATCAACGCCCCGCGCTGCCCATTCGGCAATTTTCAGCGTGACGGGATGATGCAGACGATGGTGCCCACGGGCCGCGCCAATTATGAGCCCAACAGTTTGGCAGAGCATGGCGAAGACGGCGGCCCGCGCGAAAGCGAGCAGGGTTTTCGAACCGTCGAAACCAACGACGAGCGCAACGACGCGTCGGCAAAATTGCGTATCCGATCGGAAACCTTCGCCGACCATTATAGCCAGGCGCGGCTGTTCTTCCGCTCGCAAAGCCCGATCGAGCAAGCGCACATGGCGTCGGCGCTGGTGTTCGAACTGTCGAAGGTGACGATCGAGGCGATCCGCACGCGGGTGCTCGGCAATCTGCGCAACGTGGACGAGGATCTGGCCAAGCGCGTCGCCGCCGGTCTGGCGATGGAGCTTCCCGTTGCCAACAAGGCGGCCAGGGCGCCGATCGATATGGACGCGTCGTACGCGCTGTCGATCGTCAAGCGGGGCGACCCGCCGATGACGGGCCGTAAGGTCGCCATCCTGTTCGACGAAGGGTCGGACAAGGCAATGATCGAAAAGCTCAAGGCCGAGGTTGAAGCCAAGGGCGGAGCGGTATTCACCGTCGCGCCAAAGGTTGGCGGCCTTAAGCTCAACGGCGGGACGATGAAAGCCGACGGCCAGCTCGCGGGATCGCCGTCGGTATTGTTCGACGCGGTGGCGCTGGTCCTTACCCCCGAAGCCGCGGCCAAATTGTCGAAAGATGGTGCGGCCGTCGGATTCGTGATGGACGCGTTCGGCCATGTGAAGACGATCGGCCACGACGCGGGCGCCAAGGCACTGCTCGACAAGGCCGGGGTCGAGCCCGATGCGGGGGTGGTGTCGCTCGACCAGTTCGCCACCGTCGCGCCTAGGCGCCACTGGGACCGCGAACCGAAAGTGCGAATGCTGGCGTGATGGCGCGGTCATCGAAGCCGGCCCGAAAGGCACCGGCGAAACCCCATGCCCGGCGGTCGCTCGAACCGGTCGAGAAGACCGATATTGCGCTTGCTCGGTCGGTTTCGCTTGAGGACGACGGCGTTGCCGGCAAAGCCATCGGCAAATTCGCCGAGCTTGGCGACCAGCCCCCGATGCAGCTCCTGTGTGGCGTTACAATCGCAGCCGGCGTGATTCGCCGCGACCGCCGCTTGTTCCGCGTCGGCCTGCGCATGCTTACCGCGCATAGTCTCGCCACGCTCGTCAAAGCCTTTGTCAAGGACGGCGTCGACCGCACCCGCCCCGATGACGCCCTCGACAGCAAAAGATATAAGATGCAAGCCGGCGACAGCGACGCTCATCGGCTGCAATCCATGCCATCGGGCCACAGCGCGGGGACCGTCGCGGTCGCCGTCTCGGCGCTGCCCGATTATCCTCAAGTCGCGGGCCCGGCGCTGGTCGGATCGATCGCGGTGCTCGCTGCCCAGCTACCCTCTCGCAATCACTATCTGACGGACGTCGCGGTCGGCAGCGCGATCGGCTTGGCCGCGTTTGGCTTGGCGCATCTACTCCTGCCGCCGCTCGATCGGCCCCAATCGTCGTAGGCGTTTGAGTCGAGGCTGATCTCCGTCGTCGGCGGAAGCGGGAGGTGCTCCCAACTCAGACGATCAGGCGCTAGAACTTGACGTCGGCGGAGACCGTGAACGACCTTCCGCGCGGGTCGGCGACGCGCGGCTCCCATGAACTGCCGCCGCCGGTGTTGCTGTCATAACTGATCGCGAATGGCGGATCCTTGTCGAAGATATTCTTGATCCCAAGGGTCAGCTTGAGCTGCTGACTGATCGAACGCGAGACCGACGCATTGTAGATCACGTAATTGCTTACCCGCTCGACCACGTCGGGCGGCGTGACCGACCCGTTGGCGACCCCCGGAAGTTGCTGGTTCTTGTAACCGTTGCGAAAAATCTGGGTCAGCGACAGGTTCCAATCGTCGTTGGTGAAGCCGACAAAGGCATTGTGCTTCCACTTGAGGCCAAGATCGCCCGCGAAGGAGAAGACCCCAAGACGCTGCTCGAACGCAGCGCCATCGATGACCTGCTCCCTCTTCCTGGTCAGAAGAGTGCCGTCGAGCCCCGCGATGAAGCGCCCACCGGCAGCTTCTAGGCCGCCGCGCAGGGCGATCTCGAAGCCGTTGGTTTTCGATCCGCCGGCATTGACCCAGCGCTGGTCGATTTCGAGCAGGACGCCAGCCGAATCGCGAACGAAACGCTCGGGGAACAGCCCGAAATTATCCACCAGCTGGCGAAGCGACAGGAGCTGGATCGTGTTCTTGCGGTTGATACTGAAGTAATCGACCGAAGCGCTGAAATGGCGCGACGGTTCGAACACCGCGCCAAGGCTGAACATCTTCGCGGTCTCGGGCTCGAGATCGGGATTGCCGCCATTGATGATATCGACCGCCCTGGCAATCGATGCACAGCCCGGGATTGCCGGGTTGGGAATGGCTCCCGGACAACTGGCGGGATCGGCGAGGTCAGCTCCGGTGAAAAGCGATTCGAGCCGCCCGTTGAAGAGCTGGTTGAACGCCGGCACACGGAAGGCGGTATTGTAATTGCCGCGGAACATCAGCGGGCGGATCGGCCTGAACTTGAAGTTGGCCATCGGGTTGGTGGTTCGCCCGAAGCTGCCGTAATCGTCGATCCTGGCGGCGAGCGTGACCTCGAGCGATTCAAGGATCGGGATCAGGACCTCGGCATAAGCTGCCTTGATGGTGCGCGACACGCCGCCAAGTGCATTGCCGTCGTCGAAGGGCGCAGCGATGATCAATGGACGCGCCGCTGCCTCGCGGACGTCGCCGTTGAAGCGATATTTTTCCTTGCGGTAGTCAAGCCCGATCGCCGCCTTGACCGCCCCGGCAGGCAAATTGAACAAAGTGCCGGAGACCGACCCGTCGATCTGAGTCACCGAATATTTGCCGCCGTAGAGAACCACGCCCTCCGCCGAGACCGCTTCGAGCGCGGCAAGCGCGGCGGCCGATTGCGACTGGCCCGGCAACAGGAACGGATTGATCAGGCCGCTGTTGAGCAGGCCGATGATGCCCCGCCGGGTCGCCCCGGGGGCGAGCGGTGCATTGGGATCGTCGGCTCCGCTGGCGAGCGTTCCGCGATAATAATAGCCACTGCCCAGTTCGGATTCCGATTGACTCTGTGCGTAGGAAACGCCGGCGCGATAATCCCAGCCTCCGGCAATCGGCCCGTCGACGCCAAGCGCATAGCGCGCGGTCTTGGTATCCGTCGTAATCTCGCGCCGTCCGCATTCGATGCATCGGTAGCGATAGGACAAGGGTGCTCGCGCCCGCGCCGCAAGTTCGGGAAAGGCCTGGATGAGGCGGCTATAGACGAGGTCATATCCGGGGGCGCCGACCGGCTGGGCATAATTCTGAGTGGTCGTATTGGGCGTGATCTGGACTTCGGAAAAGCGTTTGGATGCCGATGCGTCCGAACCCGTCGCCTCGAGGCTGATCTCATGTTCGCCGAGCCGCGCGACTCCGCGAGCGAGCCACGTCAGCGTCTTGAGCGGCTGTTGAAGAACGGCGGAGCGGCCGGTGTCGAAGGCGCAGGCATAAAGCGCGGAAGGCGTGGTCCATAGGCGTTCGTCATACGGTCCCTGACCCTCGATCACCTCGCAACCTTCGCCACCCGGCAGATCGAGCACGTTGATCCCGCCGCTCAGCCGCTGCGTCGTGCTGCCGGGAGCAAGCGGGGTCGATCCCGCATTCGGAAAGAATGTGCCCGCGAGCGGAAATATGGTCGCGAAGGGAGTGCCGCGCGTGTCGGGCGACAGGCCGCGCTCGACCTGGAACGTGTCGACGAAGCTGCGCTGGTCGCCGCGCAATTCGGGGATCGCGCTATAGCTGACCGCACCCATTACATTGAAGCCCTGGCTCGCAAGGTCGCCATAGCCCGCGATCGCCGACGTCCGGTAAATCGTGTGATCGCCGCGCGACGTGACGTCGGCGAACCCCTGCACCCCGAGGCCCTGATAATCCTTGCGCAGGATAAAGTTGATCACGCCGCCGATGGCATCGGTTCCATAGATCGCCGAGGCCCCTTCCTTGAGCACCTCGACCCGCTCGATCGCCCCGAACGGGATCTGGTTGACGTCCACTGCCGATCCCTGGAGCCCGTGCGCAGCGACTCGCCGGCCGTTGAGCAGGATCAGGGTCGCGCCCGAGCCCTGCCCGCGCAAATTGGCGAACGAGGCGCCATTGTTTCCACGCTGCTGTCCCGAGACGACGTCGGCATTGCTGGCAAGGTTGTCGGCCGCGCTGCCGTTGGTGGTCAGGAAGGAGAGCAGTTGCTCGGGGTTGCTGATGCCGTTGCGCTGAAGTTCCTGGGTGGTGATGATCTGAAGCGGAAGCGCGCTGTCGTTGGGGTCGCGCTTGATCCGCGACCCGGTGACGACGATCTCGCCCTCGGCGTTGGGCCGGGAGTCGGCCACGGCCGCCCCTTCGTCGGGGGTCGCGGCCCCGGTCGGCGTCACCGCTTCGGAGGTTGTCCCCTGTGTGCTTTGCGCAAACGCGGCGACGGGCAGGCCGGCGCCGATGGCAGCGATTGCGGTCCCCGAAATCAAAATCGATTTGAACGAGCGAAAATCAAGCATGTCAGAGCCCCCATTTCGTCTGCATTCCCATGCAGCCGCCGCATTAAGTAACAAAATCGTGACTGAACGCCATAGTATCTGTTCGACCGGCCATAACCTGGTGGCATCCCTTGAACTCCACCAGCCTTTGGGTCGCCAACGATCGCCTAATTTGCCTGTGCGACCAACTCGAGCGCGGCGTCGATCGCCGGGCTTGCTCGAACGCCCTCGGGCACGTCATTGGCGAAAGTCGAAAACATCAGGGTCCGACCGCTCTTGGCGATCATGTAGCCAGACAGCGCGTTGGAAGCGTTGAGCGTGCCGGTCTTGGCGAACAGCTGCTTTTCGAGCGGGGTTCCTCGAAAACGCTTGGCCAGCGTACCATCGGCGCCGCCCACGGCTAGCGTCGCCCGCCACGCGCGCCCCCACGGCTTGGCGGCAATCCAGCGGAGGAGAACCACCATCCCGCGCGGCGCGACGCGGTTGTAGGTCGACATTCCCGATCCGTCGGCAAAATCGTAATCGGCGCGGCGCACTCCGGCCCGCTCGAGCATCGCGCGAATTGCCGCGACTCCGTCGGCGATCGAACCGGTCCCGCGCTGATGTCCGATCCGGCGCAGCAAGAGTTCGGCATGGACATTCTGGCTGACCTTGTTGAGATAAGCGAAGCTCGGGCCGAGCGGCGGCGGTATCAGACGCGCAAGCGGCTCCGCTTGGCGCGCACGCTGCGGCGGCGCGTCCGCGCGCATCTTGGGATCGTCTGAGGGTGTAAGCGGCCGGTGTCGGGTCAGGATCGCGCCCGTCACTCGAACCCCCCTTGCCTCAAGCAAGGACTTGAACCGCCACGCCGCGTAATGGGCCGGATCGTCGATGCCGAGGCCGAGGATTTCGGGTGGCGCCCCGGCCGCGATCGTGCCGCTTAGGCGCGCCGCCGCACTTCCCGGCAAGCGCTCGAACCTCAGATCGGTTGCTCCCTCGACCACCGTGACCGCCCGATTGTCGACCGTGTAATAAGGCATCAGACTGATGTCCGGCGCCTGCCCCGCTGCAGTCGGGGTCACCCGCATTGCAAGTTCGTTATTGTCGAGCGTCAGCGCCGAAATGGCAGTGCCCGACCCGGTCTGAATATTGTTCCAGCTCATCCCTGGACTCCACCGCTCGTCGGGAAAGAACGAGTCGTCGCCGATGATATCGCGCACCACGCGCGTTCTTGCCGCGACAGCGTCGGCCAAAGTGGCGAGGCAGTCGACCGCGCAATTCGCCGCGCTCGACAGACGCGCGTCGCCATGGCCCTCGAGGATCACGTCCTCGACCTTGGTTTCGTTGACGGAGAGCCGGACGGCAGCCCCGCCGACCGCGTCGGGACCATGGATGCCGTCGAGCATCGCGAAGGCGGCGGCGGTGGTGAAGATCTTGGTGTTGGACGCTGGAATAAACCGCTGGTCGGGGGCGATCGCCACCAGCTCGCGTCCGTCCGCGGTCGCGACCACGAAGCCGTAGCGCGGTCCGGGGCCAACCTCGCGAAGGATCGATTCGACACGTTGCTGAAGCTTGGGTTGCAGTGCTTCCCGGGCGAGAGTCGGTGATGCGAGCCAGGCCGCCAGGAACAGGGCTACGGATGTTCGAACTCTTCGCCTCATGGTGTCAGCGTAGCGCGACTTGGCGCAGCCGCAACCGAAACGCCTTATGCCGACCGCTGGACCGGCTATAACCGTCATTCATGGCGGCAAGTATGTGCTTGCTCGCGGACAAGCTCGGCGGCAGGAAAAGGCGATGGCGTTCTCGGTGCGGATTTGGTCGGGCCTGTTGCTGGCGGTCATGGCGATTGCGCAGCCCGCTGTGGCGATTGGCCAGGCCGGTACGGTCACTGCCCGCCTAAGGGAGCAGCATGATGCACTGGCGGAAGCGCTGGCGCTCCCGGTCGCTAGCGCATTGGTCGGGGCCGAGGCCGCGCCGCGCTTCGCCTGGGTCGAAAACGAAGCCGGAGTGCGCAATATTTGGGTCGCGGACGGAGGGCGCCCGGCACGCCGCGTGACCGCTTATTCGCAGGACGACGGGCAGGCGCTTTACGATCTGGCATTCAGCCGCGACGGGACGAGCCTGGCCTTCGTCCGCGGCGGTGACCCGGAATTTGCTGACGAGGAAATTCCCAACGCGAGCAGCGAGGCGACACCCCCGGCCCGACAGATCTTCGTCGCGCGGGTTTCCGGCGGTGCGCCAGTATCGATCGGCGATGGCCATTCGCCGCTGTACGCGCCCGGCGGAGAGCAACTGGTTTTCACTCGCAAGGGCGAAATCTGGCTGTGGCAGGCGGGCAAGGGCGCGACCCGCATCGCAACCGTCGCCGGCGAAGTCCGGCGGTTGTCATGGTCGCCCGACGGCCGCCGTCTGCTGTTCGTCGACCACCGCGAGGATTACAGTTTTGTCGCTTTGCTCGATGTCGCCGGAGCCCGGCTTCGCTACCTTGATCCGGGCCTCGCCTTTGCGGTGGAACCGGCCTTTTCACCCGACGGGCGCCGAATCGCCTTCATTCGTTACCTCGACCCTCCCGCGGGCGCGTATCGCTCGGCCGGGCGATACTGGTCGATCCACGTCGCCGACGCGGCGAGCGGCGCAACTCGCGCGCTGTGGGCGGCACCCGCCGGCGAAGGTGCGCGCTATGCGGCGACCAGCGGCCGCAACTTGGCGTGGGGCGCGGACGGAGAATTGCTGTTCGCCTGGGAGCGCCGCGGCTGGCTCCACGTCCATGCCCTCGATCCGGGCGGTGGCGCGCCGCGCGATCTGACCCCCGGCGCGTTCGAAGTCGACAGCTTTTTGCTGACGCGCGATCGGCGCTCGCTGGTCTACGCGGCCAATAAGGGAGATCTCGACCGCCGCCATGTCTGGCGGAGACCCCTGCGCGGCGGCGAAGCAGTGCAGCTGACCGCGGGCGACGGCGTCGAATCGCGGCCCACACTTGGCGGCGATGCGCTGGCGGTGCTCGCGAGCGACGTCGCGCGCCCCGCTTACCCGGCACTCGTCGGGCGCAAGCTCTCGCCTTTGGGCCGTGTCGCCGTCGCGCGTGGTTTCGTTGTTCCAAAGACAGTTCGGTTCCGCGCCGAAGATGGAATTGAGGTTCACGG
>Ga0136611_10002194_pt1 | contig 13564 bp, 7 predicted proteins | sample AntDrymUQ2232306_2_FD_106645 | JGI IMG/M metagenome (GOLD analysis project Ga0136611, IMG submission 106645) | Polar desert sand microbial communities from Dry Valleys, Antarctica - metaG UQ223 (23.06) | ecosystem: Environmental > Terrestrial > Soil > Desert | place: Antarctica: Dry Valley... | reverse complement strand
CCCCACCGGCAGGCAATGGAGGAGGCTGAACCCGTAGGTCATCCGCGCGCCATCGTCACCGGGAGCTATGAAGGCTTCATCGACGCGTTGTTCGACGACCAGGACGACGCCCCCGGCCCCTACCAGGCCGCGCATCGCCCGCAGCGCCTCCACCGGCCTCGCCATGTCGTGGATGCACTCGAAGGCGACCGCCAGGTCATACCCCCCCGCCAGGGCCGGATCGGCCGCGTTGCGGACCTCGAACCGCACACGGTCTCCAAGCCCGGCCTCGTCGGCATGCCCGCGCGCCCGCTCGATCGACGGCGCGTCGAGGTCGAACCCGTCCACCCGGCAGGCCGGATAGGCACGGGCGATGGCGATGCTGGACCACCCCTGGCCGCACCCGACATCGGCGACTCGGGCGGCGGGTTCGGCCTGGAGGCGGGCGTGGACATCCGGGATCGCCGGCAGCCAATCCCGCCCGAGCAGGTGCAGGAACATCGGCCGGTTCCAGCGGGCGATCGCCTCGTGCGCCCCCGGCCCGTACTCGGTGTAGGAGACTCCCCCGCCCACGCGGAACGCGGTCTCGATCCGCGGCAGCACGAGGGCCGACGACATCAACAACCCCGCCATCGGCGCGAGATACGACAGGCTGGCCCCGTCCAGCAGCACTTCCGCCCGCGCCGGAGGCAGCGTATATCGGCGTACGTCGGAGCTCGCGCCAGGATCATCGACGAGCAGGATATCGGACACCGCCTGTTGCTCGAGCCACTCGCGCACGTACCGCGGGTGCGTCCCGGTGCGGACCGCCAACTCCGGAGGCGTCGCCGCCCCGCCGTCGGCCAGGGCGCGGTAGAGACCGAGGCGGTCGCCGAGATAAATCGACACCAGATCGATCATGCCGAGACCCGCCGCGACCACCCGCCCGGCGAAAGCGTCCCGCTCGTCGCCGTCAACAGAACCAGCGGAATCGTCGTGAGCGTCCATGCGTATCCTCCGCGAGGGGCCAGTCGAGCGTATCGGGAGCAGTCTGTCGATCACCGGATACTACGGGGCCACCCATCCGTGTCAAGGGCGAAGCGTGCCGATCGCAACCCTCCGGGACCACCGCCGCACGTTGCAGTGTCGGCGAACACGTTGGGATTGGCCTCGGAATCGACAGAAAGCGTGAACATGATGTTCCCCGTTCGGCCTGGACCCCAGCCCGAACGGGGAACATCACGCCCGCAGCCGCCCGGCGCGAAAGCCCCCGGACTGAGTGAGGGGAAAGCCGGGTAAACCCGGCTCGTCCTCCCGAACCTCAGTTTCCCGCGATCACCCAGGGGCAACCATGTTCGAGGTCTTGAGCCGACTTCAGCCGGGTTTCCCCGGCCATTCAGCCCCGGGCGGCAATGGGGCGACGTGCTTCCCCTTCCCGCCTACTCCGCCGAAACCCACCGGCCGACTCCACGAGTTCGCCCACACCGGCCTGGACCTGGACTTCAACCGCGGCTCGCGCGCCTACGACGTCACCATCCCGATCCAACGGCTGCCTGGCGTCCTCGTCGGCGCTATGCTCGCCGACACCCTGCGGGAATGGGGGGCAACCGTCTCTCAAAGCGACGCCGACGCGAGTCCGGTTCCCACGCACGTGTTGTCGGCCTGGTTGGCGGCCCAGCGGGCGCGGCGCCTCCATTCTTTCCACACGTCGATCGATCCCTTGCCGGTTCAGCGCCCCGGGTTCAGTCTCGGAGAGACGTCGTAGATTCAGCCCCGGATTTCAATCTGGGGCACGCGGCGAACAACGCATTGTGTTCGGCGCCGTTAGTACCGGCTCATCAGCCAGGTCTGCACATCGAACGGCGTCTCGTCCGGCCCCGGGTCCACCGGTTGCCAGCTTCCATCGGCGTGCAGTCGCCGTGAATTGACGGTATCCCGCAGGTAGGCGTCCAGGATCTCTTCCCGAACCTGCGCCTGTAGGGCCTTGTCCTCGATTGGGAAGATCACTTCGACGCGGCGGTCCAGGTTGCGCTGCATGAGATCGGCGCTGCCCATGTAGAGCCTGCTCGGGTGTTCGCCCGAGCCGGAGAACCAGAAGAGTCGGCTGTGTTCGAGGAAGCGGCCGACGACGGAGACGACCTGGACGGTCTCGCTCCAGCCCGGCACGCCGGGGCGGAGGCAGCAGATGCCGCGGATGATCAGGTCGATCTTCACACCCTCGCGCGCCGCCACGTAGAGGGCGCGGATCAGCTCCGGATCTTGGAGCGAGTTCATCTTGAAGATCAGGTGGCCCCGGCCCGTGCGGCGATGCGCCGCGACCTCCTCCCCGATCGCCTCGATGAACTCCCGCCGCAACCCGCTCGGCGCGACCCACAGCTTGCGGTACCGGTCCTGGTGGGCGAACCCCGTCAGAACGTTGAACAGCTCCGAGACGTCGTTGCCGATGTCATCCCGGGCCGAGAAGAAGCCGAAATCCTCATAGATCCTGGCGGTGGAGGCGTTGTAGTTCCCCGTCGCGAGGTGGACGTAGCGGCGCAGGCCCTCTCGCTCTCGCCGGACCACGAGTGTCGCTTTGCAGTGGGTTTTGAGGCCCGCCAGCCCGTACGCGACGTGGACGCCCTGCCGCTCCAGCTGCTTCGCCCAGGAGATGTTGTTCTCCTCGTCGAACCGCGCCTTCACTTCGACCAGGACCGCGATCTGCGTATCGTCGTCGCGGGCGTCCATCAGGGCCGCCGGCAGGGGAGAGTCCTTCCCGAGGCGGTAGAGCGTCTGCTTGATCGCGACCACATCCTGATCGACCGACGCGGCCTTGATGAAATCCGTCACCGCCGCGAAGGATTGGTACGGATGGTGGACCAGGATGTCGCCCTCCCGAAGGCGGGTGAAGATGTCCGTCTCGTTGGACGCCAACACGGCGTCTGGCCCGAGGTTGACCTCACCTCGTACCGGGCCGGTCGTTGGAAAGAGCGATTTCGGGGTGTACGGCACGTCCTTCAGGTCCGGCCGCTCGAGACGGAGGAGCTCCATCAGGTCTTCGAGGCCCACGGGAGCGTCCACGACATAGAGATCGCGTTCCAAGGTTCCGAGATGTTCGACGAGCCACTCCCGCACTTCGGCCGGAACCGCGCCGTTGACCATGAGCCGCACGACTGGTCCGAACTGGCGTTGGGTGAGGGACGCGCTCATCGTGGTCAGGAGGTCGAGGGCGTCATCGTCGTCCTCTTCGTCGTCCAGCTCGATGTCGGCGTCCCGAGTCACATGGAAGGGATAGGCCGCGACGATGTCGTTGCCGGGGAACAAACGCGGCAGATGCGCCCCAACCAGTTGCTCCAACCAGGTGTACCGGACGAGCTCATCGTTCGGCTTGGCGTTCGCCGCCAGACCGGCCACCGGCACCCGCACGAAACGGGGGAGCGTCGCCGGGATCTTCACCCGGGCGAACCGGTACCCGGCGGCGGGCGACCGCAGCACGACGATCAGGTTTAGACTACGGCCGGAGACATGCGGGAACGGCCGGCCCCGGTCGATCGCTTGGGGCGTCAGGACCGGGAAGATCTCCCGCTCGAAGACGGTCGACATCGCCGTCTGATCGGCTTCCGCCAGGTCGTCGTGCGAGACGATCTCGATTCCGGCGGCGGCCAGCGCGGGCACCAGATCGTCGTTCACCACGGCGGCGTGAAGGTCGATCAGCTCCTGCACCGTCCGCTTGACCAGCGCGAAGACCGCGGCGGGGGTTCGGCCATCGTAGCCGGGATCACCGATGCCGAGGCCGAGCTTCCGCTCCAGGCCCGCCACCCGGATCATGAAGAACTCATCCAGATTCGAGCAAAAGATCGACGCGAACTTGACCCGCTCCAGGAGCGGCATCCCCGCGTCGCTAGCGCGGTCCAGCACGCGGCGGTTGAACTCGAGCCAACTCAACTCGCGGTTGATGTACAGATCGGGGTCCAGCGGAGGAAGCTCGAACCGGGAAGCCTCCCGGTTCGCCTTTTTAGAGGAACGCCGCTCGGAACGCGACAAATCCGGCTCCCGCCCGTCGCCATTGTTATCGGCCACAAGCGGAGGGGCGACATCGAACGCGGCCCCGGGCGCCGTGAAGTCGGCGTCGCTTCGCTCGGATCGCCGCTTCTTCGTCGCCATCTCTGGTGCTCCCACGTGTTGTTGCCTCGGACTCGTTCCGCCTCGGTGCGCGAGAGGACGGCAGACGGCACGGCACCCAGACAGACTCGACGATACGCCGTGCGACCGCGACGCGCCACCATTTAACACCGATTTCGCGATTCGCGACATTCTTGACTGGCGCGTCGATGATGAGATCTCGAACTACACTCTGGCCATTAACGCCGTACCGCTCCATCGCGACAACATGGGAGTTTGCCAATGGCCGCACGAACCCCCAAGGACACGCCATCGTCCGACCGATTTGAAGCGTCGCGGCCCCTTACGAAGATCGTCGCCACGATCGGGCCGGCGACTCAGCACGAGGACGCGCTCAGGGCGATCATCGCCGCCGGCGTCGATGTCCTCCGTCTCAACTTCTCGCACGGGACCCACGCGGACCACGCGGCGGTGATCGAGCGGACCCGCCGCATCGAGGCGGAGACTGGCCGAACGATCGCCCTTTTGCAAGACCTGCAGGGGCCGAAGCTGCGGGTCGGTCCGCTGGAGAATGGTGGGCCGGTGCGGCTGGACGCGGGCGCCATCGTCCGGATCGCCGCGCTCGACGCCATGCCGGAGCCGGGGACGGCCGCGCGGATCGCGACCACCTATCCCCACCTGGCGGAGGACCTGCGGCCAGGAGACCGTGTCCTCCTCGATGACGGGGCGATGGAATTGCGGGTCGAATCGGCCGAACCGGCGCCGACGGGGTCCGGCGATGTCGTGTGCCGGGTGGTTCAGGGCGGGGAGTTGCGCGAGCGCAAAGGCGTCAATCTCCCCGGCGCGAAGCTTCGCGTCCCGGCGCTGACGGCGAAGGACGAAGAAGACCTCGCGTTCGGCATCGCCCACGGCGTCGATCTCGTCGCGCTGAGCTTCGTGCGGACGCCCGACGATATCCGCCACGCGAAGCGCGTGATCCGGAGTCGAGGTGGCCGCCAGCCGGTGATCGCGAAAATCGAGAAGCCCCAGGCGGTCGAGGCGCTGGAGGCGATTATCCGGGTCAGCGACGGGATCATGGTCGCCCGCGGCGACCTCGGCGTGGAGCTCAGCCCGGAGGCGGTTCCGGCGGAGCAGAAACGCGCCATCCGCCTCGCGAACAACCATGGCATCCCCGTCATCACGGCAACGCAGATGCTGGAATCGATGATGAACAACGCGCGTCCGACCCGGGCTGAGGCCAGCGACGTCGCGAACGCGATCCTGGACGGTACAGACGCGGTGATGCTCTCCGGCGAGACGGCGGTCGGCGCGCACCCGCTGGCCGCCGTCGAGGTCATGAACCGGATCGCCCGTGAGACCGAACGGAGCGAATCGTACGGATTGCCTTCGGGAGTTCGGTCCCGTGGTGATCTGGACCTCCGATCCGCCGCCGCCAAGAGCGACGCTCACGCGATTGCCCGGGCCGCGAAGGCCCTCGCCCTGGCGCTGCCCGCGCGCCTGGTCGTCGTCCTGACCGCCAGCGGCCGCACGGCCAGCATCGTCGCGCGGGAACGGCCCTCTATTCCGATCGTCGCCCTCACCGGATCACCGGATGTGGCGCGGCGGCTGGCGGTGTGGCATGGGGTGGTTCCGGTGGTCACCGCACGGTTCGATTCCGACGCTCTCGCCGCTGAGGTTGATCGATTGCTTACAACGCGACAGCTGGCTCACTCCGGTGACCGCGTCGTGATCGTCGATTCTCCGGGAGGACTATCTCGGACACACGGGATCTCTCTTCGCGTTCATCGATTGGCCGCTCCCGAGGCCAAGTCCGCGTAGGTTTGTCAATCTCCGTGACGCACTGCCCAATCAGCTAGTCCACCTTCGAACCGTTGGGACGAGATGCTCTATCGTGAGTAAAAATCCCGCGGCATATGTCTCGGCGGTCAACGACCGGCTTCAAGCCGACATCGAGCGAACGCGGAAGCATCGCGCCGAACTCGAGGCTGAGCACGGTGACCTCGAAGCCTACGTCGACCGGTTCTCCGAGGAGATGTTCGGTTCTCCTGAAGCGGCGCAGGTCCTGTTCGACGACGTCCTACGCCGCTCGGTTGAGCTCGATCCTGAAGCCGACCACGAAGACCTGTCCGATTTTGGCGGGTGTTCTCATCGACTTGACGACCCATCGACAGACCGTCCAGAGCGGCTTGCGGTCGACACGACCACCGTCTCGATCGCGTTTCCGCCACGACCTTCAACGATTCTCAGCCGAAATCGCCGGCAAGAAGTCGAGGGATCTTCTTTTCAAGGCTCGTGCTGATCTTCTCATGGCTCATGCCTCGTATCCGCGACGCCTACCCGACTACCTCGAATCGATGGGAATGTTCATTCTTTAGCCCAACGCGTACGATCTCGAACGCAGTATCCGATTTGAAACCCGGTTGATCGACACGGTGTTGCGGCCTCTTCTCGAAAGCAACGACGCCTCAATGCCGATCGAAGCGCGCCAGGGTGGGATCGGCACGATCGTGACCGAGGACGCGGACCCGCGCCGCGCCGTCAGCGATTTTCACGTCTGCACCTGACTGTGACATCCGGACGCGGGTTGATCCCGCATCGGCGCCGTGACCGGCGTGAGAGCGCACGATCCAGCATGTAGAATGCGCGTCATCGTGGCACATTGAGCGGGACGTGAGCTGGGTGACCGGCGCGGGGAGAATCGGGGATGACGATGACGACGAGCGTTCCGGATCTGGCTCCGGGTTACGATCCGGGCCGGGTGCGTGAGGCGATCCGCGACAACCTCTTCATCCATTTCACCCAGATGCAATCCCACTACGCCCCGGAGCATCGCCCGCTCGTGCTCGTCAAGGGGGATGGCAGCACCGTCTGGGACATGGACGGCAACGCCTACCTCGATCTCCTGGCGGGCATCTACTCCGTCAACGCCGGCTACGGCAGGCGGCGGATCGTCGAGGCGATGCTGGCGCAGCTGGAAGCGATGCCGTTCGTCAATCCATTCGGCTACGCCAGTGTCCCGGCGGCGGTCCTCGCCGACCGCTTGAGCGACCTCGTCCCGCTCGGCGGCGACGCCCGCGCCTTCTTCACCTCCGGCGGCTCCGAGGCCGTCGAGAGCGCCCTGAAACTGGCGAAACAGTACCAGACGCTTATGGGCTTTCCGCACCGCTGGAAGACGATCTCCCGCCGGGTGGCCTATCACGGCACGACGATGGGCGCGCTCTCCGTCAATGGGCTGACCGGCGCCCGTGCCCCGTTTGGCCCTCTGGTGCCGGGAGCGCGGCACGCTCCCATGTCCCATCGCTACCGCTGCCCGTACTGCAAGGACGCCCCGGCCTGCTCCCTTATGTGCTACGAGGAGATCGAGCGGATCGTCGAATTCGAAGGGCCGGACCAGGTCGCGGCGATCATCACGGAGCCGGTCCAGAACGCCGGCGGCTGCATCCCGCCCGGCTCGATGGACTACTACAAGAAGATCCGCAAGCTGTGCGACGAGACCGGCATCCTCATGATCATGGACGAGGTCATCTGCGGCTTCGGTCGCCTCGGGGAGCTGTTCGGATCGACCTACTTCGGGGTCGAGCCGGACGTGATCACCCTGGCGAAGGGGATCACGTCGTCGTACGCGCCGCTTGGGGCGGTCATGGTCCGCAAATCGGTGGCGGATGTCTTCGTCGGCGACGGGCCAGGCTTCTCGCACGGTCTCACGTTCGGCGGGCACCCCGTCTCCTGCGCGGCGGCGTTGGCCAACCTCGACATCTTCCTGGAAGAGGATCTGGCGGGGCAGGCGAAGGCGACCGGCGCTTACTTCCGGTCCGAGCTCGAGTCGGCCTTCGGGAACCATCCCAACGTCGGAGACATCCGCGGAGCTGGGCTCTTCCTCGGCGTCGAGTTGGTCGCCGATAAGGCGACGAAGGCCAGTCCCGAGGACCCGTCCCTTCTTGGGTGGCTGACGGATCAGATGCGGGCCAAGGGCCTCATTCTCCGCAACGACGACCGCAACGATCCGACGACGCAGCTCTGCCCGCCGCTGGTCATCACTCGGGAAGAAGTCGACCGCACCGTCGGCATCCTGGCCGAGTCGTTCGACGAGCTTGGGAAGCGGCTGGGGTCGGTCGGGACCAGCCACGCGGCGGCGACAGAATACCCAAGGCCGTCTTCCTAGGTCGGTCGGCGCCGCATCGAGACAGGTTGCGGTTTCGGCTATTCCACAACCGCCCGGACCCGATGCATCCCGGTCGTCCCTTCGCGTGGGTCGGAGGGGAGTGACTCCACCGGTTGCAACGTGCCCGCGCCGTCGTAGGCGCGGATCGCCAACTGATACTCCCCTGGCTCCGTTGGGGTCCAACGATAGCTCCAGAACTTCCAGGTCAGCTCCGTGCCCTCATAGTCGAACTGGGTGACCTCAGACCACGTCTGGGCGTCATCGACGCTGATCTCGACCTTGGAGACGTTCGTGCCGGGATCACCGCCGAGCGCGGAGCCATACGCTCGGCCACGCAGAGTCGCCGGCCGGTTGACCGCGAACGGCTCCCGGAACGACCGGTTGCCGGAGTTCATCGTGGGCGAGAAGAAGTCGGACCGGGTCGGGATCTCGAAGTTCGGGCCCCAGCCCTGCTGCTCGTAGAAGCCCTTGACATCGCTGGTGACGACCTCGATCCCGGTGACCCACTTGACGTTCTTCTCGCCGAAGAGACCAGGGACCACGATCCTAACCGGGAAGCCGTGAATCCGGGTCAACGGTTCGCCATTGATCTCGTAGACGACGAGCGTGGTCGGGTCGAGGGCCTTGTCGATCGAGAAGGTGTCGGTGTAGCCATCCGCGCCGCGCAGCACGACCTCGACCGCGCCGGATTTCACCCCGGCGGCATTGAGGAGGTCCGCCATCGGGACACCCTTCCATTCGGCGTTGCTCATCAGGCCGGCGCTGACATGGTTGCTGATGCACATCAACGTCGTCAGCTGAGTGACGGAGGGGAGGGAACTCAGTTCCTCGAAATCGTAGGTGTGCGACGTGTCGACGTGACCGTTGACTTCGAGCCGCCAGATGCCGCGATCGACATCGGGATCGAGGGTATTCTTGGTTACCGTGTAGAACTTATCTTGTGGGGTGATGGGCTCGATCCCGGGCCCGCTATAGCGGCGGCCATCGTACGAGAACGTCGCGTCATCCTCGAACTGCCGCAGCAAGCGGACGGACGGCCAGGTGAATGCCGCCCCCGCCAGGGCGGCGATTCCCGCGCCGCCGAACGACGCAAGCACAGTCCGGCGCGGCACTGACGTTTGGACGGCCGCGGAACGCGTGATGGGCATGGCGGAGGTGGGCATCGACGCCATGGCCGGGGCGGTGTCGTGCGGCGCATCGTTCATCGCCGTTTGGGGCGAACGGGCCCATTGCGTCACTAGCCAGTAGGTCGCGATCAGGAGGACGGCATAGCTCAGATAGGCCGCGAGATAGCCACCAGCGGTCGCGAGGCGTGCCTGGCTTGGAGGCAGACCCAGGCTGTTCGTGTCCAAGTTCGGCCACAATACCGCGAGGGAGATGACGTACAGGGCAATGAACGACACCCCAACGAAGAGGAGGCCTCGCCGGTTCGTGCCGAGGAACAATGACCGGCCAGCGTTGGCCGCGCGGGTCTCGGAGACGTGCGCATAACCCGCGCCGATCAGCGTTGCCGCGACGAGGACGCCTGTCAGGCCGGCCTGGATCCCGAAACGCTTCAGCGTGTTGTACCCGTACTCGTTCACGAGTTCGATGAAGCGGTCGACATCCAGCGTCGGCGCGAACCGGTCTGGAATCAGTTCCTGCGGGGGCGAAATGCCCCACCAGTTCCGCATCGCGAGCTGGATCAATGTCAGACCTAGCCCCGCCACCAACCCCGCCAGTAATCCGGCTCCGATCGCCGTTAGCCGTTGTATGTTGCTCACTTGACATCTTCCCCGTCGTCTCGCCACCACCACCGGCGGCTATCTTCGGAAGCGCTCAAAGCCCCCGCGCTCACGAGGATAGGTTGGCAGTAGAACACAGTTATTACGTCGGTGACGTTCCCGGTAGGGTCGGCGCGTCGACGCCGACGCCGCCCGAGACGGGACGCGACAAGTCCAAGTGCATCTGAAATCTGAAAACGGACGACGCCACCCGCCGGATTTCCGGCGGGTGGCGTCGTAAAGCGCCTATCAAAGCCGAGTGGAGAGTGCGTACGTCCTCAACCCTGGAAGGGCTTCGTCCGGTCAACTCAGGGTTGCCTGGACTTAAGATTCCGTCGAGTTGCTCCCAGCTCGTCCGCCATACGGGGCGGCGGCGGGACTCGTCCCGTTGCCGGACCCCGCGCCGAATCCGGCGGAACCGGAGGACACCGGGGACGCGCCTTGCTGGATCGTGGCTGGCTGCTGGGGAGAGATCCCGACCTCTGGATCGTCACCAGGGGCATTCGCCGGCCCGAAGATCTCTTGAACCTCCTTGAGGTCCAGCGTCTCGCGCTCGAGCAACCCGGCGACGAGCGCGTCGAGCTGCTTGCGGTACCTGCGGTTTAACTCCAGCGCCCGGGAGAGGGCGCCTTCGATGATCTCGCGCACGGCGGTGTCGAGCCGCTGCGCGGTGGCGTCGGAGTACGCCTTGTCCTGGGTGATTTCACGCCCGCGGACGACGTGCTCCTCACCCGCGCCGAGGTAGACGGGGCCAACCTCGCGGCTCATGCCCCAGAGGCCAACCATGCGGCGGGCGATGCTCGCCGCCTGTTTCAAGTCGTTCTCGGCCCCGGTGGTGACTTCGTCGTAGACGATCATCTCGGCGGCGCGACCACCGAGGGCCTTCGCCAGCATCCCCAGCAGGTAGGTGCGGCTGAAGTTGTGGCGATCCTCCTCCGGCATCGAGACCGTGACGCCAAGGGCGCGGCCCCGGGGCACGATGCTGACCTTGCGGAGCGGATCGGACCCTGGCGTGAAGTACGCAACGAGGGCGTGGCCCGCCTCATGGTAGGCGACGACCTCGCGCTCCTTCGGGTTCATGAGGCTGTTGCGCGTCGTCCCGAGGAGGATCTTGTCGAGGGCGTCCTCGAAGTCAACCGGCAAGATCTCCTTCCGGTTCCGGCGGGCGGCGGTGAGCGCCGCTTCGTTCACCAGATTGGAGAGGTCCGCGCCGGAGAAGCCGGTCGTGCCTTGCGCGATCGAGTTGAGAACCACGTCGGCCGAGAGCGGGATCCCCCGGGAGTGGATCTGGAGGATCGCCTCACGGCCCTTGCGGTCCGGGAGACCGACCGTCACCTGCCGGTCGAAGCGGCCTGGGCGCAAGAGGGCGGGGTCGAGCACGTCCGGGCGGTTCGTCGCCGCCATGACGATAACTTCGACATTAGTCTCGAAGCCGTCCATCTCCACGAGCAACTGGTTGAGTGTCTGCTCGCGCTCGTCGTTCGAACCGCCGAGCCCGGCGAAGCGCTGGCGGCCGACCGCGTCGAGTTCGTCGACGAAGATGATGGCCGGGGCGGAGAGCTTGGCCTTATCGAAGAGGTCGCGGACGCGGCTCGCGCCGACGCCGACGAACATCTCGACGAACTCTGAGGCGGAGACGCTGAAGAACGGCACTCCCGCTTCACCCGCGACGGCCCGCGCCGTCAAGGTCTTGCCGGTGCCTGGAGGGCCGACGAGGAGGACGCCGCGCGGCAGCCGCGCGCCAAGGGAATGGTACTTCGCCGGGTTTCGGAGGAAGTCGACGACCTCTGTCAATTCCGTCTTGGCTTCATCCTCGCCCGCGACATCGGCGAAGGTGACCTGGGGCCGTTCAGGATCGTGCTGGCGGGCGCGGCTGCGGCCGAAGCCGAAGACGTTTTGCTGGCCGCGCGACATCTGGCGGCCCATGAAGACGAAGAGACCGATGATCAGGAGGGCCGGGAGGAAGCTGATCAGAATCCCGGTCCAAATCGAGCCGTTGTCGTGCTCGCCCGTGATCGTAATGTCTTGATTTTCAAGAAGCGGCAGGAGCGAGACGCTGATGTCGGTCGCCGGGGGGAGCTCCGCCCGGATCTCGGTGTCTTCGCTGTAGGAACTCGGCCGGTCAGCGGGCGGGTTGGAAATGACCTGTTTGGTGTCGGAGTCGTAGACGATCTGTTGGTTAAGATCGGCGTTGACGTGGGTGTCGGTGATCGTCACCTCGGTGACGTTCGAGGCCTCGATCTGGGCGAGCAGGGCGGAGTACGGCAAGGTGATCCGCGACTCGCCGTCGTCCGGGCCGAAGATGCGCCAGGCGTTCCAGGCCAGGAGGCCGAGAATCAGGACGCCAACGATCCATGTGGGAATGCGCGGCCGACGAGGAGCGTCTGCCTTGCCCTTGCCCTGTCCTTGACCCTGTCCCGATCCCTGCTTCCCGCCGTCCTGGTTGCGCTCGGAGCCGCGGAGGGGGTTGCGGGAGGGCTTGTTCCCATTCGGTTGTTGCATCTGCCATCCGTTTCTTGGTGGGGTTGGTCCCCGGCGCCGGAATCCAGCGCATGTGGGGATCGAAGCGAGAACGCCATCCGTGTGCCGGACCGGGCCGATACGAGATGAGCGACAGACGAGGCGGAACGCGGCGAGCGCCAGTCCGTCCAGATCCGTCGCGAGGCGATGGACGCTGAACCGACCGTGTGGCGATCGACGCCCCACGCGCATCTGGGATCGCGGAACGGGAAGCGCCCGAATCCGCCGCCAAATGCCAGGGAAGGCGGGGAGATTGCCTCCACGCCTCGTGCCTGCTTCATTGTACGCTGTTTGCCTGACGCGTTACCGCGCGGAGGATACCTGGGCGACACCCAAGACGTTCCGTCTGTGTACTCAGGCCGGATTCTGACGCAAACGCCACCAGGCCGGGACGGCATAGTCGTCCGCCTGACCGTGCGCGTATCCCGCCCATTCGACCAATCCCGACCTCCGCAAGATGAGCGGGATCACCTGCCCGTGGACGACCATCTTCGCGTACCGCTCGCCTTCGCCCCAGCGGCGCACGGCCTCCTCATAGTCCGCGTTCGCGGCGGGATCGGTCTTGAGCACCTCGATGAAGTCGATGGTGGTGAACTCGTCCGCGTCCAGGCGGCGCAGAATGGCCTCCGCGGCGGGCGTCAGAAAGTCGATCAGCTCCTCGATCGGGTCAGCCTGGGATTCGGTTGGCGCGTCCGGCGTCATGGATAGCCTCGTTCGCGGGGGATACGGGGACGTGTACCAGGGCAGCATAGCCGAGGGTCGATTCGGATAGGCATCCTTGGACTCTTTCGGGGCCTTCGTCAGGTCGCGGGGCCCCGGATTGATGGAGGTTGAAGAAACACTGGACTGTTTTCCGGGAATGGGGCGACAGCGGGCGCGGCATCCCTTGTCCCGCTCGCGTTCCCCAAAACACCGAACTATCTCCTTAAAGCGATGAATCCGTGGCACGAGGCCTGACAAACGATGTGAATGCCGCTCTTCTCCTCCGCGCGCCACGTCAATCGGCAAGATTGTCAGGCCGAAACAATCCCGGTATCCTGCCGCTCTGTTCGCGTCGCAACAT